>Ga0307518_10000522_pt1 | contig 29268 bp, 5 predicted proteins | sample 25_EM_MG_FD_203889 | JGI IMG/M metagenome (GOLD analysis project Ga0307518, IMG submission 203889) | Populus trichocarpa ectomycorrhiza microbial communities from riparian zone in the Pacific Northwest, United States - 25_EM | ecosystem: Host-associated > Plants > Roots > Unclassified | place... | reverse complement strand
TTTTTTAATAAATTTTTTTAAATGATTTTTTGTATTTAATTTTTGAATTATTCATTTTATTTTATACAGGTGAGCTTTCTTTTATAAAAAAAAATATACAATCGTTTGATGGAGAATGTAGATGTGGTCCTGGATAATTATAAAATTGTGGTTGTTGACTTGTTAATGCCAACCCCTTTTGTCCTTGCGAAGGTCATTCTGCTTTGAAGTCGAATTTTTTGTTTGAAATAAAGCTTCCACGCTGTCAGTAACTCTCATGTCAGGTGGTCCATGGCCAGCAAGGCTAGTCTATCTCTTGGGAAAATAATGCTGTGGCCCTGGCCAAATAATAATAATTATTTTTTAAATTGATTTGTAGTATGAAATGGATTAAAATAATATTTTTTTTTATTTTTAAAAAATTATTTTTATATCAATACATCAAAACAATCTAAAAATATCAAAAAGAATTAATTTGAAGTAAAGAATAAAAAAAATTAGATTTTTTCAAAAATATTTTTGAAATAAAAAAATAAAAACAAATAGGATAAAAAAATAAAATTGCAATTATCTTTTTCTAAGAAAATAAAATAAAAAAAATTACAGTAATCAGATCATTATTCCAATCCCGATCAAAATTCAAGTGAAAAAAAGTCATAGTTTTTGTATGAAAAAAATAACCCAAAGACACCATTACCAATAATAAAATAGTTTTTGTTAAGAAATATATTAAAATAATATATATTTTTTATTTTTAAAAAAATATTTTTAATATTAACATATTAAAATAATTTTAAAATATTATAAAAAATTAAAATTTTAATGAAATATCATTTGAAATTCCAGACTGCCTCCGGATAAAAAAAATAAAAATAAAAAGGACCATTCTTCTTGAAACCTAGATTGGGCTTTTAGTTTCCAATTTTATTTTTATTTTTTTATATAAAAAAAAGCCATGGTTGGGTGCCTAACAGAGAGCGGTAAGTTTAGGGAGGCGGGGATCAGCTGAACTAGCTAGCCAAGCCACTTTACTTCTATTTGATACTTTAAATTGATAAATAACTGTGTACGATTAATCAAAAAGTAAAATAATAATAATAGTAGTAATAATAATAATAATAATAATAATAATAAAAAGATGGCTGTGTGATACACGTTATAGGCAGCGATGGCATATCGGGGCCCGTCTCACATCACTTCTTTGTTCGTATTGAGGGCTGTTATTTGAATAGACTACATTTATGATGAGGATACCATCCGGGGCCAAATTTTAAATGAGGATGATTTTTTTTTTGTTTTAAACTTTTTAAAAAAACATTTAAATTTTAGTTTTTGCTTCAAATTATTTTTTTGTATTTTTATATTGTTTTGATATGTTAATATCAAAAATATATTTTAAAAAAATTAAAAAATATATTATTTTAATATATTTTCAAATAAAAAACACTTTAAAATAATCTCCATCACAGATAAAAATACCTACTGTGGTTTTTATTTATCCGATTAGTGATGCATCATTTTTTTTCAAAACTGGTGATTATGTTGGGAATTGTTTTGGCGTAGCTATAAACCAGTCCCCACCTTTAAGCTTTTGCTAATTTCTCTCGGAGCTTTCTTTGGTTTCACATGTTAATTTTTTATCAGTATTTATTACCATAAAATTACATATATTATTTGTGATGTTGCAACACAAATAAACAACAATAGTAATAATGATTGTAGTCATTCATTCTAGCTATCCAAGCTAAGCCTAAATGGTAAAACAATCACTCCCTAATAACACAACACGGTATCACAACCAATAACAAGCACCAACCTCTCTATTAATGGTAAAACAACCAGCAACTCACAACGAGATACAACAACACTATTCTCCGCAAAATAAACTGACGTGATTGAGATTTATAAATATCTCAGGTTACAAGATAAATATTTAAGTCATTTAAGTAGAGTTTCATACAAGTTCAAGTTGAGTTTCATAAAAGTTCATTCGACAATACAAAACACACTACATTAACAGATAATTTATTAACTTATGTACGGAGAATCTTTTATTTTAATAAAGAATTTGTTTTATAGAAAAAACTAAGCGCAAAAATAAAGTCTACATTCAAGCTTATACACTTCAGATAATAAACAATCATGGAAATTTCAATCTAATTTTGAAGTTTCCGCAACTTCATCAAGTTGTAAAACTTGAAATAGAATTGAATTTCTTTAAAGTATACGGCTTAGAAAAGGTGTAATTAGCAAATTTTGTTCGGTTAATGAAAAGAATGAATGAAATCTACTTCATCTTTATAAAAAATTCTTGAAAGAATGAAAAGGTCTGTATAGTAATAACGTAAACAGAAATGACACAAGGAAGCTAGAAAGCACAAGAAATCAAAATTATAAAAAATAGAGATTATATAAAAAATTTAATTCAAAATTTAATTATTAAATACTTTATGTTTAGATAGTATATCTTTATAAGAGGTTTAGAATCCCTTAAATAAATCTAAAAACTTACATAAACCGATAAAAAAATCCAAAAATAAAAGAAAAATAATAAAAATTCTAAACAAACTAAGAAAAAAATCTCAAATAAAACTGAAAAAAATAATAAAATTATTTTGAACTAAATAAAAAAAATCTCAAATCAACTAGAAAAATATTGTAAATATCAAACAATAACTTTCAGATATTATTTAATTTGAAGGTATTCGAGATCTTTAATTGCTATAAAAAACAAAATCTTAAGAATCTCCTCACAAAATTTTAGTGAGAATCAAATTAAAAAGTATTTCTAACAACATAGACCTACGTGTGAAGTAAAAATCTCATACGAAGTGTATATATGGTGTTCAAGGGAGTTCTGATGCTCGAAAACTCGTCCAAATAGGTTTGGGATGAAGCATGAAAAAAATAGGACATATAATAGGAAAAATAACGTTATAATGATGAAAATCTCATCCAATTATTGACACGCCATTCTTAGAGATTAACCGACAAATTAGTCAGCACACATAAATTATCCCTTTTTTTTCTTTTTTTTTCCCTTTTCCTTTTCGTCCTTGGATTTCTCGGTATGAATAAGGTTAGAGAATAATATAAATCATATCTTAGAATCTCACATAACAACTTAAGTTATTAGGTTGAGATGATTCTTTGACATGGTATCAGAGTCTTGATGACCAAGCGATCACGGGTTTGAATATCACAATCCTTATTTATTTGATAAAAAATTAAGCACAAGGTAATATGAGCCTATGCAAGTTTCAAGTCTAAAGGGCTTTTACTTAAGAGAGTATGTTAGAGAATAATATAAATACATTGACATGAGAGTTAATGGTAGTCTATTTGAAATTATCTTTGTAAGCTAGGGACTTTATAATGGTTTCCAGTTCAAAAAAACATGAGAGGTAATGATTTTCAAGACAGAAGGCTACTTATTTTATTTAAAATATAAGAATTAAATTAAATAATTTTAAATCATAAAAACACCACTGTTGAATACTTTATCTTAATATATAGTTATTATAATGGTGATTAAAAACATATTATATGATGCTTCGATATTTGTTTTACTTACATTACTTATAACTTATGATTTCAACGAAGTATTTCTCATGTTTTCAAATAATTTATTTCTTTTTTTAATAAGAATTTTGAAAATCTTAGTCCATACAATATAATAATAAATTATCAAACAACTAAGTAATTTTACTCCCAACATAGTATTTTATTTAATTACCTCACAACACAACATAATTTGGGGGCCGAATAACTAGAAGCCACTCATGTAGTCTTTACCTCCCCCCAGCAATTTATATAGAAAGTTTTTACACTTTGACTATTTACAATGAATGACAAATTTTCGAGTCTTAGTCGATGTAGTTTCCATAAAATGATATACAACATTAATTAGTATATTGCCAGATTTAAAAATATATAAATCTCCCTTATTTGAGACATTTCATATCTTAACTACTTAATTTGTGATGATACCATCACCAATAATAAGAATAATAATAATAAACTCTGAGGGGTAGCTCAATTGGTCAAGTCTTGAGTTTGCTCCTCAATAGTCATGAGTTCAAATCATCTAAGAGTCACTGAAAACTTATATAGTCATTAACTTCAAGGCCCATGAGATTAATCGAGGTGCGCGCAAGCTAGCCCGGACACCGACGTTAATAATAGTAATAATAATCCTGAGGGGTATAGCTCAACTGGTCAGGTCCTGGGTTTGCTCCTTAGAGTTCACCAGTTTGAATATCACAAACCTCAGGGTCACTAGAGGCTTACTTGCCCGTTAACTTCAAGGCCTCGAGAGATTAGTCGAGGTGCACGTAAACTGACCCAGACACTCACAGTTACCAAAATAATAATAATAATAATATAGCGAAACAAACAACCAACATGGTTGTTTATTTGGATAGTTTTTGTCTTCTGATGGGCCTTTCACTCAAGTAGGCTTCTCAATCTACAAATCTTTGGGCTTTTATCCGACAACAAATCATAGATTGATTCTTAATCCCGTGCAATTTCTAGGGAGCTCAGTGTTGGCATACACCACACCTAAATGCTAGTGTGTCGCATAGTTTTCTCTCTAATAACTACCATCAACAGTAAGCATCATGTACGGCTTGCCAATAAAGCACCAACTTTTCTCACCAATCATTTATTAACACCTATCTTTTTCACCAATGGAACAACGAGATGCAATAAACAACAATTCATTTTACAAGTTACCTGTATGGTAAAGTAATTATTCTCCATGATTTCTCATACTACAACCACACACTACATGAGATAACTTCACATGGATGAGGTATATAAAAACATTGGGTCACCAAGTATACACAAACAACACAAGTCCACACAACCTTAGTTTATTTATTTAAGTATTAGAGGGTCCTCTAGGAAACTTGTTTTTACAAGAGAGCATGAAATAACCAATCTAAAGACTTCAACCCAAGATGCAATCGTGTAAAACCCAAATTCAATTTGAAGTTTTTACGACTTCATTATTTTATAAATCAATTTAATGGCTACATTTCCTTGCATAAAATCTAAATTCATTTTAAAACAATGAGAAAAAAGACTTTTTAGAATATATCTGAGTTTTCAGAGTTTTCTCTATAGTTAAGGGTTGCAACCTTAAACTAAACAACCTTAGCTTCTTTTTCTATAATTTATAACTATAAAACTTAGAGATTAAGGAACCTTATTCACATTGTACATTGCATCAATTTGTATCATAGTAGATTGATCTCTTTAATGGATGAAAACGATAGCAACCCACCTCGCAAAGCAGGAATGAAGGTCGTTTGGGGCACTATGAAGGCTCAATAAGCAATGCAAGGAATCTAATTGAAAAAGCTAAACCATTAGGAGCAAATAATGATATCAATATAAAATAGCTTGAAACATCTAATTCGGCTAATGGGAGGGATAAACTAGAATTGTGGGAAGAAGAGGGATGTGCTTAGAGGCTTACCTCGAAGTTAGCCAATTCTTAGATCTATTCTTACAAACCCATATAAACATTAAGTTTATATGTAATGGTGTTTATGATAGGTGAAGCATTGGAGACTCAACTCAAAGTTAAATTTTATGTAGATGCGTTCCTAAATTCAATGAAATTCCTTTTTAATGGGAATTTTTCAAAAAAAACATTCATTAATTGGTTGTTTGAGTTTTATTTGAATAAGGTTCCTTGTTATTGAAAAGTAGGATTTTTCATATGTAAACTTGCTTGCAGTGCTATAAAATGGTGGTTTGAAGTTATAGAATTTAGAACTTGTACTAATAAGCCTCTAATTTCATCATAGCAAGCTTTGAGACAACCATTAATTTTGGAGTTTATACAAGATAATTATGAAAAGATTTTATATTGGATAAACAAACAATTAGGTTATTATAATTTGCCTTATGTTTAACCTCCTTAAATAGTAAGGAGAAAAAAAAAAGTAAAGTGTCGTCTTTCTAAAATATATGGTTTCAACATTACAACAATGACAACAATAACAACAACAATAACATGATTGCAGGTAACATTGTTGTAGTCACTACTCTACTTATAGATGTTTTATCTACCAATAGTGAAGGAAAAATTAAGAAATCTCCTAGATTAGTACCGTGTACTAATTCTCATAATCTTGAATCATTTAAAGAAAATGTGAGTCCTTCAAATCAGGCAATCTTGTAAAAGAAAGTTAGAAGAGCACAATTAGACACCATCAAATGCATTTCTCTCCATGGAAAATGATGGTGGGACTAAAACCACGAATCAAAACATTAAAGAGTACGTGTAAAAAACAAAAATAATGATAAATCCATAAAATTATTCATTACCAAAAACAATAGAATATACATGCTTGTATAAAGAACATATCAATGAGCTGGAAAGTCAGAAACAAACATTAGAGAACAAATATGCGAGACTAGAGTCTAATATTGACCCAATTAGAAACTTAAAGGTGAAATAAACTGCATAAGATATCAATGATATAATGGGAGAACTTCTAGGTATTCTTCAACATGCACTTGAATGGAAATAAAAATTGCTATATTCAAAGTTTTTGTTTCTTTAGAAAGGAAAATATCAATTTCTAATGATGAAATCGTGGACGAGTTATTCTCAAATGAGATAGTTGTTGGGTTTCTCGAAACACATATACATAAAAAAAAATTAAATTTTTATAGAGTCTCAAGGATCCTGTTAGACAAATCTAGAGTTTTTTGGGGTTTATATGAAGACTGCCTTAAGATCAAATGTTATTTTTGGCTTGGAATAATTGCTTAAAGGCTGAGTTGTCACAAACCACAAGTTATCAAAGTTTCCAGCCTCTAACAGTAATCCACACGAACCACCAATTAGAAATATTAAACTCTTTTAGAAGAATATAATTGTTATGTCTTTAAGTACTAGTTATTTTCATTTGTGTTTTTTCAGGTTTATATACCGTACAATTTAGTACTACTTACAAAATAAGAAGCATAATATTATATTTATAAGAAAACCTGAAAACTCTATAAATGATAAAATATTAATTTGCCCCCTGAATAATATCACATATATTATTTCAGGATACTTTTTCAAATTTATTCATTCAAGTCCGTGCTTGATTTTTATAGGTCTAGAATTGTAATTCCTTGTATATATTACACTTTAGTTCACAATTTCTAATACTTATTTACAATTAAGTCACACTTGATTAATCATCCTATTTTAATTTCTGACTAATGGTTCTTATATGTGTGACCTATTAGGTTCCTTAATAAGTTGGTCCAAATATAAATCACAATCCTAAATAAAATATGATTAAATAAACTAAACAACTTAATTTATTATCAATTCAATAATTGATTGATTTATATTTGAAGATCAAGTACAATATCTAGCAACTTGTTATGATCCTCCAAATATTAAGAAAGTCGTAAGTGGTTTGACACTTTGACTTAAACCTTTTAGTGATCAGTTTTTTAGTGTAATATTATTCATTCATCAACAATGTTCTGATTTAGATATTATAGTATGGAGTGTGTTTACTATGAAAAATCATGTTTGTTCTCAACACCATACTCATTGATTCTTTGAATAATATTTGAAACTCTTTTCAAATCTCATTCTGTCTTGCTAAAAGATTTACAGTCAATTTAATTTGAGAATATATGGAGTATTTTCCTTAATTCACTTAAGACAATGAGTCCTTTCTTGATTACTCAAATACCTTCATATAGTTTATGTTATACCCAATATTTACTCATCTGTTACCATTGATTATGACATTGTGTAGTAGAATCAAAACATAACATTTTCTATATAAAATAACTTAGTAATCTCAAATTTAAATATCACTTACACAACCGTCACGTGATTCTTTTCATGGACACAAGTGATTTCTCCATATGAAATTCTCATGTGGGTCAGTTCAATGTACATGTTATATGATAAGAATGTATAACTTAAAGATTAAATAGACTTGAGAATTTTACAATTTAAGAATGTATAACTTAAAGATTGAGAAACTTTATCTATGTTATGTAACAATCATGATCATTTATGACCTAACCATAACAATTTAATTTTTAGGAAGTCTTCGATTTGGCCATGATGACAAGAGAAGTTCCCAAGGGAGGTGTGAGCACTGTGCTTGTGCTTTTGTATAAATAAATGCCAACGTTTATCAATTGTCATGATTTATTTTTATTTTTATTTTTATTTTCAGCATGAATTTCTAAATTTTCAAATCAAGACTGCCCTTTGAATTCCGCATCTTACCACTTATCTAATAAGGTTGACACTTGACTAGGGATGATAATTATACCCGAATTATCATAAAAATAAATAAATAAATAACTAGTCCGAATGAAGCGAAGCAATAAAAAATAAATAACTTATTTGGATATGAAAGTGGGCTCGAATTTAATACAAATTTATACCCGAATTTATATATATAATATAAGAATAATATGTTATAATTATATTATTTTTTATATACATCCATCTAAAATAGTTTGTACAGGGTTTTTCCCCTAAAATCATTTGATGAATATAAAATGTTTTATTTTATTTTATGTCTTATTCACTCTATTTAATAATATAAAGATTAGGTCTCTGTAAAGGGGAAGATGAAGGGTACATCCTCTATCTTTATAGACCTTCATTATATATCATCCCTATGCTTCACAATGAGAAATCAACTTTAATTTATAGTAACAAACACCAATATTAGTTTATATATTTAGTATTCTACAAAGCATAAAATAAAGTTTTTTTCTTTTTGTTACAAATTAAAGAATAGTTCTGTGCTCACTGCTCAGGCATCCATATTAAGTCAAACCATTGCTTATAGGAAAAGCACACACAGAGACTACTAATTTTCACCAGCTCTGAATTCTAAACATGAGACGGTGATGGCTTCTCTTGTGGCGGAGGTTGGAGTTGGAAAGGAGGGGCGGGAGGGGCGGGAGGCCCATGATACTGGGGAATTCTGGCTGCTTCACTTCGACCCCGAGCCCTGCCAAGAAGGTAAAATGCAAGGGCTACTATTAAGATGAATAGTATCACAGGTAATGACACTATCACCACATAGCCCATTTTTGGATCTGATCGATGATCTCAGGAGGACGGCTACTCCTGCACATTGTCACTTGAGATTAAGGATATTTATCGACGAATAGGGCTAGCTACAAATATACAACTTACTTATCAGGACCCTTTTTAATTTAATCTTAACCTAAATGTTTGAAATCTTGTCTCCTGTTAAGAATCTAATGACATTGTTTTCCAAAAATTAGACTAATTAATGACCATGGATTGTTTAGTTTATTGCATACTAATAAAAAAGATATCCAGGAATTATTACACTAGTGTGTTTCTATGTATGTAGTTTTCTATGTCATGACAAACAAACATGCAATCATATATATATACACAGTTACACACACACCCAAACACACATAATATATTATATCGCGCAACTTTTCTGCAGGTCGATTAAATTTTTTAAAATATATAAAAAACAATGTTAAAAACACGAATAATTTTTTGACCATGTTATTAAACCTGATTTAATGGGTCAATCTTGAAATCTCGCAACCTAACTTTTTTCTTAACTCGAGTTTCAAACTAAATCGCGTGGGAGTTAGCCCGAATTAAATTGATTGATTTCATAGATCAAAATGCAATATTAATGACTGGTAAAAACATATCTTAGCTTTTAATAAAACTTCATGTTGATAATTGTTTTCATAAAAACTATTGAGACAATGATAAATTAGATCGATCACAATCCCTAAACAAACTGTGTCATGGACTCCATTGAGTTTAATAATTTGTTTGTTATAAAATATATTTTTTTAATTATATGATAAAAATATATGGTCACAGAATTGAGCACCAACCTAAAAATAAAATTTTATTTGAGACAATGATAAATCTAAAGAAAGCAACAAAAAAAAAATCATGCAATTTATTTTCCAACCAATCCATTATTAAAGGATAAAATGGAGAAAAAAAATATTAAAAACAATTGACAGACCAAAAACCAAAAAAACATAACTAGCCAATTGGTAAACTCATCAAACATATGAACCGGGTAATTCAGGCTAGCACACCAAACTTGTGAACCGGGTTATAGACTTTAATAAGATTATAATTATTTTTTTCAAAATTATTTTTTATTCAACTACATGATAAAAAAAAAATACGATCGCAAAATAAAACACCAACCTAATACTGAGATGCTATAAAACATTAAGTGGTAAATGAAGGTCAAAATATCTAACATCGTAACACGGGTAATTTACTTTGTCGTGTTTAATGAATTTCTCTATCAAAATAAATTTATAATAGAAAAACACATCAAAATTATAATAAAAACCGACACAAACATAAAATTTATTGAATAAAAAAAATACAAGGTTGGACATATGAAAAATCTTATAAAAAAACAAATTTAAGAAAAAATAACCGATGAATCATTCATACCTCTTTAAAAACTAAACACACTTAATATCATTAAAAAATCATCACAAACTAATTAAAACATAAACCCAAATTTTATTTGAAAAAAATATCAACTAATGCATTATTTAAAAAAAAATCAAAACTAAAACAAAAAAAAAACCATGACAGGCGTTGCTGGGCCTAGTAGGCTAGGCCTAGTGTCTGGTCCAATCAAGCAACGGCTCGCGCGCAGGCCTATATTTATTTAATTTTAACAAGGCAAACGACGCGTTGTCTGTTCATCCCCATAATTCAACCACTATAATGACCGGAAAAACAAAGTCCTTGTTTTTTACCTAAAAACTCATTTTCAACTCCTTTTTTGGCACAAAACTCCTAGGAAACAACACCCCAAAGACCTTGTTAAACCAATCCATAGCCATAAAAACATAAAAAGTCGCCCTAAAACCCAAAATCCACTCAAAACAAAAAAAAAACTTTCTGAACTAAAATATGATTTTTATGTGTTTTCGAGGTAAAAAAAACACTTAATATTAACTCCCCTCATCATATGAAACCATTTAACATAAAAAAATAACCGTTTTGGTGGTCGAATTCCTCACCAATAGACATTTATTTTCTCTAAGTCGGAATCTGGCAACCTCATCTCTCTCCTCCAACCAAAAAAAACTGAAAAATAAATAAAATAAAGTTTGGTATTAAAATTGAATTTTGTAAAAGTCTAAGGAGCGGTAACCCGATATATAAAAAAGATGATGGACTCAAATGAATTTTTGACAGAAATTTTCAATCTACCACCTATGTTATCGACTTTTTTCACTTCAATCCTCTTTCTTTCAATTCAACTCCCTTATAAAAAAAACAAAACATACAATTGGGCTCTAATTTGGTCTCAAAAGGGCTTGATTGTGCAAAAACATGTTCAAGAACCAAATTAAAATTTTAAAAAAATTGCACCATTGTAATCCACATTAAAATATGAGATGATGAATATTATTTATACTTAAGCAAAACTAGTGTACATCACTTGCTTGTTGAAGCACTTAAAGATTTATCATGTTTAAAATTGTTGTTGTCAATGATAAATCATTTATTCATAAAGCTTTATTGTTTTTCGATTGGTGAAAAAAGTTGTTTGCAATAAACCTTTCAAGATTACAGCACCTTCATATTGTTTAAATGCATTTCTAATTAAGTCCACGAACACAAGAAAATAGACTCAAGTATCTCTCAACAAAACCGAGCATAAACTCTAGATTGGGAGGAAAACCAAAACTTCAAAACAAATGAGAAAAACCAAAAATATAAGGTGAGGAAAAATCTGAAAATTCTAGAGAAAAAAAACTAATCAAAAAACTTTTCCTGCAACCCCTTTTTTATAGTGAACTTTAGAATCAAAACTGATAAGAATTAATTTTGATTCAATTATCAACTTTAATTATCCATCATAAAATCATAATTAAACCTGATTGATTTGGTTTTAAAGAGCTAGAAAAATATATCTAAAAAACTATCTAGGTTATGAAGAGTAAGTTCTGAAAAAGAAAAGAAAAACTGAAAAAAATTATCGGACTTAATTCTTAGGCTAGATAAGAGAATGGCCTAAAAACAATAATTCTTTATGGATCAGACCCAAGCCTAAAATTAAATTGACAAAAAATAATCTTTTATAGTATAAAAAATATTTTACAATAAAACCTGAGCACAAACCGAGTCGGGCCAGGCCATGCACATGGATTTAAGTCCAAAACTTACTTTGCTTAGATCCTCTTTTCTCTAAAAAATTAGGTGTTCTTTGAGCCTAATATTAACTTCAACCTTCCCATTATATAAACAACAAGCAATGCTTATTTCTTTTCTAAAAAAATTAAAAGTTTTGGAGAATTTTAAGTTTCTCAAAAACATGTCAATAAAAGATTCTTTAAGATCAATTTTTCATTCATCCATAATTTGTTTAAATTATATTAATATTTTAAGTTTATATTGGAAATTAAATTCGAATAAAGTTTCAATAATAGTAAATAAACTCCATTTTTAATTTAACCTAAAAAAGAAGAAGCTCATTAACCAAGTTTTAACAAGAATTCTCCAATAGATTACACCTTTCTCTTCAAGGCCAGGAATCCAAATGGTATAACCGAGAATTACCCAGTCAAATCAACACCATAAACTGGGCATGGCAACGAAAAGATAGAAGCATGAAACAAAGCATTTCTACATTGAATCCCTTTGAACATTTGGGGTGCAAATGTAAACCTCAATATCTGGACAAAGCAGCATCTCAAGAACCATATAAAACAAGCATTAAGGACGAACGGATCTTTTTTTCCTTTTTCTTTCTTTCTTGAACGGGGACCAGACACCCTACGTCAAAAACAAAAAACTACGGTAATCTCAGGACACGCAGAGCAGAGATTATGTATTCTCACAGTCACAATTACTCTCCGATCCGATGAGAGAAGTTTGTGCCACATTAACAACTAAAAAGCACACATGGAGATTGACACCCTACTGCCAAAATCCCCACAGAAAGGCTCGAGGGCTCTACCCCCTTCCTTCTTTCCCCTGCTTTTAGGGCTGTTGCCTCCCGTTTGTAACAACATTTATCATCGCTTAGAAAGAACAACATCAGTATTGATGTTAATTTTAGTGGATGGAGATGAAAAGGAACAGTTAGCAGGTTAAACCTAAGTAGGTGATTATGTGCCATGTTTAACATGCAAAATCACTTGACTGACACAAACCCATTTTCCACTTTCAATTTCTAACTACATATTCATGTATGGATTCCCAAATAATTAAGATGCATCTAAATTACTAACACTCCAAACTGCTCCATTTTAGTGTATAAATAATTCATCTAAGTGAATTATGGTAGTAGGAGTTTTCATATGATCAGAAAAGGCGAGGCTTACCTCTTTGTGGATTGTTTGCGATTGAAATTCAGCAAGAAATCCTCGTCGGTCGCATGATACGAAGCAAGAAAAAGCAAAATTCTTATAACAATGGAGAAGCGTGCGTGGTGGCATATTTTCTGATGCTGGGCGATAGATAATGTGTTCCATGGCACACGTGTCATCATCACTATGGTTACGTGAGGTAGAAAACAACACTCTTACCGACTCCATCCTGTGAAGGAAGGGTGATTGAAGTGATTTCAATTTACAATGGTCATAACAAAACTACAGGCACCTTGTTTTGTTTTTTGTCACCGTTTAGAAATACAAGTATAGCATGTTTCGGAATGAGTTTTAACATTTTTTTTTTATTTAAATTTAATTTTTTTACTTTAAATTAATTTTATTTTAATATTTTTAGATTGTTTGTTTTGATGGCATAATATTAAAAATAAATTCTTAAAAATAAAACATTTTAAAAATCAGCTACTTCTCAAAAATTCACATTCAAACAACTGAACTACTTCGGTCAACCTCGACTGAATGAATCAATGTAACATCAGGACCAATAACAAAGTTTTTTTTTTATTTTTTCCAGATGCGAGATCCTTTTTCTGTATTTATTACCTTCCCTTGAGTGAAAGAGTTCAATGCCACTCATGGTCATGGATCAGGTAGCCAAATCTTGACACTCCTGCCCTATTTTGTGTTTCTCACTCTCGAACTAAGACAAGAACAGATGGATAATTTTGCTCTACAGAACTTGACGAGACTTTTGACATAAATAAGGTGGTTATTAGTTACAGAACCAGAAATACAATTACTCAAACTTTCCACCTTTCTACCCATTTTTCTTTAATTCTGCTGCAATTACATATCCAGTTATCTATATCCCTATGTATACATAACATACAAGGAAAATTAATTTTTGCAGCAGACCTTTTAATGAGAGAGAGAGAGAGAGAGAGAGACCCACAACAACTGAGCAGTAAGAATTCCTGAATTAGTAAGCTGCGTTTCAAAATTAAACAGCTTGATACCATCCAGTTGGGCAAACTGATGGAACAAAAGCAACGAGCTCTTAGGAGCTGATGTCAGAACCTTGCTCTACCCAGACTGCTCATTTACTAGCAATTCCCTTGCTGGATAGTCGGCGCTTGTAGCGCTTAAGCACAGAAGCCAGATTCTCTTTTCCCTTTGGGAAAGCAACATCGCCAGCAGCAGTTCCTGATCGTCCCTTTCGGCAAGATATGGCAATCTCTACATCCTTAATTAAGTCCAGAAGCGTTGCTGCAGTTGTGCATTTCCCCCTACCTGGTTTCGAAGCAGGTGGCAACATTCCATTCGAAACAGGTGGACTTGACCTGTGCTGGTGGGATGCAGGGATTTGAAGGCAGAAGCATGGGGACATGGGACTACGGGGCTTTGAAAATGCCAATTCTATGATACCCTGTTATTCAGAAAGCATAGCTGTCAGTTTTAGAGGGCGGGTAAAACAAAACCTGCTACTTGAAAAAACACATCAGAATAGGATTTCAAGAGCCAAGAAAAATGAAGCACATGTATTGCTACCTAAGGGATGTTGCAGATGATTTAGTTGCAACAATAAAAACCAAGACGCCCAGCAACTATTTGGCTCAACATGAACAACAATATGCAAATATGTGCAGGAAATTAATGCGTTGCCAACCATTCAAGAGCATAGCAAGGTTTTTTTTTTCCTGGACGATCTATAAGCAGGAGCATTTTATGCAGGGGTCAAAATCCCTTGATCAAAATCGCATAAATAGATGGCAAAAGATCAGAGAAATTTACCTGGAGACGATTAAGCACATAAGTGTATTTCCCCCACAGCTCAGGCCGGCTTTCCATGAGTGACAAATCTAGAATGCGGTGAATACACCAGACCCCAAAGCTTGTTATCAAATCCACTCTCCAAACACAGCCCTCCCCACAATTAGGAACTGAGGAAACCATAATGTTGGTGATAGCTGCATCATCATTCCTCAAAACAGAACCAAACTTCCTATCAGAATACAAATATGGAGATTCACCCATGTTAGCTACACAGTTCATTTCTCTTGTTTCAGCTTCATACAAATATCTCTCCCTTGCAGCAACGCGATCAATCAGATCCTCGTCAGCTCCATCATTTTGCCTGAACAACCAGTCAGATCCTTCCAATTTCAAAAGCTTCACGATACAACGCCTGAAAGACTGAAGAAGTTGGGCCTCGGGATCCACAGGAGAAATTACTTCGCGATTGATAGAATTAGACCGATTTCCTAATCCACTCCCAACAACACGACTTTTGTCAGCAACACCAAACTGCTCAAATGGCTGCCTAGACCAGAGGGATCCAGGGTCTGGAGTCATGTGAAATGAGAAAGCATCCCCATGTCCTTTTGGGAGTCTATTAAAAGACAAAGGGCCTCCTGCTCCTGCACCTGCACCTGCACCTGATCTTGTATTTGAATAATAAGATTGTTCATAACCTGTTCTACTAACCGATGAACCAAATCCTACAGACTTGTCCCACTGAGCATTCTTTTCAGACATATATAGGTCCCTGTAAGGACCAGCAAGCCCTGCGATGTCAGGCAAACTATGGTACTTCTTCGTATTAGCTGACTTGCCAGCATCATCAGCAGATCCAGAAGAGTAAACATCATGATAATGTCTTTCAGATTGCAACGTGCTATTTCTAGATACTGCAAGGTTCTGAAATCCTGGTGGTTGTGAAGAGCTTGGTCCATTTTGCAATTTTTGCCCCATAGCAACAGTAAGTGGGTCCCTGTAGTTTCTAGGGCCCAAGGATGGTGATATCGGTGCTGGTGAGTCCATTTGACCATTTAAGCTACTGGAACCTCTTTCCTTAGCAATTTGATTGATGATGGATGCAATCTGATAACCATGCACTGTAGCTGGCTGAATACACCGGCCATCAGAAGATGGTAGCGTGTGTACACTAGAATACCGTCTCTCACTTGAGTCAGCTATACTGCGGCTGGGACCTTGTGCATATGCATCCATCAACTGCATGTGGTTGGACCACAAAGAGGATGGTCCCCTCTGACCTCCATAAGATGAGTCGATATTGCTCGGAACCCTCAAATGATTGGGAGAGTCGCCCAAACTTGAATGGATCAGAGAATCAGATGCTCTACCACCAACAGATGAGAAATATCCGCTAAATTCTTTCCCAGCAGTGTCCACTTTCAACAAAGAAGGCTTCAAATCAACCCCCAGGGCATCCAGTTTCTTGGTCTTTGCTTCTTGAGTTGTTTGCCCATGGAAATCATACAATTGTCCCCAAAACTCATCAAGAACTGAAGCTAATTGGCGTCTTGCAGCACGACCCAACCCTGCTAATCTTGAAAGACTTCCAGCACCATTCCCACCCTCATCACTTTTACCACTAAGACTCCTAAATGATCCAGGACCATCAGATGTCAAAGATGAAGTGCTTCCAGGAACCCCTTTGGATGATTCTTCAGGCTCCCAGCTATCCCCTTCATCGTCCTCCTTTTCAGCATGGAAATCACCATCTATATCCACAGTCTTTTCAACTGAGTCCATTGATTCAATATCAATCTTCTTGGCACCAAGCAATTCACTGCCAGGGACCACATTCATAGCAGCTGACAGAGATACTGACTCTATTATAGGTGATGTTTCCTCCTCATAGAATGTTCCAGGACTAGAGAATGTAATTTCAGAATGATTTTCTTTTATAGTAGTCAAATGATGTTCCTGATCCGACTCCATAATTGTCACAGGCAAATCAGGATCAGCATTTGCAACAGTTACATCCGAGTAACTCTCGGCAGATTTCCCTGGACCTGATAATTGTTCTTGCCCCCCTATGGATTCCTCTTCAGTATATCTGGTTTCACTAAAAAATTCTTCCTCTATCTGCATGGATGGCTCAGATACAGTATTTTGTACATCCCAATTCCATACCTGAGCATCTAAGTGGGTTGCAGATTTCAATGGGGTGGCTGCTAGCCAGAGCATCAAACAAAATGATGAACAGGCAGTAATAAGAAGAACAGTGTAAGAGGTTGACGAACCACCACTTGTGCTCCATCTCAAATTGCCTGCCCAATCACTATCCCCAAAAACCATTTCCACCACAAAAATAATCTTTATGCCAAGCATCCCCATGAATGAAATCAGCGCTAAGAACTCCAAGAATGCAGAAATTTTGTAGGCAGCCATCACTTGTCTAGATGAAGCGATACGGAAAAGGGGAATCACTGAAGATGGAAGTAGTAAAGCTACCATAACCTGTGTAAATATAAGCAACTGGTATATTCCTTCAACTCCTGAAGTCCACACACAATAAAGAGCTGGAACTACTGCAATAATTCTGATTGTTGCACGTTGAAGCCAATTAGGAATATCCAGTCTGAGAAAACCCTGAAGCACTACTTGCCCACCAAGATTCCAGGTAAGTGCAGTGATGTGATTCGCGAAAAACAAAATGAGTGAAAAGACACAGAGTGCTACTGGACTTCTGAACACCTGAAAAAATCATTATTTGGAATCAAAGTAATAAGTATTCATCAAATTCATACAGAATAATGCTTGCATGCCAAAAAAAACATCTTCACAACTAATGAATATGAGAAAAGAATTGTACCGGCTCCATAAGTGACATCGCATCAGGAAAAGTAAGTAAAACAAGGCCAGTACTGTAGAACACATTTGCAGCGGAGTTCATAAGCACATAATTTACCAGATAGATGCCACTGAAGATGCATAAAATGGCAAAAAAATGGTTAAGGCACAAGGCACCCTTGGAAATATTTGGTGGCCCCTGATGTTGCTGCAAGAAAATTAAAGATATCAGATTTCAGAAAGTATTCCAACAAAAGCTATCAAGTAATATCAAACTCATTTCAAAAGAATATGAAACCAAATAAATGGAACACACTGGTGGAGCTTAATTAAATAACAGTGATTAAGCATCAACAAGGTGCACATGTCAAATTCATTTCTATTTTCCAACAATGTGCAAGAGTTAGAAGCTTTCATGCTTGTTAAGCAATTGAAACCAGCAAACTCAAATGTCTCTGAAAACAAAACAAAAATATACAATGAGATCATGGCTTCCAAATGCACACCAAGAAATTAATAAGAAAAGGTTGAGAATTATTTTTCAAATGCAATGCATCACAAACAAAAAAATGATAAGATTAGCTTAAGCCTCATATTATCCAGACACATTTGCATGAAAGCAGCAATTGTTTAAAAATTGTTTGAGTGCAGAAGAAAGAGATGCGAAAACCAGCCTAGAATTCCCTCTGAAATAGTTTGTGGCTTTTACCACCACCCAAATGAAATAAAGTTGGGTCGAAAATTAAATTTGGACTTCAGCAACTTGTTTCCACCAAAGGTATACTGTATTCCCAACAAAGGAGGGTCTCCATGGGCAATCTCAAAACAATGTCAATCATAATTGCAACCCCAAAGTTGAATGTCATCAAAATCCAGGGCTCCTCTTAGGTATAGTATATAAACATCAAAATAAGCACTTTTTGAAAGATTCAACAATTATAAGAAATCAGTACCACAATCCTATTTATCAAATTCCAAGTTATAACGATTCTGCTACAGGTTGTGTGTTACACCGCTCTGGCCAAAAGCCTTTTCTCCCCAACCTGGAGACTAGTGATGCCATGAATGATGTGTTCAGCAACTAGCCAAAAACATGGACAACTTGTTGGTTGTATCTCTGAGTCTTGAAATCTATTCTCTCTATGGGGTCTATTTTTTTACCCTGTCCATAGGAGCCTTCACCAAACATTTACGCGCACCTAACTAGCTTTATAAACACCCACATCCTTAACAATGCAAAAGATACATGTACACATACAGACATGGGAAATATCGCATTATTGGGGAAAATTGATATCCATTCACCAAGCTATATCAACAGAATATGCTTATTTGGCCTTTCGGTTGTCTCGAAAAAAAAAAAAAGCAGGCTGGATGTTGTTGGGATAGCGACACCATAAAGCATCAGCCCAGGACAGGTACAGATTCTCAGATTTCTCATATCAAATACCTCACTAACCCAATTGCCTGTATCATTGTCATGAGCCATTACGTGAGTGTTTGGGAGTAAGGTAGCTTATGCTTTTGGGTGCTTTTCAAAAGTGCATTTCACTTAAAAAAGCATCAAATTGATGCTTCTTTTTAGTGCTTTTCGATGATTTTAATGTATTCATGTCAAAAATGGGGAAAAAAATCATTTTGATGCATTTTCAAGCGAAAAGCACCCTGCACCACAATACCAGACATACACTTAGAAATTCTTTTAGAAAAAGAAAACCATGCAAGGCAACAAAGATCGCAAAGTGCACACTTGGACTCAACTCTCAAACATCCATGCATGGCATAATTGACACAAAATGACATGTAAAATAAAATAAGCACCAACATTCAAGTGGCGAAGAGCAGAAAATACAAAATAAATCCTCTCTGCACCAAAATTAAAAACTCAAATGTCAAATAGACACCTCAAAGCTCAAACTGCAATAAAAAAAACTGGTAGATATTGAGATAAAACTAACAGCATGCCCAATAAGGCATGCCAGCAAAGTCTCTGAACAGTATACAGAATGGTATTGCCAAAACACACAAGGCCAGAGACATACAAAAGGGCTGGAAGAAAAAAATGAAAGGAGAAAGAAACTTACCAGCACAATAGAAGAATGGAGGAAAAAATTGTGAGGCATGATACTTGCTCCAAGAAGACTCATCAGAGCAAATGCACTGTCCTCACTTAATTTTATTGGCATCCCGTTCATGGGAAGAGGGATTTCTGGTTGGCTGATGAGAACTCCGAAGAAATACAAAAGTAATAAGAAGCCTGCAATGCATGTGCTGAGGAAACTTGCCTTGCATCTCTCCTAGAAAAAAAAAGGTAAGAAAATCAATAGATATTTATAAGGTGAGCAAATAAAAGAATGCGAGCAACTGGACTTACCAGGAGGGTAGCAAAAACTGGAAATAAAACAGCATCAACAGCAGCTAAAAAAACGCAGGTGGATAAGTCCATTCCAAAGAGAAGATTAAGACCATGTGCAATGCCGAGAATCTATTGAAAACAATTCACAAGTTAGGACCACAAGAAGGGATCTCTAGTATAAATCACATCACATACCAGATGCCTTAAATCCATATCTTTGGAAAAGGCAACCAGATATACCAAATAACTAAGAATGAGAGGAACTACCATAGTGAGGTCCAATGCAATCACCGAAAGTGCTGCTTGAACTCCTAGAAACATGCATGTCCACTTGTCATACTCATCACTGCAAATCTAATGGCATCATAAAGAAGAGGTGAATTAATTAGACTTCAAATCATAACTAGACATGTGGGCTGCAGAATAGAAAGTGAACACACCAAATAATCAGAAAATGGCCAATATTCTTCGAAATGCAATTAATAGCTGGAAAAACATCTCCACATATACATGTATGAATGTACATACAAATGGATAAATAGTTTCTTTATGGAAACAGATGTGTTGCTCAGACATTAATCTAATGGAAAAGGTAGAGGTCTACGAAGAACCCTGCTATCTTCAGGTCATGCTAAAGAAACGCACAATCATTAGAATGCAAGGATCATGACACGGAACACAAAAATACTACAAAAGCAGGTTCTCATCTGCTTCCCCTGCTACTCCTATTGCTATTACGACAGCTACTTGTAAAACAAAGATAAGAGCCCCCAACTCCTAGTCAGAGTTCTTATGACTTTCAAATAGTATTCAAAATTCTCTGTTTTCGATTATCTAATAAATCACTTAATGAAAGTAGATTATCTTTCCATTCATTGCAAAACTAGGCCATGCTAAAGAAAAGCACAACCATTAAAATGCAAGGATCATGACACAGAACACAAAAATAATGCAAAAGCAGGTTCTCAGTAGGGTAGATAGCAGGGTCCTTAGTAGACCTCTACCTGTTCCATTAAAATGCAAGGGACATGAGCAGTACCATGTGGACTTAAACCAATCTAATTCCCATTTCCAAATTCTAATATTTCATTACTCCCATTTGCAAGAGGGAGAAAGAGCTCAAGAGAAACTAATCATGTTGGAACACAAAAACAACACAAAATTATTTCATCTTTGAATAGAACATGTGTGATCATGGTATTAACAAGTAGAGAAAAGTAATGAAAGAAACATAGAATATCCTTGAGGAAATAGGATGATACCTGGGCAAGATCTTTTCCAGTTACCACACCAATTCGAGCAGAGAGATACTGGCATAAAATGGCAACAAAGTTGAAAATAAGCATCGGCAGCACCAGATCAAACCCAAAACGTGCACCTCCTTCGACAGTTGCTGCCCACTTTCCAGGATCAACATATCCAATTGCAATCAGAAGCCCAGGTCCCAGAGCAGGAAGCGCCCGACGAAGAAAATGCGGTAGATGGTTAGCATTTACAAACTCAGTTTCCATGTTACTGATCAGTATGATATTTAATATCACTTCCAAGCAACAGAGGAGCCTCCCAGTGAAAGCCAAAATAAATAAATTACATTGCTGCTTAAAGCTGCACCTCCTTATAATTTATGCCTCTTTTCACTAATCACTCAACAGGAACACTAACTACTTCTTCACCTGAAAATGCTTGCATGAGTAAAACCAAAGTCAATTACACTTCCTTTTGAAGCAAATCAACAGAAAGTACAGAGTGTGTCAAACAACAGCAAAGATAATATTCAACTTAAGGCTCTATCAAATGCACTTAACCAGACAATACCCAACAGAAACTCTTTGAGGAAAGGTTAGTTGCATGGTGATCGCTAGCAGAAATACCAATACTAGCTGTGATCGTCGGATACCAATCGAACACTTGCAAAATCAGCTTGCATGCTACACGGGAGTGACTGTGATGGCCTACTGAGTAGGCTATTCATCTCCTGACAATGACTAGCAGCTAGTCAGTTTCAAGCAAACCTTACTGCAATTATTTGAGTTTTATCCCCACCTTTGATGTTCAATCCTGATTCCATAAACAAAATCAGTCAACGGCTAAAATAATCTCAAAAAACTATATAACTTAAAAGACTTTGGTGCGCAACAGGATGAAGCAAGCCACTGGAGTTGCAAGATCATCATTTAAATGGAGGATTTGAAGAATCCAATAGTTTCACAGGATAAAAAATAGACATCAGGCAATAGGGATATAGTAGACATCAATCAGGTCTGCCTAGTATTAAGAAATGCAGTCTTCAAATGATTCAAAAATTACCAAAAAAAACACAAAAGTAACAAAGACACACTAATACGAAAAACTTCCTAAAATCATTAATTAAAGCATCCGCAACAAGCTCAATTGCACATATACACAAAATCAGAGAGGCATATGTTTTGTATCATTACCTTAGAATATACTAAAATCACCATTTCCAAAACTAACTTCAAAAACATTCACTCTTAACAATCAACATGATCAGTTAAAGCTACAGCTAAAACATCAAAAATCAAATCCTAGTAACTATTAAAACGCAAAAAGCCACCCCAGATCTCACCAAAACATAAACCAGTATCAAAACCAGCTCAAATGACAACAATTCAACAAATAACCATACATCCACCGTTACCCAAAAACTCAACACCTATAGCTTCAAACCCAGAAATGAAACGAACCCACAAAACTTATTCAATCAACCCCCACCCCCCGCCTCCATAGATCCGATTCACAGAAAAAAAAAATACCCAGCATTCGTACAGATTTCTAGGTGAATAACTCAAAAACAACAAGAACAAATCCGTACGATACCGAAGTTTATATCTTTTCAAGTTGGGTTTTTGAGAAAATAAATAAAAAAGATTGTCTCTTTTTCTTCTTTCTTTTTACCTTTCTCTTTCTCGGAGTGATAGTTTCTTTCTATCTCTACTTGTCCTCCCCCTCCCTCTCTCTCTCTCTCTCTCTCTGCAATCTCTATCCGGAGCTGTACACAAGTAGATCTCAAAAAAGAAAAAAAGAGGGTCTTCAAGAGAAGCCACGCAGTTATTAACTTATCAAAGGTATTTTTTTATTTTCCTAGAAAGAGAAAGTTCAGTTTTCCGGGAAAGTTGTAGAGAGAGATACAGGTAGTGAAAGTGAAGAGATAAAAAAGATATATGTTTTTATATAATATAATAAATATAATGGTGTTTGTTTACCTGTTTGGGATTGGCTTTTTTTATTAATTTTTAATTTTTTAAGTCTATCAAAAACAAATGGAGTGAATTACAAAGAGACAGAGATAGAGAGGATGAGTTTGGATAGAGTAAAAACAATTTATTTTTGTTGATATTTTGCTTTTTTTTTAATACATAGTTACTGTTGTAGGATTTTTATAAGGTATTGAGAGTGTAATAATTTTATTTTTAAATATTTTTTATTTAAAAAATATATTCAAATAATATTTTTAAAAAATTATTTTAATAATAATACATTAAAATATCACAAAAAACAATTAACTAACTTTTTTAACCACAATTCTAAACATTTCAGTGCTTGGTTTTTGCGTTTTAAAAGTACTTATAAAAAGTTTGATAATTTTTTATTTTTTTTTACTTAAAATTAATATGTTTTTGTATTTTCATATTATTTTAATGTTCTGATGTTAAAAATAATTTTTAAAATATAAAAAAAATATTATTTTAATATAATTTTAAGTAAAATATAATTTAAAAAATAATTATTACTATATTTCCAAATATATCTCGTTAATATAATACGGCCCAAACCTAAGAAGGTGATAAGAGAAGATGCTTTGTGTAGTGAAGGGACATGGAGAATAATCTGTTGAATTAATTGATGATGAGATGGTTATGAGTTAAATAAAAGAGACTTGTACTTTCATTTCATCTTTACACGTATTATCCAAAAAAAAAACTAATATCCCTTGTAGTGCATTTACTATATTAACCTTTAATCATTTTATCTTTTGCATTTGCTTAAGAGATAAGATGGTTTTTTTCTCGTAACATAAATATTTTTTGAAAATTATACGGGATTATTTTAGTAATTATTTTTAATATGTAGTAAAATTATTTATGTAATCCTTAAATAAAATAATTAAATATTTTCTATATAAGGATATTTTTATATTTTCATATTTGATAGATTAAAAAAATTACTACATTATCCTTATCATTCAAAAAAATTTATCTTGGTTTTGGGAGCTTAGTTGTAATTTTATCATAATTTGTTTGTTATTATTGTTTAATTTTATGAGCATTTCAGTTTTGTTCAAATAAAAATATTATGCGTCAACCATTTTGTTGTCTTCTAGCAATGCGTACGGCTAGCTCCGATGGTTGTAATCATAATTCCACCGCATATTTAATTCGTCTTGGCATCCTCTTCCTCTCTAGATGACGTGTGTGTGGTGGTTCGACGTGATTTAGCCTAAAATTGCTTTTCTTTTCTTTCTTTCTTTTCATTCTTTTTCTTTCTTAGATTGTGTGTTGGACATACAAAAATTATATTGGCCCTTCAATTTATTTTTTCTTTTGATTCAGTCCCTCTTTTCTTATTTGCAATTGTTTTATTTACATTGATTATTTCTAATTGGATTTTATTTCGATTTCATCCCTAGTCATTTGATTTTTTTTAATTTATTTTAAATTTAATCCTTATTCTTTTAATTGTTATTTGTTTTGTTTTGAATCATTTTCTTGATTGATTTGTTTTTTTTTTTCAATTTACCTCTATGCATTTATTTTCATTGAATTTTTATGTCAAATTTGATCCTGATTCTTTAATTGCTATTTTTTAATCATTTTTAATGGATTTTTTTACAATTCCATCCCTAAACATTTAATTTTATTTGATTTTTATGTTGAATTTAGTCCTAGTTCTTTTAATTTTTATTTTTTTTGTTTTGTATTTTTTTAATTGATTTTTTTCTTAATTTCATCTATCGATATTTGTTTGATTAAGAATCTTGCTTCTTTGTTTTTTCGGGTTTTCTTTTAATGGGTCACTCTGATCTCATAACCCGGGTAATAGACCTAAAGGATTAACCCAAGTCGACTTTCATATTTTTTTAAAATATTTTTTTTATATTTTTTTGCTGATATTTTTTTTGTTTTCCTATTTCTAGGGTCATGCTAATTTCATATCATCTGTCATGTGTTTGATTTGTTGACCCAGGTTGGTTGTTAAGTTCGCTTGAGGCTTTTTTTGTTATCCCTTTTTACTTTGACAAGTTTAAAAATTTATAATTTTAAATTGATTTATAATAAATTTCTTGATAAGACCCGGATATAGGGTTTTATAGGTTGCGAACTTTTTAAGATTTGACCATGTTTATAATGTTTGTTCGGATTTGCTTGGTTTTTACAGATATTTTTAATTTCGCCCCTATGATTTTTTTAATCTTTAAAATTTGGTACTTATTATTTTAATTGATATTTATTTTATTTTGAATTATTTTTTATTTTTTATTAAATAGCATCCTTCAAAATTTTCATACTGATTTCATCCTTCAAAATTAAATTGATTTAGAATTATGTTTCTTGATTGAATTTGGGTAAAAACTTTCACAGGATGATTACACCGAGTTTAAGAGATTTGTCGAGTTTCTCCTATTTTTTTTTCTTTTTCTAAATTGATGTTTTCTTCTTCTTTTTTTATCATTATCCTTAAATTTTGTTTTGTTATTTTCTTTAGTTTAATTCTCTTTTTTGAACTTTTGTTTTCTTATTATTTTCGGTTTGATTCTATTGGTTTAGCTTTCAACAATTTTTAATCTATAAAAAATATATCATATTACAAATTATTTTCAATTTCACCCCCTATGATTTTTTTAATCTTTCAAGTTTGGTCATAAATCTTTTAATTGCAATTTGTTTTTGGATAATTGATTTTTAGATTTCATCCTTATTGGGTTTTTTCCTATCAAATTTTAGCCCTATTTCTTTTTATTGTTCCTTTTCTTTTGCAAATTTTTTTATTAATATTTTTTTCAACGATTCCATCATTCAAAATTAATTTGGATGACTTTTAAGTTTCTTGATTGAACCCGGGTTTATTATTTAACAAGTTGTGAGTTTTTTAGATTAGACTAAATTCAGAAGGTTCGTCTAGGTTTGCTTGGATTTTCCCCGTTTTTTTAAGATGATGTTTTTTTTTTTGAAGTTTGACTCTCTTTTTTCCTGATTTTTCTTTAGTTAGGTTAGCATTTAATTGTTCGATGATTCGAATAGGATAGGGTGTGGTTTTTTATTTTTTATTTTTTTTGTTAGTGTTTTTCGTTGTTGTTTTTTTATATATTATTTAAATTGTCACTTTAACCAATAACTTGGGACTTGAATTTTTTGTAACCGATCACTTTTTTTACATAAAAAAATTATTCAACCCGCGAGGACACACGAGCAACATATCTAGTGTGTTTTTAAACATGAATCACTTTTATTATTTCCCGAGACAAAATGATATTTTTTTAGTAATAATCTCTTAGTATAAGGAAAAATACCTTCTTCTTTTATTGTGCATTAAAAATAAAATCTTTGGTTCATATTTTACTATTTGTCCATCCTATGTTTTGTGATTCATGTCAAACAACAACAAGAAAGAAAAAGAAAAAAAATGTTAAAGTTAAAATTTTAAAAAAAACTAAAAGATGCCAGTGTAGATCAATACACAAAATATTACGGATTTGAATAATGTATTTATATTTTTGCCTTTATCAACAAAAACCAATGGCCTTGCTGATGGGGTAATATCATATTTTCTACATGACTCCTCAGTTAATACCAAATTAATTGGGACAAATTGATCTTTTTATATTTTTTTAGTACAGTAAAATTACTTATTTACATTTAAAAGCAAGTAATATTAAACTCGCACTCGGGAGCTTCTTCATCTTTTCATTTATTTAAGCACTGTGAAATGATATAATTACCCTTATAATAAGAAATTATTAAGCTAGCGTTGCGGGTTGTCTTTGTATAATCAAGTTTAAAGATGAGCAATTTGATATATATATATTATTTTAAAATAAAAGTGGTTGGCACGTGCAACACACGTGCTAGTGGGTTGAGGAGCGCATGCGACGTCTTTCAACAAAAGAACAGTGGCTTTTAGGCGTCTTTCGAATTACCTTAGCGGCCCCTCCATCTTTAAACAACGCATGTGGCCATTGGACCTCAAGTTTGGCGCCAACAAACTTTTTTTTCCTCTTTCTTTTCTTTCTTCCCCTCGATTTCCACGCCTGCCCCTCTAGTTTTTCAAAGAAACCTCTTCAATTTTTTTTTCCTTCAACTTTGGTCTATGTTCTTTCGTTTACTATTTATTTTATTTGAAATGATTTATAAAATTGAAATTATTTTTCAATTTCATCATCCTTTAATTTTTTTCACCTATCATGTTTGGTTTTCATTCCTTTTATTACTATTTGTTTTTGTTTTTTTATCAGTTTCCTAATTAATTTTATTTTTCAACTCCATCCCTCGTTATTTTATTTCATTTAATTGGTCATCATTCTTTTGACTGCTATTTTTTAATTTTTAATTTTTTTCTTAATTTATTTTATTTTTCAAATTTTCATTTGATTTTAATATCAGATTTGGTCATTATACTTTTGATTACTATTTTTTTTTTTAATTTTGGATGATTGAGAATTTTTCTTCGTGAATTTTTTGGGTTTGCCTTTTATGGGGTAACCCGGTCTCATATATGGTCACAAGTTTTAAAGATTAGCTTGATTTGACTTTGATTTTTTTTTTATTTTTTTTTAATTTCATCATTCGATATTAGGTTATTGAACCTTCAACTTTGTGATTTTTGTTACTATCTGTTCTACAGGGTTATCCCAATCTTATAGCTCGGGTCGCAGGTTAATCGAGTTAATCCGAGTTGACTTATGTTTTTTTAATTTTTTAATTGATTATATTTTAGTTTCACCTTTCATTATTTAATTTGTTTTAGAGTTGACCTTCATTGTTTTATTTAATTTTTTTGTATGGAGTTATTCCTATCTCACAACTGGACCATGAATTTAGCATGCTGACATGAGTTGGGGGGTTTTTGTCCTTTTTATTTGCTTTTTCAATACATCTTTTAACATTTGATTTGTTGATAATTGAGCTTTGATTTTTCTTTATTTTTCTCTTTATAAGAATATCTCGTTCTCATTCAATTTTTGTTTTGATATCAAATAATATAGTTGGGATCTTTTAAGAATATTTACAGCGTTTAGAGCGTATCGTTTCATAATATTGATAAATGTTTATTTTTTTCAATTAGTCATTGTCGTTTTTTGTTTTAATTATTTTAGTATCATTATCTTTTTTTATAATCAATATTATTAAAGTAATCGAGCTTATTAAGCCCATTTGAATCAATGACTTTGTTTTTAAATTTTTCTTGTACCTTTAAAAATGTTATCATCGTCTGAACATCTGTTTATGTTAAGAAAAATTTGACTAGCCCACGGGCTATCTATCTTGTTGTTTACTATATTATAAAGGAAAAACTCATTCAGTTTAAGAACATAAAAGTTATATTTGTAGAAAAGAAATATAGTAAAAAATAATTTCTTTTAAACACACTAAGAATGTGTTTGGTATTGCGGTAGTTGTTGTGGTTGTGGTTTGAAAAAAGTTGTTTTATAAAAAGTACTTTTAGTTGAGGTTGATTTGAAAAAATAGGTGTTTGGTTAAAACTGTGGTTGAAATTGAGGTTGAGCAAAAAGTAGTTTAATATATTTGGTTAAGAATACTTTTGAAATTGAGATTATAAAATAATTTAAATAAATATATATATATATATATATATATTAATATTGATGGTTTTTAATTTAAAATTTTGTAGATTTAACTATTGATATTACATCATAAAATAAATAATACTTTATATAAAATATTTTTTATTGTTCCATTAAAATATCTACAATT
>Ga0307518_10000521_pt1 | contig 29301 bp, 14 predicted proteins | sample 25_EM_MG_FD_203889 | JGI IMG/M metagenome (GOLD analysis project Ga0307518, IMG submission 203889) | Populus trichocarpa ectomycorrhiza microbial communities from riparian zone in the Pacific Northwest, United States - 25_EM | ecosystem: Host-associated > Plants > Roots > Unclassified | place... | reverse complement strand
CAGTCATGGAAAAGGTTACGAACTCACTGAGTAGCAACTCTCAAAGCGAACAAACAACCCACATAACAGCAACCAACACACAAACATTGTTGAGAAAGCAATAAAAATCAATGAAAAAATGACAACAATATTCAAAGCAGCAACCTCACCGATTCAGGAAAATAAAAAAAAGCACCGATTTATAAATCGAAAGAGCGACATCTATCACAACTTCTTTAACCATTGGCTCGACCAGAAAGAATTCAGTTCACATCACATAATGCAAAAGCAATATTATTCAAAAGAAAGATCAATAAATAACAAAACACAAATCTTGAGACTTGGAATGATTTAAAATCTAGAAAAGAAAAGAAGAAATATCAGTCGATTGGAAATGGAAGAAAGTAAAATTACTCTAACTGTCTAGTTACCCTCCTCTCTCCAAGCCCAATATAGAACTCATCATTCAACAGCTTCTCATTGTTTGTGCCAACATCAATTGCTACAAGCAAGCACTGTATGTATTGAATACAGTTGGAAGGTTTTAGTAACTAAATGGCAAGGGACACCTAATAGCTCTAGTAAAGCAGTGATTGAGGTGTGTCTAAATAATAGAAGAAAAATGAGTATATGAAATTGTTGTACATTTGATAGCAGATTTATCCTTACTGCAGAGGGAAGTAATCCTCCTAATGCTGTCTACAGAGAGAGTTTTCCGACCAGAATCCCCATTCCTTAACGAATGTAAAACCATTGCATCATTAAGAGATAAGAAGTGGTTTGCACATCCAATTTGTAAATGAATTTATGAGCATCAATACCTGGCAACCAAGACCCCCAAGCCCGAAGATACACTCACCATCAGTAACAACAATGACTTGGATATTTCTCTCTGCCCAATTCTTCGATGCTTTAAGAATTTTGCCCCTGAAAAATTCAATTTTCGCTTAATACTCTATAATTGAATACCATAGATGTTTAGAAAAGAAAAGAAAAAACTAAAGAAAATCCATGTATAAAGGTGCACATGAATGAAAATGAACAAATGTTATTGTGATAACAATTACTCAAGCATCATTGCAGGTTGCTGGAACTACTAAGGGCGTTGAAACACAATATTCTGCACAATGGTTGGATTAGGTACTAAACTTCAAATGTATAGTCTAAATCTTTCCTTCTTAAGGGATGAGTTTCAAGCTTTTGCAAGTACACTGTTATAATAATATCCTATCCCATTATTTCAGCAAGAATGCAAGAAACTTCCCCAGGACTTTCGAGTTGAAAAGTAGCCTTCATCTACTGCTCATGGCTGTCCTGTCAATTATGTAGTCCTTCATCAGAATTCATCATTTAAAATCTGGGTTATTAAAACAGAAAGCGAAAGGGCACACACCACCGTAGAAGACAATTCTGTTTAAAAAATCTTATTTGTGCCAATGGACACTAAAAAAAACTAAAAGCAAAGCACAGAAGAGATCAAAAACCTTTCTTCCTTGGCTGACAAGCGATCTTCGAATGAATAAGCCCCACCCTTTTTCTAACACAGAGAGGCAATGTGTTTGGTGAATGCATAGCAATGGCCAGTGAAGGGTTTGGTGATATTTGGTGGAAAGGGAAGATTCATATGAGAGGAAAACTGTATGTTGGCGTCTGGCCCTCACCATATTTTGAGACAAAAACACAAAAAATATGTATATATTATGATAACAAAGAAGCCACGTTGCCAAGAACTCAACCGCACATACAAAACCTGAGAAGAAATTAAACCAGACATATCTCGAGATCAACAAAATTTTCAACGCAAAACACTTTAAATCCACAGTGAAATCACTCTTAATCTGCAGGATTTCTGATCTCTTTTAGTATTTTTTGTTTATTTTAATTTCTTGTAATCTATAATTTGGGCAAAACTACCCTGCTATTTCCAATCGAAAGTGATTTGGGTTTCTTTATCCAACTTTTTATTACTAGCAAAATGGTCCAATAAAAGCCACATGACATGAAAAGATTGAACAAAAGATGTCCAATTGTCTTCTAATATTACAAATAGAGCATATATATATATATATATATATGGTATGTTTAATTATACAAAAATAAACCATACTGCAATTAAAATGTTGTCGAGCGTGGAGGCCTTTCAAGTCCGAACTCTAAAGAAGGACACTCTGGCAAGCAGCTGAGTTCACTGTACTGGTGGGCTACATATATCAGAGGTTTCTAACGTCTCTCTCTGGAATGACAGCCTCTGCAACTTCCATCACTTCAAGAACCAGCCATGTCAATCTACATGAAGTTACCATAAAGCTCCACTTCTTGTTTCAAACCTTTACCCTTTGTCTTTAAGAGCACGTTGCAAATAAACTAAAGTACTTGTCGGTTCACAAGGCCACTTTAGGGAATTCACATAGATAAACGAACAAGTTAGGGCAAACTTCAATTATACCCCTCAATTATTGGAGTAGTGTCGATTGTCTCCCCAAACAACCTTTTCTATTGATTTTATACCCAAATAATTTGGATTTTTCAATGAAGTTCTTCTAATAGGGACAATAATGTTCTCCAAGATCGTAGAAAACTTGATCTTACTCGTACGTTCCATAATATTAGAAAATCATGTATAAAACAAATCTTATAAACTCAACGAAGAAACATAGTAACAATGGTAAAAAAAAAAAAGAATTATCATTGATGAAAAACATTAAAATAAAGAGGTAAAAGAAAGTTATGATTTGGATGGAAGTCATGATCAAACATGAATGGAAATATTTAATTGAAAATGACTGAAGCTGAAGGAATAAAATTTTGTTTGGGGACGAAATTGAAACTAGTAATCTACTTAGGGGTATTCTTGAAGTTTTCCGAACAATTTAATTCATCTTGTTAGCAAGTAAGTTCATGGGATTGCTTTCTTGATTCTTGTTAGATACTGGAAGATTTCTTGAGGTCAACAAGCCAACTCCAACTCCAACTCCAAAGCCAAACCAAAACCCACCAAGAAAATTCACTCAGAAAACGAAAAAATTAAGCCTACAAATGCAAGAACCTTTAGCTGAACCAGAACCAGAAGATGAGGTTGTGAAGCTCAATTTCTTCTTCAGTTATGGCACTGTCTAAGCTTCCTCTCTGCAGTGTCTTCTTCTTCCTGTACATTTCACTTTTTATATCATCACAAGGTAATGGAGAAAAACCCCACTTGTATATTCACTATTTCAAGAAACTAAGAAGAATCCCTTTTGTGTTTCTAATGTTTTTCTGGCAAATTTGCAGCTTTATCATCAAAAATAGCAGTGGCACAAATCAAGGACCAACAAGACAATGAGCCATTTGTGGGAATCAACATAGGAGAAGATGTGTCCAATCTTATGTCAGCTACAGAACTTGTTTCATTTCTACAATTTCAAAAGGTTACACATATCAAGCTTTATGATGTAGACCCCGACATACTCAAGGCCTTGGCTAAAACCAAGATCCGGGTCATTATTAGTGTTCCAAATAATCAGCTTCTTGCTATTGGATCCTCCAATACAACTGCAGCTTCTTGGATTGGTAAAAATGTTGTTGCTTATTATCCACAGACTGTAATTACTGCAATAGCTGTTGGTGATGAGGTTTTAACTACAGTACCCTCTTCAGCTCCTTTGCTTATGCCAGCTATTGAGTCTCTTTATAGTGCTTTGGTGGCTGAAAATTTGCATAATCAGATAAAGATTTCAACTCCACACTCTGCTTCTATAATTCTTGATTCATTTCCACCTTCTCAGTCTTTTTTTAATCAGAGTTGGATCTCGGTTATTCAACCTTTGCTTCATTTTTTATCAAGAACTGGGTCACCTTTGATGATGAATTTTTATCCTTACTATGTGTTTATGCAAAATAAAGGAGTGGTGCCTCTTGATAATTCTTTGTTCAAGCCCTTGACACCATCCAAGGAAATGGTTGATCCTAATACTTTGTTGCATTACACTAATGTTCTTGATGCTATGGTTGATGCTGCTTATTTTTCGATGAAGAATATGAATTTTACTGATGTTGTGGTTCTTGTTACCGAGAGTGGTTGGCCTTCAAAGGGTGATTCAAAAGAACCTTATGCTACAATTGACAATGCAGATACTTATAATTCTAATTTGATTAAGCATGTTCTTGATCGTAGCGGGACTCCTTTGCACCCAGAAATCACTTCTAGTGTGTATTTATACGAGTTGTTCAATGAAGACTTGAGGTCACCACCAGTATCAGAAGCAAATTGGGGATTGTTTTATGCGAATTCGACACCGGTTTATTTGCTTCATGTATCTGGAAGTGGGACTTTCTTGGCTAATGATACAACCAACCAAACATATTGTATTGTTATGGATGGTGTTGATTCAAAGACATTGCAAGCAGCATTGGATTGGGTATGTGGACCAGGAAGGGCTAATTGTAGTGAGATTCAGCCAGGGGAGAATTGTTATCAGCCTAACAATGTTAAGAACCATGCCTCTTATGCATTTGATAGCTATTACCAGAAGGAAGGAAGGGCTTCTGGGTCCTGTGATTTCAAGGGCATTGCCATGACCACCACTACCGATCCAAGTAAGCATTTTTCACTCTTAATGCCTTGAATAAACACAGTTCTTTCATATTTCATTGAACTTTAACAAAGTTTAGGATCTGATCTTCAAATTTCGTCCTCAGTAGATCGTTATTTAACTGTTGTCTGTATGCAAAATTGAATGTGTGGTTACTGCTTAGACAACCAAATAGTATGCTGTGCATCTACTAAAAGTGCATTAAGGCTCTTGAGTGGTTAAACAGATACCTTAAGCTCAAGTATTTAGGATTAAAAGTTAAAAAGGTCTAATTGCCTTATGCCACACCACTAAAGGAAAGTGAATGATGGCAGTGGCACCATCCCATCATAATCCTCGGGGGATACTCTTGAGGTGACTTCAAGGGTACATGTTGTGTGATTCCTACCTGACAGAGTCACATGGTTTCTTGAGTGATTGGAGTGTGGAAAGGGCATGGAATAACATTTTGTGCTGAAACAGCCAACCTAGGAAATTATGATTTCAACTTGGACTCTATATGCCAAGAGAACCCCATAGAGTCAGGACAGGACAGTAACAACAGTTCAAGGCCATTCATCCTCTTTCTTTTATACATTCTTGCAAGAAACTCCATCATTGCTCTTTATCTACCGAATGACTGTTACCTTGAGGAAAATGAGTCCTGTTTGTGATGTTTTTTCACCTGTTATGTTTCTCAAACCTAACATCTTTTTTCCTTGTTGGCAGGTCATGGGAGCTGTATATTTCCTGGAAGGTAAGAAACCCTTCTTTTCTACTTGGTGGCCTAATTTATTCGAAAGGACATCACACTTTGGTTCCTTTTCTGCTTCTTTGCATTCCCTTTCCTGGTAGTCAAAGAGATGGAAAGTGCAAAAAGCAAAATCATTACTTAATGAAAACACCTTGCAACAATTTCTCACCAATTTTCCAACTTTCGATGCAGCAAAAAAATAACGAATAAGGCGAGGACGGTGGTGAACACAACCAATCCAAGTAACACAGCGGGTGGTTCAAGATTAATCAGCTTCAAAAGCAGTAGAATGAGTGCAGTTGACAAGGCATTACAAACTCTCTTGACTGTAATCTTCTCTATTTTGTTATACATTCCCTTTATGATGTCTTGAGGTGCAAAATAAAACAATTTTTTTGTAATGTAATAGTGTTTAATTCCTTCATGATGATTGGCTATTGCTGTGCTAGGCTGTTTTTAGTCCACAAATTCTTCATTGTAGAAGCAAATTCTCACTTGAGAGATGTTTTTGGTAGGGTCTTCTCTGTGAAAGGAGTGATGACAATTTTTTTGTGGGCTCTTCTGTGGAATCAAAAGTGTTCAAAAAAGTAGGTTAGCACTATATACTTTCTTGTAAGCAAGAGCATACCGCAACAAACATGGAGGCCTAGAGAGAAGGATTTTTCGGGGCCATGATTATGAGCAAGATAATGGGAGTATCTTCAAGATTTTTCCTTCCTCTAAACAAGCCAGAAGGAATGATGAAGTTTGTGAAAAGGCTAGTCTTTAAGACCCAGGTTCTTCTTTTTATTTTTTTATCTTTTTTATTCACTAGTTTTTTAGGCTAATCTTCTCGTAATGATCATGACAAACAGTCTAAACTAAGGTTTGACCTGTGATTAAGGTGAGCTTCTTTCTTAATCATTCAAACTTCAAGCTAAGATTGTGAGGTATAAAATTGGTTTCGAATGAACTTTAATGGTGAACTTTGTGTCCAAGTTACAAAGTTAACCTAAGATACCCTTATTGTAAAACCAACAAATAAAAAAACAAATTATTAATTATTAAATTTGATTTTACTGTGATAATAATAATAATTTATCCACTCAAAATTAAATAAGAAGTTTCAAGTTTTAAATTAAATTTAGCAGAGTTAAACTAATCAAAATTTAATTTGATTTTTTTAAAATTATTTTCTTTAAATTTATTAAAAAAACAATCTTGAAATTTCTTTGTTTTTGTCTTTTTTCTTAAAAAAAAAATTTCTTTAAAATTCTTTAATTTAAAAACAATCTTGAAATTTTTTTGTTTTGGATTAAGAGTGTACGATGGAAGATACTTTTAAAAAATATTTTTTATTTAAAAATATATTAAGATATTTTTTAATTTTAATTTTTTTTTCAAATTAAAGGCAATTTTAAAATATGCAGCTTTAAACTGAAAAAAAACGTTCTTTTAAAATAATTGGCCATTATGTGGGTCCCTCAAATTCCTTCCGCTTACCATAGGTCCCATTTAAGCACCTACACGTTTGATTCTTCAGTGGGCCATACTTGAAGCACTTTGTCTCCAAAGCTGGACTTTAATGTTTCAAATTAGTTTGAAGTTGAACTTTCCGAACTTATAAAAATGCAATCATTGTTGCAAAAAATAACCTTCGTGCCCATCGTCATCATCTCTCCCCTTTCTAAACCTAGTAAAAGCTGCAATCTTTCTGTTCATCTCTCAAACCTCATGTCTTGGTCTTGCAAGAAGTGTACTTTCATTAACTCTCCATCACCAAAACCCACTTGCCAAATCTGTCTCTCACCTCCTTCACCCCCTCCACTACCTTCCTCTTCAAATCAAGAAACCCCAAAATGGTCTTGCAAGGCTTGCACTTTCTTGAACCCGTATAAGAACAGTAGCTGTGAAGTATGTGGCACTAGAGGTTCTGTTTTTTCTCTTTCTAGTTTAGAGGATTTGACCGATACTAGTGGTCTTGATGGTGATGTGGATTCTTCTGTTGGGTCTGTTTTCATGCCCTTAAGGCATTGTAAGAGGAAGGTTAGAGACTCAGTTGACGATCATCAAGAGGGTGGGTTTCGTGGGGTTTTGTCTTTGAACAATGTCGAAGGTTGGTTATTTTTTGTGTGTTTGTTGTTTGCTTTATGGATTTTGTTGGGTTTTTTGTCTGCTTAATGGATGAATGTTGCTTGTGTATGCACTTGGAGGTGATGGGGATTCTGCGAAATTGGGTGCATTCCAAGGTGTTAAAGCATCAAACAAGGGAGTGACTGTTTTAAAGGGTAAGTCAAATGTTTGTGGCTCAAGTTCTTCTTCTTTTTTTGTCGTTTTAAAGGTTTATGCTCTGTAAGTTTATTTCCACTCTGTGCAACTCAAAATGGAAATTTCCGAGGTTGTAGTTTTGTTGCTATTTTCATTTTAACAATGTGAGTTTGATTGCATTATTGTGTGTATGCTAAGTACAATGTGAGTTACTTGTAATGTTCTTTGTCCTTTGGGTTTTGTTGCTGATCTATGCAGATGGAGGTGATGGCCATAGTGTGAAATTGGGTAGGTTTCAAGGGGTTAAATCATCAAACAAGGGAGTCACAGTTCTAAAGGGTGAGTCGTAAGTAAGTTTTTTTTTGTTCTAGTTAGTCTTCTTTAAAGGTTTTTGTTTTGTCATTTATTTATGTTGTCTTCATTGATAGTGGTGGATTAGAGAGGTTATGTTAAGTAATAAAGAGTGTGAAAAATGTGAACATTAATGCCATTGCTTGTTGTCAGTCACATGTTAAGCTTGTTGTCTTGTCCTGAATAATCATCTAGCCAGCTTTTCTTTATATATTTTTTTAATTAAAGTTTAGTTCTTTTTTGTGCTTCTTGTTAGGCTTCTAGATTTTGTTGTTGAATGTTCTAGTATATGCAGATGAAAGTGATGGGACTAGTGTGAAATTGGGTGCGTTTCAAGGTGCTAGGGCATCAAACAAGGGAGTGGCTGTTTTGACAGGTAACGAAGATTTTTATAGTCCAAGCTGTTTTCATTTTATTTATTTATTTACATATTTCAGTTTAATGGTTCTTTGCTTTGTCAGTTTATTTATGTTGTCTGAAACCACAATGATGGATTGATGAGGTTATGCGTAAGCATTGGTTTTGTTGAGTTGCTTCATTCATTTTGCTTTTTAGCACCCGTTTTACCATCATAAAATTTGACTGCTTGCTAGGGAGATGGGAATTTATAGTACTAGGGAGATGGGAATTTATTAAAAGGTTCCAGTTATATATGTTCATTTCACGATTCAAAGCATCTTAAATTTGTGACAGAGGATACAAATTCAGCAGCAGTGCTTGGTTCCTTCAAGATTTTGAGCTATAATGTTTGGTTCCGAGAAGACCTGGAGATGCATAGGAGGATGAAAGCACTTGGGGAACTTATTCAACTACATTCACCAGATGTCATTTGTTTACAGGTTTTTCTTGTTCCCTACCTCATGAAATTGGATCTTCCTGTGTTGACTTTCATCTTAACTATTTCCATTTTTCCTTGCAGGAGGTTATTCCAGATATATATGACATATTTCAGCGATCCAGCTGGTGGAAAGCTTATCAATGCTCTGTTTCTTCTGAAATAGCAAGTTCAAGAGGATACTTTTGCATGCAGGTATGGTTTTGATATGTGCTGGATGGTGATTCTGCTTCTATGTTCTTATAATACACCATTCACAGGCCTGCGAGATAGATACATTAAGCATCAAAATTAGTGGTCTCGTAAGCCACCATGTTGAAAGTTGTTACAGTTACTCTCATGCTCTGTTATGGCAGAGACAACTCATACATGGTTTCAAATTAACATGACCGTTAGTATGTTTCTGGCTAACTTTACTTACTGACAAGTATGGATCCTGATAGTTCTCTTGCTGTACACTCTTTCCCAAGAACTGGAGAATCATGGAAACATGGTTTTATGCTGGCTGTTGAATGAACTTTTGCAGGTTTTGCTTCTTTTGTTTGAGTGATAGTGTTTAATTTACTGGACCGGCCCTTGATCATCTGACTGATCACCGAATATGTTTGACCTTTAACTAAATTTTAGCAGTTCATTAAATGTCATTGTTTTTTTGTAAAACGTGGGAAAAAAATTAATATCTTAAAGAATTAATGTTGGCAACTTGGCATTGTTTTTTTGTAAATGTCATTAACAGTTCATTTAATGTTGGTATTCATTTTTTTTAGTATTATTAATAATGCCCCCTTGCTTGCAGTTAAGCAAACTGCCAGTAAAATCCTTTAGCACTAAACCCTTTATGAATTCAATAATGGGGAGAGAACTTTGCATTGCTGAGCTTGAAGTTCCAGGAAAAAAGTCATTAGTTGTTGCCACTAGCCATCTAGAGAGTCCATGTCCAGCACCTCCAAAATGGGATCAGATGTTCAGCAAGGAACGTGTGGTTCAGGCAAAGGAGGCCATCAACCTTCTCAAGAAGAACTCAAATGTGATTTTTTGTGGTGACATGAACTGGGATGATAAGTTGGATGGTCAGTTTCCTTTCGCTGATGGATGGGTTGATGCCTGGGTAGAGTTGAAGCCAGGGGACAATGGATGGACATATGATACCAAATCCAACCAAATGTTGTCTGGTAATCGTGCATTGCAAAAGAGACTGGATCGATTCATATGCAGTCTGTGTGATTTCAAGATCAGTAAAATTGACATGATTGGTAAGGATGCAATACCTGGCTTATCATATATGAAGGAGAAGAAAGTGAGAAAAGAGGTAAAGATGTTGGAGTTACCTGTCTTGCCTAGTGATCATTATGGTTTGCTTTTAACAATATCCGGTCTGTAAAGTTAGTAACGATTTTATCTAGCTGGACGATCACGATACAGTCAGGGAACAAAAAATCCTTTGAGCATACTTTGCATGCAATTTTGTACAAAACAAAACTCAAAGATGCAAAGGCCTGGAGCAGCTTGCAGAGCATGCTGTTACAGATTTTGTATAAAACTCTTTGGATCGAAATGATATGAACTGTTTCTTGTAACTGAAGCGTTAATTAAATGTTCTACATTATCATCACTAGTATCAATTAACGGATTGCCCAGAATTTTATCAGTGAGCATTGAAAGTTGGCTAAGCTGCTTGTGCTTGAGAATTTCTGTCATAATATTTTGATTTGTGATGTAATTAGGTATGAATTATAGCAATAGATCATCGCCATTAGACAACATTATTTTAATTTGTATCTTAAGTTTCTAGCTCACCTGTATGACCAAGTGGTTCAACTGTTTTCGTCTAAAACTAGAGATCATGACTAGGAAAGATGACCCAGAATCCAATAACGGGGCCAGAACTTATCCATCCATGGACTCCACCATCTTTATTGTCCATTGAATATTGGTACATTTAAGCACTCACAGCATTTTGCCAGCATGAAATCAACATTATATCTTGCAGTTGAAGGAACAAACAGTCATCGGTACCGTATCCTACTTACCTCTCCTTCGAGATCAGGATTAATTGGATTTACCAAAAGAATTGACTCAGGCACAATTAGCTGTTTGCCTCTGTCTGGAAGTAGATCTTCAGGCATTAAGCATTATCCCTTGCTTCTCATCAGTGATTGCCATGTAATGAAACCTAAAACAGCATTTTCGCTTAAAGCCAACAAACATGTACATAAAGAGGCATTAATTAGCGAATAGCGTAGAGAGCATATTTTACTTGTCGCGTCCAAACTTGAAGACCATCCTTGTCTGAGCAAGATCAAAAGCTGGAGATCCTGCCAGAAGCTCGTAGATGGCATAGCAGAGGAATCCTGAAACACCACTATTCAATATGTACCTAAGAACAGAAAGAAGATTATATTAAAATTCAATATAAGTTCAGGAAAATTAATTTTGAAAGAGGAACAAGAAGGCTCAGATGGATCAAAGACCTTATGTCAATACTGAGAGGCAGTTTGGTGCTCATAAATGAAATCTCTAACTTGTCATTACTATTATAAATGACACTATACTCAGCTCCATGCAATCTGCAACATACAAAGTAACAAATATTTTGAATCATTTAAGAGAAACGAAGTATGACAAGAAAGTATCATAGCTATTTTGTTCAAGTGATGGTCATACAATTGATATCTGTCCTGCCCTCCCGGCAAGTTGCAATTGATGTCCCAATATTTGCAAATTATACACAGACAATGTTATATAGTTGACTTGTCAAGTTATCATCAAGATTATAAGAACATGGACTAGTGAGATCATCTTACAATTGCAGCAGCAGCATTAGAACTTGTTCTTTGCTTATCCAAGACTACTGAAAAAACAGAATTGAAGTATGAATAATTGTGGGGCTTTTTTTTTTTTTTGAAGGTTATCCTCTACTAGATTCATTTGATTTTAGGTCAAGAATGTTGTCCATTCCTCCATATTTAAGGCCTGTTAAGTACCCTTGAGGTTTCAATATTGTGACTTGTAAGCCTCGCCAAACCCTTGTCCTGTATGACCTGCACCAAATTAAACACCAGCATGTAATATGAAAGAGAGGTAGAGGTGAGAGTTAAGACTTGTGGGGCAGTAGAGTTACATATGGACCTTGGTTGACCAACCTCACTTTCCCCTTTCCCATTAAAGATTTTGTACCTCTTACCTTTTTCCTCTCAATTACTTGTGATGATTATATATCATTTTCAAGTATTAGATGACTAAAGAGTGATAAGGTAGTTTGTTACCAAGAAAATACAATAACATCAAAGTTTATAATCTTTCATGTCTCGTTAAATTGTCTATGCTTTGACAATACAAGCTAAGACTGCCCTAGTTAATATTAACAAGTTGATGGCTCTTTGTTGAACCTACATATGGAATTATCTTGAACTGCATTAATTAGCTGCTTTACTTCAAGGTGTCTTCTCTACGCTTCAAGAGACAGTGTATTATTAAAAAGGAAAGTAGAGTAAGGATCAGGATATTGGGCTTTCCATGACTGATTTTGGACGTAATGTTTGGGCCTGAATGTTATGATTTGGATTAAGTCAGTGAAGTTAGAGAAAATAAAGAGAGATGAACGAGGGGGAGAAAGTTTAATGTAATGGTAAAGAACAGTATTTTTTTTAAATTGTATGTTGTGAGGATGGTTTAGAGTATTTATACACCTGGCCACCTAGGATTACATGACTCGCCGACGAAGATAATAGGAGCAGTACATAGTAGCTCATATGATAAAGAGGGGATAATGAGCAGTGATTCTTCTTCCTGACGATAAGTGGGTGTGGTGATTATTCACCTATTTTCCTCACCTAAAAAAAGAGCACGTATAATGAATTATGCAGCCAATAAAACTATATTATTTCACCAAAATGTGAACCAATCAGGGGACGTGCATGTATGAAAATCTTGAAGGCGCCAGTTACTTCTGAAACAAGTAATAAAGTGGCGCCATACTATCTCTTTGAAATGTGTAGCACAACCCGGTGATATGGTCAGTTTCAGGTTGAAATGGTTAAGGAGGACTGGTTTGAGCCTGGCCTGAGGGCCTGATTTCAGTCTGTTTGGGACTCGTTTTCCTTCTTTTCTTTTTTCCTGTCAGAAAGCCATGCACTAGTTTTTGTTTGCTATCGGAAATAATAGAAGAGGAGAGGCTGCAGCCTGTTGGCTGCTGCCACACATTTGGCTACATCTAAAGACATGCCAGGCTAGCCGGCATTGTCAAAGAATCGAGGTATTGCATATGATTCCAACCTCATTGCTGTCAAATTGCTACCTGTTTTTTTTTTTTTTTTTTCCAGTTATAAATGAGAGTTTCCAACTTGATGCTTTAACACATTAAATTATATGTGCATGTTGTATCTTTACATATCCCATGCCAACTTCAACACCTCTCTTACTTTCGTTATTAACACATAATTTGCATCAATCTTCAGCATATCACGTGATAATAATTAACCACAAGTTCTGAATCTGACTCTAGAATCAGTTTTTTATTCCCAGCGACCATGCCAGCTCTATAGAGGAGTCTTAAATATCATCAGTTGAACACCAGTATTCTTCGTTGGCCGACAGTGAAGCCCAACCATGCCAATCCGCCAAAGAACCAAATCATTGGACTATGTAGGCATGAAGTACGTACTTTTCTAGACCACATTAATATAGTCAAATTAGGGATCCACGTTGTTGATAAAACTTCTCATTCAATTTATTCAACATTGAAGGATTACAATCAACGCACTCACTTTCTACTCGATATCCATGATCCATGCATTCGATCAAGCTTACAAGAAATATATGTCTAAAGGCCAAAGCGTGTATGTACAGTCCAAGAAATTAAAAAAAAAAAAAAATGGGACCGAGAAAGGATCCATGGAAATTAAGAAATGAAGACACCCCACATGCAAATGATGATTTTGCTTCAATGTTGGATACATCTAACATTAATTAGCACCGCCTTAATAAGAAAAATACTCTTAATTTGGATCGAAATCCAAAAGTCCAAAAAGGAAAGTACCCTTTCCTTTAAGGATTTACTAATAATTAAAGCATCAAATTTAGAAATTTCATAATTTCCAAAATTCCCTCTCTTTATAAAAGGAAACGACTTTGGGAGTTACCACTTACCAAACTATATAGGAAACAAAACTATAATTGCTCTCTTATATATATACACACACAACATTCTTTCTTGCTTTATTGTTTCTCAGACACAAAAATTACATACCAATTGGCGGAATTTCTCTCTTTCTTTGTGTCTTTTCTTGGCCCTTTTTCTTTGACACCATCATGCAAGAAACGGAATTAGTAAACACTACAAGGAGATGGGGCACGGGCCGGAAGAAGGTGGAGATGAAAATAGAGAGCAAAAGCAGCCTAATAGTGACTTTTTGCAAGAGACGCAATGGTCTTTTCAAGAAAGCTAGTGAATTCTGCAATTTATATGATGATGCCAATCTTGCTATAATCGTTTTGTCCCCTAACCAAAGACCATACTCTTTTGGTCATCCTGATGTGAATACCGTCGTTGATCAATACCTTGGTGATCAAGAAAGCAGTGAAAGAAACAATATTTCTTGTTCAGAGGACACACGTGGGAAAAACAACATGGATTGTGACAACATTAATGAAGAAGGAGAAGGGTGTTGGTGGGAGAGGTCGGTTGAAGATTTGGATTTCGAGGAACTTGAAAAGTTTAGGGCATCTTTGGAAACATTGAAGAATAATGTGGCAATGAGAGTCCAAGAGGAGAGGAGAACAAGAGTTAGTACCAGGGATTTCTTGGGTGGTTTTTCGTAGTTTTTTAATTTTTTTTTGCAGCTTTGGGTTTTGTTTGTAAGATGGCAACTATTTTGGTGTCTTTTGATTAATTCAATCACTCTACCATTAGTGAAATTTTTAGTAATTACAGCATAATTTACTAAAAATGCAAAATTTGCAGTGAAATCAAATTTTCAAATATATAACCTAGCTTTACTTCTTCTTTTTTTTCTTTTGAGAAGGAAAAATAGAACTGTAGTAGCATGTAATTTCATTAATATACTAGCTAATAGATTTATTTAAAAAGCTTATACAAGCATAATACATATGTAAATAAATAAATAAATAAAAATCATTAATATTAACTGAAAGAGAAATTAAATAAATTAAGAGATAGATGTAGATTAAAATATTTGATTCCACAAAATAAGACATTTACTCGTTTGTGTCTACTGAATTTATTTATTAAAATCAATATAAGATAATAGAAATAGAAACACATATGAAACTGATTTAATAAGATAAAAGAAAAATAATATTATGTAAAGCTAAACATATTAGAAATATTATTGCAAAATATATATTTTTAAAAAATAAAGCTCATTTATATAAAATAAAAAAATCTTCAAAAATCAAATACAAACAAAACAATTTTTTTAAAAAATCTTGATTCAAAAAAGATCTACAAAGCTCATGGTCTGGGTTATTAGACTAGGATAAACCGATAGAAAAAAATTGATAATAATCACAAAACCAATCTTTTTTATAAAAAAAAATAACGTAGAATGATAAAATCATAAAAAATAAATAAAAATACTAAATTGCATTAACTTTCTAAACTTGTTACTCGTGTCATTAGATCGAAAGCTCAACAAATAAAAAAACATGAAACCCAATTCTCAACAAATCAAATGTTGAAAAATAAAACTGAAAAACAAATCAATCACAAAACAAACCGAGGGCGAGAATAAAATAAAAAATAAATTAAAGGGCATCAAAGAAATTTAAATTGAAAAGAAAAAAACTTTAACAAAAGAAAAAAGAAATCAAATGAATGAGATCTAAATTGATAAAAATAAAACAACATAAACTTTGATTTAAGAATGAAATTGAAAACCAATTAAACTTTAACAAAAAAAACCAAGGAAAAAAATCAAAAATAAAAAGAGTAAGGACTGAATTAGAAAAAAAATGACAAATTATAATTTGAGGACTAAATTGAAAATTAACAAAAAAAGCTTTTATATAATGGCTAATTAGGATGAAAATAAGCAATAAAAAACATAAAGACTAGAAAAAAAAATGACAAAGCATGTACTTTTCTTAGAAGAGAGAAAAAAGAAGGAAGAAAAAAAAAAGAAATGACCACCTGTGAAAATTGCCCATCATTTATCGCCACACGTCATGTCAGCAAAAAGAAAAACACGATGACGCTTCTAAAGACACGATAAAATAATAGGTTTAGCCTTCGGATGACATCTGATACGCCACTTAAAGGGAGAGGACGCAATTCGCGTACTAACACATAATGAGTATGCACTAGCAATTTTTTTGAATAAAAAGTTATTTCTTTAACTGGAAAATACCAAAATGCCCTCCATCAGCCTAGAAATTACAACACAGCCAACGTGAAAGGATACAAATGCCTCTAGACGCATGCCTTGTTTTATTTTTTTTTACTTTTTTTTTCTATAGAGTTATCTTGATATCATGTCTTGGGTTATAAATACAATAAATTTATCATGTCTTGGGTTATAAATACAATAAGTTTACCAAATTTATCTCAGGTTTTTTTTTTACTGCTTTTTAATTTTTTTTTATCTCAAGTGAATAATTAAAATCTTAATTTTTTTTAAAAAATAAATTTGCATCATCTTAATAATTTTTTCACTAAAAAAAAAAGATAGATCCATGGTGTAAGACTGGCCACGTATGTAATGAAACCCTAAATCTCACCCGTGGGTGGTTCTCGGTCTGTAGCAGAGCATATGTATCTATCCATGTGATTCCAGGCTTCACGTGAATGAGGTAACTCTCTCACTTCTCTCATTCTCTGCACCTCTCCATCAATCACATTCCATTATTTTAATGGCAATTAATATTTTCTTGACATTTTTATTTCTTTTACTTCTTTTTTATTATTTATTGTCATATTTTGACAGCAGTGTCCTATTATTAAGAAAACAAATAACTAAGAAAACACAATCAAGTCAACTATCACATGTTTTATATTATTACTAAAAGTAAGATTTTAAATAAATTGGTACAGTAAATGGATCAAATCATTTTTTTAGTACATAGAGATGAAAAGTAAGTAGTTTATTTTTAGTTTTAATAAAAAAACATAGCACTCATATTACACATTTTTATTTATTTATAACACTTATTATATTTAAATTTGTTTGAGGGGGCGTCAATTTTTATTTTTAGATATTTTTAAAAAATATATTTATTTTAAAAAATAATTAAATTAATTATTTTTTTAGGTTTTCTTGATAATTTTGATATATTAATATTAAAAATAAAAAATATAAAAAAACTAATTTAATATATTTTCAAGTAAAATATTTTTAAAAACATATTACGCCATAATCTCAATCATGCAGTTATTTTTTTTTAAATAACTATTTACTATAATACCTTAATTTATATTTTATTTATTTATTTTAAAATATTAATCAAACATAATTTAAATAAATAAATAGAAAGCCTATGGTTTTTTTGTTTTAGTAATTCTTTATTACCCACCAATCAAAGATTTCTTTTATCATCCAATCAAACCGAATCTAGAAGTGATCCACTTTTGGTGCTGAGTGCTGGCCCACTTTGACACTGAGAGATGTCTATGATTTGATTGCACCGCTAAAGTTCACTAGATTCTACGCATGTATGTGATAAAAACCCAAAGCACAGCTAATCCTTGCCGTACTGTCTCTGCTCGGTTACCTTACAAAAACAGAGCTCTCAGCTTAAAAGTGACCGAGCAAAGAAGAGATAGATACAGAGAGAGACCCCTTTTAGTTTCTTTGTAATGTAATGCAGCCTTAAATCTTTGCTTAACAGATCCAAACAAACACTCGTCAAATAATTTTTGCTACATAGAGTATAACGAGAGAGAGTTTGCAAGAAATGGGAGACTACAGGGCTTTTTGTGCTTCTCTCGTTGTTTTCTTCTTGTTTCTTGGCAATGGTGTTAATTGTGAAGACCCTTATAGATTCATTACATGGAAAATCACTTATGGTGATATCTACCCTCTTGGTGTTAAGCAACAGGTAGAGTACTGCTAGTTTCTTGTCCTGTTTTCTTTGTAATTTTTGGATTGGAAAGAAGTGTTCTTGCTTTCGGAAATTATTTTTGAAGCGGGTTTAAGGTTTTGAAGTAATGTGTTTTGTTCTGTGGGCTGAATGTTTCAGGGGATCTTGATAAATGGGCAGTTTCCAGGGCCACAAATTGATGCTGTTACTAATGAGAACCTCATTATAAGTGTTTACAATTACTTGAGAGAGCCATTCCTCATTTCTTGGTAAATTTAACTATCCAGCAATGTTTCTTTCTTTCTTTCTGTTTTTTTTTTTCTTGATGTTTTCATGGTTCTGCTTGGTTGCTTAGAAAATGTAGGAAAATGGAAGAAAAGAAAGAAATATTATTATTATTATTATTATTATTATTATTATTATTATTATTATTATTATTATTATTATTTTGTCTTGGATGTTTCATTTCTTTGTTTCTCATACTTTGCATGAAGCTCCTCAATCACATGCCATTTTCTTTTCTTGCATTTCCCTGTCAACCAAGCAGATTGCCACTCTTAATATCTTTCTGTTTTGGGTTTAAATTCTCTTACCAGATCTGTGGCTAAAAGCTTTCCATTGTAAGAAATGTGGGATTTTTTTTCTTTTTTGTTAGATTTTGATGTATAAAGTCACCATCAATTTTATCAATCATGAGGTTGCTTTGGCCATTTGCATGTTGAAGATATTTTTATTTGGATTTCTGTCCTTGCGTTCTTGGATAGCATGTATACAAAAATATTTGTTTTGCACACAGATCTATAGAAAATGTTGGGCAGAAAAACACGGCCCTTTTTTAGCTGCTTCCTATGGTCTGGGTTTTTACAGTTGACACTCACATCAGAATCACTGTTAAGAACGATGTAATGCCATGGTTAAATCCTAGTTTCTCAAACTAATTACTTTCACTTACGACTCACTGATTGGCCGACACTGAACGCGGTGTTAAAATATTCCAATTGTACAACTGGCCCTTGAAATTAATTCCACTACTCACATGCTAGATCTCTGGATCTTGACTATGCCCACATTTTTGCATATGATATTATTAATGTCATTGGTGGTGGTTGGCCAGAGTTAAATGTTTGCCTCACATGTTTTTATGAGTATGATTCTGGTTTTTAATCTTAGCCCTAGGTGGATTGAGACCCCATTATCATCCTCAGCTCTCATGCATTTTTTCAACCTTATTTGTTTATGGGGAACCACAAGCATCTGCGTTCATGGTGCTTTCTGCCATTCTGCCATTATGATGAAAGTGTGCAGGAGTGCATTAAGAAAAAGATGTTGAATAATTTATTAGTAAAGTTGCATAGGAAAAGGACAAAAAGATATTAAAGGATTTATTAAAATTACACAAGACAAGCAGCATGATTTTCAGGAAGTAAATAAGAGGTAATTTTCATATAATCTGAAACCTTGAGCTGATTTTCATGGTCAAACATTGAGCCCTCGGATGATCTCCAATTTCTTGATACTGTATATGACCTGAAGTTCAAGTGCAGACTTTTTGCATGAGTTCTCCTGGTGTGAGATAGACCATTGCTTCCCACAACGAAAGCAGTCGTTTCTCATCCTCTAAATGTCTGGGTTTGACTCAAGCACAATATTGGAGACTTCAACTGACTTTTTTGAGCTTCCACTTATGTCTATAAAGTCAAGCACTTAAGTCAAACACTGTTGATGTGAAATTTGGCTGTCATGGCATAACAGGAATGGCATACAGCAAAGAAGGAACTCATGGCAAGATGGAGTCTATGGCACTAGCTGCCCAATCCCACCAGGAAAAAACTTCACTTATGCTCTCCAAGTGAAGGACCAGATTGGTAGCTTTTTCTATTTCCCATCACTAGGATTCCACAAGGCAGCTGGTGCATTTGGTGGCATCAGAATCTGGAGCCGGCCTCGTATTCCTGTGCCTTTTCCTCCCCCTGCCGGTGATTTCACTGTATTAGCTGGAGACTGGTACAAGAGAAATCATTATGTAAGAGCTCTCATAGATTAACGGACTTTAGTCTAATATCTTCTTGTTTATTAGTATTGATACCAGGTTCTCTTTGGTTATGTAGCAATTGAGAAGAATCTTGGATGGCGGCCACAATCTCCCATTCCCTGATGGCCTTCTCATCAATGGTCGTGGATGGAATGGATACACATTCACAGTTGATCCAGGTTCCTGCCCTTGAACTTATAAATATCCCTGCAAATATGCTTAATCTTTCGATTTAATTTATCACCAGTAACTGAGAGCAATCTATGTATTGTATATCTATCCGCAGGCAAGACATATAGGTTCAGGATATCAAATGTTGGCCTTACAACATCCATTAACTTCAGAATCCAGGGGCACAAGATGAAACTGGTGGAGGTAGAAGGATCCCATACACTGCAGAACACATACTCTGACCTCGACATCCATCTTGGACAATCTTATTCTGTCCTCGTCACAGCCGATCAGCCAGCAAAAGACTACTACATTGTTGTTTCCTCGCGCTTCACCAAGCCTGTGCTTGCCACAACTGCCATTCTTCACTACAGTAATTCATGGCAAAGAGTTTCTGGCCCTATTCCTGGTGGACCTACTACACAGATTGATTGGTCCCTCAACCAGGCTCGATCTTTTAGGTATTCAGCTGTTATGAGACTTATTGTATATATTAACAACTTATATTAGATGGGGTTGTGGTTAATGAACACAAATCTTATCTCATATTCTCTCAAACCAGATGGAATCTGACTGCAAGTGGACCTAGGCCGAATCCCCAAGGGTCTTACCACTATGGATTGATCAAGACCAGCCGCACAATCACCCTCGCAAACTCTGGTCCAATTATCAACCGCAAGCAGCGGTATGCTGTCAATGGTGTCTCATATATTCCTGCGGACACCCCATTAAAAATTGCAGACTACTTCAATATTCCTGGGGTTTTCAGCCTTGGAAGTATGCCTAGCAGCCCCTCCTGGGGTAATAATGCTTACCTCCAGACTGCAGTCATGTCTGCTAACTTCCGCGAATTCATCGAGATTGTTTTCCAAAATTGGGAGGACACTGTTCAGTCATGGCACATTGATGGTCATTCCTTCTTTGTTGTTGGGTAAGCTTATCACTCTCAATACTCAGAATTTATGCTTCCATGGTACAGAATACTGTACAATGTTTCAGTCATAAAAAATGTTGAAGATTTGCTATGTGAGCAGTATGGATGGAGGGCAATGGACACCAGCAAGTAGAGCACGCTACAATTTAAGAGACACGGTAGCTCGTTGCACCACTCAGGTTTGGACAAAACAACCTTTTGGTTTTGTTATTTTTTTTATTCGATCTAAACATGTTCAGTGTGAAAGCTGTAGATGCTTTTGTAGTTTTTGCTAAATATTTTGATTGAATGCAGGTTTATCCCAAGTCATGGACTGCGATTTACATGGCTTTGGACAACGTTGGAATGTGGAACATAAGGTCAGAAAACTGGGCTAGGCAATATTTAGGTCAGCAGTTCTACCTCAGGGTTTACTCTCCAGCACACTCATGGAGAGATGAATTACCAATTCCAAAAAATGCTCTCCTTTGCGGCCGGGCAAGAGGTCGTCACACGAGGCCTCTTTGAGTTAGGTAGCTAGATCATTGAGTTTTGTCACGAGAGGGTGACATTGTGCTTATTGCAGAGGAGGGCTAACTGTTCCCTGCGGAAGTCTTTAATGCAGAAGCTCAACTTGAGCTTTTGAGTCGTTTTTCATTCATTCTTGTCTGGCTTATTTTTATCTAATTGTTGCTGTGCTACTTTTAAATAACTATGAATTCAATGTGCAGCACTTCTGGTTCTATACTGAGCTTGATTACTGCTTAGAACCTCATTAGGATACAAGCCTAGAGAAAAACCAAAATCTTTAACCATGTTTCCATCAAAAGGTAAAACAACCTTGAACCTCATTAGGAGTTGAGGGCTTGCTCGAGTTGTGTGGACAAAGGCTCCTATCATCCCAAGTGCAAACAATTTTCTGCGTATGCATCTTTATTTGAGATTCATTAGTTTATTTAGAGATATATACAACATAAAAGCTTAATCCATAGTGATTATCATATTAAATCAATATCTAGCTGGGTCAATAAATTAGAATATAGTACTCTAATATTTGAATTAATGGTTGTCTAAAAAATTGTGAAATCTCACTCATGGTGGACTCTGGATTGATGCCAGGAATCAAACTCACAGGAGAAATGAAGGAACCCGATGCCATCACCTTTATCTTTTTTAATAACTCGAGGGTTTCGGGATATTGTCAAGAAAAAACACAACTTAAACGAAAACACAATTCAATTGCAAGGTAAAAGTAAAAAGCGAGTGACCTTACTTGGTCAATGAATTTTTTAATTCAAAATGGTGTTGTCCAGAAAAAAAAGAAGAATTTAAACACAACTTAAACGAAAACAAAAGATGAAAAAGTCATTTTGATCTTCTTCAACGTCACGGTCCACTCATCAATTCAATTGAATTTTCTAGATCAATTACATGGCCAATATGAATAAAAACCTTACTTGGTCAAAGCCTCAGGTCAACAGATTCCTATATCCATTAATTTTATGCCAAACCAGGTTTTATTACTGTAAATGTCTTAATTAACTTATATATACCTCAATTAATTTTATATATCCTGAAATTAATAATTATTCAAATCTCAAATAACTTTAAAATTTATAAAATAACTTTTACTATTATTTTAAACACCCTTTGATCCAAAAGAGCCGAAATACAAAGCCACGGCCGAACAAGAAGTTGAAAAACCCGGTAACCAAACATGGGCTACAAATATAACCCAAGCTAAAGTTATTTGATGCATAAATACATTAGAAGTTTTATAGCATGTGCAGGGAAAGTAATATTGCTTGATATCATCATAGAACAATCTTATAAAACAATTCTTGGCTTCTAGTCCAATATTGCCCTTCTTTTGATAGCTAGCTAGCTCCTACTTTATGAAACCACAACACTAGCTTATGACAATGATGGTCTTGTCTTGGTAAAGGAAGCTTAATTCTTTGTCATAGTCGTCACCCTACCTATAATCATTCTCACCATCATTAACATTCAATAAAGCTTGGAATCCTAAAGGTGATCGACTCAGCTTCATGCTCAAGATCTCAAGATCAAGAATTTTTTTGTATTTTTTTTAATCTATCTATCATCATCAATGGTGGGATCTTTAACGATCATTTCTTTAACTCATTTGAGAAAATTAAGGAAAGGGGACTTTTTTTTCTTTTTCTTTTTAACTACTTGAATTTGGATTAAAATATTTTGAACTTATTGTAACTGCTGGATGCTGTGGACTTGCTAACTATTTTAGTATTTTACCTCAAAATTCGATATGTAACGGATTATAAGAGAGTTGAATTAAACAATATTGATTTAACAAGATGCCAACATACTAGGAAACATGGATTTTGTGACCATTTTATCCAAGAATTAATTAATGAAGCTCTTGCACTTCTAGGAATCCTAGCATTTTCCCCCAACAGTAGTATTCTTTTCCCCCATCTTTCATGAACAGAGGCTACCTAGGTAATTCCCAACTTTAAGCTAAATATAATTTATCTTCCCATTAAACAAAAAGTCTTGATAATTAATATGAGTTCATGCAACCATTTAACACAAATGGTAATATAAAAAAGAAGGATTATCAGGTTAATTATGTTGCTACCAACAAAGTAACCTGTTTGAATATATATGAGTTCATGCAACCTTCACAAATGTTAAATGTACAAAATTTTAACGTTCATTTGGATAATTTAATGTCTGAGGAAGAGCACAAAAATTCCAAGAAGTCTCTCTCTCTCTCTGTTTTTTTTTTTTTAACATTCTATCATTAATTTAATTATGCTTACGAAATCATAAAACACTTGTCCATGCTTGTGGCAAATCCATCCAAAGAATATTTCCCAATTTGAAACCGTCTTCTGAATTCTCCAACCCTTTGTCAGCTTAGTCACATCCCGACATTCATAATTTGTTTCACCACTTTTGGCCTCAATTGGCAATGAAAAAACCCACTTGGTATTGCTTCCCACAATGCCCTAGCTCTCAACCTTGAAAGAAAAAAATAAAAATAAAAATAAAAATAAAATCCCACCACCAACGGTGACGTTTTAAACCCTAGGTGTCATGTGCATGGAAATTTGCTCGACATTCCAAGCATGTTACGTGGCACCACATGTTCTAATATTATCACTACTAGTTTACCAAAATTATTTTTGAAAAATACAATAAAACTAGTGTTAGAAGTCGGTTAATGATATATTACACCATTTGGACCATACATGACGTACCCATATTTATATGCTTAATAACATCCATTCTTACGTTAAAATTGTATATGGTTAGTATTTCAAAATAAAAATATAAAATAAATTTATTTTTAAAATAGTTTTTAGAGTGAAATATAGAAAAACATATCTTTTTTATCACTACTATTTTTATCTTTTTTTTTTCCCAAAACACTAATACTCCGTCTCTTTTAATCCAATATATATAATAATCAAAAGCTACCTGATATATATCTCTAATATAAACATGGTTTTTTTTTTTGTTCAAAGTCTTGTCAACGGAGCATTGATTATCGGGTTTTGAGGCAATATAAAGGGAAGCTAAAGCTATATATGGTTTTTTTTTTTTTAAAAAAAAAAAGGGATAAGAAGAGAGAACGTTTCAAGGTGTGGGAGGGTTTCTTGGTATGTTTCCTTAAGGTCATGCAAAGGCTTAGGTCATGAGCCCATGTTTTTCACTTTCAAATGCCTATGTCTTCCTTGTTTTGTTGTGAATTTTCTTCTTGTACGTACGTTTCTTTGTTATAACGTTTGGTTTAGGCAATTGGGCGTGGGAATTTGTTCTGGGAATGGCTGCTGGCATGCTTATTTTGCTATTCTAAGAGGCTCACCTTTTGTTTTATTTGACCAAGTATGGGAGATGATCTCATCAAGAATATCTTGATTTGCAACAATACAAGCAGCGATAAGAATGAAATAAAACAGGAGAAAAAAATTAAGGAAGACTGTACGTAAAAGGTCCAAGATTTAATTTCAATTATTTAATCATTTAATTTTTCATCAGATTCAGTATGATGTTAGGAAATCTTTAAAAGAAAAGAGTCTTGTGATCAATATTGTAATTAGAAAGCAAACTTCACCTGTATCAAAGATTTTTTTTTTTAAAAAAAAGCATTGCATAATTCTGATTTTTTTTCTTTCGTAATTTATCTATTTTCTTTGCGAAAATCTATCTTAATATATATGTAAAGCCCTTAACATATTGGGTTTTATTTTTACTCTTGATTATAGTAAATAAATAATAACTTCCTTTTATGTGTACTTAAAAAATAGATTATTCTTTTTATTTCTCTAAATAGTTATAATAAAAGATAGATTCAAAGAAAAAATATCTGCAATATTCCTATTTGTAGCTTAAAATCTAACAAACCTCCTCATTAAGGAAGAAAATTTAATCACCATGGATATGAAAATGTAATTTATGGTAAGTCTAATTACTCCCCTTTTCCATTTCTTGAATAAATTCAAAATCCCTTTTGCAACTTTTGAGCCCAGAAGATAATCCCCTCATCCAAGTATATCTCTTATTTTAAAAACTTGTAACGAATGCCTAGATATGGCTCAAAGAATGTCATACATGCACACAAAATGATATCATCATGAACTTTTGGATACAAGTGCTTTTTCAACTTCTTTTTCTCCTTTCATTTTCACCCAATCATCAACGCATTTTTGAACGCAATTCTCTGATATTCCGAGCCCAATTTCTTCTTTTTCTAATAAAAAAACCCCCCCGCGATGCCTAAACTCACCTTAGAATAATAATAATAAGAAAAAAAAAGAAAAAAAAAAAGCTGCACATAGTGACGAAATTATGCAACTGAGTCTCCTTAGTATTTATTCTCTTTTGTATTGGCATAGACCAACTCATCTTCACTCTCTATATATCTCTATCTTTCTTCTTGATGAATCCTAGAGGCAATGAAGAAAGTTGAAATTGAGAGCTCTCTAAATAAAGGGTCTCCATCATCTTCTCTTGATATAAGAGTTACTAAGAGAGGTGTAGCTGGTAGTTTGCAAGAAAAAAACATGAAATCAGCCACAGTTAGGCCTTATGTTCGATCGAAAATGCCCAGGCTTCGCTGGGCACCTGATCTTCATCACTGCTTTGTGCATGCAGTTGAATGGCTTGGTGGAGAAGATCGTAAGTTATCTTGTTATATACAAGCCCTTCACTTCACTTTATTAACTTCTATTTCTTAATTGTATATAAAAAATATTGAATTCTCATATACAGGGGCCACCCCAAAGATGGTTTTGCAAATCATGGATGTGAAGGGCCTTACCATATCTCACGTAAAGAGCCATCTTCAGGTTGGCTATGATCAAATTTGTCTTGAGAAAAATGTTTTGCCTTTGAATCTTCTTTAGAGGTTTTAGTAAAAGCTTTGGTATGTTTGTGGTCAGATGTACAGGAGCATGAAGCATGAGCAGATGACACAAGGTATGTAACAAATGTATTAGCTATTAATTCTGGCAACACACACACACACACAAGGTAATAATTCTGGCTGAAAATTCAAATAGGTTGTGACAGTGTCATACAGGCAAGCAATGGTCACCATGTCAGTTAATTATTTTCCCCTAGTTCTGAAAATAATTTTTGTACTCTTTGTGCTCCATGTCAGAGAGTTATCATCTAAAAGAAGAATTACATTAAAGCTGCAACAGTGATTAGACATGGGTATCATGCTTTGCTACCATATTCAGTAGCTTATTTTTGGACCCTTTTTTCGACTTGTTCTGTAAACAAAAAGAGCAACTCCATGATAAAGAAATTCATTTTCTTCATTTAAAAGGGGTCAATAATTTAATCCTATTACTATAATTCTTTTAGCCTCATGTATGATTCCTTGGTGCAGAAGCGGCTATGGAAGCAAAGAAGAATGGTAAGGAGCCTAAGATTCACCATTCAAATTATTTGACGCATACAATGTGCTGCCAACAGAATCGTCAGTTAAATGGCAAGGGATTGGTCAATAACAGTGCACTTCTCCATCAAGGCCGTGGAGCTCACAATCCTGCTAATGGGCTTGCCCTCAGAAATGCTAGCTTCTTGACATCTCAAAGGTTCATAAATTTCAATCTTTTTCTCCATAACATAGTTCCAATAATTATACTAATTAATAATGGGAGTATATTTATTAATTATTAATAATTATCTGTATATATAAAAAATACAGATAATTGGTCAATAACTATGTTATTTCTCCATAACATATATAGTTCCAATAATTATACAGATTATTAGTTAGTATTTTATAATAAAAGAGTCAAGATATATATAAAAAAAGATAGCAGTATGTTTTTGTTGAAGAACAAAGTTGAAAGTATATGGCTTGTAACTTTGCAAAACAAGGTGCGGGGAGAATACGTGATTTTGTGGCTTGTATCTAATTGTTTCATGTTGTGATATTCTCTGTTTTGAATGTTTTAAAATAAAAAGAGTATGAAAACATATAATTCTACATGTCCAATTATCTATATTTTCTATCTTGAAATAATAACCAAAAGCTATATTAAATCATGCTCACATTTTGAATGGAATGAAGTAGGAAGGCAAATTCTGCTGAGTGATTCAAGTCCCAATTGACCATCACAATCAGTTAAGGAGAAAGAATATTACTTTTAGTGGTAGTCAAAATTTACACTCATGAGATGAGGTGTTATTCTCTTCCATTTCTACTCATTACATTATTTTCTTTGTCATCTTGTTGTTTTGTAATGATTTTTCCTTTTGGTCAGAATTAATAAGAATCAAAATAACCATATGTGGCTATTTGCGGATATCTTTGCAGGAAAGACAGGGAAGGGCTGTGGATTGGAAAGAAAGTGAATGAACCCTTCTTACATGAAGAAAAAACAAGCAAGGAGTGGGAGCAGAAACCTGATAATTACATTATCTTCAAGGATCTACTCAAGAGCTGCAATGGCACAGTAAACTCTCTACTTCTTGTCAAGTACTGATATCTTTCGACATGTTTATGACATTAAAACCAGTACGACAAATAAACTTGTACCTCAACTGGTTCTCACACGTTTGTTACTCGTGCCCATTTCTTAAGAGGTTTCCTGTTTGAATCTTTTCTTTGTTAAATTTGCATGAATCCAATCTTGTCATCAAATTAAGAAAAAAAAAAAGTTGGACATCTAGAGAATTATTAATTCATAGTTCTGGGCACATGCCATTTGATATTTCAGGAGACAAATGACCAAGATAAGATGTCAGCAGGTGCCGCAGGTTGCAATAAAAGTAATCAAAGTTTAGAAGAATTAGACGAGATTGCACAGAGAATAGATGGTGACGGGATGACTTTATCCCTAAAATCAAAAGTTTCCGAGTCTTTTTTGAAGCCGAGCAAAGCAAAGAATAGTTCAGATGTGAATGATGTTTCTCTTGAGCTCACCCTTGCTTGAAGACATACACATTATGAAGCTAACAGTTTGGAACCTTTAGAAAAGTCTTTCAGCTTGATCATTGCTGTAACTTCCTATAGTTTACTCCAATTGATGCAGCAACTCGAGGAAATTAATAGCCTCAACTCTGTAATTCTAATATAGACTAATAAGAATTTAGTACTTTTAGCTAATTATTGATCATAAAAGAATATGGATGAGAGCCTAAAAGTTAGACTTTGTGTTGAATGTGCTTCAATGCAACATGTGCTATTGAGAAAATAGCCTCATAATTAAGCACTTCTTTTTTCAACACATACGAAGTACTACACAATATATATATATATACATACATGAGATACTAGTTACATGACCCGCGCGATATCGCGAGTTAATTTTTTTTATATAAAAAATATCAAAAAAAGCTAAGATCTAAAAATATTAGGTATTTCTGCAAAACTATAACTAAGAGTTTTGGGTTTTGGTTGCAACATTTGACCTAAAAGTAATATTTATAATATTAATAATAACATTAAACTTGTATGAACCACAAAAAAAAGAAAAAAAATCTAACATTGAATTCCTGTCGTGAAAGTTTGATAACTAAATAGAAAAATAAATTAACGAATTACCCAAAATTAATTGGGCTAACCCGTCAAACCAGATTAACTCGTCAAACCCGGGATCCGTGTCATGAAAGTTTGATAACTAAATAGAAAAAAATTGAACATTAACAAACTAAAAACAAACAAAAGGAATCAACTTTTTCACTGTGGACTGCACAGTGCAGTCAACAATCAAAAACATAAAACAGCAAAAAAAGAAAAAAAAAGAAAAACTAAAGGCATCATCCAATAACTAAATATAAAAAAATCTAATATTAATGAACTAAATTAAATAAAAAATATTAATTAAAAATAAAAAATAAAAAAATTATAAGAAGAAAAAAACTAATGAAGAAAAATAAAAAAAAAATCTAAATTAGTTGGCTTAACCCGTCAAACCTAAGATCCAT
>Ga0307518_10000520_pt1 | contig 29318 bp, 19 predicted proteins | sample 25_EM_MG_FD_203889 | JGI IMG/M metagenome (GOLD analysis project Ga0307518, IMG submission 203889) | Populus trichocarpa ectomycorrhiza microbial communities from riparian zone in the Pacific Northwest, United States - 25_EM | ecosystem: Host-associated > Plants > Roots > Unclassified | place... | reverse complement strand
TTTTTTTGGATTCAAGGAAACCCTACCCTTCAGAAAGCGCACTTTATGGGCCTAGATGAGCGAGTAAAACCCCGACTGTCTCAGGCTCTTATAAAAGATACACGTCCTGACTCGAACTCGAGACCTGCTGTGCAGATCTCAAATTCTTTATCATCACGCTACGACCGTTGAGACATATCTAATCCAACGATGTACATTAATGGAAAGCAAAGGTTATTCATTGCTACTATATTGGATGGGACATATGCTTTTTACTTTATGTGTTTGAAAACGAAGAAAATCATTATAAAATTATTTTAAAAATATATTTATTTTATATACATTTTCAATTAATAATGTTTATATATAAATATATATTTTGAAACACTAGGAAACAACTTTTATCTCGGTATACACAAAAATATGTGAGATTACTATAACAATTAAAAATAAAAATAAAATTACCAAAACTAAAATAATAATTTGAAAAAAATGGAAGCAGCCTTTATTATAGATGAGTTATGGATATTAAACCACTTACAATATAGTCTAACTCTTCAACTCGAGCTTGACCTAAATTATTTAAATATAATCTAATTATAAATTCGAGTTAATTTATAATTCAATCGATCCTGTCAAAATTCACTCAGAAACTCATTAATAGTTTTAGTTGTTTAGAAATTTTTTTTTAAAAAAATAGATTTATCCATGTTAATTTACTTAACATGTAACTCCAGTTTTGTCTCAAATTAATTATTAAATCGGATTTAATAATGAAATTTAGTAAAAGCTTAATTTGCATAAAAATAGTTAACACTTTTCTTCATTTAAGCGCAGCCTGTTTTCTTTCTTAAAATTATTAAATATAGTAATTTACTAAATCAAAACCAAATTCTGTTAATTAAAAACATTTGAATGGTCCAAAGTAAATATCCTCAGAAATTCACAAAATACCAAAAAGCCTATAAATGACAAAACCAAAGAAAAAAAAACTCAAAAATCTTTGAATAGAAAGACACTTCCTAAGACAACAGTCTTCCCCAACACAAAAACCTAAACTCAACTCCGCCAAACCACCTTGAAAATCCATACTATACATATACATGTATATATAACAACTAAGCACACGAGATTTTGCAGAGAGAAACAGAGAGAGAGGAGGGAGAGAGAGAGAGAGAGAGAGAGAGATTCACCAACCCCTCTTCTCTCTCTTTCCAATAACATTTTAACTTTATTTCTTGCTCAAAGTTCTTACCCTTTTTTTTCCCTTCTCTTGTTTTCCCCGCTACTTCTCCCTCTTGGAATTTTATTTTTTTTGCAATTCTACCTCATACCCAGTTTTCAAAAATGGATTTTTCGGGTTCCCATTCGCTCAAATTCCAATCTTTTCATGTCTAAAACATCTGGTTTGGGATTTTGGGTATTCATTAAAGCATAAGAAGTTTTTGAAAAGGTTTTGATTCATGGGTAGGGGTGGAAACCAGTTGTTTGATGATAATAGAGATGTGTTTCTCTCGGTTGCCTGTTTGGGGTCTCAATGGGGTAACGTTCAGGATATGCAGTATCTCCCTAGAGGAGGTCTTTTTGCAAGTGTTAATCTAATGGGTACGGGGGACAACAGCAACTTAAAGTCTTTATACAATGATTTGTATGTTAAGTACTTGTCCTTTGTTGGTTTTCAAGAGGAGGAGGGGGTTTTGAAGAAAAAGAAAGGTGGGCTTAAGTTGAAGATTAAGGTTAAAAATCCCTCGTTAAGAAGGCTGATTAGTGGAGGGATTGCTGGTGCTATTTCAAGGACTGCAGTGGCTCCTTTGGAGACTATTAGAACTCATTTGATGGTGGGGAGTAGCGGACAGAGTACAACCGAGGTTTTTAAAAATATAATGCAGACTGATGGATGGAAGGGGTTGTTCAGAGGCAATTTGGTTAATGTGATTCGTGTTGCGCCTAGCAAGGCCATTGAGGTAATGAAAATTTCTCTTTTGCTTATGATTTACTCAATGTGAAAGAAATGTTCTCGTGGTTAAATTCATTGTTTGGTGTGAGTTTGCTGGGTTACTAGATTGGTTTTGTTATTGTTGGATGTCCATCAATTTTTGTGTACTGGCCGATTCGTGCGTTGCAGTCTTGTATCTGAGGATCTGAAGGAAGTTATGTGCTTGCTGTAGGCATTAATTGTTCTTCTCTTTTTGAAGAATTACTGTGAAAATTCGTCGATTCTGTTTTCTTGATGTCATGCTTTTTGTTTGCTTCTAGTTCATTGATGGTTTATATGTTTGTCTGAGTGTCAACATCGATTATTGCTTCACGGAACAGCTTAGGTTGTCTGCTTTAGTATGGTTGCAAACTGCCTGGCTATTGATAACTTTTTGGTTAAGCTCTGTAATGTTTTGATGATGTTATATAGTTGAACCATGAATGTCCATGATCGTTCTTAAGTGCATTATAAATCTTTAATGCACTTAAGTTCAACTTCTGAACAATTTATAATGCACTTAAGAACTGATTTTTTATGAGTTCTCAAGTGCATTATAAATCTTTAATAGCCATCAACTAGAGCTCGTTCATTAGGATGAGGGTAAAATTGATCAGAAGAGTATACGCTAGTTAGTGGTGCCCAATTTGACTACCTCTTTTGATTGATGGCAGTTCAACTTTGCCCCTAAGAAAATAATTCCAGGCAAACTAATCTCTGTTAGTTAAGTAGATATCTTCCACCCTATTGTTACATCTTTTGAGCAACTACAAAAAAATTAGGATGCTAATATAGAGGGTGAGCTAGCTTCCAGCAGGTACTTGCCTGGCATATTCTCGTTGTTTGGATTGCATCTCACCTGGTAAACAAAGATTGATACTATCATTTACCACGAGTAAATTGACTTGTCAAATTAACTACCTTCTGTTTTCAATAACGGGCTTTAAAGAAGTGGCTGCTGGATGTCAGTCCTATGTGGATTGTAATGAGACTGGAGATTGGCAGTTGTCTATCTGTAGGTTGGCAGAGCTTCTGGCTGTAGTTGACCATCGTAATTCTGAACTTCTGCAAATAAATCTTCTATAATTGATTGGAAAGGTAACCAATTAAATATTCGAACTTCAGCGGTCTAAATTAAAAGCTTACATATCCATGCAGTTGTCTGTCCTTATCTTTTCTTTATGTAGAGAGTGAGAGAGTGAGAAGGGTATTGTGTAGCCATGGAGTGTAGAACCTTCACTGTATTAATTAACAATGCCTTTTAGTCTCCTCTGCCCTCATTTATTTCTAATTAGAGAAGAATAATTAAGCTCTGCAGCTTCTGCATATTTTAAGCAGCATTCCAGTTCCAGGTACATAATCTTACAGGTAACTGGCTTCTGTGTCTGCAGCTTTTTGCATATGATACGGTAAACAAGAAGTTGTCACCTGCACCGGGGGAGCAGCCCAAGCTTCCAATTCCTGCATCATTAATTGCTGGTGCTTGTGCTGGAGTGAGCTCTACTTTGTGCATGTATCCGCTTGAGTTAGTCAAGACTCGATTAACTATACAGGTATGTGCAAAACCTAGAACAAAAACTGAAATCTTGGGTGCTGATGCTGTTCAGTTTCTCATGGCATCTGATGTTATTCTGCAGAGAGATGTTTATAATGGTATAGCACATGCATTCTTAAAAATACTGCGTGAAGAGGGCCCTGGAGAACTCTACAGAGGTCTTGCTCCCAGCCTCATTGGAGTTATTCCATACGCCGCCACAAATTACTTTGCCTACGACACATTACGGAAAGCCTATCGAAAAAATTTTAAGCAAGAGAAGATTGGCAACATTGAAACTCTTCTAATCGGATCTGCTGCTGGTGCCATATCAAGTAGTGCAACTTTCCCGCTTGAAGTTGCTCGCAAGCACATGCAGGTAGGAGCTCTCAGCGGAAGACAAGTATACAAGAATGTGATCCATGCCCTAGCTTGCATACTGGAACAAGAAGGTATCCAGGGGTTATATAAAGGGCTGGGACCCAGTTGCATGAAGTTGGTTCCTGCTGCTGGAATATCTTTCATGTGCTATGAAGCATGCAAAAGGATACTTGTAGAGGATGATGAAAAAACATGAAAGGAGCACGTGAGCCTGAGTGTTTCTGTCTTGAGCAGAAAGGAAATTTGAGGTTTTAGTAATTTTTATCCATACCAAGTTAACATATCTTGGGTTTTTGTCCCCGTTGATTATTTTTTTAATATATAGGAAACGGTCCAATAAACTTGTTTGCGAGGTTAGAAAACATACATCGCCTTTGTTTTCCTGGTTTTATTGAATTGATCGGACATTTACATTTAAAAAAATGTTAGTGGACTTGAAAATTATTCGATTGCTACTCTGAAATCTTGGTCGATTAACCTAGTTCCACCTCTTTCTACAACTGAAACACGATTTCGAGTTAGGAATTGGGTAACCTGCTTTGAGAAACGAGATTTGCATAGTGAATTGTTGTTTGACATTTAAGACGAGCTGTGAATTGGGGCATATCTTCAAGTTCTCAGTTGAGATTTTCATACCCTTCTGGCCCGTTAGTTGAACGAATGGCAACGAACATTCCATGAGCGACTCGTGAGAATGCTCCATCGGCGATATAAGAACTTGGAAACAAATTTGAATTTTGAATTTGCGAAAGCATTGTTTTTACAAAATCTCCTAAGAGAAATATCATCACAGCAACTAAACATTGATAGTTCGAATCTAAGATAGGCGGGTTACATATGTCCATAATAAAGGAACTCAAGAGGACAAGCTAAATTCATCATTTCAAGCTCAGCTCTGCTCCTCTGCATCTGCTGCTTCCTGTGCAGCAGCGGCAGCCATCAACTCATCAAACTTTTCTGTCTTGCCTAGCAATATTTCAATCTGTAAGACAACGAATCCAGATTGTCAGTCTTTCACTCTTGAAAAAGAAATAAATCCAAAAAATGACTAGCTATTGACAAAAAAGAGTGAAGAGCAGCTAGCTCAGACGGGTACAAATACTAAGAATACACACACAGGGACGATTCTGCAGAGGCCTCACAGTATAGCTGGATTGGATAAATTTTAACCATAAGCTACATCTCTGGATTAATATGAGCTCCTAGTATCTGTAGTACTTGGTGAAATAAGGCATCCATTAAAAGAGAGTCCATGGCAAAACCCCATCAATGTTGCATCCTCCATCTTCTAATTTGAACCTGGGATCATGCCCCTTCTTAAACAAAACTAAAAATGCATGCTAGCATGCACAGTGGCAGTTTTTGTTACTTTAAAAACACATTTATGCTAAAAATCCTAGGTTTCCCAAAGAAAGCAGTGCAGAAAAAATTCCAAAGTTGATGAAATCTTTATTTGGGAGGATTCCATCCGCTGCATACCACCGCAAGTATATCCTAACAACATGTCTGACAAATGTTGCCCAACACAAGGCAATGCGATGATTTACCTTAGCTTTCGGAACAGGACGCCCTCCTGTTTCTTCCCTCATGTCAACTGTGGATGTCGTGATCTCTAAGCATACACACAACACATAATAAGTGATCAAGCTCTCAACATCAGCTTGAATCATAAAGGGAGACATAAGAAAGGAAGAGAAATCTCACTTTTCTCAACAGCAAGTCCATTATTCTTCAAGATCTCAGCAATGGTAACAACAGTGGCTATTGCTGTACATGTAACATAAAAATCAAATTATATTCAAAATCTACAGTAACAAGAAATATGGACCAAAATACTTTTCTTCCGTAACCAAAGTTTTCAGAAAAAAGAGAGGTCGTATGACTACATTGCACCGCACTTCCATCTTATGTTTTGTGATTGAATAGTGTATATTTAAATCAGACTCCCAGCCAAGTTGAGCAATAACTCCCCTGACTTACAATTAGCTAAATCAGCACTTGATAGGGAATGCAACACAGATTACTAATTTCAACAGGCAAAAAATGCATCCCAAGTATAAGAGAAATAAATATATAAATAAATGAAATCAACATGCGGATAAAGAAACAATACCCATCCCAAGAGCAGAGAGCTCCACTTCATTGTGCTGTTGCATGTACCTCTGCAAAAAAATCAACCATTAAATAGCTAAATAACAGAACAGTCCACAAATACAATAACGTCACTAAAACCATTTCCCTTTCTCTAACAAGCCAAGAATTACAAAACCCTCCACCAAATTCAGAAGATACAACCATGTTTTAATTAACTTCAACGCAATAATAAGATACACAAACTTCCATTTTTCATTTGTTTTCTCATCCACAGTTCTCCCAGCATCCAAACAGAGCCCGTAGAAAGAAAAGAACAGAAAAACCCTAAACAGAAAAGGGCAAGAAAAGAGAATAAAACAGGACCCGTGTCCATGATAGCAAAAAATCCCTTAAACTTTAAAACCCTAAATAGATCATTAAACCCGTATAAAAGACAAAGATCTAGCTTATCCAAAAAAAAGGAGAAGTGAAACATTAAGGGGGGTTTCGGTTTGGATGCTTTAAGTTACCTTGGCGAGATTAACGTAGAAGAAAAGAGGTTTTTTGGTGTTAGAAACTTGGATTCGGTTCTTCTTGTTATTGCCTGAATCTGCTGCTGCTGTGATGTTTAAGTTGGTAACACCCTCTGTGATTCCTTCCATTGCTCACTGCTTTCCTTCTTTATTTTCTTTCTTTCTTTTAGAGAGAGAAAAACCCTACTTTCCAATCTCCTCCACTCTCTCTCTTTCTAGCTAGCTAGCTATCTCCTGCCTGCTATATTTCTAGATGAAGGCGAGAGAGAGGGCGAGAGGGATTTTGTGTTATAAATACTCAAAAACCCTTAGCCCAAGCATCTCCTCCTCCTGCTACCCTGCTTTTTACTAGGGGTTTGCTTTCCGATTTTGTTATTTAGATACGGTGTCGTTTCAAACAATTAGCCCCACGCCCATCCCACTCATCCTTAATTGGGCTTCTTCAGTCACCTCTTTTTTTTTTGAATGGGAAAAATTGAACTAGGTTAATTTACTGAAGGAGTCGAATATTTTATTAAAATAATATTATTTTATTTTTTAAAATAAAATTAAAATTTCATCAAGTGTTTTACTAAGATAATATTTTTTTATTTAACTTTAAACATGATATAAATTAAACTTTAAATTATAAAATTTTTTAATTAACTTATTTAGTACAGTTAGATTAATAATTATACGAATGATTAAATTAAACAAGTATACAAGATGGGGTTAATAAAATGTCAATATTCAAAAAAAAATTAATTTAATATATTTTTAAATAAAATACATTTTTAAAATGTGTTAAAAATAGAAATTATTATATCAACAAGGTCAAATAATAATCAACAGTTCGAGTCTTACAAGTTAACAGTTCGAGTCTTACAAGTTTTATAGTCACTGAAAACTTATATAATTGTTAACTTCATGACCTGTAAAATTAATCAAAGTACGCGTAAATTAGCACAAACATCAACATAAAAAAAATAGTCCAAATGACAAACCATCATCATTTGTTACTTGCATGATTGATTACTTGGCAGATATTTGTGATTATTTTTTATTTAAAATTATATTTAAAAACATTAAAAACAAAAAACAAAAAAAAAAAGATAAAACTTTTAAAAAACACGGTTTTAACATCTTTCCAAAAGGTCAGTGGGTGACCGAACAAAGCAATTCGAAAATACAACGCAACCTCGAACTTGCGCTGCAGCAGAACAAAAATCAAGGGCCAATTTGCAATGACAAAGATCTGTAATATATTGAAACTCGATGATAACCATTCTTACACTTGGAAAGAATTCTTAAGCCAAGTACTTCTAGACAATGGATGAATGTTTCTATAAACTTTTACCAAAAAAATAAAGCATCACAAAACTGCACAACAATGGCATGAACAAACATAAAAAGTCCAGCAACATCTGCTCATGTAGGGATGGATAGAAACACCATGTGGTAGTGACGACAACAAAGATGATACTATAAAAGGGTTTTTCTTCTAATGTGTCCCTCTCCTTCAGCGCCTCCCAGAAGTACATCTCTTTAAGGTTCACCCCTTCTACATAAATTAATTGATACTGTCCTGTGCCTTGGTTTCTTGTTATATACACGAGGGTAGGCTTTGAGGAGAGATGGCATTTGTCTCAGGAAACAATCTAGCAATTGACGCCACATTGACCGTTTGAGGCGGTTTGTGTGGTGCCTGAGGTGAAGGGGTCGATGCGCACCCATAGCAAGGAGAATATGGAAGCAAGGAGTATAGACCAGACGATGACAATTGTTGGTGTACGATTTTGTCGACCCAACAAACCCTTGAGGAAAGGATACAAATGGGCAATGACCCAAATAGCAAAGAACAGCTTGCCAAAGAGCGGACCCCATGACTGGTACCCGCTGTTTATGGCGAAGGACACACCAGCCACAATACCCATCATGTTCAGTAGAATGACAGTGGTTGGAGGGATGAGAAGAGATGTCCATTTGAACACATAAAGCTCTGCAAAATCCCCATCCTCATCAGATGCTTTTGAAGTGACAGTGAAGTTGGTATCAATACCTGCAAGCACTTTCAAAAGCCCTTGGAAGACAGCAAAGAGATGAGCTGATGTGCCACCGATCACCCAGAATTGTTCATTCCTCCACCAGTCTTCAATACCAACTCCACTCCATCTAAGCTCAAGTATTCCAGTAGCAAAGATGGAGATGAAAAGGAGAATGAACCACATGCCAGCGTAGTTACTTATCTGAAAAGAAATCGTATTGATTTGTTAATTGAGATCTAAATCATATGATCAACTAGTACCAAACAAAATGGAAACATCACTTACCTCAGGAATAATAAATTTTCCAGTGACAAGGCAAATGGCAGGAAGTATACAGTAAGCAAGCAGTGGAAGAGATGTTAGTGGGTAAACGATGGTATTAATGTATGCTAGCCTCTCCAAGAGTTTTAGTCTTCCACTGTATCCATACCATATGGGGCAATGCCTGCTCAGCAAAATCTCAATAGATCCCAAGGCCCACCGAAGAACCTGGTTCAAACGATCAGAAAGATTGATAGGAGCAGACCCCTTAAATGCTGGGCGAGGAGGCATGCAATAGATTGATATCCAGCCACGAGCATGCATCTTGAACCCAGTCAAAATATCTTCAGTAACAGAACCATAGATCCATCCAATCTGGCAGCAAACGAAAAGGATTAGCTAAGGTATAAATTAAACATGATCGGACTAAAGTATTGCTACTGAGTACAAAGCTAGACTGACCTCCTTGCCCCATTCAGTTTTGTCTTCATATCCACAGCTAATAACATGGATAGCTTCTTTCAACAGAGTTGCAGGGTTGGTTGTCGGTGGGATGCCTCCCTGTTCCTGGAAGGTAGCTGCAATAAAAACTGGTGACTGACCAAAACGCTTTTCTAAACTCTTCTGCGACATAAGAAGTGACCTCTCATCATCATATCCTGAAAAGAGAAGGAATGCAGTTAGAAAAACATGCTACATTAACTTTTCTCTGATCATTTGTAGATTCCACCAGTGTTTTATCAAAATCATGATAAATCTCAAACTGAGTGTTCTGTAGTTTATCATTGCCAGTAACTTTGGCATTGGAAAATGAAACCTTCGATACTGTAAATAATATATGTATGTATGTGTGTATATATATATATATATATATATATATATAAAAACAAAGTTAAAAGTAATCAAAACACTAGTGACCATGCATATACAAGGACCAGCATGCTCCATCATAAACCAAATTACTGAGATGCAGGGCCGGTAAAAGGCTTCAATCGAAAAGGACAGGTGAGAAAAAAATAAATTCTAGCAGAAACCGACCTTCAACACCCTCCTCAATGTCTTCCATATTGAAAATGGGGACAGTGGATTCAGTTCTTTTCATTGCCCTCTTCTTGTCAATATATTTCTTATGACCACCCCTTCCCTTCTTTCTTGAGCCACAACAACTCTTTACAATAATGTTTGGTTCCAAATCTTCCTCGGTCAAAACTGGATCGTAACCATATAGTGCTTGCCTGTTAAAACAACAACCAGTTCCGACATACACAGGCCCCTGGATGCCATCCAAACCTTTCAAGTTGATCTGCAAGATACAATGAGAAAAGTTGAGCCATCCATAGCAATAATACACAGAAAGGAACATTTTTCAGATTGATGATAAATCAACTAAAACATACATCGAAGAAAACGATATTGCGATTGGCATATCGATCGTGCAAGTCAATGCCATCAAAACGTTGTGGGAACTGTACATAGCACGTCTTCTTTCCATAGGCAGGGTCCATCATGAAACACATGGCTTCCTTGAGAGCTTTACTGTTATTGAAGTAGTGATCACAATCGACATTCAGAAGATAAGCACCATTGGTCAGTACAGCTGAAACTCGAATCTGCATAACAGAAAGACCAAGTCAGAGGACATGTTGATGTTTAGCAGATAATTGTGGTGCAGGCGTCTAAGTTCAGGAAATCAATCATCTTGAACCAAACCATGGTGTACACATAAGTGCCAACTTCCGTATAATTAAGGAAAAATAAATAAGCAACTGTCCTTTAATATGCATGAAAAGCAGCACCCATATAGTACCATGATCTGTGATGAATGGCAATGAATTTGAGAAATTGAAACAAAGGGTGAAATTCTACAAGAAATTAAGATGACAAACCAATGCATTCATTGCTCCGGCTTTCTTGTGATGCTGGAATCCAGGTCTCTTTTCACGGGAAACATATACAAGTCGAGGTAGCTCATTTCCATCTGTGTCAAGCCCCCCACTGTGACCCAAAAACACCTGCTCTCCACCATATGGAAGAAAGGGTAAAGTGTAGGGTAAAGACAAGGAAAAGCAGGCATGATTATGGATACATGTAGGAAGGATGGTAATACCTGGATCATTCCTGGGTGATCCCTGGGATTATTTCCAGGCCATGGAGTTCCATCCTGCATCGTCCAACCTTCTTCAGGCATCTTCTGAGCTTTGGCAACAAGAGCATTGATTCGCACCTTGAATTCTTCATATTCTCTCTGTGACACATAGTTATGCTCATGCTCGTGTATAATGTTGAAAAAAAGTAAAAAAAACACAAGAACCCACTTAATCCATGCGAAATGCACCAAAAGTTTGTGCAAAAGGCATGCTGTTTTTCTTGACTCACCTTCATTGCTCGGCGCTCTTTGACAAAAGAAGGCTGTATCTTGTCCTTCAGATAATCAATCTTTTGGGCAAAATAAAACTCAGGGGCCCTAGGCTCAATACTGTGCTTCTTGCAGAAAGGCACCCACTTCCTTGCAAACTCCGCAGTTTCAGAAAGGGCTTCAAATGTCAACATTGCTGAACCATCATCTGAAACATAGCATGATACTTTGTCGACAGGGTAATCAACAGCAAGTATGGACAACACAGTGTTTGCTGTTACAAGAGGAGGTTCTTTCATGGGATCCACGGTACTAACAAAGATGTCAATAGGGGCTAACTGAGATGGTTCTCCTTCGCGATCATATCTGCAAGATATAGAGTGCAGTTAGCCAAGCAATAAGAGCCATTACTCCATCACTAAACTCTATTGACTGATAAAATGTATTTAACTTACCTCAATGCTAGCCTGTCAAGATAGGTCTCACGATTGATAGGCATCCATTTTGGAAATTGATCCAAAAGCCAGGACAAGGCAAACCAAATTTCACAGATAACGGATGTCAACCACAATCCATATGCATCTTTCACTGGGTGAGTAACACGATATTGTAAGAAGAATCCCAAAATAATAAGCCGCAGAATGATTACAACACGATATGGAGTCAGGTAAGATGAAGAGATGGGCACCACACGACTCATAGGTTGTCGAGCATCATCAGCCCTGTGACGCAGGGAAAGAAATGCAGACACAAAATGGTTAATTGAGTGCGTTAAGGAGATTGGTCCATCCTTTTAATAGAATCTGAAAGCTAATCCATGCTTCAATATAAGAGATTGCAAGTAATATGCTTCCAGAAGATAGAATGATGCAACCTAAATCTTTAAGAAGGAAAACTCACATTTGAAGTTCATCTCCATTCGAACCAGTACCTTCCATGTCCCCCTTTCCTTCAGAGTATCTGTTGGTCATCTGCATCATATTTTTGTCCTGTTTGAGCTTCCAACCTTCAACCCTCTCCTTCCAGTCAACATTACCAAGGCCATAAGAATTCAAGTCCTTTGATGGATCCACAATTCTAACATGAACTGTAACAATAGGAAAAATGATTAACTCAAAGCCATACAAACAATAGAAAGGATTATAAATGCTCGAACTCCGTTGCTTGACTACCTGGCTGCCTTGGATCAATGTAAGGAGATGAGTGAACGTTCCTTTCAGCAGGGCCCAAAGGACCAGATGTAGTTCGTACAGATTGATTGTCAGGTGTAGCACAGGGGATTTCACCAGAAACCTGAAAATAACATCCATATAAGCAAAATATTGCAAAATCATAACACCTAACATTCACGTTGTTCACTTGATAATGCACCAAGAAGAGAAGAATTTTTAAATATCTACAGCTGGCTAGCTTCTAAACAGGAAACAAGCCCGATGAATTCTCTTTTCCAGAGAGGGGGGGGGGACTTGTTGAATTAGTGGAAGTTTCAGTTTCAATTACATCTCTAGGTAAGAAAACCAGAAAGACCCCTGACTTTAAAGAAACTGGAAGCTCTCAAGTACAAAGTTTGTAATTGTAATACAACAAGTAGATTGATGAGACAGTATATAACAAAGCCAAGAGTTTTTGAAATACTTTACAGACTAATCAAGCAGCGCTTGGCATTGTGGTCTTGCACTGCGAACATATATGATGAGGCTTAAAAATAATCAAAGCATCAATAGTGAGGGCTTGAAAAGGTTCAAAATTTCACAAGGACGTACAAAATAATGCGGGTCACTAGAAGCATATATTGTTTTTCGATCTATTTTGCAGTACCCAACATGCGCATGTAAATGAACCCTAAATTGATAGCTCTGCATACCGGCTGCCCATTTGTGAGAAGGGGAATTGGTTGAGATTCATGTCTAGAGGATGAAGAAAGTTCTATATCATCACCCTGCCACTGATGCTTTGCATTGCCAATGCCTTGGGCATAATTGAACTCATTCTCCAGATCATCAACGCCATCTTCATCCTCATCTCCATCCACTCGAGGACTCCCTGAAATACCAATAAAATCCCATTTGTTGATACATCACAAAATGACTACACAACAGAAAAGAACCCAAAAGAACAATGAAGAAACAAGCTAACCTTTGTGCCTTCGATACCTAGTCTTGCACTGGGGGCAAGACTGAGTCCCATCTTTTCGCTCATACTCGTAACAAGGACGGCAAACTGGGAAAGCACACTCATTGCATGCAACAAAGATGTCACCATTTTCTGTAACTCCAACATTATCCCCACAAATTTGACATGTTTGTCCATTCAAATTTTTGAGGGGTTTGGGCTGCAGAATTCCATTAAAAAAAACGCAGTGATTAGAATACAGAAAACAAATATATCGTTTCACGTGCCACATCAAAAAAAAATCGCATTCTACAACTGTATTCAATCAGAGATTTCCTAACTTCGGACCCTAACAGCCTGCAATGTTGGAATTTTACTGGCACATTAAAAGTAGCAACCAAGTCCACAGCAAGACACAATGCAAGCCACACATTCCACAAAATAAAGGACGTGAGATCAATTCAGAGTGCTTTTACTTCTTAAATAAAAGGAAATCAAGAAAAGTAAACGTGAATTCTTTCTTCTTGACATATTAGACTATGGAATCGCTGCCCCCTCTAACATTTTACATCACGTAAGTAACCTGATATTGCTTAACGCATTTAAGAGAGATCCCAAACAGAAAGAACATGCATCCTCTGAAGCCAAACGATTGCAATTGTCACTTTATCAAGTTTAATTCAGCTCAGAAATAAATAATTATAAAACATCAGCTTTCATCGATTGATAGAGATGGATCTCATTTATCACATGGCTAGAAAAACAAGTTAAAAATCTCACTGATGCGAGATACTATGATCCTGGCTTAAGGAAAATGTAATATTAAGAATAAAAAAAAGGGCCAAATCTTCTTAAAAGAAATCAAGCAATCAAGATCAAACTGAACACTCATATTCACAAACACTAACAACTAGATCTAGTCACTGTCAGTCAACACAACAAAACATTGCTGAAATACAAAAACCTACCAGAAAAAAATTACTCTCACAAAACTCAACACTCAGATCCACACAAACACACAGAAATGCAACCAAATCAAATGAAACCCAAAAAAGAAAAGAAAAGAAGACAAACCCCACTATCGGAATCATGTCGAATCCGAACCAACTCATTCCTCCTATAAGACCCAGCAACCATACCAGCATTCGCTTCCATCTTTTCCTAACTTCTTTCTTTCTCTCAAAATCAATTCACTCCCTACTTTCTTTTCTTCAAAAGGAAAACATAGAGAGATAGAGAGAAATGGATCTGTGAATGAAAAGGAAATGAAGAGAAAGGATTAATGTGGAACTCTTCGCACCACTCAACACGCCATCTCTGAATCTGCCTTTGCTTTCTCTTGCTGTGGGCTTATTAGCTGGCTGCCTGTCTCCGTATGTCTCTCTGTCTAGTGTTGTGTATAAGTGCCTGCTCCTGTCTTTTTATTATCTTTTTTCTTGTCTTTCTTTTGTTTATTTATGTATTAAGATATTTTATTTATTTTATTTTACCGGGTCAACCGGTTACTTTTTAATCTAACGACCCCGCTTGGCTTGCCGTCCGTTACAACTCTCAGCCTCACCTTGGCTTCCCTTTTATCTACTCCGGTGAAAAAACTATACGTGTACTTACCATGTTATAAACAAAATTTATAATGTCCTTAGCTTTTTAGTTAAAATTCAAGCTCAATACTGTTACAAAGCTGCGTTTGAAATTATATTTTAAATGGTATTTTATATAAAAAAAAATTAATATATTTTATAATTTAGAATTGTTTTGATATATTGATATCAAAATTAATTTTAAAAAAAATAAAAATATATTATTTTGATGCATTTTCAAATAAAAAATATTTTGAAAAGCAACCACTGTCACACTCTCAAATACTCCCGAAATAACTTTAATACATGTTTCTTGTAATTTCTATTTTTCAAAATATTTAATAATTTTTTTCATTTAAAAATATCAAATTGATTATTCATGTACTTTTCAATTTAAATTTTAAAAAATAATAATAATAAATATTATTTTGATATATTTTTAATTAAAATGTATTTTGAAAAAGCACCCCATACTACATTATCAAACACATTTACATATAAAATTGAGATTATATTTGTTCTTATGCTTTATTTCTTCTTTTAATCATTCACAAATTAATATTAAAATTTCATTTATATCAAAAAAAAATTATAAACACAATATTTTTATAAGCAAATCTTATTTTACTTTTCAATATCATAATATTTTCTTTTCAAAAACACATTTTATTATCGATAAAAAATAAAAATAAATAAAAAATAAAAGCAATACAAACTAGCTTGGTTCGCCTATTGAAGCAATAATAAAAAGAAAATCAAATCATCCATTCCAAACTTAGCCTCTTCCGTAAATGGGAAAGTTGGGCTGTGGATTAGAAAGCCGAGAAGGAGTCGAAGCTACACGCAGCTGGAGCCAAATCATAAACAGCTAGAACGTCGCTTTCCAATTTAACTAGCTAATCTCCATGAGCTCGATGACATGTATTGGTGTGATTGGCTCTACAATGGAAAGGTACTGGCTAATTGTAATGAAACCAATCATATCTTGACACGTATCGATCTTTGTCCGTTGGAATATTGTTTGTCAAGAGAGCGACACTAGTTGAATATTTTCTTTGCTGTTAACAGGCTGTGCCTCATGATTTACCGATAATTGTCGGTGGCTTCGGTTTTCTACTCTAGTGGCTGGCTGTCGGTGGACTCGATTTGTGCATGCCTAAAATTTTCTAAAATGATTTTCCTTTTTAGAATGATTTCTTATGTGTTTGGTATTTTCTTGAATTGACACGTCTCCCTCCTTGATTAATGCCCTGTGATTTCTCTTCTCTCTTTTTTTTTAGATCCGATTTAATCTTTAAATTCTTAGTGGTTTGATCCATTCACCTACTAGCTTGAGATTTAGACCTGTTTTTTTTTTTTCTAGCTAACTTGATTTATCAATTTATAACCCAAATAAGTTTTGTTTTTTAAATCAATTTTTTCTAAAAGTTTTCAGTTTAAAAATAAATATTCAAAATAAAATTATTTAAAAAATAAAATAATAAGTTATTGATTTACCCAGCTCATAATTTAAGTCTTCACCCGTGTCACAATCATGTGCTAATTAGGGTGATCATTTTCGGTTCGGTTCAGTTTTTATCAAAAAAAATAATCAAACTGGTTTGACCGGTTTCGGTTCGGTTATTTTAGAACAAAAACCGGTTTTTTCCGATTTGGCTCGGTTTTTTTCAATTTGGCTCGGTTTTTCTGATTTAGCTTGATTTTTTCAGTTTGGATTCTGTTCGGTTCGGTTTTTTCAGTTTCAGGCTTCTAAAACCAAAACTGAATCGAACCGATTAATTTTTTTAAAATTCTAATTGATTTTTTTTCATAATTCAATTTTTTCAGTTATTTTTTCCAGTTTTCTCGGTTTTGTACAACACTACAGTCTCTAAAGAACAAAGAATTATTCAGTGCTTGAAAGCATATTTTTATTACAAGTGTGGAGAAATCATTAGCACCAATTATTAATGGTGTGATAACAAAATAGATCCTTACTTTCCGTGCTTAACTAAATTAATAGCCATTTCAACCACTTCCCAAATTACAAGATTAATAATGCTTAACCACCATTATACCAACCATATATATATATATATTCCAGAATCCTGAGCACCGCCTATCATAGGGCCACCATCTGCATCACATTGCCCACATGCATGGACGGATTCACCATGAAGGCAACGTGGCACTTGCCCACGTTGATAAAAAAGAAAAAAATCAAATCATGTTAAAATTGATAAAGGGTTTTGAAGGATAAAAATTAAAAATAAAATAAAATAAATATATTTTGAGAATGAGAAAATAATTCAAATGAATTATAATGAAAATAAAAAATAAAAGTTAAGAAAAAACTGCGCGAAAAAATATTGGTGTAAATCTTGATTAAAAATCGATAATATTACTTTGAAACTTTAGTAAGTCTTTAAATAAAACAAATGATGTAAAGAAAAAATAAATATATTTTAGAATAAAAAATTTATCTCAAGGACTTAGTAAAATAAATGGTAGGGTTTTAGCAATGATTGAATAAGAAAAATTGAATTCTGACGTAAACTTATATATTGATCAGTTTTATATTATCGAGCATAATTCTTAATCCGACCATTGAATTGGGTTGAAATTTTATGAGGAGCCTCTTGACACATTGCTCTATCTTGAGTTAAAATTTCAGGGTAATCTATATTTGGAAAGGCCATGTGATAATATCAATAGTCAGACCAACAATAACATGTAGGCTCATTAATGATATTTTTGTAAATAAGCTGAGAAAACTAGAAATTCAGCTTCTTTTTTCCCTTTAAATTGGTGACCACTACTACAAAAAATAGAAGAGAAAAAAAATTAAGAGCTTCCTCACTAAAACCCTAGAGAAAAACCAAGATTTTAGACAAGATAGATAAGCAAGTGAGTATTTAGCACATCAAACTCAAAAATTAAAGGGAAAATCAAGTGAGGGAAAGGAAATAGAGAGAGAAAACTCATAACATTAAAAAGGAAAAATAGGATGACCAGAAAACTTTGATCGGTTAACATTTGAAGTCCATATCATAGTTATTTTTTGTTCAATTATCTTTGGCTAATTTTTAAAATTATTATTTTTATTTCATCATTCAACATTAAATTGGTTGAGAATTGAGCTTCCTTATGTAGCCAAGGTCTAGAATTTCACAGGTTGCGAGTTTGAAATATTAGCTCATATTTAGGAGGGGCGTCTCCCCTCCTCCCTTTTTTTAGACTCATGTTTTTTCAGTTTCATCATTCATCATTTATTCAATTGAAGATTGAGCTCCTTTTCTTTTCTTTTTTTGCTTTCTATAAGATTTTTTTTTCTAATTATGAAAATGATTCAGGTTATCTCAAATCTTTTTATTTTTCATTTTTTGATAAATTTAGGTTTTAAATTTTTTTAGTTAAATTAGATTGATTGATTAAATATAAGTATGAGATACTCATTTAACGATATTGTGTTTAGTTTACTTTCTGAGTCGTTGTTTTGACAACATGTATGGCCTCTTTCGATGCCGTTGGGTGCTTTCATATTAATGTTGAAACCGTTTCGATGAGCTTTGTTTGGTAGTGAAGTGGTGTTTATGACGGAGTGACGATGAGTCTCCAATGAACTTTTCTTTCTACTCCTTTCAAGTATGACAAATGTATATGTGATTATAAAAACATGTAAGGTATTCACAATTAATTATCTTCTTAATTTTAAAATTTAAGAAATCACAGATATATGGTAGAGTCAAAAACATATTATAGAAAGATACTATTACATTCACTTGTATTCCGCTGCAGGTTGGACCATTCTTTTTCTAAACTTAAAAAAAATGTTAAAAGTATGAAGATTTTTTTGGCAGTATCATTAAATTCAATCAAATGATTCGATCTTGAAACTTGTCAACCCAACTCCTTGTCTAGCTCGAGTTTTGAATTAAACCGCATGCTGATCCAAAGTGAAACATTTTATTAATAGGTCCAAAGACAACTTGGATGACCGGTAAAAATATAGCATAGCTTTTGAAAAAACTTTAAAATGACAATTTGTTTTTTAAATATTGAGACAATGCCAGATTGAATCTACCTCGATCACCCTATGACCTGGATCATGGACTTCAATGAATTTAATAACTTTGTTGTTTTTTGTAAATTATTTGTTTTTAAATTTTATGATAAAATTAGATGCTTACAAAATCAAGTATCAACCATAAAAAAGACATTTATTTGAGATTGTGAAAACCTTATAGAAAAAAAAAAATAATAAACTACAAATTTTATTTCTCAACCAATCCAATATTGAAAACCAATCCAATATTGAAGAAAAGTGAAATAAATGAAAAAACAACTAGAAAAATTAAGGATAAAAAACTATAAAAAAATACACATTAGGTTTGATGGGTAAACCTGTTAAACCCGTAAATCGAGTAACTCAGGTCAACAATTCAAACCCGCAAACTAGGTAATGAACTTTATTGGAATTAGTAACTTTTTTTTTTTTTCCAAATTACTATTTATTTAACCATATGATAACAATCACAAAATCGAGCACCAAACCAATACTAAGACCTTTTTTTAAGACCATGATAACCTCATAGAAAGCAAAACAAAACAAATTATGAAACTTAATTCTCGATAAACTCAATATCTAAGAAAAAAAATAATTTTTTTTTAAAAAGTTAAACTTATCAAACCTATCAAGAGACCCATGAAATTTTTAAAATTCAATAACATGTTTTTTTTCTGAAATTATTTTTTTAACTATATGATAAAAAAATAGACGATCACATAATCAAATTCAATTAAAAAAAAATATTTTGCTAAACCCGCGAAAAAAAACAACTAAAGTTATCTTACCAAACTCGCAAACCGAGTCATTGACTCCACAAATATTAATAACCTAGTTTTTTTTAAAATTATTTTTTATTTAACTAAAATTTTTAAAAAATAAACCATACTGGGATGCTTTTCTGATATCAATCTAATAATAAAAGATTTTTTTATAACAAGATAACTATATAGAATATAAATTAAAATAAATTATCAACTCTAAATCACTATAAACACATCATATAAATATTAAATTAAAAAAAACGATAATCAAAGGTAGAAAAGAGATCAAAATGGAAAATAAAAAAGAAAACAAAAGCTATTTACTCCAAGGTGTTGAAATAATGTTTTCCCCATGCCTTTATACTTAGCCCCCCATTTGGAAGTGGACCCAAACAAAAGTTTGTTAAAATTTATTATTTATTATTTTAGATTATATTTTAAAAAATATATTATTTTAATATATTAAAAAAAAAACACTTTAAGAACAACCATAACCACATTCTTAATAATAATAATTAATTTTTTTTTAATAGAACAATAATAAACCAAATCGATATAACAAAGAACGAGCTTGAGTGTGACACCATTGGAGAGCACCCGAAGCTTCCCCAATATCAACCAGAACATTCATCTTCAGGACCTTTACAATAACTCATGATTGCTCCCGTATTATTACACACCAAAACACCCAGTTCAATACTACCACGTCTCAAGGTGGCCACATCTGAATACATCTTGACGCATCCCGCCAGTGGAGGATGCCGCATGCTGACACAGAGTGCTGAAGACGTAAGAGTAAAATCAAATGGTTTCATTTTGGCTATATGTAACCTCTGTTTTCCCAAATTCACCTGCTGCCCCAAAACATTTTCATATACTTTCAGCGTATGAAAAACATGGTCAGACTGCTGAAAGAATACATCCTTGTTATCTAGGGCATGCACCATCTGCATCACACTGCGCACATCCCATTGTAGATCTAAAATTAATGAATTTGCCATGGTGCAAGCTTTGAGGGGAAAAATAGCACTAAGGGGCAAAATTGCCATGGTCCTATAGCCACACTACTTCCATGCATGATAATCAACAAGGGGATAGTATTATCTGAAAGTATCTCTCTGCTAAGCACTCCTCTTGTACATTACCATCCCTCACTAAGACCCATCTGCATTAGTACCGCTGCTGCCTCCTTTCCTGCTCGCTGTTGTGTTCTTCAATATCTGCAACAGTGTCAAATCATTTTATGACCAATGAACAAAAAACATTAATAGATTTCAGTGCAGTTAATTAGAAAGAATTTAGCTTCAAATCCTGCACATAAGAGACCAGACCATGCAATATGGTTTCTGGATGTCCACGGGACAAGTCATGCACCTATTAAATGGGTTCCGAAAACAGGGCCATTATGAAAAATTCATATAGTGTCTGGTTGCCAAATCCAGCCCTATTGAAATTTTACAGCCTGAAATGATGGAGCCCTCCTCACGATTGGCCCACCACCATAAACTATCACCAACTAGGTCTTCTTAAAGGGGTAGTTGAAAAGGGAAAAAAATCCAGATGGGTAATAATTGACAGAGATGACATTCAGATGCACATGCTATACATTGATGGCAATTGGACAAGACCAAGTGGGATGATATATTCTCTTTGTTAGAGAATCTATATATTTATTTTTGGTCATATGCCTCATGTGGGCTAACCCATACACCCCAATAATTACAAGTTCATGAACTTTCTTTTCTTTCTTAATCCTTGATGTAACGCCTTTCATTTTCAATTTCTTCTCTTAAATACACAACAAGATGTCAAGATCATGTGTCTTATTATCATATATGCCTCAATCAATTGGCTATACACATAAAAACTTATACTTTATAACTACAATTAGGCAATCATCAACCATGCATGTTCATTATGAGCATAATCTGCTTTCTAATACTAGGTAATAATGCCCTAATGATTTTTTTTTTCAATCTCTAACTCATAATATCCTAGTATTTCCCTAGTGATGAACAGTTATTGGAACAAGACAAGAACGATATAATGATGGGATTATGTAAACATACTTGTCTAAGCATTTGATTCTCATTCTGCAAAGTAGAAAGCCTCTCTTCAAGCTCAGAATTCTTCTTTTCCAAATCTTTAACTCTTGTTTCCAACTCAGTCAAGTAAGCCTTCTTCCTCTCCCTTGCTTGCTGTGCTGACACTCTATTCCTCAGCAACCTGAGAATTCCCAATAACACCCCACCAAAAACACTAATTATCGACAATCGCCATCATAAATGCCTCGGGGCTCCACTTCAAACGGCAAGAAAGGGTAAAAGAGTAAAACCAGAACATTACCTCTTCAGCCTTTTGTTTTCTTTGTCAGCTGGGCTCCTTCCTCTCTTTCTCTGACTTTGGCCCTCTCCTGTTGGCTGCACCCGGTCTGGACCGGCGTTTGAACCGGTCTCTCTACCGGAGGCTGATGTACCGGCCGGCTCGCCGCTCATCTCTGGAACTCTTCTAATTTCCTCATCACTCTCCATACCTAAAATCAACAAAGAAATACACAATAAATTCAAAAATCTAAACACAAACAATGTAATATGAAAACATGAAGTTTGAATTTTAAGAGATTCTAATAAGAAAATTGAAGTAAGATTGGAGACCCAGTTGAGAAAATCAATGACTCTACAGAACCCAGATTGGCAACTTTTGAGATACTTGAAGATCCTGAAGAAATAAATAAATGAATAAAGATTATAACTTTGTACAAGTATGCTCTACCTGTAATAGAAAAGCTTTTATTTCAAAAAACCCAGATGGGAAGTCTGAAACTTCAATTGAAATAAAGAAGAAAAACAATCAAATATTGAAAAATTAAATAAATTGAATAAAGAAACTACTTTATTTCCATTTTAAAGTCAAAATAATATTAACAAGAGAGAGAGAGAGAGAGAGAGAGAGAGAGAGATAAGACCTTCTTTGACTTCAAGTTGAGGAGCAGAACTTGAAGATCGCTCACTGCTAGACGGCAGAGAATTAGCAGGAATTGAACTAGTTGTTTGTTCTTGCATTTTTTTTTCCTTTGAAAATCAGATAGAAAAAAAATAAAAATTATGGCTTTTAGAGAGAGAAAAAAGAGCGGGATATTAATGCAATATGTAGTAAATTGTGCAGAGAAAGTGCACGGAGTGATTTAGAGCCGTTAGATTTAATTTTAATCGGTCGATGGAAACATAGAAATCGTGGAAGCATATGAGCCATGACGAGTTAGGTGAATCAAAGGATTGTACGGTACAATCGTGGAGGAATGTGGAGTGTTGGATTGGGTTTGATCGGATGGTTGGGATGGAAGTTGGAAGAGGAAATTGGGACCTAGTGGTGTTTCTTGGTTTCTGTAAAAAAAACAACAGTTTTATTTGAGTGTTGATAATTTGACCAATGCCGATGCCGTGATGTAGAAGAGGAGACTATCTGTGTTCGATATTTGGATATGACCACTTGTGACAATCACGTGATATCCATCTCAAAATTAGGGTTCAATCAAAATTCCAAATCTCCAATCCATTGCAAACTGACCACTCATTTTGATTTATTTCATAGCCGTGAAAGCTGATTCGAGGTTGTTCTTGGATACGATGGATGAATAAAAAATAATTAATACAATGTTGCTTTTACAGAAAAAAAATAAATAGTTAAGTATTGATTTCTCTTTTGTTTTTTGTGTTTCAGAAATATTTTTAAAATAAATTAATTTTTTTGTGTTTTTAGATTATTTTGATGAGCTGATGTCAAAAATAATTTTTAAAAAATAAAAAAATTATTTTGATACATTTCTGAGCGAAAAACACTTTAAAAAACAACCGTTACCACACTCCCAATCGTTCTATTTTTAATAAATTAATAAGTTAAATTGTGTTTTTAATAAGATAAACTAAGTTTTTTTTTATTCCTTAAATCTTAACATAGTCAAGTTTGAGCCTTGAATCAATTCAAACCGGTACTCGAGTCTCATATTTATTTTTTGTTGAATAAAATTATGTATTTAAAAAGAAAAAACAAAATTCATTGAATAATGGATGTAACCCTACAAAAACAATAAAAAGACTTGATTAGTTTAAAATATTGTTAATAGAGATTACTGAATAAAATAATGTTTTTTATATAATCAAAATTATTTGAATAATGGATTTAACCCTACAAAAACTATAAAAACACTTGATTAGTTTAAAAATATAGTTAACAGAGGTCGACTTAGAATTTGAGCATTTGATTCTCTAATAAGATAAAATTAATAAAAGATGGCGTCCATTACAATCACACAAAAAAAAAAAAAAAAAACCTAAAACTCTCAGTAAAATTACCGTGTATTGAAACATAAATTATTATTCATTAAGTTGCTTTTCAATGGTAAAAACTTTTACCTAGATATAAGAGGTAATATAGGTTTTTTTTTACCAAGGTTCAACAATCATTGTCAAATCATGTGGGGGTAAATTATCAGGTATACAAGCTACTTTTATATATTATTTTTACATGAAAAACTTATCGTGTATGTTGAAAAGCCTATGCAAATATCTAATTAAATAAATTAATAATTATTTATATAATTTTTAGTTTTATATGTTATTGTTAAAAATTTAATTTTTTAAAAATAAATTCAAATTTAAATTTAAAAAAAAACCACCAACATTTAAAAGTAATATAAATGTAAAGGAAGCTCACATTCAATGTCTAGTAATTTTATAGTTTCCATACATGTGAATTAATAATAAGAATTGCCTTCTACTTATTCTAATATTAATCTAATTATACAATTAATCTAATCACTTGGTTTAGTTGTATTTTTAACAAGAAAAAATATAATTAACCTCAAATTAAAACAAGCAATCAAAAATAAATTTAAGATATGTCCCTCCATGTTTTTATCAATATCAGCTACCATCATTATTTTCTTTTAATTTTATCAAAGATAACAATATAAATAAAAATTATCTTCCTTAACCCATAAAAAAACATAAAATAACAAAGAAATAAAAATCATTACAAATAGCAAATTAACAACAAAAGGTCTCAAGAATCAAGAGATGCAAAAGAAAAAATAGAAAATGTCTTTAAGCAAATATACCTTTTGATTTCAGCTAATTAACACAATCGATGTTATTAATTAACCGGAGAACAATTGATTCTTGTTTTTCTAAATTAGAGAGAAGGGTGATGCACAATGCAAGGTTTTTAAATTTGCACGTAAAGTTTTCTTCCTTCTATTTTGCTTAAATGTTGTTTTCTTCCTTCTGCTTTTAAATGAAAAAAATTAGCGTTGGCCAACGGATACAAAATAAATACGTTGGCCAACGGATATAAACCAATTGAGAAAAAAACGGTAGCCAGCACTGTTATTTACATTTGCCTTTTGCTACAGAGAAATGTAGGAATAACAATTACTATGTTCAACAGCTATTTTAGCTGTCAATTTAACTTTCCGGTTGGAGTGCATAGAAACAAACAAAAAAGCTAAAAGTACAATATTTTTCTTTTGCCTGTCCTTTTAGCTTCTCGGTTGGAGATTTTTTTTGGATTCGAGAAAACTTCACCTCCCGGAAAGCGTACTTTGTGGGCCCAGGTGAGCGAGTAAAATCCCGGCTGTCCCAGACTCTTACAAGAGGTGCACGCCCTAACTCGAACTCGAGACCTGCTGTGCAGATCTCAAGCCCTTTGCCATCACGCTACGCTTTTTGGAGACCTTCTCGGTTGGGGAGCTATTAACATTTCTAATTATTAATAGTTTTGGGATTAAATCATGTTATAATTTCTCATACGTCATTGAAAAGAACAATTCATCTAATTTAAACTCCTCTCAGGTGGAATCTAAACCATATTTCTTTAAACAATTAATGACTTTGAAAGTTTGCCATGATAAGTCTTGCTGCTACGTACGATGAACATCTAGTTTTAGCTATTTCCCAGTCTTGAATGGTCTATTTCTACAGTACTACGAGTATACGCTCTTGATTTTTGCATCCCTAGCCAAGTAATATAGGCTCGCTTTTACACTTGTTTGTTTTCACATCCCAGTGATTCTCCACTCTCTTACCCCTTCATATCCTGATAAAACTTTGTATGCTTACTGCCTTCTTTCGACTGCTTTTGGGAAACAAATTATATGAACTTGTGATTTGCTTGTAATGATCATTAAGGTGAAGGTACATTGTAACTTCCACAGCTTGGATATTTGGGCAAGAAAACTGTATGGAAGTTAAGAAGATTTCGTGGTAGAAATCTTGCGAGTACGATACGATTAATGCCATTATTCATGGCCATCACCTTTACAGCAGAATCCAAATTATTGCAGAAACTTGAAAGCGAATGATTTATATGTTTGGTCTAAATGCATTAACGATATTCTGAAGGGAAGCGCTGTGCACACACTTTCTTCAGGCTTCTAGGTTGATCAGCCCATGCATATGAATCATGATGGTTCTGGGTTTTGCTGGGGGTAGTTTATTTTGGTTTAAGGGTTTAGACAGTCTCCTCTTTCAACAGAGATGCCAACTTCCAACAACGATATTTAACCATATTATATTATATTAGATTAAACATAAAGTAACTGCAATCGTTGCCAGCAGGTATTAATCCTCTCTTTCTCTTCTAAGCGAGAGAAAGAGGCATGGCTCAATTTTGAGAATGCCACTACTATGGCTGCTAAACTAAAAGAAATGTAACGAGCAACAAATCAATAAATGAAAGATGCAAATACCTACATGCATAACTTCCATAGCCATCGATCTTCCTAAGGAATTAATCACTTGTTGCTAAAAAGTAGATTTGAAAACAGTTTCCTTTTATCTGATTTGGATTTAGGGATGGCCAGAGGCTTTCCAAAAGAATGATTGACGGGGGCAGTTGAGTAGCTGCGAGGGAAAGCACTGGGTTCTGCCTTCGATTTGCCGGGATCTGTCATGCTGAGTACAACTCTCGCACTCTGGCATGGCCTTAGTTCCTTGTAGTCTACCTTGTCCTCTTTCAAGAAGTATTTATCTTCCCATACCACTCCCGATGAGCCCTGCCTCCTAAAAGCTGTCGACCTTTGCAGAGTTGCCATGTCCTTAGTTCTTGATTGCTCTTATTATTGTACGTGGATTGGGAGATTGTGATACGATAATAGTTGCTGTCTCTTAAGCATATATAGCAGATGGCGGCAGAGAGAATTAATTTGAAGTTAAGAATTACAAGTAAATAAGCCATAGGATGGGATCCAAGGAGGGGAAAGCATTTTGCCATGCCGACGACTAACAAAAAGAGTACAAATCTTGTTTGAAAACACCCTTGTCCAAAGCTATTGTTTTACCAAGATGGAGACCGAACAATTTTCACTAGAAACAGCATAAGCTCTACGATATTGTCGAGGGAAATTTTGTAGCTATTCTTGAATTCTGTCGAATCAAATACTGGAGGACATTTTCTAAGCTTACAAGACAAGCCGCAGTGGAAAATCCACTTACCTACACAATTTATCAAAGCTGGACACAACTGCCAAAATTTGGTATTCTTTGTGTATTTTCATTTTGTTGAAGCCAAAGGATTTGATGTTCTTATATTTGGCATAAGAAATCTAGTGGATAGTTTTCTCCCCATTTAGGAAGGTTAGGTGAGAAAGTAGGTATTCATTGGTGCATTTAAGTTCTATACGACAAAGAGTTGAGATTTGAGATGTATTTGGTATTGCGGTTAAAATAATTTATTTAAAATTTAATATATTTTTTAATTATTTTGATGTGTTGATATTTAAAATAAAATTTTAAAAATAAAAATATTTTAATATATTTATGAGCAAAACACATTTTAAAATACAACATATATTACACTTTCAAACAAATACATAATAAATTAAGTTCAGTTTAATTTTTTATGCACCCGTGCTCGTTTTATTAACCCATAACCTTCACTTGTATCTAAACCACTACTATGTGGTTGGATCGGTGTAGCTGAAATAACTTTATTTTTTAAAAAATTATTTTTTTAAATTTCTTTATAACCCCTCACAAAATTATATCCTAATAAACTACCCATAATCTTATTTTTCTAAATTATATTTAAAAATTAATATTACGTATGATTAAAAATTAAAATTTTATCATAATCTCAAATGTTTTGAGTGCGGTAACTCTTTCCTACTTAGAGAAATTGCATTGATTTGAAGTCAATGTCAATTTTAAATATAAAAATATCCATGACTTGATTTTCTTCCCCCCTCCCTGCCTCTTTCTCCTCTCTCTTCCTTCTTCTTCTTCCTCTCCTTTCTTCCCCTCTGTCATTAGAGGCCATCACCCTCACGCTATTAAAATTAAAATCTACTACTTTAATTTTCTCTAGGCATTGTGGTGCTTGAATGGAAGGATGAGAAACAGAGGGCGATAGCTTATAGTTGGCATGAGTGTTCGGTGTGGTGGAGAAAGAGGATGACACGAGTTTGACGGTAGGTCGTGTTCAGGCGTGGTTGGTTTTTTTGGTGGTTGTGCTTGTTCGGCTCTATTGCATTAACCATTCAGAACTGAGACTTGGTAGCAATCACTTAGGCTTTTCTGGACCTCAAGATTGAAGAGAACTCTCTCTTTCACTGCTGATTGTGTGAAAGTAGAAGGAATTGATTTGTGTGCTATATCTACAATACTTTGAAGGTGACACTATTAGCAATAAAGACAGATCGTTAACAACCCAATTACACAGCAAACCCATGAAAAACATACAGAATTTCTCATCAACACAGGATTTAAAGGGTTCTCATCTTCTTACAAGAAATGTTCTACAGCCTTCCTAAGCTTATGTTATGTAGAGATTTTCTTTCCATGTTTTATTGCCCCCATTCCTGCTAATACATGTTAAGACTCGTCAATTTGGGATCTGGAAAACTTACCAGCAACTTTGCAACTGCCTGTCAAACTTGCACGTCAAATTTCCATAAACCACATAGCAGCTTGTGTTGTCTATGATAATAACCACATGAATCTTAAGTTTTCAGAAAGGATTACATATGGAAAAGAGCAAGAGCTTGAAAAAAACATGGAAAAGATCAAAAGCTTGATGCATTAAGTATCTTCCCTCACATGCCATTCCCAGATACATTACAAATTTACAGAGTTTTTCAACTTGAAGATACAGTTTCAGGAACAGACCTTTGAAATGCGCGTCGATGTTCAGGAACACTGTCTTCAGCACGTTTATCTTCAAACCATTCCACCACTCTTTTCCGAGGCAGGTTTGTGACGTACAATGTTGCTAATCATTGAATTCTGCGTTGTTTATATACACGAACAGCACAAGGAACCAGAATTTCCCTAAATCGATACAGCTTCTCAATAAAAACCTCATCCTCTTGTTTTTCTCCAGGTAGTTCATTAAATCATGAAATGATCATAAATATGAGTAGGAAACTAATCTAGAAAGAGTTTAGAGAAAGGTTTCATAATAATTGATATCCTCAATTAAGATAAGGGTTTGAGTATTGATAACACGCACATCATGTAACCTTATTGGAGGCTAAAACCGTCTCCAAACTCTCTGGAAAACCATAATTCTGTTTGGTTGTGTAATGAGATTTTTCAAATGTACATCACATAGATTATAAAAGCCATTTACTAAAATTGATTAGCAATTTATATAACTTAAACTATTAATTCCACATTTTTCATAGCACAAAAAATGCAATATCCGCC
>Ga0307518_10000519_pt1 | contig 29325 bp, 28 predicted proteins | sample 25_EM_MG_FD_203889 | JGI IMG/M metagenome (GOLD analysis project Ga0307518, IMG submission 203889) | Populus trichocarpa ectomycorrhiza microbial communities from riparian zone in the Pacific Northwest, United States - 25_EM | ecosystem: Host-associated > Plants > Roots > Unclassified | place... | reverse complement strand
AAGGCTCAATATCTTCAAGTTTATTCAAGTTATTCAAGTCCAAGTATTTCTCTAGGCTCAAGCGGAGTCTAGCCTGTCAATCCTTCATTCCCCATTGCTTCTGGACATCAGGAGCCCCCTTGCCCCTTTGCTGCACCAATCTCCAGGTGTAGTATCCCTACTTCAGTCTCAGTCACCTCAATCCCCGCTTTGACACTTCCTAGGCTATAGGAAGAGTCCAGACACCTGTCCCCTTCATCTTCTATTGCTCCTGTACCTCAGGAGTATCCTGTACCTCTGTCTGCATCACCCTGTTGGTGTAGATCCCCTCTCCCCCTCCTCAGCACATCCTCTCTGGACACCGCGGAGGCAAACCACCACTCACACATTTTCGTAGTCCTTTGTTGGTGTTGTGTTTGGGTTATTACTCCAACCCAAATCCACACTTTGACTCACAGCGCCTTCATTTCACCTCTGGTTACCACCCAGAAGGTGATGGCCAGACAGAGCAGTCTAACCAGACACTGGAACAGTACCTCCAGATCTACTGCAACTACCAGCAGGACAACTGGGCGGACCTACTCCCACTGGTGGAGTTCGCATACAACAACACACCTAGTGCTACTACAGGAGTCTCACCATTCTTTGCTAACAAAGGTTATCATCCTAACATCTCCATCTATCCGGAACACAATATGACCTCTGCACGGGCTCATGACTATGCAGTTGACCTCAAGTCGCTGCACCAATACCTTCGTGAAGAAATGGCCAACGCGCAACTTCGCTACCAAGGTCTGGCTGATGCCAAATGTACTCCGGCACCAGACTTCAAGGTTGGTGACCAAGTATACATGAAAGCCAAATACTTCCGGTCAACTCAACCATCCAAAAAGCTATCAGAGAAGAACTTGGGGCGCTACTCTATCATTGCACAAGTAGGCTCCCTCTCTTTTACGCTCCATCTTCCAGATTCCATGTGCACCATTCACCCCATCTTCCACATCTCCCAACTCAAACCGGCCATACCCAACACCATACTGGACTGCATACAACCTCCTCTGCCACCGGTTGAAGTGGATGGTGAACCAGAGTTCGAGATCTCTGAGATCCTCAACTCCAAGGTTGACTGTTGACGCAGAATGTGCAAGTTACTCTACCTGGTACTTTGGTCTGGTTACAAAGGGACTGACAAAGAAACATCATGGCTTCTCGCCACTGAGCTAGGCAACACTACAGAACTACTTGAAGACTACCATGTCTGGTACCCGGACAAACCTGAACCACTCGCATCCATGTAGTACTACTCTCATGTCCATTTCTCTTATCTGTTTCTCTCTCTGTCTCTCCTCTCTGCTTCACTCTGACTTGTAATATCACTCACTAAGAAACTCAGTTCACTTTTCCTTATAAACAAAAAGTAAAACTAAATTACAATTTCTATTTACAAGGAGTCTGGACCAGACCACTTACTCCAGCACAGCATTGCCAGGGTTCTCTTGCTCCTCTTGGAGCCCCTGGACCTCTTGTTTGACCTCCTCTGGGTCAACCTCTGCCTCACTATCCTCCGACTCCTCGTCCTCATCCCAAGGCGCTGTAAAAAACCGGCACTCCTCGAGAAAAGTCTCAAGGCCCGCTGTCAGCTGCTCATTTCCTCTGGCCACCAAACAGGTGGCATCCACGACCCGGTGCATCTGACTGGTCATCTCCTCCACCGCTCCAGTCAACCAGTCCAATCATTCCAGAAACAGCTCAGGGTCAAACCTGGACTGTTTCCCAACTGTTTCCCAGATGGCCCTGGTACTTCAACAATGTCATTGTCGTCTTCAACAACCTTCGCCGCCATCTTCTTCTTCTTGCACTTCTCACCTCCTCGCGGTGATGTTGCCACCTCCTTCTCCTTTGCCTTGCCCTTTGCCTTGTCCACTACCAGACCTGGACCACCCATCTCCAGCCACTCACACCACTCCTTGAGCCCTGTGCACTTCATACACGCATGCTGCTTGGGCTTTTCTGGGTCCCATTCACACTTGGCCTTGTGCTTCACACAGCGGACGCACCTGCCAGGAAGTCAATAAAAAAGAATAGCAAGGAATATAAAATAGAATACTTACTGGATGTTGTCGCTCCGTTCACCACTCAGACCCGCCTCCAGTTCCTCCCTTGCTCGCTTCTTCAACACCTCCTGCACCATCGCTCTCTGCCTCGCTGCTACCTCTGCAGCCCTCTGCTGCACCTCTGCTTGTTCCTTCTCTGCCTGCTTGCACGCTTGGCACTCTGTCTCCTCTTTTGCTTTGCATTCCGCCTCCGCCTTGGCCCTCTCTGCCTCCTCTTGTGCTCTGGCCTCTGCCTCTTCATGCACTCATTGCTCTGCCTCTTCCCGGTGTTGCTTCTCCTCTCTCTTGACCTGCTTGCATCAACACCTCTCCTTCATTTTGGCATTGAGGATGGACACCTTGTCTTCGCTACTGGACTGAAGCTCTGGTGTTGTCGCCTTGGTCCAGTCCTTGGACTTGACCGCAGAGGGAACAGTGGGGGTGGTGGACTTAGCAATGTTCGACATGTTGGAATCAATGGCAAAAAACTGGGGGTAAAGGCAAAACCAGTCTGATCTTTATAGATCCAAAATTCGTACTCAGACATTCACTCCAGACTCCACATTGTTCTAGGCGACCACACATCAGCCTCATTGGGGCCTCATGGGTTCAGCCCCTAAAGGAGAGATACTGTTACGACCATGTCCAGCTCCAGGTCTTATCCAGTCACTCTGGTCATTCACAGTTACTCCAGTCACAGTCGCGCAATTAGACTTCCATTAAGTATGACCCTTGGTCTATACTCCATTCACTCTTTACCACACCTCGCCGTCTACCCTGCCTGTTCGTGAGTTCTCCGTGTTCTCGATATATCCTGCACCTTGTATCATTTTCACCAGACCTAGTTTATTTTACTCGGACCTGACTTTGTTTTCACCAGACCTGACCTAGTCCTTACTCTGGTTGTTCCTTGTCTGCCTTTAGGCTGTTTACTTGTCACCGTATATACTTGTCCCTAGTTTGCACTTAGTATAAGTACTCTGTAGATTATCCTGTACTCCTCAGTCTGAAATCAACTTAGTCTCTACTCCTGTTCTGTCCGTCTCCGCTTCTGTCTCTGCCTGACCAGAACCTACACAAGGGATCAACACTCGATCCCCTTGTCGTTGAATCCAATCGGTCCCAACTCCGGCCGGACTAAACCCTTGTCCAGCCTCTGCCCTTCTCCTTCATCCATTTCCATCTGGACTTGACCAGACCCCCTACTGGAGTAGACTTGGACTTGACAGTCCATTAGAAAACATTTACCTTCCATTTTCATTTCTCAGCTCTAAACATTGGGTTTCCAATCAAATTTTTGATTCACTTGCCATCACTGCTGCCCTTGGAAATCCCACCTTTTCATCACAATGATGTGTAATACAGCATGGCCAGAAATATAATCTTGTCTTCGCCCAGGTCAAACATATGCTGACTTACCTGTCGTGGTCACTCGTGTCTTTAAACAAAAGTTATTGATGCTTCTCAAGACATTGAAGTCTATGTTACTCAATGCAGGCAGACAAGTATATTGCATTCACTGCATTGAATTTCAGAAATGTGGACTGCCCCATACCCACATCCTCATCAAATACTCACATTCATGTACTACTTCAGCTGACATTGACTCAGTCGTCTCAGCTGAAATGCCTGCTGATCTTGATGATGCTGCACTCGTGAAGAAGTTCATGCTCCATCATCATCCCTCTGCTGATTACCCACTATCGAAGTATTGTCAACGTCAACAAACCAATGGAACTCGCAAATGTCACTTTGGATACCCACATGCTTTACAGTCTCACACTACAGTGGACACTGTATCCATTACCATCAAAGACATGCTGGGGATCAAATGGTTGTCCCACATTGTCTGCCACTGCTGTGTAAATTTCAGTGCCACCTCAACTTTGAAATCTGCAGTACTTCTCACATCTTCCACTATTTATTCAAATACATTCACAAAGGTTCAACACACACTCTCATCCTTAAACAAGAATTAACTTTGCATCTTAGCCCCTGATAGCACATGTTACCACATTCTTAATGGTAATGAGAGACAACAGAAAACAGACAAGATTGAAGAATACTGGGACACTTGGTACCTCTCAGCTGGGGAGGCTGTATGGCGGATTCTGGGATTTCACATCACACAAAAAGAGCCTGCCATCACACCTCTACCTGTCTATCTTCCTCAGTCGACTACACATCATCAATACCATCAATGTGATAACCAATGAAGTACATTATCCCTTTTAGACAGATACTTTTTGTGACCTGTCCACACATTTGTCGATGACACTGGCTCCATTTGACACTTCAACAACTTAACCTACACAGAATATTTCACCCATTTTCGACTCAGCAGCACCTCCAGTACTCACATTGCAAATGTATTCAGAGAACGTGATGTGGTCACTGGTTCACTGTCGATGCATGTCATTCAATGAGATCACAGCTGTTCTCACCTTACTTGAATTCAGCCTGGGTGACCCTCGCAAGGAGATCTATTCTATCTTTGTACAATTTTTCAAAATAGACCTGCTTTGTCCTTCGAAGATGCTCGCACAGTAGATGGCATCGTCAAACCTACATATCAAGATGCTGCAATGGCGATGGGTTTTTTTGCAGATCGAAACGAAGCACAACTAGCAATGGAAGAGGCTGTACTTACCTTGAAGACTCCCTGACAATTACATCTGCTTTTTGTCCATCTTTTAGTCAATGACTGCGTGCCAACTCCCCTCTTACTATGGCAGATGTTCCACTCTGCCATGACAACAGATTTTCAACTCCAAAGTGGCAACAACACTGAAATGGCCGACTCTCGTGCACTAGATAACATCAATATGTTACTGGCAGAATATGGTCAGTCTCCCTCAGATTATGGTCTGCCAGTCCCATCTACACACAGCTCCGAAGTATTACATGAAATTATCCAATGGGGCTTTCACAGTCAACATCTTGAGGAAGAAGCAAGTTTAGCATGAGAACACATGACACCCAAACAATCAGCTATATTTGATGCCATCATTGATGCTGTGGCTAATAATGTGGCTCTTTTAACTTTCGTTGATAGCAAAGCAGGTTGAGGCAAAACTTTCCTCATCAATGCCATTTGTAACAAAGTACATGCAATGGGACGAATAGTTCTACCTACAGCGACAGCTGCATTTGCAGCTCATTTATATCCTGGGGATTGCACCACCCATTCTACTTTTAAGGTTGGCATGTCAATCACCTGATCACTGAAACTCTCTCATCACGATGTAGGTTCCAGTCAACAACAAGAACAAAATGCTTTTGTCTCCCATTGATCCCACTGATTCATGAGGTGATCTCATCTGTGCTGCTTCAGTGGTGATATGGGATGAGGCTCCGATGGTAAATTGTGCTGTCCTTGCATGCATTGATGATATTTGTCACAAGATCATGGACAACACTCAGCCATTTGGAGGCAAAATCATCATACTCTTGGGAGATTTTCAACAAACATGTCTATTGTCAACACCTCCATCAAAAATTCCCCTCTTTGGCATCTATTTAAAGTCTGGCCCCTCACTACCACGATATGTAATGTGGACAACCCAGAATTTGCATCATGGATTGACAACATTAGCGATGGTGCAGGCCCTGAGGTGAATATGAATTTCATTAACAATGTCTCCACTGTTGAAAACTTAGTTGACTTTGTCTATCCACCTCACATTCTCAGTGACCCGTCCTCCTGGCTTAAACAGGCCATTTTATGCCCCACAAATGCTCAAGTGAACAGATACAACAATACAATTGTCTCTCGCATTGATGGTATTCAACAATCTTATCTTGCAGTGGACTCACTTCAAGAAGCTGAAGAAGTTGGGTTAATGCCTCCACAAAATATACTCGATTACATCGCAGCACATACTCCTCCTGGTCTACCATAACACACACTCACCATCAAAATAAATGCTGTATATCATCTCATGCGAAACTTCTCTATTGATGCAGGTCTAGTGAAGAACACATGAGTCATTGTCACCAGCATTGGAACTCGTTTAGTCACTGTACACATCTTGCACAGCATCGGGGGTGGTTGCTTCATTAATGCTGAAGATGTGCTACTGCCACACATCAACTTCAGCCATGGACTTCACTCAGGCCACACTTTACTTCATTGCCAATTTCCACTTTCTCCAGCATATGCTACAGCTTTTAACAGCTGTCAAGATCTCACACTCAACTGTGTTGGTGTAGACCTCACCACCCCAGTCTTTTCACATGGTCAGTTATACACTGCATTATCTCACATACAACATTGTAGCCATGCACGTATTCTCCTTCCTGCTGAATCCCAGGACTCGACCATTAATGTAATGTACCATGATCTACTACAATAGACACCACTGACAATTCAAACTGATTGAATTATCTGACATTGATCAAGTCACAATCAACCAAAAGGTATTACAGATGAAACATAGATATGGATCTACACAGACTCCCCATTCCCACTTATAAACCTTCAATGATCATTGATGGTCTACACCTTCACAAAATGCCAGGTGATGACTTAATCTCCACAGTTGTACTGCCAGTATGACAATTATCCACATGATGTAAGCAGTAATATTATATCCCTCAACTTCGTTGTGTCACTCACATCTCCGTAAGCACAACCAATACTTCAACTACAAATGCTCGTCAACATGCACTCCTATGCAATGCTCAACATGACTGAAGGAGACAAACTGGTGCAACTCGTCAACGATCTCATTGAACATCCTTCAGTTCATCAATGGGACATGGCCCTCCATCAACATATTTGCTATCTACTAGCTGTGCGCAGATGTCATACTTTTCATTAAATGTTACCCTAACGTTGTATGACAAAGCCTTTCAATTGTGTAGCCTATTTGTGAAACTTGGAAAATCCTTGTGTGCAAGAACCACAATTGAATGCATCTGCTATACTCGTCTGGCAATGTGTTCCTCCAACCACACCCTTTGGAAAACATTCCACAATAGCCATTTCTTTTTTTTATTCACACCATCCCACCCTTTTCAGTAATTGACTTTGCTTCATTTTTGCTATACATCATCAGCACCTTTCACAGATCACCTGAACATCATGTATTCTCCCACATCAGATATGCCATTCATCCTGATGGCATCTGTGGCCTGCTGCTCTGCACACCTGCCATCAAAGGCACATACCAAAAAATATTAGCCAACTCACAGTGACATCCTGGCCTTCATACGGTGAATGGTTGGCCTATCTCAACATGGCCACCTGATATCTGCTCTATACAACATCCATATACTGTACATATAGCATTGGATGTCCATCAGCAAACCAACCCTCCCCTGGACAGTACTGGACAGTGCTGGACAGCTCTCCCAGAACCCCAGCTCTCCCAGCAAGGTACCTAACTGGCTAGCACTGGACAGACTGTTCCAGTGCTTGTCCCAGGTTGTTCCAGCTGTCCCAGACTGTCCCAGAAGTCCTTGTACAAGCCAACAGTACCACTTATTGCCTTTACTTAGTTTTTGTTACGACTGTGTCCAACTCCGGGTCTTATCTGGTTACTCCGGTCGCATTGCAGCTCTGCAGCTCAACTCCGGTCGCTCACCACTTACTCCAGTCGCGCTCACACTGACACCCTTCCGTTAAGTACATCCCTTGGTCTATGCTCTATTCACTTGTTACCACACCTCGCCATTTACCCTGTCTTGACATGAGTTCTCCATGAACTCAATATATCCTATACCTTGTAGCATTTTCACCAGACCTGATTTATTTTATCCAGACCTGACTTTATTTTCACTAGACCTGACCTAGTCCTAACTCTGGTCATTCCTTGTCCACTATTAGGCTGTTTACTTGTCACCGTATGTACTCGACCCTAGTTTCTACTTAGTATAAGTACCCTCTAGTTTACCTTGTACACCTCAGTCTGAAATCAACCATAGTCACTACTCCAGTTTCTGTCTGTCTCCGTCTCTGTCTCCGTTTCCATCTCCAACCTCTTGACCAGAACCTATGCAAGGGATCAATGCTCATTGTCCTTAGTCGTTGAATCCAAGTGGTCACCAACTCTGGCCGGACTGACTCCTTGTCCAGCCCCCTGCCCTTGTCCTTCGTCCACTTTCGTCTGGACTTGACCGGACCCCCTACCAGAGTAGACCTGGACTTGACAGTATTTCAGACTCACACTTGTGTGGGTTCACTATCCCAATCTCATACGCAAAACTAGTTTTCTATCTCTTATGACCATGACTACGCGCTCTTGTGCTCGAACTGCTGCCCCACTCACTGAAGAAGCAGGTGCAGTAAATGACCTCCATCTTTCTGCCGCCCAGCAAGCCCTGTCTAACCGCAGGCAACCTCCGGCTTCTGTTAGCCAATTCCAGAGCTTCACAGCTCGAAACCCCACAGTGTCTGTGACTCCGTGTCGAGATGCTGCGTCTCAGAGCCTTCGTGGTTCTGCAGACCCAGGTCACCATGAATCTGTTTCTGGTGATCGTTTCCCTTACCATCACGACCCCACTCTGGAACGTTGCAAATCCAGTCGTTTCCAATGGTTTGGCCCTGAGGATGGTCCCGGAGATGATCCAGACGACCCCGGAGATGACAACAACAACAATGATGACGACAACGACTTTGTCAACGCCATGGATGAGCTAGACCCTGGTCTAGCTGTATTCCAAAATCTAGCTATTGCCATCAATCGCCTCTCCTGCTCCTCCCGCCAGACCAGCGACTCCTCCTCCTCCCATGCCAAAGTCCATGAACCGGACACCTTTGATGGTACAGACCCAAAAAAGCTCAGGACCTTCCTAGTCCAGTGTGAGCTATGTTTCCAGGATCAAGCCAAGGCATTCCGCCTTGATAGGGCAAAGGTAACTTTCGCCCCATCATATCTAAAAGGGATGACTCTAGAATGGTTCAAACTGGACCTTCTGAACTCCGGTGATCCGGCTGACTGTCCACGCTGGATGGAAAGTTGGGTCCACTTTGTTGCTGAGCTCCAGAGTACCTTTGGACCTCACAACCCTATCGCTAATGCAGAGCATCAATTAGAGCATCTTCGGATGAAGGATGCTCACTGCATTACGTGGTATATTGTAGACTTCAACCGACTTGCCTCCCAGGTCCAGGACTACGGAGATGGCGCACTCCACCATCTATTCTACTCCGGTCTCCTGGACCACCTTAAAGACGAGATTGCTCAAGTTGGGAAACCCCTGACTCTGCATGGGCTTAGGGCTCTTTGTCAAGAGATCGACACGCGCTATTGGGAGCGCAAAGACGAAATCTCTCATACCACGAAGAGCCAACCTACCTCGTCCCCCACCAAGCCCTCCAACTCCGGAGGCAACTCATCCAACTCCGGTCAGGAGAAATCCAAGACCGGTAACTCCTCCAGCTCTGCCAACTCTGGCTCATCTAAAGCAACCAGCAACCAGTCCACCTCCGGTTCCAGACTGGACTTAACCAACAAGCTTGGTAAGGACAGGAAGCTAACCATGGATGAGCAAAAACGGTGTCTGGACAACAACCTCTGCATGTTCTGCGGAGAAACTGGTCATTTTGCAGACAACTGTCCAAAGAAGACCAAAAAGGCCAAGGCTTGCGCTGCAGCCATCCCTGCTGAGTCCGGTAAGACGGACTCCAACTCGGGTGCCAACTCCAAGTCAAAAAAAGAGTAAGCAGCTCCCGGCCCTCCGCACAACCGGTGAGCTGTGTTGACTCCGGAAGTGCACCCAAGGAGGCTCGCCTCAACGTGTCCGCTCTTTACGATCCTAACTCCCTTATGCCTCATGTTCTCCTTTTGTCTTACGATTTACCAGAACTTTGTGCGCTTGTGGACTCCGGTTCCACGCACTGTTTTGTAGATACCAAATATGCTCTAGGACACTCTCTCTCCACTTACTCTGTTTCTCCGATTGTACTCCGGCTCTTTGACAGTACCTCAAATTTTGTAATCACTCAAGCCATTGATTTATCAGTGCAGTTCCCTGCATCCGGTGATGTCACTGCTATGACCTTTTACCTCGCCCCATTAGATTCTGAATCCATGATTGTCCTTGGACATAACTGGCTCACCCACTACAATCCATTGATTGACTGGGTACTGAGCAGTTTAACTTTCCGGACCCCTGCCCCAAGTTTGCTAGCGCCCCCGTCAACTCCCTCTCTGGTTCAGTCTGGTAACCCTGTCTCTGGCCTCTCCGGCCAATCTGACCCCAGCCTCGCACCATCTGTCAACACTCCGGTTTGCACCCCTCCACACACATTTCTCTGATTAATGCAGCCGCATTCGTGCATGCATGCAAATTAGAAGGATCCACCAAATACCAACTTCAGCTGCGCCCCTCTGACTCAGCGAAGGCTCGCTCTTCCTCTGCCTCTACTCCACCGGACTTGGACATCGTCCCTCTGGAGTATCACGATTATGCAGACATGTTCAGCAAGGTGAAAGCCTCTGAACTGCCCCACATCACGACTACGACTTGAAGATTGACCTTGAAGAAGGTACCTCTCCACCTCTGGGAACTCTCTACTCACTGTCTCCAGTCGAGCTGTCCGCTCTCCGGACTTTCATCAACGAGAATCTTAATACAGGTTTCATCCGTCCTACCGCTTCCTCCCACGCTGCTCCGGTCCTCTTCATAAAGAAGAAGGACGGCTCACTCCGCCTGTGCATTGACTTCCAAGGCCTAAACAAAATCACCAAAAAGGATCGCTATTCACTCCCCCTAATCTCTGATCTATTGGACTCACCCAGCCATGCTAAAATCTATTCAAAGATCGATCTCCGGTACGCATACCATTTAGTCTGGATTGCTCCGGGCGATGAATGGAAGACCGCCTTCCGTATGTGCTATGGGTCCTACGAGTGGTTAGTAATGCCCTTTGGCCTTACTAACGCCCCTGCAGCATACCAGTGATTTGTCAACACTGTCTTTGCTGACATGCTGAATGTCTGTGTCATCATGTACCTCAACAACATCCTCATCTATTCCGAGGATATGGAGTCCCACCAGCAGCACGTCCGGGAAGTGCTCCACCATCTCCAGTTGCATGGCCTCTTCGCCAAACCGGAGAAATGTGAGTTCCACTCGGACTCGGTAGAGTATCTTGGCTACCGCCTATCTCTGGATGGTCTAACTATGTCTCTGGACAAGATCCAGACCATCTCCAACTGGCCTGAACCTTGAAAGGTGAAGGACATCCAGTCCTTCTTGGGCTTTGCCAACTTCTACCACCAGTTTATATTCAACTACTTGGACATTGTGGTCCCTCTTACCCGGCTCACCCAGAAAGATGCTCCTTGGAACTTCTCCGAGGACTGTCGACGTTCCTTCAACGCTCTCAAGCACGCCTTCACCACTGCGCCCATCCTTACCCATTTCATTCCGGACACCCCTATCATCGTGGAAACGGATGCCTCTGACTATGCCGTCGCTGGCATCCTGTCTATCACTTGCGCTGACGGAGAGATTCATCCGGTCGCCTACTACTCCCAGACCTTGACTGCTCCAGAGTTAAACTACGACACCCACGATAAGGAACTACTTGCTATCTTCGAAGCTTTCCAGAACTGGCACCATTACCTTGAAGGCTCCGCCTCTCCTATAGACGTCATCATGGACCACAAGAATCTCGAGTACTTCTCAACTTCAAAAGTACTCTCCCGCCGGCAAGCCCGGTGGTCCGAGTGTTTATCACAATTTAATCTTGTCATTCGCTTCCACCCTGGTAAGCTCGGTGCCAAGCCTGATGCTCTCACTAGATGATGGGATGTCTACCCCAAAGAGGGGGATAGTGGGTATGCCTGGGTTAACCCCCAAAATCTTAGGCCGGTGTTCACTCAAGAACAGCTCTCTAACTCTCTTCGCACTACTTACTTAGAGTTTCCAGTTCTCCTTGCAGTCGCGATCATGGACGTGGAAACACTCCATAGCGACATCCTCTCTGCACTACCCTCTGATCTCATTGCCCAGGTCCACCTCGCAGATCCAGCGGACTCTTGCTGGTCCACCAACGAGGCTGGTTTCCTTCAACTAGATGGTCGTATATACATACCGGACTTGGATGATCTCTGTCTCCGGGTACTCCGGTATCGACATGATCACCCACTCGCTGGTCACTTTGGGCAAAACCAGACTCTAGAACTAATCTGGCGTGAGTATACTTGGCCTGGTCTCCGGACCTTCGTCAAGGACTACGTCCAATCCTGTACCTCCTGCACAAGAGCTAAGACACCACGCCATAGACCCTACGGATTGCTGAAACAGCTCCCCATACCGGAGAAACCATGGAATTCCATCTCTATGGATTTCATTGAGCAACTCCCTTCATCCACTGGCTTCACAGCCATCCTGGTCGTGGTAGACCGGCTTTCTAAACAAGCCATTTTCATCCCTACTCACGACACCATCACTAGCCTGGAGCTCGCAAAACTCTTCCTGCTCCATGTATTCTCCAAGCACGGTGTTCCCACCCATGTCACTTCAGATCACGGTACAGAGTTTGTTTCTCACTTCTTCTGGTCACTCGGGAAAGCCCTCGACATGCACCTCCACTTCACACCTCCGGTTACCACCCGGAGGGCGATGGCCAGACAGAGTGGTCTAACCAGACACTGGAACAGTACCTCTGGATCTACTGCAACTATCAGCAGGACAACTTGGTGGACCTACTCCCACTGGCAGAGTTCGCATACAACAACACACCAAGTGCTACTACTGGAGTCTCACCGTTCTTTGCTAACAAGGGCTACCACCCTAACATCTCTGTCTACCCAGAACGTGACATGACTTCCGCCAGGGCTCGTGACTATGCAGTTGACCTCAAGTCACTGCACCAATACCTTCGAGAAGAAATGGCCAATGCACAACTTCACTACCAAGGTCCGGCTGATGCCAAACGCACTCCGGCACCGGACTTCAAAGTAGGCGATCAAGTATATGTGAAAGCCAAATACTTCCGGTCCACTCGACCATCCAAAAAGCTATCAGAGAAGAACTTGGGTCCCTATGCTATCATAGCACAAGTAGGCTCCCTCTCTTTTACGCTCTGTCTTCCAGATTCCATGTGCGCAGTTCACCCCGTCTTCCACGTCTCCCAACTCGAACCGGCCATACTCAACACCATACCGGACCAGATACAGCCTCCTCCTCCACCAGTCGAAGTAGATGGTGAACCGGAGTTCGAGATCTCTGAGATCCTCAACTCCAAGGTTGATCATTGACGCAGATCGTGCAAGCTACTTTACTTGGTACGATGGTCCGGTTACGAAGGAACTGACGAAGAAACATCATGGCTTCTCACCACTGAACTTGGCAACGCTATGGAACTCTTAGAAGATTACCATGTCCGGTACCCGGACAAACCCGGACCACTCGCATACATGTAGTATTACTCTCGCCTCCATTTTCTTTTATCTGTTTCACTCTCTGTTTCATTTTATCTTGTAGTATCACTCACTAAAAACTCAGGTCACTTTTCTTTATAAAACAAAAGTAAAACTAATTTACATTGTATTTACAAGATCCGGACCAAACCATCTACTCCAGCACAGCACCGCCAGGATTCTCTTGCTCCTCTTGGAGCCCCTGGACCTCCTGTTCGACCTCCTCCAGGTCAACCTCTGCCTCGCTGTCCTCCGACTCCTCATCCTCGTCCCAGGGTGCCATGAAGAAATGGCACTCCTCGAGAAAAGTCTTGAGGCCAGCCGTCAGCCGCTCATTTCCCCTCACCACCGAGCAAGTGGCATCCGCTACCTGGCGCATCTGTCCGGTCATCTCCTCGACGGCCCCAGTCAGTCTGTCCAGCTGCTCCAGGAATGGTTCAGGGTTGAACCCTGACCGCTGCCCAGATGGCCCCGGTACCTCGACAATGTTGTTGTCGTCGTCAACCTTCGCAACTGTCTTCTTCTTCTTCTTCTTCTTCTTCTTCTTCTTCTTCTTCTTCTTCTTCTCCCCTCCTCGTGGTGACGTTGCGACCTCCTTCACCTTGCCCTTCCCTTTGTCCACTACCGGACCTGGTCCTCCGATCTCCGGCCACTCGCACTGCTCTTTGAGCCCCGTGCACTTCATGCATGCACACTGCTTGGGCTTTTCGGGGTCCCGTTCGCACTTGGCCTTGTGCTTGGCACAACAAATGCACCTGCCAGAAGGTTAATAAAAAGTCATAAAAGAAAAAGAAAAATAGGTTACTTACCGGACATTGTCATTCCGGTCACCACTTGGACCCACCTCCAGTTCCTCCCTTGCTCGCTTCTTCGACGCCTCCTGCACCATCACTCTCTGCCTCGCCACTACCTCTGCAGCCCTCCACTGCACCTCCGCTCGTTCCTTCTCTGCCTGTTCGCGTGCCTGGCGCTCTGCCTCCTCTTTCGCTTTGCGTTCTGCCTCTGCCTTGGCCCTCTCTGCCTCCTCTTGTGCTCTGGCCTCCGCCTCTTCACATGCTCGTCGCTCCACCTCTTCCCGGTGTTGCTTCTCCTCTTTCTTGACCTGCTTGCATTGATGCCTCTCCTTCATTTTGGCATCGAGGACGGATGCCTCGTCTTCGCTACTGGACTGGAGCTCTGGTGTTGTCACCTTGGTCCAGTCCTTGGACTCGACCGCAGAGGGAACAGTGGGGGTGGTGGACTTGGCAATGTTCGACATGTTGTTAGGAAACAGAGAACTGAGGGTACAGGCAAAACCGGTCTGATCTTTATAGATCCAAAATTCATACTCAGACAATCACTCCGGACTCTGCATTGTGCTAGGCGACCACATGACAGCCTCATTGGGGCCTCATGGGTTTGGCCCCTAAAAGGGGGATACTGTTACGACCGTGTCTAACTCCGGGTCTTATCCGGTTACTCCGGTCGCATTGCAGCTCTGCAGCTCAACTCCGGTCACTCACCACTTACTCCAGTCGCGCTCACACTGACACCCTTCTGTTAAGTACATCCCTTGGTCTATGCTCTATTTGCTTGTTACCACACCTCACTGTTTACCCTGTCTTGACATGAGTTCTCCATGAACTCAATATATCCTATACCTTGTAGCATTTTCACCTGACCTGATTTATGTTATCCGGTCCTGACTTTATTTTCACCAGACCTGATCTAGTCCTAACACCGGTCATTCCTTGTCTGCTATTAGGCTGTTTACTTGTCACCATATGTACTCGACTGTCAGGATCGGTTCTCCTCAATGATCTTACTAGGAGGTCCAGGGATGCAGGGGACTAATGAGGAGGTAAGTCCAGACACTAGTAGGTGCTAGTTAGTGCGGACAGTCAAGTCCGGGTCATACGGACAAAGTCCGGGCACTAGAGAAGCACTGGGAGTAAGTCCGGGTTTTTGCGGAGTAAGTCCAGACCGCGGGAAAGTGGTCCGGAGTTGATCGCAGCTTGTCCGGAGCGAAGGACATCCCAGAGGTGGGACAAGTCCCTAGAGGTCTAGCATTGAGTCTGGGACAGAGGTGGCTTTTGCCCTTGTGCAAGTAGGAGACTTGCTAGGAGCAGACATAGGACCAAGGGGACGAGATAGGATGGAGACCGGAGTTGGCCGGAGTTCAGGAGTTTAGGTGAACAGATGGATTAGGAGAGCATAGTGGGTAGTACAGAGGGAGGAGTATCTTAGTCGAGATTTGATATAAGGACTACTAGGCCGGAGTTTGGTAGTTTATATAGTAATGAGACTAGAGGTGAGTATATACGGTGACAAGTAAACACCTTAGTCGGGACAAGGGATGGAGCAGAACCAGACAGGAAAATAAACTAGGTACAGGAAAATAAACCGGAGCGGAAGCAGAAACGGGGAACTAGGATTACAGGGACAACAGAGGAAAAGCAGGGACAAGGGAACTAGGTCGGAACAGGACAGGTAAGGGTCAGAGGTGGACTTAACTAATGTTAAGTCCGGAGCGATGTCCAGGACCGGAGGAAGTGGAACCGGAGGAAGTGCAAGAGCAGAGGGAGTGCAAGAGCAGAGGGAGTGTACGAGCAGAGGGAGTGTGCAGGTGGAGGAAGGGCGGAGTAGCCGGAGGAAGGTCCGGAGTTGGACATAGAAATGTCCTAAGCCTTTGGTGGACCTAACAGAGGAAGTGGAGCCGGAGTTGGATATACCAGCCGGAGTTGGGCTACGTCGCAGACCAGACAAAGGGAGTGGCTGGACTGAAACCGGAGTAGTAACTAATGGTAGGTACAGGTCCGACACGGAGGAGTTAGACCGCAGATCTGTCTGTAGGAAGACAGGGGTTAGTCCTGAGGCGGAGATGGACGTAGTGACCGGAGTTAAGCTGGAGTGCAGCTACGGGGCTGGAGATGGCCGGACTAGATCCGGAGTTGCATCTATGCCTAAGGAGAGGTCAGGTGGGCCAAGGTTAGACCAGAGTTGCGACTGGGAAAAGTATGGATATGACATCGACCCTAGTTTCTACTTAGTATAAGTACCCTCTAGTTTACCTTGTACACCTCAGTCTGAAATCAACCATAGTCACTACTCCAGTTTCTGTCTGTCTCTGTCTCTGTCTCCGTTTCCATCTCCAACCTCTTGACCAGAACCTACGCAAGGGATCAACGCTCATTGTCCTTAGTCGTTGAATCCAAGTGGTCACCAACTCTGGCCGGACTGACTCCTTGTCCAGCCCCCTGCCCTTGTCCTTCATCCACTTTCATCCGGACTTGACTGGACCCCCTACCAGAGTAGACCCGGACTTGACAGTTTTTGACCATCTTAATTCACTTAGTGTTTGGTTAATCAATTTATATTAATTGTGTACCATACAAAGAATAAATATTATATACTACATACTATATACTAATGGCAGTCATCGAGGTGGTGGCCATGTCATCGTCAATGACGGTGGTGGGGTGGCTGTCGATGCAGGCAGGGGGTGGTGTTGTCGTCATCGTCGACAGTAGTGGGGTGGTGGTGGGATCATTGTCATTGTCTTCGTCGACAGCAGTGGGATGGTTGTCGTCGTCGCCTTCATTGATGGTTGTGGGGTGGTGGTGGTCCCGTTGACGGTGGTGGGATGGTGGGTCATTGTCATTGTCATTGTCTTCATTGACGGTAGTGGGGTGGTGGTGGTCTTGTCGACAGTGATGGGGTGATGGTGGTCCCATTGACAGTGGTGATGGTGGGGTCATCATCATCGTCATCAGTGGCAGTGGTCCCGTCGACGGTAGTGGTGTGGTGGTGGTCTCGTCAATGGTGGTGGGGTGGTGGTGGTCAACGGTGGTGATGGTGGGGTCGTCGTCGTCATTGGTGGTGGCTGTCAGGTGGTGATCAACGGGGTGGTGGAAGATGAAGAGAATGAGAGACTTAGAGAAATTTTTTCAATTGTGTGTGTGTGCATGTGTTTGTGTAATGATTATATCAGCATATTGAGCTACCAATATTGTCTAATAGTATTTACGACTTCACTACACACCTCGCCAATGGCCACCACCAATGTCGTCGACACAACCACCACCAGAGGACGACGACCTCAACGACGGATGATGGCGACAACACCGGCCACCACCAGCATTGTTGACGCAACCACTGCCACCAGCATTGTCGACCAGACAATGACAACAACAGCGATGGCCAGCACCAATGCAATGACGACGGCTACCAGCGACAGTACCCAACAACGCGGCCACCATCCCACCACCAGCATGTCATCATGACCCGACGATGACAATGCCACCCACCACCACCACCTGCATCCACCAGCAACAACGATGACAACCCCACCACTTGCATCGACGACATGGCAATCACCACCAGTGACGATGGTGACACCCAGCCCCCAACGATGGCCACCCACACGACAACGATCCCTGTCCCCATCCCTATCTCCAGCATCGACAATTGTCACCCCCCGCTGTACGAACATATTATTTACTTAATTGTGTTGTATTCATAGTATTAGTAGTTCTATTCTAATAAACTTTTTTTTAAATACTCTACTACTGGATACAATGGAGTGACTGGGAACAACTGTCAGGCTGGACCAGACTGGTGTGGAGTCAGACAGAGTCGGACAGACTGGGCGTTCGGCTAAGTGCTGTCAAGTGCTGTCAGCTCGGCTATCCATTAGGGTTGGTTTGCTGATGTTGGAAAGTAAGTTCACAATGATCAGACCATTTGTCATCTAATGAAAAGCAACAGGTATCTTGGTCTCGAAATGTAAATATAAATTGCCACTGCCATGTACAATACTGTGATGTCGAAGGCTCATTTTTATTCCATAACTAAAATGAAAAATGACAACTGTAATGTCTGTTAACAACAAACCTGCGTGACATTTGCACACTGCCAAAGCAAAGTGAGGCATGTCTTGTTTATACTAAAAGGAAGTGTTTCTGTCCAGGATGATACCATCTTGTGTTCATACAAAACCAGACCCGATCATTGGAAGCTCAAATCACCCCAAGACCAATGGATGCACCTCATGAAAATGTGAATGACTATTATTTATAAACCATTTGAATGCAGGACATATTAATAGACTATATATTATATAAATGATGTACATTGGATGTCGTAGTTGTGAATGCATCACAAAATGCTGTGGATATGAAAATGTGTTGAAATATTAGTGTATTAGAACTGTAAATCAATAATCCTCCCCTGCATCACCATTATCACCATTTTCATCTTCACCACTGTCAGCCCCACCGTTCTCATTGGTGCCCTCAGTGTCAGAAAATTGTTCTATTTCTTGAACAGCCCAGCTCATTTCTCTTTGCCACCCTGGTGTCAAGTCTGGGTCTACTCCAGTAGGGGGTCTGGTTAAGTCCAGATGGAAATGGACAAAGGGGAAGGACAGAGGCTGGACAAGGAGTTAGTCCAGCTGGAGTTGGGGACCAATTGGATTCAACAACAAGGGGATTGAGCGTTGATCCCTTGTGTAGGTTCCAGCCAGGTGGAGACAGAGATGGAGACAGACAGAGGACAGGAGTAGAGACTAAGTTGATTTCAGACTGAGGAGTACAGGACAGAGTACAGGGTACTTATACTATGGAGAACTAGGGTTGAGTATTTACAGTGACAAGTAAACATTCCAAAGGGCAGACAAGGAACGACCGGAGTTGGGACTAGGTCAGGTCCGACAAAAATAAGTAAGGTCCAGAGAAAATACTACAAGGTAGAAGATATAAATGGAACATGGAGAATTCACAGTACAACAGGGTAGATGGGGAAGTGTGGTAATGACTGGATGGAGACTAATGCAAAGGGTTGCACTTAGTTGAAGGGTATGTGCGTGTCTGGGACCAGAGTTGAGCTGCAGAGCTGCAATGTGACTGGAGTAACCAGATAAGAGCCCAGAGTTGGACATGGTCTTGACACCTGGCATTGATTGTGTGGATGCACCACACTTTGTTTTCTTGGGAGGACAGTGTTTCTTGTGTTCTTTCAAGCATGCCTCAAAGATACTTGTGTGAATCATATAGTCAGAACAGTGTCCACAAATGCAGGTAACTAAAAGCTTACTGACTTGTTTGAATTTTCCTTTCTGCTTCATCCAGATGCTCATGATTTGTATGGATAATAGTGAGCTCTTTGTCAATGAACTGCCAGAAGTTGGAGCCCTTGAATTCTGCAAGATGGATTTGCTAAATGCATGGTCAGAGTTCGCAACAGAATAAAACAGAAGAGTACTTACAATCCATGCAATACATCCCCACATCTCATCTGTGACCTCCATGCCACGGGGAACAATATCATTCAGTACTGTGTAAATATCCTTCTTATTTTTCCAATTGATGGCCAACTGATAACAATCAAATCAGATATGCCTTTTATAGATTAGAATGCACAGACCTTTTTTTTAATCTGGTTTCTGTGGTATACCAATGTGGTGCTGACCTCTGCAGTGAAGAGATGGGAATTTACACCTTGCTGGACATCCAAAGGGATCTTGTAGGTCTTTGGATTGAGGTGAATGTGTCACTGTGAAGTATGTTAATATAGTAAGTCCATGCTCACAAGGTTAAGTCAGATACTGATGAGGGCTCACTCAAGAAGTCCATCTTTGTAGTTAGCTATCCTGGGATCAAGTAGCATAACCTTCAACTTTCCAGATACATTTTCCTGTCAGCACTGGTCAGTTTGATGTATGCATTTTTGGACTGTACTGACCTTGAATGCTGGAGATGAGATATAGTTGCACACAGCCAGCTCTTGTCGCACAGCGTCATTTCTTGCTATCATGGCCATCACTGTTACCAATGTCTTCTGCATGGGGAGCTATCATTGGTTAGCTTGCTATTGCATCGTTTTGTGGGTCTTGTCATCATTAACCTTACCTTGCTTTGCTCAATGATCATGTCATGTTGCTCAACCAGTACCCCAAGATCAGCACAAACCTCCTGTGCGAAGTCCATAAGTTGATGTTTTGCTGGGGTGGACCATTCTTCAAGTTCCAGTGGTTCCTGGCTGTGATGCCCAAGTGTCAAGCTCACTGATGTGAATTCCATTGAGCGTGATCATTCATGCCAGTGATGTCTGTACATTGCTCAGGTTGCAGTGTGGTTGACTGCGAGCCAGCTACTTGTTGCTGTTCTGTTTCTATCCATAGCTGCTCATTAATTTCATCCATGATGCTTGGCATGGTGTCAGGTGGTTGGCTGTGAAGGGGAGTGTCAACAATGCTGGGATTTGGGTGACAGTTGTTGGCACTTTGATGAAGTTTCGGTGAAGGTGAAATTGTGAAATAATTGTGAAGTCACACATCCCTTTCAGCATCATTTATAATATACACAAGTTGCTCTCTACAAAATCATGTATTGGAAAATATAACTAGACAGCCCTTAACCCATCTGCCACAGATTCAAAAGCCAGATAGAATGGTGTCTATATAACTTTTTGCCAAATGTTCAATGCAGACACATTGTCAAATTTGTTCTGGCTCAGATCCACACATGGTCAGTCCATACATCTTGCAAAAGTCACTTTGGAAGTAGTCAGTGACATACTCGACACTCTTGTGTGCAGTGACATCAGGGATGAGGAGAAAGTGAACCTGTGCTTTGACATGGTGGTGCTTGTCAAGGGCTGGACGGACACTCCTGGATTCCAGTCAGAAAGATGGTAGAGTCAGATTAAATCATGTACTGATAAATCCCTTTTCATATGCCCAGTCCACCACTGAGTACTAGAACCACAATCAGGTATGTTGATCTTGAACTGAGGAGGGTCAGTGTGTGCCATTGGTTGCACGTTGAATGAAGTTGACTCACCATCTGGGGCTGTCTGATGGCCAAGATGTGTGATGAATATGCAATCACATTGCAGGTCTGGAATCCTGGGCAGTGGCAGGACAGATTGTAATGGTCCAACTTTTTATCTTATCTACACTGTGATTAGATAGCATCTTATCTTATCGAAGTGTACAGCCGTATCTTATCTACCATAGTCTAGACCTGTGCCTCATGCTGTACACACTGCCTCCCTTAATGTCATTCTGCATAGCCTTAGCTCCACTATGACATCACTAACATAGCATTGCACAGTACATAGCCTCATGGATAGCCTTGCGTAGTCCTCGTGTAGTGTAGTATATATACAGTGCAATCCAGCACCCAGAGGCTCTCCATTCGAGCTCATCTTGGGTCTTTGCCCTAGCTTCTCGACTCCTATCCTCTCAGAGTTTCTGCATGTAGTTGGGTCCTTGGTGTTTTGGCCTAGGGTCGTCTCACAGATCTTGTAATTGGCAGTTTCTGCGACAAATGAGAATAGGATGGCATAGCAGACAACATTATGAAAATCAAGGTAATAAGGTGTTTGGGCTTCAAACCAAGCATCCGCATCACCATAATTGGATGGATTCTTGGGCATAAAGTGGTCATGCTCCTGTGGCACAGCACCAGCTAGAAACTGATAAAGGATATGGCCCAATGTGCACTCCTCACAGGTGAGCCAAGTAAGGCACTTGTCAAACGCAAACGCGAGTGTTTTTGCACTCTCAATACCCCCTCCTCCTCCTCACCCCCTTCTGCCCATGCTTGTTGAAGTGCAACTTGAGCCAGCATCTGTGGTGTGATGTATTCATGTTGAGAGAAGTCTTGGAGTCCCCAAATGAGTTGAGAAGCATGTGGAACACTTTGATTTGACCCAACTGATAAAAGATATGGATGTACACTTCTCATGGGTAAGCTGAGTAAGGCGGGACTTGTCAAGTGCAAACATGAGCATTTATGCCTCTCAATACCCCCCCTCCTTTTGTGCATGCTCTTTGAAGTGCAGCTTGCGCCAGCATCCATGGAGTGATGTAATTGCCTTGAGAAAAGTCTTGGAGTTCACAAATGAGTTGAGAAGTGTGTGGAGTGATTTGATTTGACCCAACTGATAAAAGATATGGAATGTGCTCATGGGTGAGCTGAGGAAGGCGGGACTTGTCCAGTGCAAACGTGAGTACTTTGTGTCAAGCACCTATGATCTCCGCCTTGCTTCTGGGTGCTACTCCAATGAAAAGGAGGACAAGTCCTACAGGGGAGGAGTTCAGCACCTGAAGAAGAGGAAGGAAGACATAGGGGGTGAGGGCATTGGCTTCAGCTTATGTGCTGCGCCCTTGGACAGGCTCAGCCCTTGCATTTCAGAGGAGTGGAGTTGCGACAGAGGAGTAGGAGTAGGAGTAGGAGTCGAGTCGGAGGAGGAACCTAGAGTCAGGCAGAAGCAAGATGAGGACAGGGCTTTGTTGATATTTGTACTAAGGTATGAGGAAATACACAGAGACTTATATACTAACTGAAAGGACAGGATCCTTGTGATAAACACAAGACATGTGAAAGGCAGAGTAGGAGAAACACATGAGAGGAGGAAACACATGAAAAGGGTAAACACATGGAAGGAGTAAGTAGCAACAGGGTGACAAGTAAGTGACAGGAAGAAACAGGGTATGTACCTGGAGGTATGACAGAGGCAGGCCGGATGGACCAGAAGAACAGAGTAGGAGTTTGGAGGAGATATGTTGGAGCTAATAGGAGATACATCAGAGCTAATAGGAGATGCATCGGAGCAAATAGGAGATACATTGGAGTTGATAGGAGAGACGTTGGAGCAAGTAGGAGATGTGGGCACTCTTGATATGCGCTTGCTCACTGAAGTGCAGCTCAAGCCAGCATCCATGGTGTGAAGCATTCATGCTGAGAAGTGTCTTGGAGTTCCCAAATGAGTTGAGAAGCATGTGGAGTGATTTGATTTGAGCTGACTGATAAAAGATATGGAATGTGCTCATGGGTGAGCTGAGTAAGGTGGGACTTGTCCAGCACAAATGCGAGTACTTTGGCACTCTCAATATGCCCTCACTCACTTCAGTCACCCCCCATTTAGGACCTATTAGGTCTATATATTTCTACAGACATATATACCTAAGAGGTCTTACTGGGTTGGGTATTCCCAGTGGGTGCTGGAGAAATTATTTTCTCCAGCACTATACCTGAAGATTCTCCAGGACCCTTATTGTATGGGGTTGGAAAAAAATATTTCTCCATGATTAATAGATTGGGGGGTCAATTTCATGGAGTGTCTGGGGTCCAAATGGAACTTTCTCCACACTAAATGGACCATAATATATTATTATTTCACAATAAATAGGGTTTTCCCCAGCCTAAATAGACCTTTTCCTGGGTGATTAATTTGACTTTCTCCAGACCAAATAGACCTTGTCCAGGTGATTAATGTGGTATGACTGGAACTTTCTCCAGCCTAAATAGACCATTTTTTCAGTGATTGATCTAACTTTCACCAGTGCAACTAGACATTTTTCTAGGTGATGAATGTGGTATGACTGGAACTTTCTCCAGCCTAAAATAGACCATTTTTTAATTGATTGACATGACTTTCAGCAGTTCAAATAGACAATTTTCTAGGTCAGTAATATCATATGAATGGAACTATCTTCAGCCTAAATATACCTTTTTCTAACAGGTTAATCTGCAATAAACAGAACTTGCTCCAGGGTGAATAAATCTGTTTCTCAATGATTGGTTAGGAATAAATGAAACATTCTCCAGCCTGAATAGACCTTTCCTGAGACCATCAATTGACCAAGATTGGCCAAGGAATTTCCAAAGCACAATGGAGAATCTCCAAATTGGTTTGGGGAGTGTACAAGGCAGGTCAGAGATTCTCCAAGGTGGGTCAGAGATTCTCCAAGATGGGCTGGGGATTCTCCAAGGGGTGCTGGGGATTCTCCAAGGCAGGCTGGGGATTCTCCATAGTGGGTCAGGGATTCTATCTCCGCAATTTGTGGGGTATGTTCTCATGCCTTCAGTATGTTTTTATGACTAAATATGGTAATGTTTTGATAGTAGTGGTGAGTCCTGAGCTTATGTAATCAAGGCACATCACATTTGTTAATCAATACTATGCTTTTTTGGTAATTACTACCACACAACCTTTGCTAATCAACACTACACACTTTTGGTAATCAACAAAACAACAATAACACTACACAATTATGGTAGTCAACACTACAACGCAAACACTACCAAATGTATCCTAATATAAAGTACACACTTTTGGTAATCAACACTACAACACAAACACAACATCACAATTGCTAATCACCACTACACATTTTTGGTAATTAGCACTACAACACAAACACAACACAATAAATCCTTCCACACTACACATTTTTGGTAATCAACACTACACACAACACATTCTAAATCACTACACATTTTTGGTAATCAACACTACCACACAAATACAACACAACACACCCTAATTGATACAACACTTATGTGGTACACTTTTACTATGCATTTTTGGTACACTGTTACTACACTTTTACTACACTTTTTGGTACACTTTTACTACATTTTTTGGTACACATTTTACTACACATTTATTACACTTTCACTACACTTTTTGGTACACTTTTACTATACTTTTACTATGCATTTTTGGTACACTTTTACTACACTTTGGTACACTTTGGCTACACTTTAACTACACTTTTTTGGTACACTTTTTACTACACTTTTAGTACACATTTTTGGTACACCTTTACTACCCTTTTACTCCACTTTCACTACATTTTCACTACACATTTTTGGTACACTTTCACTACACTTTTCACTACACTTTTCATTGCACTATCACTACACTTCTTGGTACACTTTTACTACACTGTTACTACGCATTTTTGTACACTTTGACTACACATTTTTGGTACACTTTTAAGGTAGTGGACATGACAACTCGACCCTAATCACATGATGTGTCACAGTGTGACGGTGTGCTGTTAAGCACTTACAACTTGCGGGAACGTGCATGATACAATACAATACAAGTGGTACAACTAAGGGTGTGAGAAATATAGTTGGGCAAGCTTAGACACACAGGAAGTGGGATGAGAAGACTTGGGCTTCAGATTGGAATCTCAATTTACTCTACTCTGAAGTTCATAGTCTCGGGACAATCATATTTGTGGCTGCGCCCATGATGGCATCTGCGCACGACGATAGTATCCACTATCCACCATCCACATTCAGCATTGACTTCCTGTTGGATCCCAGTCAGCCTCAACACTTACACCCAGCGTTCGACAACAATCTGAGCCATTCCCTTAAATCATCCAGTATGCTTGTGGCCCTTAGGAAAGTAAAGTGGCTGGGGGGACATTGTTTGGCAGTCAGTCATCCAGATTTAGACTAATCATGTTAGCCAAAGTAATTTCATATGTAGATGTTCAGGTTGCAAAATTAATTACAGTGACACCTTGGCAGTATAGGTCTACTACACCATATTGTCCTGTCCATTGTGGGATAACCTACAAAACAGCACAACAGATTTTTGAAATACCTCCTGTATGAATTGTTATTAATTTGAGTGTGTTTGTCACGCTGTATCATGTGATTATGGTTGAGTTGTCATGTCCACTACCTTACTACACTTTTTACTACACTTTTGGGTACACTTTTACTACACTTTTATGATGCTTTTTGGTACACTTTTTACTACACTTTCACTACACTTTCAACTACACTTTCATTCCACATTTTTGGTACACATTTTACTACACTTGTTGGTACACTTCTACTACACTTTTGTGGTACACTTTTCACAATGCTGGTTGTAAATGTGTACCAAAGAGCTGTAGTAGTAAAAGTGTGGTACAAGTGTAGTAAAGGTTTACCCAAAAATGTAGACAAAGTGTGGTAAAAGTGAAGTAAAGAGTGTATTGAAAATGTAGCAAGAGTGTACTAAAAAGTGTACTTAAAGTGTAGTAAAAAGTGTACCAAGTGAAAGTGTGGTGAAAGTGTACCAAAAGGTGTAATGAAAGTGTAGTAAAAGTGGACCAAAAAGTGTAGTGAAAGTGTAGTACATTGGGCTAAGAAGTGTAGTCATGATTAGGTTAAGAAGCATAGTCATGACTAGGTAAAGTACTACAGTCTCACTTGTAGAATAATATATAACACTATATAGTTTGCCACATCCATTACACAGCTATATAGTGCCATATAGCTCTATGAATACTATAATAGCACATATATCACTATAGAGATAAGCACCCTTCTATATAGCAAACCAGTTTTTCCTGATGTTGGAGAATCCCTGACCCACCTTCGAGAATTCCCAACCCACTGTGGAGAATCTCCAACCCACCTTGGAGAATCCCCAGCCCACCTTGGAGAATCCCCAGCACCCCTTGGAGAATCCCCAGACCCACTGTGGAGAATCCCCAGCCCATCTTGGAGAATCTCTGACCCACCTTGGAGAATCTCTGACCTGCCTTGTACACTCCCCAAACCAACTTGAAGATTCTCCATTGTGCTTTGGAAATTCCTTGGCCAATCTTGGTCAATTGATGGTCTCAGGAAAGGTCTATTCAGGCTGGAGAATGTTTCATTTATTTCTAACCAATCATTGAGAAACAGATTTATTCACCCTGGAGCAAGTTCTGTTTATTGCAGATTAACCTGTTAGAAAAAGGTATATTTAGGCTGAAGATAGTTCCATTCATATGATATTACTGACCTAGAAAATTGTCTATTTGAACTGCTGAAAGTCATGTCAATCAATTAAAAAATGGTCTATTTTAGGCTGGAGAAAGTTCCAGTCATACCACATTCATCACCTAGAAAAATGTCTAGTTGCACTGGTGAAAGTTAGATCAATCACTGAAAAAATGGTCTATTTAGGCTGGAGAAAGTTCCAGTCATACCACATTAATCACCTGGACAAGGTCTATTTGGTCTGGAGAAAGTCAAATTAATCACCCAGGAAAAGGTCTATTTAGGCTGGGGAAAACCCTATTTATTGTGAAATAATAATATATTATGGTCCATTTAGTGTGGAGAAAGTTCCATTTGGACCCCAGACACTCCATGAAATTGACCCCCCAATCTATTAATCATGGAGAAATATTTTTTTCCAACCTCATACAATAAGAGTCCTGGAGAAAGTATTTTCTCCAGCACCCACTGGGAATACCCAACCCAGTAAGACCTCTTAGGTATATATGTCTGTAGAAATATATAGACCTAATAGGTCCTAAATGGGGGGTGACTGAAGTGCCTCACTCACTAAAGTGCAGCTCGAGCCAGCATCCATGGCATGAGGCATTTGCATTGAGAAGTGTGTGGAGCACTTTGATTTGGCTGGACAGCCTGTGCCCCTGTTTGGTGTGGAGGAGAGACAAAGAAGCTGGTCAATGAGGAGATGGGCATTGTATGTTTTTGTCAAGTCCGGGTCTACTCCGGTAGGGGGTCCAGTCAAGTCCGGACGAAAACGGACAAGGGCAGAAGTCAGAGGTTTGGGCAGAGGTTAGCCCGGGCCAGAGTTGCGACCGATTGGATTCAACGACAAGGACAACGAGCGTTGATCCCTTGCATAGGTTCCAGTCAGGTGGAGACGGAGACGGAGACAGACAAGGGGACAGGAGTAGTAACTTAGATGATTCCAGACTGAGGTATACAGAATAAACTACAGAGTACTTATACTAAGTAAGAACTAGGGACGAGTATTTACGGTGACAAGTAAACAGCCTTAAAGGTGGACAAGGAACGACCGGAGTAAGGACTAGGTCAGGTCCGGTGAAAATGCTACAAGGTATAGGATATATCGAGTTCACGGAGAACTCACGTCAAGGCAGGGCAGACGGCGAGGTGTGGTAACGAGTGAATGGAGTATAGAACAAGGGTCGTACTTAACGGTAGATTATCTGCGCAACTGTGACCAGAGTAAGTGACGAGCGACCGGAGTTGAGCTACAGAGCTGCGATGCGACCGGAGTAACCGGATAAGATCCGGAGTTGGACATGGTCGTAACAGTTTTTCCTGAGCCTGTAATTCTGCTGTGGGTCATACATTGTCTGTTAGCAAATGTGGTATGACAAGGACCAGTGCACCGCTCACCGCATGACCAAAGCCTGTGACTCCCTTCGTCATCCCATTAGCAAACAAATACATCTGAGCAGCAAGCTTGGCAAGTTAGAGACCCGTGTCTCTATAACAACATTCTTCATATTCTCGTGCACTGGCATTGTTGATGGCAGAAAGCACCTTGCAAGGAGTGATGATGAGTAGGTGGCAAGTGCCAAGCTGTGTGTAAGGCAGGTCTCACAGCAAGCATTTCTCAATGTTCTTACCAAAAACATGAGAAAAAATATTTTTTGAATAGATACTCTTTTTTCTCCACTGTTCAAGGAAATAAATGGTGGAAAAAAAATACATAGGCACAGTATATACTACCTGCAAACATTGGCTTGACACATTTCAGATATTTCTTCAGTAAGAAAATCTAGTCTGAAATGTGACAGAAAATCAGAAAGGTTTATGCAAATTGTTTCATTTGTTGTTTTCAGAATGTTTTACACTTTGCTAATCAAATATTATGTGATTGGTCATCATACAAACATTGTAAAAATATAATATCATAATGTTATATCAGATATTGGAAGTACATGACCCATATTAACTGCACTGTCATAGAAAAAAAGTTTAATCAATTTGTTCCATTTCTCTTCAAGAAATATTAGTCAGTCATTTCAGTGTTCTATATAAAAACATGGAACATTCAATTTCAACTTTTTCATGTTTGAACAGGTGAAAAATATATATTTAACATTCACAATGTTCTGCAGTGGTTTATGAAGTATAGTATTGATCAAAGAACATTGGAAATACAAGGTAATACAATGCAAACTATTATATTTCAGAACATGGGATATGTTAATATATTATGTTCTGCCACAGAACATGGGATATTGGTATTGATTAGTCATCAACTTGCACTCCACAGGACTGACAATTGCCATGACCACAACCACCTCACCATCAACA
>Ga0307518_10000518_pt1 | contig 29326 bp, 19 predicted proteins | sample 25_EM_MG_FD_203889 | JGI IMG/M metagenome (GOLD analysis project Ga0307518, IMG submission 203889) | Populus trichocarpa ectomycorrhiza microbial communities from riparian zone in the Pacific Northwest, United States - 25_EM | ecosystem: Host-associated > Plants > Roots > Unclassified | place... | reverse complement strand
GTGAAGAGAAACAAGAATCTAACTTTATTTGCAGATTTGAAACAGTGATCAAGAGTCTTCTGCTCCTCTGCTCTTCACGATTGAAATTGTTTTTCTTTAATTAGGATTTATCTCTGTTTGCAATTGCAACAATTATGCATCATTCATCTTCGTCGTTTTGGCCTTTTAACAGGCCAAAACGACGTCGTTTGACGTCTTTGTATATATAAAAAAAGGAGGTCGGGTCTCAGCCGGGTTTGCCCGGGTTTCACCGGGCCAACTCTCAAACGGGTTTTTGCTTAGACCCGGACCGGTCTCAGGCCCGGGTCAACCCGCCGGGCCGGTCCGGGTTTCAAAACACTGACTACAAGCACTCCCCCTCCAAAACCGATCCCAAACATTTTTTTTTCCTCCTTTCTTAATATTTCTCTCATTCAATCATTCCCTTCCAATCTCACTCAAAATAAATTCAAATTTTACAACAACACACACACGCAGAGAGTAATTATCGTAAGAAATGGCGATGGCGAGGGCAAGCTCTGGCCCCGCATACCCCGAGCGATTCTATGCAGCTGCAGCATACGCTGGATTTGATGGATCTCACAATTCCACCAGTACCGTCTCTTCTAAATTCCAAAACGACACCGCTTTGCTCCTCTACGCTCTCTACCAACAGGTTCCCTCTCCAATTCTCCATTTCCATTCCCCGATCCAATGCCTTTCTTTCTAATTGAATTGAATTCACCATATTATTCTCTCTGATTCGTGGCTGCATTGTTCTGGCGCCAATTTTAATTTCATTTTCTATTATTTTTATTAATTGTTAGGCACAATTTTGCATTATAATTTGTGTGCTTGACTTGTTTTTATGCGATTTATGAGTTTTCTAGTGCTAATTTTTCTGTCTTTGGAGATGATGTGCGTTTTGTGTGTGTAATTTTGGTGGATCTAGCGTGAGTTTGAAATTATTGAAGGTGATTTAAGTCGATACTGTATTTTTGCCATGCTAATTTTGTACTGCAATTTTTCTTATGATGACTATGACTGTCAAGCGGATCGAGACAGTGTAAATATGTTAGTGAATTTGTTTTTCTTTGGAATGTGATTGCAGGCGACAGTTGGACCGTGTAATGTGCCGAAACCTAGCAGTTGGAAGGCTGTGGAACAAAGCAAATGGAAAAGGTTTGTTTGGTTATCATCGGCCTTACCTTTTCTTTTCGATCCTTCTCTCATGTGATTGTCTATGTATTTAATCCAGCATAGGTGCATCATTGATGAAATATGAAGTTTTGTGAACTTGGAGCAAATGATGTGAAGAAATTGGGAATGAAACTTGTTAGGATAAAGCAACTTGTAACACGGAGAATCTGACTGTGTTGGTGGAGATCAGGATAGATTTAGAACTTAGGTGGAATGTAGAGGAACGTTTTTGGTTTATTGCATAATGAGGAGGATAGTGTTCAGTTCCTGAACTCCTATGTGATTGATCCACCATGCGGGGTAGGATGCTATTATAGTATATATGCTTGTTGCAAACATGTGATATGGAGAACCGGGCAATATTGTTTTGGTTTGTTTTGTTTTGTGTATACATGTTTGTATATGTGTCTAGATTGGTTTCTTTTCATTTTCTTGTTTCAAGCAAGAAGCTTCCAGAATCCCAGAAGCAATGCCGTTGGATGATATAGATAGTGCACTGTCTTCATTTTATTACTCAGTTGCTAGTTATGTATTCTCTTTTTATTATAATAAATCTGTTTAAATGAATGGATGGAACCGCTCTTCTAATTTTTTTTTTGTGCAGCTGGCAGGGGCTTGGAAATATGGCCTCTACAGAAGCAATGCGTCTCTTTGTGAAAATATTGGAGGTAATTGCAATGGGATTTCAGGTTCATGTCTCATGAATGATTTTGAAGTTGAGTTAATTATTATTATTTTTTATTCTCTTGGGCAGGAAGATGATCCAAGTTGGTACTATAGAGCATCTAACTCTATTTCAGAAATCTCAGAGTCTGTTGTAGACACACATGTGAATGTGAGTCCATTAAGAATTACAGGGTGGAGTTTATTTTCATTTCTTCCATGCTGCATATTTTATCGTCGAACAATGAATTATTTCTATATGTTTTTAGTGACATTGATGTTTTTTGCTGGTAACATAATATCAAAGTATATATCTGAACTAATGTCTTTGTTAATAGTCCCAAAGGATCTGTTGTTTAGTTTGGTGTGTGCATGGCCTTTGCTGCACAATGTGAATTATTTCTGTGGAATTCGCATGCGATACCAGTGTCACATGACATAAGTGACACCTTTTAGGACTTTAGTGGTGATCTATTTAAGGTTTCCGAATTCAAGTTTAGCATGATAAAGTATTGCTTGGCAATTAATTTGTGTCCCTTGAACGCGTCATCAATGATTCTTTAAGGAAACAGAAATGAAGCAAAGGATAAAATAAGTGGAATTTTGAACATCCTAAAAAAATTGGTTATTTGAAAGGAAAATGTTGATGCAACAACCAACTAGCCATCTGAAGCATCATTACAGCTGCTGTCATTATGTACCACCACCTACCTCTATCCAAGCCATCCTGCACCATAATCTATTGCTGCTGCTCCGCTACCTCAATGTCATCATGTACCACAAGCACCTCCACTCAACAACTTTCAAATTGCATAACTAATTCCACCTCTGCACTCACTTAAGTACACTTTTACTTGAACAGATCCAATGAAAGTGTACACTTATGTCTTGTTTGTAGGCAGAGGCTTGTTCATGCATCTCTTGCTTGTATGTGTATGTGTGTGATAGTTTCTAGTGAGTTGCATTTGTTTGTTCAGGAAACTTTCTTTTTCCTCAATTCTACTTTAAATCCAAAATGGGAGAGAGAAAGAACTGAAGGAGACAATGCTCATCATGGCCTTGAATGTGATAATTGTCCCCTGGTTCTGCATTTTTTCTCATTAATTTCTTCTCCCCAAATCTTGTACTCACTAAATATTGCTTGCTGTAGCATTACTCAAAAGATGAGCCTATCATCAAGAATGGGAACTCTTTCCCAGAGACAAAGACCATTTCTACTGAGAATGGGACTCTTGTAGAAACACAGGATAAAGATGTTGTCTCAGAAGATGTCGGTACAGTTGCTGTCTATGATCAATGGATTGCACCTTCAATAACTGGCCAATCCCCAAAAGCCCGATATGAGGTACAACTACCTTTTAAAATTTCAATTGCACTCATTCCTTTTTTTCTTTTGTTTATTCTTATTTTCACTGCTTTCCTATCATTTTCTGAATGAAATCTTTCTTATTTTTCAGCATGGAGCAGCAATTGTTCAAGATAAGATGTATGTATATGGGGGAAATCACAATGGCCGCTATCTCAATGATCTTCATGTAAGCAAACCATAGATGGGAATGTTAGTTTGGAAAATGGAACTGAACTAATACCAAAAATATTTATTGTTTCTGTGTACGTGGAATTCAATTTTTTTCTGGAACATTCTAAATATCAAATTTCATGGCCCTGTGTTTTTTAAACTATTTTTTTTTGTCTCTTATATGGTATACTATATTTGTATTTTTCTTTTACGTTTAATTGATAACCGTTGAAAATGGCTATCAGCTATGTTATTGTAACTTTTTACAATCCTTTCTCAAAACTCGTTGCACAATGCAGGTGCTGGATTTGAGAAGCTGGGCCTGGTCAAAGGTCAATTTTAAGGTTGAGAATGAGTCACAGGAGGGACAGTCTCCAGCTAAATTAACTCCCTGTGCTGGCCATTCCTTGGTTAGTATAAAACCAAATTTCCTTTCATGCAATTTCTAAATCAAGTTTCTTGCAAATCCATGCTGATCTATCTGCAGACAAGTGTGCAGTGGTATTGGATATCCTCACATTTTGATGAATAGGACAATGTATATTCTGTTTCTGCAGATACCATGGGAGAATAAGCTTCTATCAGTTGCTGGACATACAAAGGATCCTTCTGAAACTATCCAGAGTATATAATATATTATCATTAATGTGGTTTTGTGATTTAAACCCACATTGCTTTCATAGTTGATTTATTTTCTTTTACAGTCAAGGTATTTCATCTTCAATCTTGTACTTGGTCAACCTTAAAGACTTATGGGAAAGGACCGGTATGTACTTTTCTCTCTCTCGCATCTACTGCATTTCCTACAAAACAGAAGTACTTAATCACTGTATTATTTAACATTCAAAGCAGGAGTCTGCTGAGTCCCAGCACAAAGAAAGGAATGCTTGTGCTCAATGGTGTTCCATCCTGACTCTTTAATGATATCGATTACTTATACAATGTATAAACTGTTATATATTTTATGCATTGCAGGTCTCACGTGGTGGTCAATCAGTCACCCTTGTTGGGACAAGCTTAGTGATTTTTGGTGGACAAGATGCAAAGAGATCTCTCTTGAATGATCTGCATATTCTTGACCTAGAAACCATGACCTGGGATGAAATTGATGCCGTGTAAGATCAATTCTTGCAATTTAGAAGCTAGCCTCTTTGTTTATCTATTTATCTTATTGGTCATTTTTTATGGTTGTGGAATATGGAGGATTTAATAGCTGTTTGTTAATTGACAATCTCTCAGTTTGCCAGGAATTAGAGCAATTTGATGTTTGTTTCTTACCTCCAAAGATATCAAGAACTATATATGAAAAATTTGAATTCTCTCCATTTTAGCACCCGTAGATACAATGCCACTTTGAGCCACTTATGATTTTCATTACTGACCACGACAATATCTCATGTTTCTAGCTCATGTCCAATTTCTGAGATTTGAGCATTTGTGGTCGAGGATTGACTTATTTTTACAATTTTACAGTGGTGTGCCTCCTTCTCCAAGATCTGATCACGCAGCTGCAGTACATGCTGAGCGTTACCTTCTTATTTTTGGTGGAGGCTCGCATGCTACTTGTTTCAATGATCTGCATGTGCTTGATTTGCAAACTGTAAGATAACTAATCTCAATGTTTTTTGTTCTTGCACAATAGGACTGTTAGTAATATCTTCCATGTTCATGGATTTTTAGATGGAATGGACTAGACCCACACAACAGGGTGAGATACCAACTCCCCGGGCTGGACATGCAGGTGTAACAGTTGGTGAGAATTGGTTTATCGTTGGTGGTGGCGACAACAAGTCTGGTATATATTTTACAACTTGGAGCTTATGCATTTAGCATTACCTACAAAATCCATTTATATTTTCCATTAAACCTAACAAAGTAAACTTGCAAACAGAAAGAAAAAAGGGAAATATTTTTGCCTGGAAATTCCTTGTTTATTTTAGTGAAAAATGACTCTAATAAGTGACCAACCTATGTATTGGTTCCGGTAAGAATGAGTTTTTCCATTCAATTAGTCAAATAGTTTTAATTGGAAAAAATTAGGCAGGATTCTTAATTTGATTTAAATTCTTCTCCGGCTTCATAAACTTCTCATATATTCCTTTCTGTCAACTTTGTGTAGGGGTCTCTGAAACTGCAGTCCTGAACATGTCTACACTTGTCTGGTCTGTCGTAACTTCTGTTCAAGGGCGTGTTCCTCTTGCCAGTGAGGTATTATACTTAACATAATTGTGAACTTTATTAAGCCGCACGTAATTTTATTGGAAAGTTGTACTATTCCTTGAGCTGTGTAAATTTTATTGCAACTATCAAAATCTATGTGGAGTGCAAAAGTTTGACCAGGCATCTTGAAATTTTAACATTTTTGCTCTGGATTTTTTTAATCTGAATAGAGTTTTAATAAGGAGCAGCATTTATAAATTATCAACAGTTCAGTTGTTATGACCAATCAAAGAATATGTACCTGAGTGCTGTAGATATCGCGGTGCTGTGATGTAATTAAGGCAACTGGGAAGGAATGTGGTTTAAATGCATCTAAACTGTTGAGTTTATTTCTGCCTTTGTAATCGAGTTTGAAATTATCAAGCTACTATTATTATTGTAAATTTTTATTATTTGATGTTGTTTTCTTTCTCAAGTATTCATAGTTAGCCTAGAATTGGTCTTATCAATTCCATCATAACTACAGAGAGGGTGACATGCTGTTGAAGATAGTCTTGGTTTTCTTTGACTGTCTGATTTTTTTCTGCAGGAATCCATATTAGAATCAGTCTGACTGTCTTTTATTGCAGGGTTTGAGTTTAGTCTTGAGCTCTTATAATGGTGAAGATGTTCTTGTATCTTTTGGAGGATATAATGGGCATTACAGCAATGAAGTTAGTACCAATTTTAACTTACTTTCTTGTAGGTTCACCCTCCTTTGCTCCTTCTCCCCTTTCTGATTTTGTTCTGTTGTCAGGTCAATGTTCTAAAACCAAGCCACAAATCAACCTTGCAATCGAAAATAACAGAGACCCCTGTGCCAGACAGTGTTTCTGCTGTCCATAATGTCACAAACCCCACCAGAGATGTGGACTCTGAGTTGGAAGTGGGGCAAGAAGGCAAAATCAGGGAAATTGTTATGGATAACATTGACCGAGAGTCCTGGGTATGGAAAATTTCAAAACGGGTTCCTTCTGGACAGAATATGTAGAAATTCACATTCTTTCGCTGTATTGTCGTCTTGGATTCACCCTTGAGATTTTGAATTCCATGCAGAAATCTAGAGGTGAGGGAACTAGTCTTATAGCCACTTTAAAGGCTGAGAGAGAAGAACTGGATTCTTCACTTAGCAAGGAGAAGTTGCAGACTCTCCATTTAAAGCAAGAGTTAGCTGATGCCGAGACTCGTAACACTGACCTTTACAAGGTAATCACTTGACATACAGGTTTAGTTGTCTTTTGAGCACATCTTCTGATGTACGTTGTACAAGAGGTGCATGCTATCTCAAAATATACCCTATGATAGTTTTCCCCTTGTCAAATTTCTTTTAGCTCATAAGATGCCCTTTCTTTCCATCAAATTCCCCTTAATTTTGTTTTATTGGCATCGTAGGAGCTCCAATCTGTACGTGGTCAACTTGCTGCTGAGCAGTCAAGATGTTTCAAACTAGAGGTATTTCCTGGTTACTTTCTCTTAATATTCTTTTTACCCATTCATGGTTGTTGAGCAGGTGCAATTATTTGATGATGCTTGGAACTTCCATGAAGAACAATCTTTTTCTGTTGATTTCTCATATTAGCATGCTGGCTACTTTGAAGTTTATTTTTATTTTTTGGTTAAAGCCATAAATTGTCACTAGTTCAATAACCCAACCTAGAAATGAAGATACGGATACTATGATCTTATGTCTACATATCAGGGAAAAGAAACTCTGTTTGGTTTGTCACAACTAAAGTAGAAAAAAATAGATTGAAGAATTTCCAGATAAAATATTCTAACTCGTTGCTACAAGAAGTAAGGTGATTTATGTTAATTGAAAGCCTCTAGCTTCTTTTACTCTCACCTCTCCCCACCCTGCAAAAAGAAAGAAAGAGAAAAAAAATGAAAATCTCCACCCGCCTCCTATGTACAGGTATAGTAATGAGCAAAATCTCCCAAAATAGCACCAGTTCTTTCTCCATATCAAATAGTTTTATGCGAGTTAATCACTCCTTGAGCTAACAGGTTGATGTTGCGGAACTACGACAAAAGCTTCAAACGATGGAGACTCTGCAAAAAGAACTTGAACTCCTGCAACGACAGAAGGCTGCCTCTGAACAGGCCTTAGATGCAAATCATAGGCAGGGATCAGGTGGTGTGTGGGGCTGGCTTGCTGGAACACCTGGCGGCCAGAAAGGAGACGATGCCTAAATTTTTGTCGAATCCTCGTTAAGTAGCGATTGCTTAGATTTGTTTCTCATTGATCCACTACCTATCATATATTTTCTTTTCGCAACGGGAAGAAAGATATCGAGTTATTGTTGGTCACCGTGAAACCCCTTCCAGGTTTTTGAAGGAATACAACCTGTAGTTTGCAGTTTCATATGGTCATTATATATTTTTATGTCTTCAGATTTTTACAGGGTTTGTATTGGAAGTAAAAAAACTGTTACTGCTTGAAAGTATAGAATTCATTATTTGCCAACAAAATTGGCCAACATTCTTTTGTTATAGTAATTTTAAGCTTCAATACTTGAGCTATTATTATCTACAGAAATTGTTGCTTTCGTGAGCTGCTACAATTTTGAACATGGATTTTGCTGTGAAGAATAGGCCCTTCCTCTCCCTCAAATTTACCCAAATCTTTTTTATTATGGCTGATGCTAATAAAACCCTGTGGAGGACAAATGCAATTTGCACGGGAGTTTCTCAAGGCCAATCAAATTCGTCGGGCTAACAGAATATGCTCGGAAGATGCATTTCTTATGCTCTTGCTTTAATCTTTCATGTGAAGCTTGTTAATGAAAATTATCCTTTAAGATTTCACATGTAACGCGAGAGTTTATTTTATTTTATTTTTTTGTGTGGTTTTTGATTGTTTGGAATTCTTGGGCTCATTTATGCATCCCAAAACTATACGAACCATTCATATTCTTCTACCATCACTAAAAAATTCTCTCTTGCTACTATAGTTTTTAAACTCGGTTTGGTCCAAGGCCTGGGTTCTGGGTTTTAACCAGATCGGCCGGATCAATTCCTATTTTAAAAAAATTCAAAACAGCGTAGTTTCAGTAAAAAAAACAAAAGTCAATGGATTGCAACCGGGTTTTGCCGGATCAACCCGCCGGTCGGCCGGCTCACACCGGGTCATGACTTTTTCTAATTTTTCTTAATCCGATCTGGTTCCAGCTCCGGATTGGCCGGATCTCGGATCAATCTGCCGGGCCGGACCAAATTTCAAAACTTTGCTTGCTACCTCTAAAATCAACACGCTAGATGTAATAAAAATAAAAATATGGGGAATGATTAGCTCCGAAAAATAATAATCAACTTCATTTCACATATTTCTCATCTTTTTATATGCTTATTTATTTATTATCATAAAACACTCCGGAACACACATTCTGGATTTATTTAAAAATAAAATTTAGTTATATCAACTTGAAAATTTAAATTAACTCATTTTTTTTTAGCGTTTTAAATGAAATAATTTTTTTAAATCTAATTTAAAGTAAAATCCAATCCAATCATGCCAAAAAATCAAATAAAAAAGTCACTAGATTGATTGACAAGTTGTGACAAGTTTCATCACTCCCAAACAAGCAAACAACTTGATTTCCCAATCCACGCATTTCTCTTATTTTTTATATCTCCCTCAAAATTCACTTTTAATGAAGAAAAAACGTTGATGGGGACATGGCAAAATTTCTTCTAATATTGAATAACATCATGATTTCCATCAAACGGTCAGAATCCACTTTAAGAAAAGGCTCCACATTAGAGTGGCACCATCGAAAACCTTCCACAACCCCGCTCTTCACGACCCGCCCAGTTCCATCAGATAAAAATCCCTAATTACTATAAAATCCCTCCTTATTTTCTCTCCATCCAAACACGCCCTTATCTCCTTTCCTACAAAAAAACCCAAAGTTTTACACGAACCAAACAGACCCCTAATCTCTCTCAATAGAAAGGATAACTATTTTAGCCTTCAATCAAGATTCCATCTTTCCAGTGTTCACTCTTTCAATTTCACCTCTTGCAAATGATATATGCTGAATTACACACAAAAAATTCGAATGGAGAGGAAGAAGAACCTAGGGTTTCATCAATCGAGAGTGAACAACAAGAAGCTAAGAATGCTAGGGTTTCTAAGATTGAAGAAGAGGAAGAACCAGAAGAAGAAGAATCTAGGGTTTCTGAAGTGAGAAGTGAAAAAAGTTTTGATTTTGCTGTTAAAGATGAAGAGAGGCAAGATAGGTTAGCGTTAGGAGATTATAGATCTTTATGGAGTGAATTTGATGATTTTGTTGCTAACGAGGATAATGGAGCAATGACTGGTACGTCTAGGGCATTGATTTATGGTTTTGAAGTCGGTGATATGGTTTGGGGGAAAGTGAAATCGCATCCGCGGTGGCCGGGGCATATATTTAATGAGGCGTTTGCTTCCTCGTCAGTAAGGCGGACGAGGAGGGAAGGTCATGTGTTGGTTGCTTTTTTCGGGGATAGTAGTTATGGTTGGTTTGATCCGGCGGAGCTTATTCAGTTTGATGTGAATTTCGCAGAGAAATCGCAGCAAACAAATTCCAGGACTTTCATTAAGGCAGTGGAGGAGGCAACGGATGAGGCGAGTAGGAGGAGTGCACTTGGCTTGGCTTGTAAGTGTAGGAATAAGTATAATTTTAGGCCTGCAAATGTGCCAGGGTATTATGTGGTGGATGTGTCGGATTATGAGCCTGGAGGGGTTTATTCGGCGAGTCAGATTATGAAGGCAAGAGATGGGTTTAAGCCGGGGGAGACTCTTGCTTTTGTGAAGCAGTTGGCTGTCGGGCCTCATGGATGTGATCAGGAGAGTTTTGAATTTATTAAGAATAAGGCGAGGGCTTTTGCTTTTCGCAATGCTGTTTTTGAAGAGTTTGATGAGACCTATGCACAGGCATTTGCAGTTCAGAGTTCACGGCCTTCTAATGATACCGCTAAGGTACCAAATCAGCTTGCTAAAGAGCCAACTCGAGGTATTGTTTTCTTGGTAAATGTTTTGTGCTTGTTTGCAATGTTCGGTTTGCTTAGGTCTTAGATAGTGTCTTGATGTTATTGCCCCATGATGTTGGATGCCCATGCTTCTTCCTGTACTCCTTTTTGTTTCTATTAGATGCCTTATCACATTGCTTCTTGAATAATGACAAGTAGTTTGAATTATCTCGCTATGTTTTTACTTGTGCACTGACTGCTTTCACTTCTCTAATGCAACACAAGCATTTCCCTTGAGATTTATAGTGAAGGTATAAGAGTTAAGGTCTTGCTCTGTTTTATAATATAAGATAGAGCATACATGGTTATCAAATGGTTAAATCTTCAACTCATTGAGAATAGTTTCTTTATGCTTGCGCCATGCACTTGGAGGGATAAATAAAGTGTAAGGTAGTCGATGCATCACCAGAAGTTTTGAGGATGCATGCGCAACCTTGTTGAAACTCTTAATATAGCAAACATTCACATTTCTTTTATGTATTTTTTAAAAAAATTTAATATGCGTGTATTTCTGAGTATCGCCTCAGAGCATGTTTGCTAGCATCCTTTTATTTGGCTCAATCTTTTTTCCAAATAGAGGTTGCTAATCTTTGTGCCTTGTCTGCCTTTGAGAACTAATTGGCCCCTTTTATCTATTTGCATGTTATTGAATTTGAAATATGATTCACAGGGCAGTTTCCAAATAAATTACTACACCAAAATTGAATTTGTCCAATTTCATGTCTAATAAATGTTGTCTTAAGAGTTCTAGCCTGAATTTTTGAAAGCTAAAATTTTTTGCTTTAATTGAAAGTGAAATATATGTAAGAAACTTGGCACATTTTTTGAGTAAGATTCATTGCACCAAGTAATTCTATATATTGTAATTTCAGAGATTTTATAGAACATGATGAGTTTTTTCATCTGAAAAATTCTTAGCACCTCTAATCTCTTGCATATGTGGTATAAGATTTGGTTCTTTTATTATCACAGATCATAGGCGAGAGCCTGCACTTTCTTCCTTTAATAGTTTGTGTTTCATAAATTTGCCTGGATAGACCTTTCATTTTTTTTCTCCTTTCTGTTGGCTATTTTTTATTCTATGTTTGAACACGTTTTCTTTCTATTCTCATTTGGTTGGCTCTCCCCCAGCTCCTTTGAGTGGTCCATTGGTGATAGCTGAAGCTCCGGGTGGCGAGAAGAGCTCAAAAAAACCTATAAAAGTCAAGGACCATTCAAAAAAAGGCAATTATCTCCTTAAGCGAAGAGATGAGCCAAGTGAGCTGAGAGCTTTTGAAATTGTCCAAAGGCAAGCAGGTTCCTCATCCCTAGCAGTTTATGTGGAGGCTGGTTCATCAGCAGTGGAAGCTGGTGATTTTGTGTTGCAGAAAAGAGCTTCAACCCCCCATATTTCAGCAAAACATGAGCAGTCTGTGCTTATAACCAAAGAAGATGTGGATTCTAGTGAAGATGGAGCTGGCAAAGCAGCGTTAGTCTTAGATCATGCTCCAGGAGATGCAAATGTGTCTCTTGATAAGAAGGGTGCTATGCAAGAAATAGAAGGTGAACCAGGATCAGATGTGGCTGTGGGTCTGATGAGTACAGGGTGGTCTGACTTACCTGGGAAGGAGCAGCTTAAGGGTGTGTCAGATTGTACATATGAAGAGAGTGCAAAAGCATCAGGATCAAATCAAGTTTCTCAGCAAAATGAACTGAGCTTTTCTGCAAGAGCAGAGGTAGACAGTGGATTGAGTAAACTTCAGGATGGTGAGCCAGGTTCACTTCTTTCACCACTTAATGCCACACAATCTGTTGGAACAAGTACAGGTAGTGGAGTAAAAAAGGTCAAAGTCATTAAACGGCCTGTTGGGGACACCAGTTCGCAGAAGTCTATTATGGGGGGGAAAAGGAAGAAAGAGATACGAGCAGAAACTAATCCTGATCGTCCAAAGAAGCGATTGGCCACTGGAAAAGGTGAGGAAGTGAGAATCTCATTAGGAAAATCCACCCATATCAGTTTTTCTCCTGGAGAGGATTCTCAGCTTAACAGTCAAAAGAAAGATGGTATTGAGTTCGAGCTACCACAGCTACTTAGTGATTTCCTTGCTCTAGCTCTCGATCCTTTCCATGTTGCAGAAAGAAATAGCCATTCAGTTACAATGCATTTCTTCTTGCGATTCCGGTCCCTGGTTTTCCAGAAAAGCTTGGTTTTGTCACCACCATCCGAGACTGAGGTTGTTGAAGTTCGTGGCACTAAATCCTTGTCCAGTATTGGGGCTTCTGACTATTCTGCCAGTGAGGACACCAGAGGTTTGATACCTTCAAAACCAGCAAAACTCCTTGTCAGACCTAATGATCCAACAAAAGCTGGACGGAAGCGTTTGCCATCTGATCGCCAGGAAGAAATTGCAGCAAAAAGGCAAAAAAAAATTATTCAGTTGAAGTCATTGGCTGCAGAGAAGAAGGCTCAGAGAACTTTGGATACGCTTGGAGCTGAAGGGAAAGAAACAGTGGCTAGGCAGCGAGCAGAAGGGAAACAGACTGCTGCTACCCAACGGGTGGAAGGAAAACAGCCAGTGGCGCAACCTCCACGAAAGTCAGTCAAACCAGATTCTTTCAAAAAAATGGAGCCTCCAGTTAGAGCTATTGAGCCCACTATGTTGGTGCTGAGGTTCCCTCCTGAGACATCTCTTCCATCTGCCGCGCAGCTGAAGGCAAGGTTTGCTCGATTTGGGTCAATAGATCAGTCTGCAATCCGTGTCTTTTGGAAGTCATCACAATGCCGTGTTGTGTTTCGTCGAAAGCTTGATGCACAGGCAGCTCTTAAATATGCTCTTGGGAACAAATCCTTGTTTGGCGATGTGAATGTAAGGTACAACATTCGTGAAGTAGGAGCTCCTGCTTCAGAGGCACCCGAATCTGACAAGAGCAGAGATGACACTTTTGTTGATGCAGCACAGGCTGAGGATCCTCTTGCTGATTGGCAAGCTGTAGCATTTGCACACCAACCTCCTTCACAGTCAACAGTACAGCTGAAATCTATATTGAAGAGACCAAACGGTGATGAAGCAGCACCAGTAACTGGTGGTAATGGTAGTAGAGGAAATCGTGTAAAATTCATGTTGGGTGGGGAGGAAACTAATAGTGGAGAGCAAATGATGGTTGGTAATAGAAACAACTTCAACAACAATGCTAGTTTTGCTGATGGTGATGCACCTACTACTTCTGTTGCTATGGGTTTTAGTAGTAAGAACATTCAAAAGGTTTTTCCTCCATCTCCATTGCCTATTCTTCCCCTCCCTACTCAATTTGCAAAAGCCCCACTTAATTATTCACAACATCATACCGAAGTAGCACCCAGAAACTCGCACAATTTCAACACCCCTCCTCCAAGTGCCGGACCCAGTACACCAAGCATAGATATTTCGCAGCAGATGCTGAGCCTTTTGACCACTTGCAACGATGTTGTCACCTCCGTGTCAGGCTTGTTAGGCTATGTGCCTTACCACCCTCTTTGACAACCAATATGGGCCAATACACAAAACCCTCATCGAAGGATTGGACTACATGAATTGGGACAAAAAAGCCAGCCAACTCCTCCAAGGCTGCTCTTGGGTGTGCACTGTGCATCGATTGGGACACAATCAATATGGCTGCAAAAAATATTTCTCGTGAAAAGGCAGCAACTGATATAAACACAAGGACACGGGGTCTTCCTTGCCGGGCGTCAATGTCAATCCAGCAAATCCATCATGACTAAGTTTGGTGTAAAATTATGAAGCATGGGAGTGGATTACTCCAAAAATGTACCCATAAGATAGCACCATCCTCTTCTTTCCTCCATTTCCATTAGTTATACCTACTCATGGCGTTTCCATTCCATCTTGTGCTTGGTCTGAATGTGGTGAGAAAATTTGCTCATACCATATATTTTACTAGTTTCCTGTTGGATTAGCAAAACTCATGAAGACCCATCAATGGCATCACGTCTATATATATGTATGTATGTATAGTACGTGGTCCACCATGACTGGAAGCGGGGCCCAAGAATTTTTTATTTTTATACGTGGTTGTATGGTTGTGGTTACTTTTCATAGTGTTTTTCGTGTGAATCATATAAAAAAAATTTTATTTTTAAAAAATTATTTTTAAAATTAGCGCATCAAAATAATTTAAAATATAATAAAAAATTAATTTTTAATAAAAAAAATTTAAATTTTAAAAAACATGGTTTCCATAGGATCCAAACGCTTTTTAAAATTTTAACCTAGGCATTGCTTGTATTTACTATTATGTCCTCAGTCGTGGACCCTTTAAAGCCGGCAAATTGACGTGATTGATGATGGCAATGCTACACGTGCAGCTTCAAGGAAATGGGTAGCTCCACGTGTCAACGTCATTCCGACCCCATCCCGAAGAAGGCAAATATCAATAATTATTAAGTTTTACTAGGCAAAAAGTTTACTTTTCATATATTTAAATACAAACACGCCTTCTACGCGTATTTCATTTATTTATCCGAGACCAAAATAATAATACATACATTACACGCTGTATACACGGATTTACTACTAGTAATAATAATCACAAGTCATTATTTAGCTAATGCATTTTTTTTAAATACTTGTTAAGAGTTATTTACTATTTTTAATCAATTATAATATTTTTAACTTTTATTCTTTTTTAAATACAAATGAATAATAATTAATAATTAATGTATATGTATTCGTTAGATTTTTTTTCATAAATCAATTTGTAGATTTGAATTTTAAACTTTATTATATAATTTGTTAAAAAATATTTTAATATTTTTATCGATTATGAAAATTTATCAAATTTCATAATTTAACTTTGTAGGGAATGATTTTGTTAAAAATGAAATTTAATGAATACCAAATGAATAAACAAATCTACTTGATCTAATCCAATTGGATTCCCAATTGTTGTATGTTGTTCAAATTAAATGAGGATATGTGATAATTTTTTTTAGATATTTTTTTAAATATATTTATTTTAAAAAAATAAATTAATATTTTTAATAATTTTAATATTAAATTAAAAAATCTAAAAAAAAGTCGGCACACAACATCACTATACCAAACAAGTACTACATCTCCTCTATATCCCTCTTGTAAAAATAAGCTATAATAGAAAAAAAAATCAATCTATTATAAATAACTACTATTCCTTTTTTTTTTTCTAAAAACAAAAGGAAAACGCGTGGGGCCCTATTCATATTCCTAAAGACTCTAAAACTGTAAAACCACGTTGACCTCTCCCATTAAATTCCTAAAGAATCTAAATTCGGTTGATCACAGCTCACGAATTTTCCTACCACTTTCCTTGAAATCAAACAAAAACTATCCTTTAGTATATATATTTATAGCCATCGTTTTCTCAGCGAAACCCCAAAAAGACAATCTTTCTTTCAAAAAATTTAGTTCTCTCTCGTAACTCTTCATAACAATTTTCTTGATTGATCAGAGCTTTCATCATTATGGAGTGCAGGCCATTAGAGATCACGGTTGCCTCAGGCAAAGATCTCAAAGATGTGAACGTTTTCGGCAAGATGGATCTCTATTGTGTTGTTTCCATCAAGGGAGATCCACACAAGTCTAAGCAGAAACAGAAAACCCACGTTCATAAAGATTGTGGGCCTAACCCTCTTTGGAATTTCCCCATGAAATTCAACATCGACGAAGCCGCTGCTCAACAAAATCGCTTGCAAATCAAGTTCAAGCTTCTAGCTGAGCGAATGATGGGAGATAAAGAAGTTGGGGTGGTTTCTGTGCCTGTCAAGGAATTACTGGATTCAAAAGATGGAAAAGGTGGTCTCATGAGCTATGCTGTCAAGACCCCATCTGGGAAGATGAAAGGAACATTGAGTTTCTCCTTTAATTTTGGTGAGAAAGTCAGTGCTCCTGCGCCGGAGAAGGCGAAAAAGACGGGCGAGCATGTTGCTGCTGCTGCTTCTCCTGCAAAGGGATATCATGAGCCCGTCACTGCCTACCCTGCAACGGGATATCAGGGTGCTCCTGGTTCAAGTTCTGCCTACCCAGCGCCACCGCCTCAAGCGGCTCCTTATCCATATCCTTATCCTTATCAGTATCCTCCACCACCCCAACATGGTTATGGTGGATACCCACCTGCACCCGGACATGGGTATCCCGGTTATCCACCACAACCCGGTTATGGTGGGTATCCACCAGTGATGCAACAACAGAAGCCCAAGAAAAGTGGTAAAGGAAATATGGCTTTGGGATTGGGAGCTGGATTGCTTGGTGGATTGCTGGTTGGTGATATGATTTCCGATGTTGGTGAGATGGCTGCCTATGACGATGGCTTTTCTGATGGACTTGATTTTTAGGGTTTTTTTTTTTATTGGCATTGTAATAATTTCTTTCCTTTGGTATGTAATTAACCATGGATTTGAGTTACTATTTTATATGAATAAATAAGCTTCTTTATATTAAATTGATGGATTTTTGTTTGGATTTTACCTTTTGTTTTAAGAATATATTCTTTTTGAGAAAACTGGGGAAATAATTGATTTATTTTTGTTTGGAACTTATTTTTGCAGAAATTATTTTTGAAAATATATTAAAATAATATTATTTTATTTTTTAAAAATTAATTTTAGCATGTTCGTACCACTATTTGGGAGTGTAATTGCGGTTGCTTTTTAAAAAAAAATTTATCTCGTAATGCATCAAAATGATATATTTTTTTATTTTTTTAAAATTATTTTTGAGATCAGTATATCATCAAAACGATCCCAACCATAAAAAAAAAAAAATTAAGTTTTTATAATTTTTTATATATATATATATATAAGTTGACAAATGAGATTACCTGCTAATACAGCTTTCATGATCATGCACAAACGGGGATGTCAAAGTAGACATTGTTTAATTAAGGAATTGAGCGACTTTTTATATGAATATTTTACCCTTTTTTATAATGTTATATATTGTTTAATTGTGATTAATAGTGTTGGTGTGAAGTGTGCTTGGAATTTACTTCATAATCAAGGTGTTCCTTGATGGCACAATATAAAATTTTATACAATTCAATAAGTAATTAGTGGTATATTAATAGTTAGTTCTTAGATCCATTTTAAATAAAATAAAAAAATATATATAAAAATAAGAGAAAATTATATATTTATCTTGAATTTATTTATTTATTTTTAAATAAATCCAAAAAATAATGAGAGCGGAGTGGGCGCGCGGGCTTATCTCCACTGATCACCATAAAAATTTTACAAGAAAACGTGGAAAAATGTAAATAAATATGCTTGACTTTTTCTTAAAATAATATTGTTGAATAAAATTAATTAGTATTGGGGAATATTCCTATATATATATTTTTTCAATGAACTAGTGGGCCATTATTTAATTCCCTTTTCAGCACAAATTCAACTCTTGCAAATTGACCCTTTGCATAAATCATGGGCCACCACGACTCAAGTTGTGTGGGGCCGGGAATAAAATGGATGGAGACACCACCAAGGAGCATTTCTCTAGGAACATGGCCTTCACTCATTTTAATTTTGTTGACTCATTGGGGAGTGGTGCCTTCTTCTGTCAAGTAATGCAACTTTTAGGAATATCCTCTCTCTGCGGGTTGACCATCCAAATTGAATTTTAATTTGAATTAATCTCTTACAATGACTTAGGCAAAACCAGTTGATTTAGTTAAACACAGTCTAAACCTAACTAGGTTAATACCAAGAATTTTTTTTTAAAAAAATATTATTTTAATAAATAAAAAAAAATTCATAAAGGTTGATTTTCGATCTAATAATTATGCTCACCAAGATAAAGGTGGTTGGTTGATCATGAAGTATGATTTTTATTGGCTAAGCATAATTAAGGATTGTATTGGTTATGCAATCCAGCATGCTGTAACTTCCAATGAGATTAATTAATATAATAGTCAAATCATAGCTTTTTAGGGATCGAACAATATTAAATATTATTTGTAAGATACACTATTCATCCATGGTCAAAAGCGCAATACTACAAGGGTGTTTGTTAGTGTGATAACGGTTGATTTTCAAATAATTTGTTGTGTCGAAATGCATATCAATGATATTTTTTAATTTTTAAAAAATTATTTTTGATATCAGCACATCAAGACATACAAATTTTATTAAATTTTAACAAAAAAAAAATATTAAATTTTTTTAGGAACGCGGTTTGCACCGCGTTTCCAAACATGTTTATATCTTTGCTGTAATAAATTAGTTTATCAAGTATAGATACAATTTATTTCTTATTGAGTGATAATAATAATAATAATAATAATAATAATAATAATAAAAAAACAATGATAAAGTTCTTTAAGAAACCAATCATCCGTAAATTTGGAATCCTAAAAATTGTCACCATTGATCAAGAACATGTATTCACTAGTAAAGAAATGAAGGAAATCACTAGCTCCAAGCAGATTCACAGGTCAGAGACAGCTGCAAGTCTCAAGTCTTGCGTGTATTAGAGCTTGAGCTTGACGCCATCTCTGAAGAAGTCAGTACTCTCCATCACCCTACAACTGAGTAAAAAACGACAGCATTAAAGAAGTCATCACTTCATACATTTGAGTTGACATACAAACAACTGCATTGGTAAGAAAATGATCTTTTCTCATTGTATTTTAGGCAATACCAAAAGCAAAGTGATTTTAATCTTTAAGGTTTAACTTGTTAGGTCTGGTTTTACTCCTCAGAGATTACCAGTTCGAATTCTATAAATCTCAAAGCTACTAAAACTTATATAGTCGTTAACTTCAGGGCTCGTGGGATTAGTCGAGTTGCGCACAAATTAACACAAGTTAGCCTGAACACCCATATTAATCTAAAAAAAACAAAAAAACAAAAAGCATAAGGAAACAATACATACCATCTCCTCCAACAATTACTTTTGTACAGTGGAATAAAGGTCGTCCTCCCAGTATCCATGACTGGCCTCCAAGTCTTCTGTTAGTACAATTTCCAGCTTTAGTGTGAATATGACTGCGTGCGAAAAGATTTTCATTTTTGGGCATTTATTTATGACTACCACCTCCGAAGATGGAGATGAAAAGGCATGATTCCCCGAGTAGCTAGAGGGTTTAGGCTTATGAACACAGGAGAATATGAATCCTTTTTGTCCTTCAGTTTCCTTGTTCACTACTATTTCTTTGACGTTTCTACATTCTGTGTGCTCAATCTCATGAGTTGCACGAGATGTTTAGCAGCAGAGATCAGGAAGCTATCGAGCTTATTAGTCCATCACATTTGACACTCCTAGGTTATGAAAAAATAATACGTGAATCTTGCAGTGATATATGGATGAGTTTAGGAAATTTAATTTTGTATTTTAATTTTATCATTTAATATTTTATTTATTAATTAAGAATTAGACTTTATAATTATATTTTATTCATTAATTGCATATGAAATAAGCATAATGATACGTTAATTGGCAATTATTATCTATGTCATAGATTAAGATTGAGCTAGATTGTTTTAGTAATAACCAAGTAATAAAAATCTTAATTTTCAGATATCTTAATAAATAAAAACTATGTATTCCTACAATACCCGCGATGATCATTACATTTAAGAGACGAGGAAAATAATCTTTTAAAAAGAGAATTTAAACTTTTGAACATGTTTAAGGAACTGGTAAACACAGAGATGCTATAATAAAAAAATCAAAAGAATTCTGAACCATTAAATTTTTCTAAAAAAATATTTTTTTGGTGAGAAAATACGAATTTTGAAAATGCTCAATAAATAAAAAAGCAACTCAAATATTTAAATTCAAATAAGGAAATAAAAAGATTCCAAAATTCGCAGCTATTAAATCTTTTATCAAAATAAAATATTAAAATTACATAAACATCCAAGATAAAAAAAAAACTTGGAAATTTATTGATAATTAAAATTTTAAAAACCATATTATTAATAAAATTATAATTTTTAAAAATATAAAAAAACCATTTCAAATAATTTTGATTCCTATTATTTCATTGGTTTTTTTCAAAACTTTCAACGTTTGGGAATTTTTCAAATGTTTATATTTAAAAAAAAAACTAGCCTTCTTATCTCATAAATATTTTCAAAATCCTAAGTTTTTTTTTTTAAAAAAAATTGTATTTCAAGACATTTTAGCTGGTAAAAAATAAAATGCAATGAACAAGGACACTTTTTACGTGGTCCTGACCTTGATATTAATGAGTTTAGGCAGGAAAATAAACTATCATTTTATCTGCATTAATATTTGGTATGAAAAATGAAATAAAACTATTTCCCACATTTTCAAGTGTTTAGTGATTTTTTTTAAAAAATAAAATAACAAAAAATAATTCCAATTTCTTGAATATCGTTTTTTAATATATATAGGATTCATTTTTTGACAAGCAAAAAGGCTTTAATATGTTCACAATCAATCAACACTTCAAGCACCATGTGTGGTTGCAGTGAAATATTAAATAGTGTGGTTGTGGATGCTTTTCAAATAACTTTTCATGTCAAAATGCATGTTAATGATGTTTTTTCATTTTTTAAAAATCATTTTTTATATCAGTACATCAATACGATCCAAAACACATAAACCATATTAAATTTTAATAAAAAAAAATTAAATTTTTTAAAAACACAAACACAACCACGTTGCTAAACGTTCCTTAATAATTGATGCCATGAAATTAGTTGATGCCATGAAATTGCCGAAAGCATAGAGCTTCTCTGGGACCCATTCAAGCGGATTCCCCTTTGTTTCATTTACTTATATGCCCTTCTCTCTCAATTCTCGTACACAGATAGAGGCATAGAGCTATAGTAAAGAGGTAGAACTGGGCCAAGCGGCAATGCATTTCCCTTTAGATTATTCGTGTTGGAAGTCGCCATTAAAAGCCCAAATTTAACCAGTTGAAAGCCCATTTTCATAACGAAGAAGAATGATTTGCTATTAAAGTATATATGCATATAATCACATGCTAATGTTGTACCAAAGAGCATAACAATTGTATTTTCTCGTAGTTATTAAACCCGGTTTAAAAGCTAATCCAGACCTAAGTTATAAGATATCCTAGGTTAATTTAATTTTAATTACTGGAATTATAAATTTATCATAACTAGTTTTTTTTTAATCTTATTTTAGCACCTAAATATTATTTCTTACATAAAAAAATAGTTTATCCTTGTGATGAAATTCGAACACCAAGGACAATATGCACATATATATATAAATATGTATCAAAATGGAATTTCGTACTCTAGAACTTGACATCGTCTCCGCCGAGGGTCTCAAAAATGTTAATTTCTTCTATGCTGCAAATGTTTATGCCATGGTTTCACGTAATACTTCACCATCTGCAAAGCTAAAAACGTGCACCAGTTGTCAACGCAGCGATGCAGAATGGCAGGCACCTACGTACCAGATGGTTGGCAAACAAACTCACTAATTGAGATATAATGAAGGAATTCGAACTTGAGTTCTTGAGCTTGGCATTGTCTCATTACTTTTCGGTGATTAATCTAGTGTTAATTATTTGGATAATCCATATTATATTACGAGGATTCCTCTTTCATTTTCATATCATCACATGGCACTTAAGAACCCTAATTCTTTTGGGCACGCAAAACCAAATTTCTCCCATCAAATAACTCCAAAAAACAAAACAAAAAACTTTCTCGACCACACCTTCTTTTCCTTCAAAAGTCACAACGATGGATTGCAGAACTCTTGACATGCTTGGAAGGCCTTAAACTGTCAAAATTGTTCTCCAAAACCCGTGCTGTGGTCTCCATCGTGGGTGATTCTTTGATCTCTGGGCAAGAAACAACGTACGGTCTGAATATACAAAGGAAACAACCCAACTTGGGATTATCCGATGAGATCTTACCTAGAAGATTCAATGTTACAACAAAATCATTTGACTCTGTTGTGTTTCAAATCTGGTGCACCCCAATATTATCAAGTCCCTTTTGGATAATTGGACAAAGGACAAGCAAACAAAAGAGGGTTCTTATCGAGTAGTGATCATCACTCCATCAGGAAAGCAACGAGGTTGCTTCGTTTTGAGGTATAATTTTGGGCATGATACTATAAGGGGTGCTCCTAGGAAGGATGACGAGAATCTCATCAGGACTTGCTCAACATGGTCATGGCAATTGCTACAATCCAGACCTCCATATATCAAGACAGCACCATGGAGAATGTCTTGGATCAAGGGTGTGTTGGGGAACGCGGTGCAAATTGTATTCTTTCAAATTTTAAATTTGTTTTTGCTTAAAATAAAAAAAAAATTATGTTTTCAGATCATTTTAATATGCTAATATCAAAAATAATTTTTAAAAAATAAAAAATTTTATTTTAATACATTTCTAAATGAAAAATACTTTGAACCCTCACCGCTACCACAATTTCAAACACACCCTAAATACATTCAAGTCACTACCGTGTAATCCAGCTTATTATCGATCGCCATCATCAGCACCACCTATTGATCTTGTATGGTTAAACTTATAACAATGATTGGACTCTATTGAACACATATTTTTTTTTAATGATTTATAAGTGATTTTGACGTTCATGTGTGATCAGGAATTAAAAAAAAAATATTTTAATATATTTAAAAATAAAACACTTCAAAAAAAATATCTTGCATGGGAACAGATAGTGAAATTTTAAAATCTAGCCATGATATGGAATTTTAAAATCTAGCCTGATATGTAACGGCAAAAGGATATCTATCTTCCAAGACAAACTGTCTCTGCTTTTTTCAAAGAGCACTAACTTCTAATCGGGTGTTGTGTGATTTGATAGTAAATTTCCCAGTAGCGCCCAAGAGTCATTATAAGCCATGCTGATTCCTCGAAGCTTCGCAAGTCATACTAAAATACAGCACTCTTTTGTTGCTTTTCTCTTCGATTTCGACACTTTACCAAAAGGTTAGGTACATGTAAATACAGCTCGGGTAATGATCTCGTTAGAATCATGGTTTGAACGAGTTAATTCTAATTGATTTAGCTCAATTAAAATAATAGAAAATTAAAAATCAATCTAAATCTTGACTGATAGTTCATTTATTAATATTAATTTTATTTTAGCATGTGACTCGAATTATAAGATAGATCGATCGGGTCGTGAACTATATGAACAACAAAATAGGGTTTGATAACCGTTGGCAGAAGGGCTAGATGAAGCGGTTGAACTTAAAAAATTGCTAGAAAATGAATAGAAGGAGACGATGGACGAGGAGTATACTCCACTGCGTTGAGACCTGTTAACATCATGACGTGGCAACACTTACCAGCCCATGGCATAATTGTATAGAAGGAATCAAGCAATAACCAAGTCAAAGACTCGAAGTAATATAGTTCTTGTCCACTACATGTTATTACCTTGTAATAGAAGAATCTCCTTTTTCTTTCTCCTACTAAAATTATTCGTTTAGGGGGGACTTGCCCTTGAAAGTCTCTCCTCGAAAATAAATGTCAATTGTTTTTAATAAAGTGATTTTTGGAAGAAAAATATGTGTTTTTAAATATTTTTTAATACTTTTAACATAATATTAAAATAATATAAAAAACCATCTTGATATATTTTCATTTAAAAAAATATTTTTATAAGAACACCATATATAACATCACAAAACATTTAGTATAAGTGTGTTTGATATTGTAATTATAGTTGTTTTTCAAAGTATTTTTTATTAGAAAATATATCTAAATAATATATTTTTATTTTTTAAAATTTACACATTAAAACAAACTAAAAACATTAAAAAAAATCATAAATTTTTTTTTCTTAGTTATTAAATATATAATCTTTTCTAAAATTCTCGATGTAATATAGCATCGTTGGTTCCAAACTAAAAAAAATAAATAATGGTCTGATAATATTTTTTTATTAATAAAAAATCCAAACTAATACTATGAGATTAAATAGTGAGTAAATTAACATCTCCAATTTTTACTTAGCAACTAACGGCTTTAAACCGCATTTACTTTTATATATATATTCTTAAATGTTCAAAAGTAAAAGAATGAAAGTGTACTTTATCTTACTTTCTAAGGACTAAAGTAGACTTTACCATCCTAGTGGGACCCTAACTCTCACGCAAATCCACATGCCAAGTGTCATCATCAACTATATAAAGTATAAACCCAACCAAAAACTATCTCCTCCCAACACTCCTCTCTCTCGCAAGTTCTACTCCAAACCTCAACCCCTCCTCTCTCATGGCGACCCGAACCGAATCCGACTCCGGACCCGATAACCACACCACAACCACCACCACCATAACCAACAACCCAACCCAAGTAGCAACCCCTCCAACCTATCACCTGTCCTTTAACCAAAACCACACCTGCTTCTCAGTTGGACTCCAAAACGGGTTCCGGGTCTTTGACACGGACCCATTCAAACCCTCGTTCCGCCGCGAATTAGACACACACGGCGGCATCGGATTGGTCGCCATGCTTTACCGCTGCAACCTCTTCTGCCTAGTTGGTGGCGGACCCGACCCGATTTACCCCAGCAACAAAGTGATGATTTGGGACGACCATGTTTCCCGGTGTATAGGAGAATTATCATTCAGGTCAGAGGTCAGGAACGTAAAACTTCGCCGCGATATGATCGTAGTTGTATTGAACCAAAAGATATTTGTTTACAATTTCTTGGACTTGAAGTTATTGCTTCAAATAGAGACGGTTTTGAACCCTAATGGGTTGTGTGAGATTTCGCAGAATTCTTCGCCAATGGTTTTGGTTAGTCTAGGGTTGCAAAAGGGTCAAATTAGGGTGGAGAATTTTGGGTCGAAGAAGAGTAAGTTTGTTATGGCTCATGATTCAAGAGTTGTTTGCATGAGTTTAACTCAAGATGGGGGGAGGTTAGCGACCGCGAGCTCTAAAGGGACTTTGATTAGAGTATTTAATACTTTGGATGGCACTTTGTTACAAGAGGTATGGTCATCAGTAAGCTGATTAGTGTGATCCTAGTTTTTTATTCTGTAAATCTTAATGTGTGGTGATTCTGGTGTTTTTGGAGCCTGTTATGATCCTAATTGGTGTTAAAACTTTGTTGAGTTAAGTTAATGTGACTGGAAGTAGGAAAGGATTTGACTTTTTGTGTGCGGGCATGTGTCTGTTTAGCAAGGTGATTTTCTCAGTGTTTTTGTTAATGGATATGTTATAGCCAAATTGATCGTGTTGGACAAGTGAGTGTCTGTTCATGCAAGCACTCCTGTCGATTGAAAGATTTAGCTCTTCTCTTTTATAAGGAAAGGCGCCGTCTTGTGTAAATTGAAGGATTGTGAAGAGATTGATAACAGGGTTTTTAAGCAAAGAGCATAATAACATCTTGAGGTTTAAAGAAAAAAGACAAAAGGATCTTTAAGTTTAACTGCTTTATGACATCAAATTTCAAATTTGTTTCTTTTTGGATGCATAATGAACATTTTGTGTGCAATTTTCAATTTTCTTTGGTTAAGCATGTTTTTGTGTAGCTAGAAACACTTAATTTCCTGTCTGTGGTTTGTTGATGCTATTTGCTGATGTTGAATGATTTCTTGTGTCCCATGCTAGGTTAGGAGAGGTGCAGACAGAGCAGATATCTACAGCCTAGTATTTTCATCCAATGCTCAGTTCCTAGCTGTCTCAAGCGATAAGGGAACTGTACATATCTTTAGTCTCAAGGTTGATTCAGGGTCCTTGGCCTCACTGACAAATGACAGATCTCACATTGCATCTGAACCAATTCATTCTAGACTTTCATCTCTTTGCCTATTCAAAGGTAATTTCCCTACTCATTGTCACTTAGTCTTTGAACTATAAATACTACTATGCTAGTTTGTTGCCTCAATGAAATCTCGAGGAGTTAGTGTTAGCAGTTATTGGAAGGCTATAGGATCCGGTAAATTTTAATATTTAGTAGCTGAGCATGTTGAAAATAAGTTTATAATCTTGCATAGGTTAAGATATGACTTCTAAGTTCTAACTCTAGTTCATTAGCTTGCATAGGTCAGAGAACTGATTGTCATTGGTTAGTGTACCCTTTAGGAGTTCATTGTTTTAAAGTGAAGCTTATCTTGGGTTTCTCTCATTATTGCAGGTGTGTTGCCAAAGTATTTCAGCTCAGAGTGGTCAGTAGCCCAGTTTCGATTACCTGAAGGTTTGCAGTACTTTGTTGGGTTTGGCCAGCAGAAGAACACTATTGTCATCATCGGCATGGATGGAAGGTAATGAAAAGTCAGATCATGCTGGTTGTTTTTTACTTGTCATTTTGTTACGTTATAGGTTGAGGCAATTGAATCAAATCCCTAATGCATGATGAGTTAGCCTCTGGCATGTTTTCTTCCCAGCACTTGCATGATTCCCTGGGCCACCAAGGTGTGCTAGTAGGCTATTCCTAAGGCCGACAGGGAAACTGTCTTTGGAAAAATAACAAAAATCATAAGACTGCAGTTATGTTCATTCTCATTATGCTTAGTTCTTATGCCTCGTTTAGTGGCTCCTTGGCTTCCATGGGAATATGCTTTAGATTTGTCTGATCCCTGCTTCTAGTAAAAACCATTATTGGTTTTTGCTACGCTGAGCAGTAGATGAACAATCTCTTAGAAGCAGAAGTGTTGCTGATATCATTGTCATTCCATATGCATAACAAGTTGAGCTGTTTTTTCTCGGTGTTGGGTTTGGATTCCCATCAAACTTGGACTCTGCAAATTAGTTGATGGATTCAGGAGTTAATGATAAATTATCCTTGGCAATCATATAAACCACTTACCATATGCCCATTATTGCTTGTATGTTCATGTTTTGATCATGATTATATTATTGAAGTTCATGGATGGATCATTTTTTAATACATGGTGCACAGTTTTTTTTTCTAATGATCATGGAGAATCTTAATGGATTTGTTTATTGGATGGTTTTGCAGCTTCTATAGATGTGAGTTTGATCCAGTGGCTGGTGGGGAGATGATCCAGCTTGAATATCACAATTTCCTAAACGCGGAGAATTTCTGATACTTATCCGAATCCAATGTAAATAGATTACTTTCAGTTTTGTGTGGTAAATATTGTTAATATTATTACTTGCTCAGGAGACTGGAATTAGTTCTACTTCTACATATTAACACGAGTACTTAATTTCAGCCAGTTGTTTATCCCATTGCATTCGGCTGTTTGTAATGAGAGTTTTGTCTGTTGCATGCTGTTTGTTAATATTGGTACCCTGTACATTCATGTTAATAATAACCTTGACCGTGAACATGAACATGATGAAAAAGGACAGGAGCATTTCTTGAGTGTTCAATTGGCAAATCAATGAAGGTTAGAATGGTTTTGTACGTTGATGTTGGGTTTCTTGGCGACTGGAAAGTTCGTAATGACTCGAGTAGCAATTGTTGCTTCTGGTGATTGTAAATGGTTACACTCTTCTCGAACCACTCGCTGGGCTTGGGGATCTCTGCGTGATCTTCCCATGGAATGTTCCCATCTTGGTTATTAAGAAAACAATACATGATAGAAACAACTACACTGTAACCTTAGAGACGAGTCCTTAATCAGTCCTCCAATGTTGTCATAACCTGAACCTTTTTGACGGTAGACACATCGAAGAACAACATCCACGGTCGAAGTCCGAAGAATACATCTCTGATCTTTTCAAATGTAGGGAAGTTTTCGATGGCCGAAAATGGATTCAGAGGCTCTATTCCTTCTTTGTTTGGAAATATGAGCTCTATAGGCTATTTGGATTTAGCCTACAATTGTTTGGAGCAATTCCAGAACAGTCAGTTGACCTCATCGTTACTGTTTCTTAAGCTGTCAAATATAGACTGCCCTATTGTTTTGCCAATTTAACTTTCAAGGCAACTGATGAGAAAACTTTTCTTCCCTAATTGTTCTTTCGTTTAAATACATCAATAAAGCAAAATTCTTATCAACGGGTTTGGCAGAAGTAGATGATCAGTAATATGATGCCAAACATGAGCACTGGGAAATCATTGTAGACTATGAAGTTGTGCACTGTACAGTCAAAGACAAAATAGAAACTCCTACACTTTCAAAGGCGATATTCTTAATTTTTCATGTCTGTTATGGTCCTATCTTGCAACAGATTCATAGGTGCAATCCCCCCAGAAACTGGAAACTTAATTTAATTGGATTAAATACCGTGACATCCAAAACAAGGTTTTCTATTCTATATTTCTATTTCACAAACTGCAAGTTCATATTTAGAAGATTTTTGTACAGAAAAAGATGAATTTAAACACTTGGTTAATTTGAGAAGGGGTTTCTATTACATCAAGATGTTGCGAAGCACGGATTGATTCTCAGGTATGCTTATTTCCTATTTGAGATTCAATATGAAGAGAAGATATCTTCACCAAAAAAAATTAATGTCTTTCACATATCTGGATTTGCCTCCTCTGGAATAACAGTCAAATTCACCACCACATCATTTGGTCTTTTCAGAACTACCTCCAAGGGTTTGCCAACTCTGTCTCCCATAATTTCAATGATCTGCCATGCATTCATGAATTATATGGAACATCAGCACATAGAAGAACAACGACACATCAAAAATTGTAATGAAACTTTGATTTTCCAAGATTTATTTCTACAAGTAAATACAGGAACCAGTCACTAACGACCATCATCATTTTTACAAATCATTGGGTACTCAAAGTGGCAGCCCTTAAGTATTTTGCTGTGTAATGTTTCACGGCTGCAAATATGCACCTGACAAACCTCCTTCATAGAACCCACCCCAAAAGAAAGAGA
>Ga0307518_10000517_pt1 | contig 29360 bp, 34 predicted proteins | sample 25_EM_MG_FD_203889 | JGI IMG/M metagenome (GOLD analysis project Ga0307518, IMG submission 203889) | Populus trichocarpa ectomycorrhiza microbial communities from riparian zone in the Pacific Northwest, United States - 25_EM | ecosystem: Host-associated > Plants > Roots > Unclassified | place... | reverse complement strand
GCCCCAGGCCAGGCGGCCGACGAGCCTGGCCGCCGGGGTGCCGCGCAGGTTGTCGCGCAGGGTGAAACCGGCGGCGGGCAGGCTGAGGAACGCGATGAGGCACGCGTACAGGTGGATCTCGCCGCTGACCGGATCCGGGAATTCAGGGTAGCTCGCCGGGAAGATCGCGGCCGCCGCCAGCCCGAGCGACCACAGCACGAACAGCAGTTTCGTGGTGCGGCTGAGCGGGATCCCGGCCGCGGCCAGCGCGCCGAGCGCGGTGAGCGAGCCGATGGAGAGGGAGAGCACGCTGGCGCCGAGCATGCCGGTGCCGCGGTCGACGTAGGCGTAGCTGGACAGCGTGTCGAACACCGGATCGCGTGAACTGATCAGGTGGAGCACCACCATGGTGAACAGCGCCCAGCCGATGGCCGCGCCCGACGCGATCAGCCAGGGTCTCGTCCGCGATCTCTCCCCAGGGAACGTCATGCGTCCAGCGTGCTCGCGCGGGCGCGGATTTCCGATCCGGGAAGCCCCCGGTTTTACCCTGGGGCTACCCCGAAGTCGACCAGTACCAGTAGCTGGTCATCGTGCCTTTTCGCACGGGGCCAGCGCTCGCCGTCGGGGTCCTGTTTCTCGGCCGTGCGCACCGCGTCGAGGACGGCGTCGGGGCCACGCTCCCGGCTGATGGCGAGCACCTCCGGCCAGCCGAACAGGCCGTACTCGTCGACACCGATCGCGACGCCGTCGGTGGCGAGCAGCAGGGCGTCGACCTCCGAGCGCGGCCAGCTGCGGCGGACGGCCTCGGCGGCGGCCTTGGGTTCCGCTTCGGCGACCCAGAAGCCGTCCGGCGCGTTGCGTTTCGCGCGGACGTCGGCGCCTGTGCGGAGCTGGCCGCTTTCGCGCAGCGAGACGAGCCTGTCGTCGGTGAGCGGGTCGGCGCCGGAAGGGCCGAAGGCGACGATGGGGCTGTCGGCGAGGACGAGGCCGTCGACGGTGTCGTCCGTCCAGCGTGCGATCGCGACCGTGCTCGACGGCGAGCGGCCCGGTTCGAGGCCCTCGCGCCGGGCGACGTCGGCGATCGACTCGGCCAGCAGCACCGCGAGATCGGCCTGGGGTTCCGCGCTCAGCGCCCGCGACAGGCTGTGCACGAGCAGGCTCGCGTACCAGCCGCCGGACGGCAGATCCGGCCTCGGCGCGGTCGCCCCGTCCAGCACCACCACGGCGTTGCCGAGGACCGCGACGTGGTCTTCGGTCGGGCGCGTCGATCCGTCCGCGCCTACTCCGTCCCTTTCCGCCACTGCGATTTCGACCATGTCCCCGACCCTAACTGTCAACTGAGGTTGACGCGGGCGAGATGTCAACGTAGGTTGACGTCATGACCGAAGCGACAGATCTGGCCGCGCGAGCCGGCGACCGCGATCCCCGGGTGGGATTGCGCGCCGTCGCCGCCTTGCGCCGGCTGTTGGAACAACTCGAGGCCGTGCAGGTCCGCAGCGCGCGGGTGCACGGCTGGTCCTGGCAGGAGATCGCGGCCGAGCTGGGGGTCAGCAGGCAAGCGGTGCACAAGAAGTACGGGAGGCACTGATGTTCGAACGGTTCACGCCCGAACTCCGCGAGGTCGTCGTCGGCGCCCAGCGGGTGGCGTCGGACGAGACGTCCGCGAACGTCGACGCGCTGCACTTGCTCACGTCACTGGCCCGGGGGACCAGTGTGCTGACCGCGCTGGGCTGCCCGGCGGACGAACTGGCCGACGACCTCCGGCGCGTCCGCCGCCGGGGCGGGATGAGCGACGCCGATGTCGAAGCGCTGAGCGGGTTCGGCATCGACGTCGAGCACATCGTCGAGCGGGTCGAGCAGACCCACGGCCCGGGGGCGCTGACCGGTGGGCAGCGCTCGGGACGCGGTCACCGGCCGTTCACGCCTGAGGCGAAGAAGGTGCTGGAGAAGAGCCTGCGTGAAGCCATCGACGTCGGCAGCAAGCGCATCGAGGGCGAGCACCTCCTGCTCGCGCTGACGGCCGTTCCCGGCGTGGCCGCCGACGTCCTCGCGCAGCGAGGCATCGACTACCTCGCCGTCCGCCGCCTCCTCGACCAACGCAAGGCCAGCTGACGGTGTCACCTCGTGAGTGGCAAGGACGGTTAGAACCGTCCTTGCCACTCACGAGACGTGCCCCACCACGCCACCGCCGCCCGTGCTCGCCCGGCGATTTCGCGTGAACGGGCAGACGACACGGGTGATCCGACGGACGACACACGTGACTGGATGGACGACACACTCGCAGCCGGGGTTACGCCGCGAGCCGTCCGCTCAGTCACGCGTGTCGTCCATCCCGACACGTGTGTCGTCCGTCCAATCACGCGAAACCGCCACTCGAGCAAGGGAGGCCAGCTGATCACCTCGTGAGTGGTAAGGACGGTTAGAACCGTCCTTGCCACTCACGAGGCCGAAGTGCGGTCCCGCCAGACGACATAAGGCAGGAAGGCCTGCGTCAGCGGGCCGATAGCCAGCGCGTACAGGACCGTGCCGACCCCGACGGTGCCGCCGAGCAGCCAGCCCGCGGCCAGGACGGTGATCTCGATGAGGGTCCGGACGAGGCGGATCGACTTGCCCGTCCGGGCCGAGAGGCCGGTCATCAGCCCGTCGCGGGGCCCGGGGCCGAGCCGCGCGCCGACGTAGATCGCGGCGGCGAGGCCGTTGAGCACGACACCGGCGACCAGGTTGAAGATCTGCCAGCCGAGCACGTCCTGGTCGGGAAGGAAGACCCGCACGAGGTCGACGGTGAGCGAGATGACCACGACGTTGGCCGCGGTGCCGATCCCTGGCCGCTGCCGCAGCGGGATCCACAGCAGGAGTACGAGGACCGACGCGATCGCGGTGACCGTGCCGAACGAGAGACCGGTGATCTTCATCAGGCCTTCGTGGAGCACGTCCCACGGGTCAAGGCCGAGTCCCGACCTGGTCAGCATGGCCATGCTGCCGCCGTAAAGGGCGAGCCCGCCGACGAGCTGCAGCGAACGGCGGGTGGTGTCCTGGGAGATGCCGACAGGTTTGAGGTCGAGTTTGAGTGCCACGAGTGCACCATCAGGGGTAAGTGGCTACCTTGACCATGGCCAATCTGGAACAATTGGCCTTATGGAACCGCTGATCCCGCTGACTGGACGCGTTTCAGGCTCGAAATTGGCCCTTTTGCTGGGGAGTTGGCGGCAGAGTGGTTCTCGACACGGTGCCGCGGATCTGGCGGCCGCCGTCGAGCTGCTGGTCCTCGACGGCAGGCTCCCGCTCGGCACGAAACTGCCCGCCGAACGCGAGCTCGCCGAAGCACTGGACGTCAGCCGCACGTTGATCGGTGCCGCGCTGGACAAACTGCGCGCCGACGGCCTGGTCGCGAGCCGTCGCGGGGCGGGCTCGTGGATCGCGGCCCCCGGCGGCCGGGGCCGGAGCGCGATCCTGCCGACGGGCGAGGACCTCATCGACCTCGCCCAGGCCTGCCCGCCCGCCGTCGCCGGCCTGGTCCCGGCCGTGGACGCCGCGCGGAAGGCGCTGGTGGACCACCTCGGCGAGAACGGCTACCAGGTACGCGGCCTACGGGTCCTGCGTGAGCGGATCGCCCGCCGCTACACCGAACGCGGCCTGCCGACCAACGCCGATCAGGTGATGGTCACCAACGGCGCGCATCACGCGTTCGTGCAGGTCCTGCGCATGCTGGCCGGTCCCGGCGACCGCGTGCTGGTCGAGCAGCCGACGTACCCGAACTCGCTGGAAGCCATCGGCGCCGCGCACGCCATCGGAGTGCCGGTGCCCTTGGATCCGGTCACCGGATGGGACGTCGTCGGCATCGAGGCCGCGCTGCGGCAGTCCGCGCCGAGGCTCGCGTACTTCGTCGCGGACTTCCACAACCCGACCGGCCTGCGCATGGACGCCGCCTGCCGGGAGCGGCTGGCGGCCGCGCTGAACCGCGCCCGGACTCCGGCGATCATCGACGAGACGCTGGTGGAGCTGGACCTCGAAGGCGATCCGGCAGACGGGCCACCGCCGCTGGGCGCGTTCATGGGCGATCTCGGCATCACGATCGGCTCGGCGTCCAAATCGCATTGGGCGGGCCTGCGGCTCGGCTGGATCCGCGCTTCCGAGGACGTCATCGGGAGGCTGATCGCCGCCCGGTTCGCCGTCGACCTGGGGTCCCCGGTGTTCGAGCAGCTCGTCCTCGCGGAACTGCTGGACGACGGCGGGGCCGCGCTGGCGCACCGCCGTCAGGAGACGCTGGCCCTGCGCGACGCGCTGACCGGGGCGCTCAACTGGTACTGCCCGGAGTGGACGTTCACCGTCCCGCCCGGCGGGCTCTCCCTGTGGTGCCGTCTGCCGGAGCCGATGAGCACGCGGCTGGCCGTCGCGGCCGCGGGGCATGGGGTGCAGGTGGCGCCGGGCTCGCGGTTCGGTGTCCACGGTGGACTGGAGCGCTGGCTGCGGCTGCCGTACGCGCTTCCGGCCGAGACGCTCTTCGAGGCCGTGCGGCGCCTCGGCGCGGCGGCCGCTTCGGTGGCCGCGACCCCCGCCGCCGTCGCCCCGGTCGCCGTCCAGGTCACCTGACCCCCGCGTTTCGTCCTCTGAATGCGGTCCTTGCACGCGCAACTACCGCATTCAGAGGACGAAACGCGGGCCGGAAACGGAAATAGCCGGTGCGCCGGCGGGGCGGCCGATGCTCCAGGGAGGGCATCGGCGCCGCACGACCAGCGCACCGGCTATCCGGCCCGCCCCGAGGTCGGAACTTCGGGACGGGCACCGCGGCGGTTACCCGGCACAGCCCCTCGACGTGCCGGGAACCGCCCGCGGTTCAGGCGGACTTCGAGCTTGGCCGGCTCCTGCTCGGCGCGGTGAGCAGAAGCCCCCGGAGTCCACCCGGTGCTGGTCCCGGCGCCGCAGGGGCAGCGCGGCGCCGGGGCCGGGATCCGAACCGGCCGGGCGCGGTCGGCCGTTCGGAAAGACTTTGGGGTTGCCTGGAAAAGGGGCAGGCGAAAGCGGCTCATGCCAGAGGATTCAACAGCAGTCGAAACCAGAAGTTGATCTTGGTTTGGACGTGGTTCTCCCCGGCGACCCGGTCAGGTCAGTCGGGGGAGGTGGCGGGAAGCGCGGCTTCCCGGCCGGTGCGCTCGCCTTCGTGGTCGCAGCCGGTTCCGAGGAGCTTCAGCTGCGTGGCGGGGATACCGGAGTCGAGCACGGCGAGCGGCCCGCGGCCACCGCCGGTGTTGTCGTGTCCGGGCTGGGCGGTCGTCGTGGGCGCGACCGGGGCCACCGGCGCGCTCGGCAGGCCACCGCCGCCGCCCGAGCCGCCGCCGTCCCGGGACGCGTGCGTGTCGGACTCGGCGGGCGCGGCCGGAGCGGGCTGGGCGTCGTACTGGACCCGGACGGGCAGCGTGACGCGGTGGTTCTGGCTCGCCGCGACCGGAACGGGGGTCTCGGCGGGGACGAACGGACGCGGATCCGGCGTGGCGGGCGCGTCCGGCGTGACGGCCTTCGCCGGGACGGCGATGGTGACCGAGCCGCTCGCCGATTCGCCCGAGCCGCCGCCGAAGACGGGGTCGAGCATGTCGCCGGTGCCCGGCAGGATCGCCGGACCGCCGGCGCAGCACGGGTTCGGCGTGATGATCGGGGTGACGACCTGGTCGCCGATTCCGTCGACGACACCGACGACCCCGCCGACGGTTTCGACGACGCCGCCGACCGTGTTCGTGACGACGTTCAGCACGCCGCCGATGAGGCCGCCCAGCAAACCGTTGGACGACTGAGGCTTCGCGGTCTTCGTTTCCGGTTCCGGAGAAGAAGTCTTCTCGACGGAATTCGTGCTGGAAACCGCTTCGCTCTCCACAGTGGCCTCGGGCTCTTTCGAGGTTTCGGTGGGCTCAGCGGGTTTCGTGGTCTCGGTCGCGGTGGAGTCCGAAGTGGACTCGTTCGGAGTAGTCGTTTTCCCGGAGCCGGCTTCGTCCGCGGGCTGGACCACGGAGGTCTCCGGCGGCACGGGAAGCTGCTCGTCGGCCGAAGCCGGGGAACTCAAAACGGCGCCGAGGAGCCAGCCGGTGAGCGCGAGCCCGCCCGCGAAAAGAATTCGCAACCCGGTCTTGCGGGAGGTGAGGTCGTGACGGCACACGACTGCCGCACCACTCACAGCAATCACCACCGTCCGCGCCTGAAACCCACGTTTTCCGCGTGAGTTCGATCTTTCTTGGGGTCTCTTCCGGTCAGGTCGCAGTTCCCCCGGGGCTGCACCAGTTTTAGCACCGGAGGGGAGTGTTTCACCTCAGCCGCCGCCGATCCAGCCCGTTAGGCGGAACGACGCAACCGGCTCCGGTGCCTGGAGTACCGAAGTTGATCACTCTCGGTATGTGCCCGGCGGCCATCCGGGGACGGGTGGAACTACTCAAATCCTTGGTGACCTGACCTTTTCTGGATCCCGGATGCGGTGTGTGCCGTCGAAGTCGCGTTCGGTGATCGGTGCGGCGGACGCAAGCCGCCGGGAGGGGAGAGTCCGGGATGTGGGACGTGAACGCGGTGTCGGCGGCGGTGCTCAAGGCGCTCAAGACCTACCGGCTGAGCGAAGCCGACGCCAAGGACATCTGTCAGGACGCTTGGTTGGAACTGCTTCGCGTGCCAGGCGCGCTACGCGACGAAGCGAAGCTCGGGGCTTGGCTGACGACCACGGCGCGGCGTCGCGCGCTCCGGATGATCTCCAGGAACAGACGCGAAACGCCGCGTCCGCTGCCCGGTGCGGAGACGACCCCGGAGGCCGACGTCGTCCGCGCCGAACGGGACCGCGCGCTGTGGGCGGCGGTCGATCGCCTGCCGGATTCGCATCGACGGCTCGTGCGGCTCCTCGCGCACCGGCCGGAGCTGTCCTACGCCCAGATCGCCGGAGAGCTGGGCATCAGTCCGGCCAGTGTCGGCAGGCTTCGAAGACGGTGTTTGGACCGCCTCAGACGGATACTCGAAAAGGGCGGCTGGGCGTGAACATCGGACGGGTCATCGAAGTTTGCGCAACCGGGTGACGGCTTCGTCGATGACCTCGTTGCGTTTGCAGAACGCGAAGCGCAGAAGGTGTTTCCACTCTTCCGGGTGATCGGTGAACACCTTTACGGGCACGGCCGCCACGCCCACCCGTTCGGGGAGCTCCCAGGCCAGCTCCGCGGCGTCTTCGAAGCCGAGCGGGCGGACGTCGGCGCAGACGAAGTACGTCCCGGCGGTCGGTCGGACCGCGAAGCCCGCCTCCGCGAGGCCTGCCGCGAGCCGGTCCCGTTTGTCCTGGAGGCTCGTGCGCAGTTCCTCGGCCCACGGCAGTTCGTGGTCCAGCGCGTGGGCGACGGCGGGCTGGAACGGGCCGCCCGAGACGAAGGTGATGAACTGCTTCGCCGCCTTCACCGCCGCGACCAGCTCGGGGCTCGCGCAGACCCAGCCGATCTTCCAGCCGGTGCAGTTGAACGTCTTGCCCGCGCTGGAGATCGACACGGTGCGGTCGCGCATCCCGGGGAAGGTCGCCAGCGGAAGGTGCTCCGCGTCGTCGAAGACCAGGTGCTCGTACACCTCGTCGGTGATCGCGATCAGGTCGTGCTCCACACAGAGCGCGGCGACGGCCTCCAGTTCGGCGCGCGTGAACACGGTGCCGGTCGGGTTGTGCGGCGAGTTGATCAGGATCGCCCTGGTCCGGCCGGTCACCGCGGCGCGCAGGCCCTCGACGTCCAGCGCGAACCGGCCGTCGCGTTCCACCAGGCCGACGACCCGCCGTTCGGCGCCGGCCATGGCGACGGCGGCCGCGTACGAGTCGTAGTACGGCTCGATGACGATCACCTCGTCACCCGCCTGCGTGAGCGCGATCAGCGACGCCGCGATGGCCTCGGTGGCACCGGCGGTGACCAGGATCTCCGTGTCCCGGTCGTACTCGACGCCGTAGCGGAGCCGATGCCGCGCGATCGCCGCGCGCAGCTCGGGCCGGCCCGGACCCGGCGGATACTGGTTCGCACCCCCGAACAGCGCGTTCTTGGCGGCGTCGAGCATTCCGGCCGGCCCGTCGGTGTCGGGGAAACCCTGGCCGAGGTTGACGGCTTCGTGGCGGACGGCGAGTGCCGTCATCTCCGCGAAGATGGTCGACGTGAAGGGCTGGAGGCGGGGTACGAGGACAGGTTCGCGCACGATCAGCCATCCTCACGGACAATGGCGGTGTGGAGCAACTGACGCCCGCCAAGGTGACCCCAGCCGATCCGCCCGGTGGAACCGCCGCCGAGGAGGAGAAGCGCCGCGGCCTGCGCAAGATGAAGATGGTCGCGTTGTCGTTCCTGCTCGGCGCGACGGTGATCTTCCTGCTGACCAGCTGGGCCGAGGCCGCAGGCTGGCCCGCCTGGGTCGGGTACGTCCGCGCGGCCGCCGAAGCCGGGATGGTCGGCGCGCTCGCCGACTGGTTCGCGGTGACCGCGCTGTTCCGGCATCCGCTGCGGATCAAGATCCCGCACACCGCGATCATCCCGAACAAGAAGGACGCGCTGGGCAGCAGCCTCGGTGACTTCGTCGGCTCGAACTTCCTGTCCGAGTCCGTGGTCCGCGAGAAGCTGAGCCGGGTCGACGTCTCGAAGCGGCTCGGCGGCTGGCTCTCGCAGCCCGCCAACGCCGAACGCGTCACGTCCGAGCTGGCCACCGTCGTGCGGGCGGCGGTCAAGGTGCTCCGCGACGAAGACGTCCAGGCGATCATGGAACAGGCCGTGGTCAAGCGGATCGTGGACAAGCCGTGGGGGCCGCCGCTCGGCAAGATCCTTGAAGGCGTGTTCGCCGACGGGGCGCACCACAAGCTGGTGGACCTGATGTGCGACCGCGCCTACGAATGGGTGCGGGACAACCACACGACGATGCTGCGCGTGGTCTCGGACCGGGCGCCGAGCTGGTCGCCGAAATTCGTCGACGAGATGCTCGCGGACAAGGTCTACGGCGAGGTGCTGTCGTTCGTCTGGGCGGTGAAGACCGACGTCAACCACCCCATGCGGCTGGCGCTGGACAAGTTCCTCGGCGAGTTCGCCCAGGATCTGCAGACCGATCCCGAGGTGATGGCGCGGGCCGAGCAGGTCAAGTCCCAGATGCTGGGGCACGACGAGGTGCAGAAGCTGATCGGTTCGGCGTGGGCGACGGCGAAGGAGATGCTGCTCAACGCCGCCGAGGACCCGTCGAGCGAGCTGCGGCGCCGCGTGCGCACGGGCCTCGAGACGCTCGGGGAGCGGCTGGTCTCCGACGAGCACATCCGGTCCAAAGTGGACACTTGGGTGGAGGGCGCGGCGGCTTACGTCGTCACGCACTACTCCAGGGAGATCACCACGATCATCACCGACACGGTGGAGCGCTGGGACGCCGAGGAGACCTCACGCAAGATCGAGCTCCAGGTGGGCCGGGATCTGCAGTTCATCCGGATCAACGGCACGGTGGTCGGCGCGCTCGCGGGCCTGGTCATCTACACGGTCGCGCAGCTGCTCTTCTGAGCGCCGCGCGTATACCACACTCCGGAGGCCGCACCGGGAGTTGTCCACAGGAAGTGGAGTCATCCCCAGGGTTATCCACAGCTTTTCACGTTTTTGGCCTAACGGTGTGCACAACCCCTGGGGGTAACTCGGGGGTGGGTGACACCAGAAGTTGTGGTCGTTCGGGTCCAGCGGGTCGTGCTTGGAGCCGTAACTCGCGTGTGACGGGTTCAGGTCGAGACGTCGGCGGTCCGGGCCCGCCAGGCCCGCGCCTTTTCGCGGTTCCCGCAGGCCCGCATCGAGCACCACGTCCTCGACCGGTTCCGTGATTCGTCGTAGAACGCCCACAGGCAGTCGTCCGCCGGGCAGATCTTGAGCCGGATCCATTCGCCGAGCACGGTCAGCCGGGTCGACGCCGCCAGCACCGCCTCGCAGACCGTTTCCGAGACCAGGAGCGGGCCTTCGGCGCCGAGGACGATCTCAGCCGGCGCGCGCAGGCCGAGCCGGGGGAGCCGCGGATCGCCGATCGCCGCCCGCAGCGCGTCCCGGGTTTCGCGCGCGGCCGCGGGGGTATCCGCTCGCAGCCGGTGATCGCGGGCCCAACGTTGCCAGGACTCCAGCTCGTCCAGGAGGTCGGTGCCGCGTTCGACGTTCACCGTGTTCAGAAACTCGACCACCAGGGACGCGTCGGTGTTCACCTCGCCCAGTGTACGGGCGAGACCGGTTGTCATCGGCTTTGATAACCCTCATACTCATTTCACTGGTTACTCGATCATTCTGGAGGCTGAACCATGGGTGCGGTACCGACCTTCGGCGCGGTGGCGCTCGACTGCCCGGATCCGGTCGCGCTGGCGGAGTTCTACCGCGAGCTGCTCGACTGGAAGGCGGCCGAAGTCGCCGAAGACGGCCATTGGGTGACGTTGCGGAACCCGGAAGGCGGTGCGCGGTTCTCGTTCCAGCGCGTGCCGGACTACCGGCCGCCCGCGTGGCCGTCCGCCGAGAATCCGCAGCAGGCCCACGTCGACCTCGACGTCACCGACATGGAGGCCGCGCACGAGCGCGCGCTGGCCATCGGCGCGAAGCTGCTCGACGACTCGCCGGAGACCTTCCGGGTCTACGCGGATCCGGCCGGGCACCCGTTTTGTCTGTGCGCCTGCTGACCTCGGGCGAGAAAAATGCGTAATCTCTGATACGTGATTTGTCCGAAGTGCCAGAACGCCATGAAGACCGTCGACAAGAACGGTATCCACATCGACCAGTGTCAGGGATGCCGCGGCATCTTCCTGGACCGCGGTGAGCTGGAAGCCATCACCAACGCCGAGACCTCGTACTACGGCGGCGGCGGGCACCAGCCCCCGCCGTATCAGGGAGGTGGGCACGCGCCGGCGCCGCACTACGGCCGTCCGGACTCGCCGCGCCCGCACCGTGGGGGCTACGCCGACTCGCCGAAGGGCTACCGGGGTGGGTACTCGGACTCGCCCAAGGGGTACCGCGGTGGGTACGCGGACTCTCCGCACGGATACGGCCACAAGCGTCGTAAGGGCGGCTTCCTCGAGGGCCTCTTCGACTGACCGTGGTCCTCGATCTCAAGATCTGCCCGGCCTGCGGTGATCGCGCCGAACGGCCGGAAGTCGAGAGCGGGCTGCTGGTGTGCGCCGTATGCGCGCACCGGTGGCCGTTCCGGCGCCTTCCGCTGTTCGCGCTGACCGGGCCGAGCGGGGCGGGCAAGTCGACGGTCGGGCCGCTGCTGGCGCGACGGCTCGGCGATCTCGCGCTCGTGGTCGAGCAGGACGTGCTGTGGACCGGGGCGCTGCGTGACGACGTCCCCGGCCATCCCGCGTTCCGCTCGACCTGGCTGCGGATGGCGGCGATGCTGCACCAGAACGGGCGGCCGGTCGTGCTGTGCGGCACCGTCGCGCCGCCCGAGTTCGAGCGGTTGCCCGAGCGCGTCTTCTTCTCCGACATCCACTACCTGGCGCTCGTCAGCGAGCCCGACGCGTTGCGCAAGCGTTTGCTCGCGCGGCCCGCCTGGCGTGAGTGGGATGAGGAGCGCGTCGAGGAGATGCTGGAGTTCAACGCGTGGCTGCAAGCGGAAGCGCCCGCGATGGAGCCGCCGGTCGAGCTGTTCGACACCACCCGCATCCCGGTCGAAGACGCCGTCGACCACGTCGAGAAGTGGGTGCGAGGCCTGCTTTCAGGGGCTCAACGGCCACGTGCGGCCCTCGGGTGAATCCAGCCAGATCACCTGGTCTTCCCCGTCGAGGCTGAGGCCGAACCGGTCCCTTCCGGGCTCGCCGAGGTCGAGCCATTCCTCGTACGCGGCTTCGACGACCTCCCACAGCCTTCGCGGGCCGCCTTCGGCCACTTCGAACCCGTCGCCCGCCTGCCGATGGCGCATCCATGAGCCGTCCGGATGAACCAAGGCGGCGCTCCGGCTGTCCCGCGAGGCCGTCACGCCCGGGAGGCAGAGCCCGGCGAAGAACTCGAAACGGCTGCGGACCTCGGTGAGCACCCCCAACGGCAGCCGCGTCGGACGCCAGGCGACGTCGCCGTCCGGCACCTTCGACTGCTTGAACCGGTGCGCGCGCAGCGGCATGAAGCGACCGTCGCGGGCGAGCACCCGCCCGCGACCCGTCGCGCCTTCGCCCGCGACGATCCGGACGAGCCCGCCGCCGATCGGCCGGTTCAGCGTGGTGAGGATCAGCCCGCCGGGCATCGTCTGCGCCAGCCACGCGGGCGGGATCGACGACACCGAACAGGTGCAGATCACCCGGTCGTAGAGCACTCCCGCCGGGTAGCCCTCGGCGCCGTCGGCCGCCGCGCACGAGGGCACGTAGCCGATCTCCGCGAGCCGTTTGCGCGCGGCGTCGACGAGTTCCGGGTCGATGTCCACCGTGTACACGAGCCCGGCACCGAGCCGATGACACAGCAACGCCGTGTTGTAGCCGGTGCCCGTGCCGATCTCCAGTACGCGATTCCCGTCGGCGACCCGCAGCTCTTCGAGCATGATCGCCATGATCGACGGCTGGCTGGACGAACTCGTCGGCGTTCCCGGCTGCGCGCCGAGATACCGCGCCCGTTCCCAGAGCCCGGAATCGTCGTCCAGCTGCACGACCAGCACATCGGGGGAGTAGACGCGCTTGAGCCACTCGGCGTCGCCGTGCTCGACCGCGGCCCAGCCGTTCGCCGCCGGGACGAAGAACCGCGGCAGGAAGACGTGCCTCGGCACGGCGCGGAAAGCGGACATCCAGCGCGCGTCGTGCAGCACGCCCTCGGCGAGCAGATGCTCGACGAGGCGCCGCCGCAGCCGCGTGGCGTTCGACATCCCTCCACGGTAGCCGGGTGAGCACCAACACACCCGATGGTTGCAAGCAGAGTGCTTGCAATTGCTAGCACTCGGGCGTAGCGTTGAAGACGTCGCGAGGAGGTGACCGATGTCAGACATCGACCGGGATCAGCCCCCATCGGGCGGACCGATGGAGAAGGTCGCGGACATCGCTTCCGACATCGGCGAGTACATCCGCCAGCAGCGCAGCAACGCGAAGATCTCCTTGCGGCAGCTGTCGAAACTCGCCGGCGTGTCCAATCCGTACCTGAGCCAGATCGAGCGCGGGGTCCGCAAACCCAGCGCGGAGATCCTGCAGCAGATCGCCAAGGGCCTGCGTATTTCGGCCGAGGCGCTCTACGTGCAAGCGGGAATCCTCGACCTGCCGCTCGCCGGCCCGGTCGGCGACGCGATCCGCGCCGACACCGAGCTGACCGAACGGCAGAAGCAGGTCCTGCTCGACGTCTACGAATCGTTCCGCCGCGAGAACGCCGCCGCGAAACCCGCGCGGGCGGCCGAGGCGAAAACCGAAGACCAAGTCACAGAATCCAAGGAGTCAGCATGACCACGGCCACCAAGACCGAACGCAAGCACACCGCCCTCGACCAGGTCCGCACGCCGCTGCTGGCCGCACTGGGTGCCGGCAACCTGGCCGGACAGGCCGTCGTCGACGCCGTGTCGAAGGCCAAGGAGAAGGTCGTCGAGGGTAGCGAGACCGCCCGCAAGAACATCGAAGAGCTCCCGCACGACGTCGAGGGCCTCCGCGAGAAGCTGGACCCGGCCGAGCTGCGCAAGGTCATCGACGACTACACCGAGGCCGCGCTGAAGCTGTACAACAAGCTGGCCGAGTCCGGTGAGCAGGCGTGGGACAAGATCGCCGCGCAGCCGCAGGTCAAGAAGGCCATCGAGCAGCTCGAAGACGCGATCAGCACCGCGCAGGACCGCGTCGAGGGTGCGACCACCGACGCCCGCGAGCGCATCGACACCGTGCTCGGCAAGGTCACCAAGGGCACCCGCTCCGCGGGCGAGAAGACCGCCCGCAAGGTGACCGAGGTCGCCGGCGAGATCGCCGACGAGGTCGAGGAGATCGGCGACGACCTCGCGCACGAGACCCGCTCGGCTTCGCGCAAGGTCGCCAACAAGACCGCGCCGAAGACCACGACCACCGCGCGCCGCACCACCAGCCCGGCCGCCAAGAAGCCGGCCACCGCGCCGAAGACCACCGAGAAGTAAGGTCCGCGTGAATTCCAGGGCCCCTGGCGCCGCTTCGGTGCCGGGGGCCCGGGTCATTCGCCCGGTTTGACGTAAGCTGAGTCCGTGTTCGTTGCCAACTGGATCCTCATCGCCATCCATTGGGGCGGCGCGCTGACGGGGCTGTTCGCGTTCGTGCATGCGCTGTTGCAGCGTGCGGACGCGTATTCGGCCGCCGATCGGAAGACCAAACCCATCTGGATGCTCATCACCGGCGGGGCCACCGTGGTGCTGACGTTCTTCCAGTTCTACGGCGGCGGCATGATCCTGTGGCTGCCCGCGCTGGTCGCGGTCCTGGTCTACCTCGTGGACGTCCGCCCCAAGCTCATCGAGGTGCAACGCGGCGGCCGTAACTGGTGATTAGGGTGGGCCTGTGACCACCTGGACCATCAACGGAACCCTCACCGTCGTCCCCGCCCTCACCCGCACGGATCTGCTCGCCGAGCCCGTCGCCAAGGCACTCGCCGCCCTGCCCGATCCGGACGCCGTCGGCGTCGTCGAGATCGACGCCGAGCTGGCCGACACCGCCGCCTTCTGCGAGGCGTACGGCTCTCCGCTTTCCGCGTCCGCGAACTGCGTCGTCGTCGCCGGCAAACGCGCCGGCGAGGTCCGCTTCGCCGCCGCGATGATCCTCGCCACCACCCGCGCCGACGTGAACGGCGTGATCAAACGCCGTCTCGACGTCCGCAAGGCTTCCTTCGCCCCGATGGACGAGGCCGTCTCGCTCACCGGAATGGAGTACGGCGGCATCACGCCGGTCGGCCTGCCCGGGGAATGGCCGATCCTGATCGACCAGCGCGTCGCGGACGAACCCGAACTGGTCATCGGCAGCGGTATCCGCGGCGGCAAGCTGCTGATCCCGGGCCCGGTCCTCGCGTCCCTGCCGGGCGCCGAGGTGATCGACGGGCTCGCGCGCCCCGTCGAGTGAGGCTGTCCACAAAGGACCGACTTCGGCGCTCAGGTACGGGTCTCCGCGCGGGACTGGATCGCCAGCCCGCGAGGAGTCACCCAACGCGTGACGAGCGCGAAAACGCCTTCGCACACCAAAGCCAGCACGACGACCGCGATCCCGCCCGCCAGGATCTCGCCGTGGCCGGGATCTCCGAGCGCGAAACCGTCCACAATGTACCGTCCGAGCCCGCCGCCGTCGTTGACGATCGCGCCGATCGCGACGGTCGCCACCAGTTGCAGGAACGCGACGCGGGCACCCGCGAGGATGACCGGTGACGCGAGCGGCAACTCCAGGCGCAGCATGATCTGCCACTCGCGGTGGCCGGTTCCGCGCGCGGCGTCGACGGTTTCCTGCTCCAGCTGGATGACGCCCGCGTAGGTGTTGGTGAACAGCGGCGGCAACGCCAGGGCCACCAGCGCGAACATCAGCGGCCAGAACGTCGTGTCGGCCCCGAGCCGGGAAGCCAGGAACCAGAACAGGATCACCAGCCCGAAGCTGGGGATCGCGCGGCCGATGTTCACCGCGCTGGTCGCGAGGAACTGCGCGCGGCGGTAGTGCGCCAGCCACAACGCGGGCGGGATCGTCAGCACGGCCGAGATCGCCAGCGCCAGCAAGGAGAACTGGAGATGCTCGACCGTCCGGTACGGCACGCCCGCCGGATCGGTCCAGCTCCAGCGGTTCGGTTCGCCGAACCACTCGATGGTCTGGTCGATGATGCTCATCGCGACGCCGCCTTCCGCGACCACGGCGCGAGCGCGCGCCCACCGAGCCACAGCAGCAGATCCACCACCACGGCCAGCACCACGGAAAGCACGACGCCGACGATGATCGACGTCGGATTCGGCGTCGCGGTCTGGATGCCGTTGCGGATGAAGTATCCGAGTCCGCCCTTGCCGAGCATGGAAGTCACCGTCACGAGCCCGATCGTGGTCACCGCCGCGACCCGCAGGCCCGCGATCACCACCGGCAGTGCGAGCGGGAGTTCGACCTGCCAGAGCAAACGCGAACGCGTGAAACCCATGCCTATCGCGGCTTCGCGGACTTCCTTGGGTACTTGTTCGACGCCGGTGACGATGTTGCGGATGAGGATCAGCAACGTGTACGTCGCCAATGGGATCACCGCTGTGGTGAAGGACGTCAGGCCCGTGAAGGGAACCAGAACGGCGAAGGCGCCGAGGCTCGGGATGACGTACAGGGAACCCGCCGTGCTCAGCGCGAGGACGTAGAACCACCGGCGACGCAGCGAAACCACGGAAACACCGATCGACACCACCAGTCCGATGGCGAGCGCCGCCGCGGTCAGGGTGATGTGCTCCCCGAGCCGCTCGAAGATCTCGTCGAGGTTGCGGTCCACCCACCGCCACTCGAAGAGCGGCCGTCCGCCTTGGGCGGGAACGGGGAACGCGGAAGATGCTCGCACCGGCCGACCTTACCCCGTTCGGGTCGCCGGATTCCGTTCTCTGGAAGCAGACAGGGTGCAGCTCTCAAAATGTGGATTCTGTCGTGACCCGGGGATACGGTCATTCCTCCGAACGAGTCATGGGAGTGTGCACGTGCGCTGGACACGGAATGTTCGAGTGGGCGCGGTGCTGGCCGCCGCCGTCCTCGGTCTGACCGCCTGTGGGGGTGGCGACGACGCGGCGGCCCCGGCCGCACAGAGCAAGGGCGGGGCGCCGATCGTGGTCGCCTCCTTCAACTTCACCGACAGCCTGATCCTCGCCGAGCTGTACGCGAACGCGTTGGAGGCCAAGGGATATCCGATCACCCGCAAGCTGAACCTCGGTTCGCGCGAGCTGATCTACCCGGCGCTGAAATCCGGCGAACTCCAGTTCATCCCGGAGTATCAGGGCGCCGCCATCACCACCGGCTTCGGCAAGGAAGCCGCGAAGGACGCGGAGGGCGAGCACGCGCAGCTGAAGAAGCTGTTCGAGGCGGACGGCATCGGTCTGCTGGACTACTCGCCCGCCGAGGACAAGAACACCTACATCGTGAAGGCGGACCTCGCGAAGGAGAAGGGGCTCGCGAAGATCAGCGATCTGTCCAAGGTCGACAACGTCGTCGTCGCGGGTGGGCCGGAGTGCGAGAAGCGGCTTCCGTGCTTTAAGGGCTTCACCGACGTCTACAAGCTGAAGGCCACGTTCCAGACGGTGCAGGAGGCGGGGCCGCGCGTCGAGCAGCTGCGGTCCGGCAAGGTCACCGTCATCCCGGTCGACTCGGTGAGCCCGCTCGTCGGCGACCCGCAGTTCGTCGCGCTGGAGGACGACCTCGCCATCGTGCCGACCGAGAACGTCGTGCCCGCGGTGAACAAGAAGGTCCTCGACGAACGCGGCGCCGACTTCGCGGCCGCCGTCAACGCCGTGAGCAAGGCCCTCGACACCGTGCAGCTGCGTGAGCTGAACAAGCGCGTCGACTCGGACGGCGAGAAGCCTGCCGATGTCGCGAAGGACTGGCTGAAGGAGAAGTCCCTCATCTGAGGCTGAAGTACATGAAGGCCCCCTTCCTTGCGCCTAGGTACAGAAAGGGGGCCTTCATGTACTTGTGGGACGCTGTCTTGCAACACGGGTGAAAGGGAGTGGGATGGGAAAGGTCACGGCCGTCGCGGAGCGCACCATCGAGGCGCCGGCGGACAAGGTCAGGGCGCTCGTCGCGGACTACGCCGAAACCCGGCCGAAGCTGCTGACGGAGCACTACCGCGACTACGAGGTCACCGAAGGCGGCGTCGGCGCGGGCACGAAGGCGCGCTGGAAGCTGCAGGCGACGTCGAAGCGCGTGCGTGACGTCGCCGCGACGGTGACGGAGCCGGCCGAAGGCACCCTCGTCGAGACCGACGCGAACTCCAGCATGGTCACCACCTGGACCGTCCGCGAGGTGCCGGGCGGCAGCCTCGTCCGCATCGAGACGACCTGGGACGGCGCGGGCGGCATCGGCGGCTTCTTCGAGAAGACCTTCGCGCCCGGCGGGCTCAAGCGGATCTACGAGGGCGTGCTCGGCAAGCTCGCCGAGGTCGTGTAGCGCTCGCCACAACCGGAATGGGCGCCCCGGTTCCGTCGTTGTACCCGACGTGAATACGGGGCGATCGCCCCGCTTCGGCAACAGACTTGGAGTTACCTCGTGAACGCAACCGAGATCCGGCTCGCCTCCCGTCCGCACGGTGTCCCGGCGCTGGAGAATTTCGAGATCGCCGACGTCGAGATCCCGGTACCCGGCGAGGGGCAGATCCTGGTCCGCAACCAGGTGCTGAGCGTGGATCCGTACATGCGCGGCCGGATGAGCAGCGCGAAGTCCTACGCCGAGCCGTACGAGGTCGGCAAGGTGATGCACGGCGGCGCCGTCGGTGAGGTGCTCGAGTCCACCGTGGAAGATTTCAAGCCCGGCGACATCGTGCTGCACGGCCTCGGCTGGCGTTCGCACGCCGTCGTCGCCGCGAAGCACGCGGTGAAGGTCGACCCGGAGGCCGCCCCGATCACGGCGTACCTCGGCGTCCTCGGCATGACCGGGCTCACCGCGTACGCCGGGCTGCTCGAGGTCGCGGAGTTCAAAGAGGGCGACACCGTCTTCGTGTCCGGCGCGGCCGGAGCGGTCGGGTCCGTCGTCGGTCAGCTGGCGAAGCTGAAGGGCGCGAAGCGCGTCATCGGCAGCGCGGGCACGGACGACAAGGTCAAGTGGCTGACCGACGAGCTGGGCTTCGACGCGGCGTTCAACTACAAGGACGCCCCGGTGATCGAGCAGCTGCGCGCGGCGGCGCCCGAAGGTATCGACGTGTACTTCGACAACGTCGGCGGCGAGCACCTCGAAGCGGCCATCGACTCGATCAACCTGCACGGCCGCATGGCGATCTGCGGGATGATCTCGGTCTACAACAACACCGAACCGGCCGCGGCGCCGCGCAATCTCGCGTCGATCATCGCAAAGCGGTTCACCATGCGCGGCATGCTGGTCGGCGACCACTACGCGCTGCAGCCGCAGTTCGTGCAGGAGGTCGCTCCGCTGGTCGCCTCCGGGCGGCTGAAGTACTCGGAGACCATTGTGGACGGTATCCGCAACGCGCCGCAGGCGTTCCTCGACCTGTTGGGCGGGGCGAACACCGGCAAGATGCTGGTCCGCGTCTGACCCTGAAGCGAAGGGCGCTTTCCCCGCATCTCATGCGAGGAAGGCGTCCTTCAGCTCAGTACTGCGTCGTGAGCGCGCCTTCGGTCAGCGCGGCGTCCAGCGCCTCCGCCGACATGTCCAGCTTCATCTGGTCGCGGAAGATCTGACCCGCCGTCGGCAGGCTGGACCGCTCCGGCCACGTCTCCGGCTTCCACAGCGACGAGCGCAGGAAAGCCTTGGCGCAGTGCATGTACAGCTCTTCGAGCTCGACCAGGATCGCCAGCGCCGGCCGCTTCCCCTTGACCACGAGATCGTCGAAGAACGGCGCGTCCGCGACCAGTTTCGCGCGGCCGTTGATCCGCAGGGTCTCGTTCATCCCCGGCACCAGGAACAGCAGTCCGGCGTGCGGGTTTTCGAGGATGTTGGTCTGGCTGTCGAGCAGTTTGTTGCCCGGCCGGTCCGCCAGCACCAGCGTCTTGTCGTCGAGCACCTTCACGGAACCGGCGGGGTCGCCGCGCGGCGAGACGTCACAGGTCCCGTCGGCCGACGCCGTCGCCAGCAGGTAGAACGGCGAGTGCTCGATCAGCGTGCGCGCGTGCGGATCGAGGAAGGGGATGATCTTCCCCTTGGTCCGCTCGGCCGGGTGGCCGAGGTGCTCACGCAGCGCTTCGTGCGTCTCGATCACCTTGATCTCTGAGGTCCCCATAGCGACAGTGAACCACTAGAACACGACAGTTCGGTTCCCGTGCACCAGCACGCGGCCCTCCAGATGCCACCGGAGCCCGCGCGCCAGCGTCACCTTCTCGATGTCGCGGCCCTTACGCACCATGTCCTCGACCGAGTCGCCGTGGTCGACGCGGATGACGTCCTGGTCGACGATCGGGCCGGCGTCGAGGTCCGCGGTGACGTAGTGGCAGGTCGCGCCGATGAGCTTCACCCCGCGCGCGTGGGCCTGGTGATACGGCCGCGCGCCGACGAACGACGGCAGGAAGCTGTGGTGGATGTTGAGCGCCCGCCCGGCCCACGCCTCGCACAGCTCCGGCGGCAGGACCTGCATGAACCGGGCGAGGACGACGGCGTGCGGATCGTGCTCGTCGACGAGTTTCCGCACTTCGGCGAAGGCGGACGCCTTGGCCGCGGCGTCACCGGCGGGGAACGGGACGTGGTGGAACGGGATGCCGTGGGCGCGGGTGATGTCGCCCAGGGAGGCGTGGTTGCCGATGACGGCGGCGACGTCGACGTCCAGCTCCCCGGACGCGACCCGGCCGAGCAGGTCGTAGAGGCAGTGCCCGGCCTTGGAGACGAGGATCACCGCGCGGCGGCGCTCGCCGGTGTCGCTGACCTGCCAGCTCGACTCGCTCGAAAGCGACTTCGCGACCTCGGCGAAGCGCGTGCGCAGTTCGGCGGCGTCGAACGGGAGCGAATCGGCGCGCACGACCTGGCGGGTGAAGAACCAGCCGGTGTCCGGGTCCGTGTGATACGCCGCTTCGACGATCCAACCGCCGTGCTCGGCGAGGAAACCCGAGATACGGGCGATGATGCCGGTGCGGTCAGGGCAGCCGAAGGAGATCACATAGCGACGTTCAGGGTTCGACACGCACACCATTGTCGCTGGTCCCGGCCGCCGCGCGGCGCCGGGTCAGTATGCGGACGCGGACCCGCCGCCCGATCTCGATCGCCGCGACCAGCAGCAAGCCGAGCGCGAAGGACAGCAGAAGGCCCTTCTCCGGTTCGTCCGCGAAGGCCGCTCCGCCGACGAGTCCGATCAGGACGCTGTACACCGCCCAGATGCCCGCGCCGAGGGCGTCGAGCGGGACGAACTTGCGGGGCGGGTAGCCGAGGCTGCCGTTGGCGAGCCCGCTCGCGACGCGGCCGCCGGGCAGGTAGCGGGCGGCGAGGATCAGCAGGACGGCGTTGCGCCGCACCTGGATCTTCGCCCATTCGTAGCGCCGGACCCCGTCCGGACCGCGTTGCAGGCGGGCGAGTGCTCGCGGGCCCGCGGCGGCGCCGACGGTGTAGCCGAGACAGTCGCCGAGCCAGGCCCCGAGCGCGGCGATCAGCGCGAGCAGCGCCAGCTGGGAGAAGTCCGTGCCGATCAAAACGGCGACGGTGATGACGGTGGTCTCGCTCGGCATGAACGGCAGGAGCGCGTCCAACCCGGACACGAGGAACACGATCACCCACAGCCAGGGCGAGCCCAGCGTGCCCTCGAGCAGCCCGGTGACGTACTCCAGCAGTTCCACGGTCCCATGGTGATCACCGCAGGTCGCTTTGGGGTGACGGAGCGGGGTTCGACCGGTGAATTCCTAGTCCGGGGCCACCGAAGACCACGGCACCGTGAGTTCACCCAGCCGCCACCGCGAAGGCCGGTTCAGTACCGGCCAGCCCCGGGTGGTGAGCAGGTGGACGGCGTGCGCCCAGCGGGCACGGACGCCGAAGTTCTGGTGCGGCGCGGCCGTCGCCCAGCAGGTGTCCAAAGTGGACAGTAGTTCGTGGACCCGTTCGCCGGGGACGTTGCGGTGGATCAGAATCTTGGGCAGCCGTTCGGCCACTGTGGACGGACGTTCCAGGCTGGCGAGATGCACCGACAGGGTCAGGGTGCGCGGCCCGTCGTGCCCGACGGCGACCCAGGTGCTCAGCCGCCCGATCTCGTCGCAAGTTCCTTCGACGAGGAGCCCGCCCGGCGTCATCGCGTCCAGCATGAGCGACCAGGCACCCGGGACCTCGGCTTCGTCGTACTGCCGCAGCACGTTGAACGCGCGCACCAGCACCGGCCGCGTCCCGGCCAGTTCGAAACCGCCGCGCCGGAAGTCCAGCCACGGCTTGTCGACGGCGGACTGCGCGACGGCGACCCGTTCGGCGTCCAGTTCCAGGCCCAGCACGCGGACATCACGGCGGACGGTGCGCAGCCAGCGCGCCATCTCGACCGTGGTCACCGGTGAGGCGCCGTAGCCGAGGTCCACGACGAGCGGTTCGTCCGCGTGGTGCAGCAGCCGCGTCACACCCGGATCGCTCGCGAGCCACCGGTCCACTCGCCGGAGCCGGTTGGGGTTGGTCGTGCCCCGTGTCGGTGCCCCGACCGGTTTCAGCGCTCGGCCAGCCATTTCGCGACGAATTCCGCCTCGCGCTCCAGCAGTTTGGTGACCTGTTCGGCGATCACGCCCTCCAGCTTTCCGCCGACGAACGGGATCCGCACCTTGACCTGGCCGCTGTTGACCAGCGTCGTCCGCTCGCCTTCGGCGGTCAGCGACGTCTTCGCGGTGATCTCGCCCGGCACGCCCGAAACCGCCGCCGTCGCGGTGCCGGTGTAGCCGTCCCCGGCCGCCGTCCAGCTCTGCTCGCGCTCGACGATCAGGTCGCCCCGGTGCAGCGTCCGCACGGCCGACGGGAGCTTGTCCGAGCTGATGCCCTGACGCAGCTTGTAACGCACTCCACCGTCGGCCGGGACGTATTCCAGCAGTTCCGCGTCGTCGCCGCCGATCTGCTCCAGCCGCGCCCGCAGCGCCGCCTCGCCGGCGACCGCGTCGAACGTGGTCGCGAGGTCTGCGGAGAACGCTGAGCGGTGCTCGATACGGGAGGCCATGGCGCCAGACAGTACCGTTCACGGGCGTGAGCACTGCCGAAACTCCCGCCCTCGCCGACCACACCACGTTGCGCCTCGGCGGTCCGGCCCGGCGTTATGCCGAGGCGAAGACCGTGCAGGCCCTGGTCGACGCGGTCCGCGAGGCCGACGAAGCGAGCGAGCCCGTCCTGCTGCTCGGCGGCGGCTCGAACCTCGTCGTCGCCGACGACGGTTTCGAGGGCACGGTGCTGAAGGTCGGCAACACCGGCTGGACACGTGACGGAGATCTCGTCGAGGTCGCGGCGGGGGAGAACTGGGACGGTTTCGTCGAAGGCCTGGTCACCGAGGGCATCGGCGGGCTCGAATGCCTGTCCGGGATCCCCGGTTCGGTCGGTGCGACGCCGATCCAGAACGTCGGCGCGTACGGCTGCGAGGTGGCCGAGTCTCTGGTCTCGGTCGATCTCTACGACCGCGCCACCCGCGAGATCCGCACGTTGACCGCCGAAGAGCTCGGCTTCGGGTATCGCACGTCGATCCTGAAGGGGACCGACGCGGGCGTCGTGCTCACAGTGCGTTTCAAGGTCAACGCAGACGGCCTGTCCGCACCTATCCGCTACGCCGAACTCGCCCGCACGCTCGGCGTCGAGATCGGTGACCGGGTCCCGGCGTCCGAAGCACGCGAAGCGGTCCTCGGGCTGCGTCGCGGCAAGGGCATGGTCCTGGACGCCGACGACCACGACACCTGGAGCGCGGGCTCGTTCTTCACCAACCCGATCATCGGGGAGGCGCGACTGGCGAAGGTGCTGGCAGGCATCGTGGACGTGGTCGGCGAGGACGTGCGCGTGCCGCAGTACCCAGCGCCCGGCGGCACGAAGCTGTCCGCGGCCTGGCTGATCGAGCGGGCCGGGTTCGCGAAGGGCCACGAAGGCCCCGGCGGCCGGGTCTCGCTGTCGACGAAGCACACGCTCGCGCTCACGAACCGGGGCAAGGCCTCGACCGAGGACCTGCTCGCTCTGGCGCGCGAAGTGCGCGACGGCGTCGAGGCTCGCTTCGGCGTTTCGCTGCACCCCGAACCCCTGCTCATCAACTGCGCGCTCTAGCCTCCGCCCGCATTTCGTCCTCTGAATGCGGTACTTGCACGCGCAAAGACCGCATTCAGAGGACGAAATGCGGGCGGGTGAACAACCCCGCACCGGTCTTGCGCGTCTATCCCTCTGAGGGGCGAGGGTGAGTTCCGTCGCCGCGGGTAACGTCGGAGAGGTTCCCGGCGCTGAGCGGGTAGAAGCTCGCGGGGATCTTCATGGGAGGTACACGGTGATCGAACGGCGCACGGTGTTCAAGGCCGCGCTCGCCGCGGGTGCGGCCATGCTGGCCGCCGCCTGCTCCAGCGAAGAAGGCGGCAACGCCAAGCCGGAAGGCAGCGGTGGCGGGGAACAGGGTGCCGCCCCGGTCGCGAAGATCACCGCCGAACCCGCCGCCGACGCCAAGGACGCGTCCGTGGTGACGCCGGTCGTGGTGAAGGTCGCCGACGGCAAGCTCACCGAGGTCAAGGTCACCGGGGACGGCGGCAAGGACGTCAAGGGCGAGCTTTCCGCCGACGGCCTCACCTGGACCAGCACCGAGGTCCTCGGCTACGGCAAGACGTACACGTACGCCGCGAAGGCCACGGGCAGCGACAACAAGCCCGCCGAGTTCAAGGGCTCGTTCAGCACGGTCAAGCCCGCCAAGGAGGTTCGCGCCACGCTGAACCCGACCGACGACGCCGAGGTCGGCGTCGCGATGCCGATCAGCGTGAAGTTCGCGTCCCCGGTCAAGGACAAGGCGGCCGCCGAGAAGGCGCTCAAGGTGAAGACCGACAAGGACGTCGAGGGCTCCTGGGGCTGGCTGTCGGACACCCAGGTCGACTGGCGGCCCAAGGAGTACTGGCCCGCGAACATCAAGGTCAGCGTCGAGGCGAAGCTCTACGGCGTCGCGCTCGGCGGCGGTGCGTACGGCAAGGCCGACGTGACCACCGAGTTCAAGATCGGCCGCAACCAGGTGGTCAAGATCAACACCCCGGACCACGTGATGAAGGTCTACCGGGGCGGGGCGGAATCGGCGAGCTACCCGTGTTCGAACGGGCTCGACGGCGACGTCCAGCGCAACACCCCCAACGGCACGTTCATCGTGATGACGAAGGAGCCGACGGCGCGGTTCGACAACGCGCGTTACGGCTACACGAACGTCAACAAGAAGTGGTCCTGCCGGATCTCGAACAACGGCGAGTACATCCACGAGAACCAGGACAACGCGGCGAACATCGGCAAGGCCAACACCTCGCACGGCTGCGTGAACCTGCTCGAAGCGGACGCCAAGAAGTACTTCGACTCGGCGATGATCGGCGACCCGGTCGAGATCACCGGTTCGAAACTGGGCAGCCCGACCAAATCGGACGTCAAGAACTGGTTCTACGACTGGAAGTCCTGGAAGGCCCTCTCGGCCGTCAAGTAGCCGATCGGCCTCGTGAGTGGCAAGGACGGTTCTAACCGTCCTTGCCACTCACGAGCCCCACGCATTCCGGAACCTCATAGGCTGACGCCCATGAAGACCGAGGTAGTCGGCTACGGCGGGACCCGCATCGGCTTGTGGGTCGAGGGCGCCGAAAACACCCGTCCGATCGTGTTCGTGCACGGCTGGGCCCAGTCGAGCCGGGCGTGGGCGCCGCAGCTGGCGGATCCCGCGCTCAGCGAGCGGTTCCGCCTGGTCGCGATGGATCTACGTGGGCACGGGGATTCCGAAGTGCCCTCCGCCGGCTACGACGATCCGCGCGTGTGGGCGGAGGATCTCGCCTCCGTTCTCGACTTCGCCGGTGACGACGCGATCGTGGTCGGCTGGTCCTACGGCGGGCTGGTCATCACCGACTACCTCCGGGTGCACGGCTCTTCGAGGCTCGGCGGCGTCGTTTTTGTGGGCGCTATCACAGAAATCGGCAAGAACCGCCCCGGCGGCAAGGTCGGTCCCGCGATGCGCGACGCCATCCCGGCGGTGCTTTCGGACGATCCGGCGGTCGCGATTCCCGCGTTGGTGCAGTTCAGCGCGCGGATGACGGCCGCCCCGGTGTCCGGCACGCTCACCCAAGGGTTGCTCGGCGCCTGCCTTTCCACGCCGCCCGCGGTGCGCTCCGCGCTGTTCCGGCGTGACGTCGGGAGCGAGGACGTGCTTCGCGATCTGGACAAACCGGCACTTATCGTCCATGGTCTCGCGGACGCTGTGATCGACCCGACGTCCGCGGAATACGCGGCGGGGAAGATTCAGGGGGCCGTCGTGCGTTGGCTACCTGAGGTGGGGCATCTGCCGTTCGCCGAAGCGGCGGACGAGTTCGGTGAACTGCTGCGCGGGTTCGCCGATCAGTAGGACTTCGGGAGTGTTGACCAGGTGACGATCCCTCTGCACGGGTTCGACGCCGCGCCCAGGCGCGTCGCGGTGCTGTCGTTGCACACTTCTCCGCTGGAGCAGCCGGGTACCGGCGACGCCGGCGGCATGAACGTCTACGTGAGCCAGACGGCCACCGAGATGGCCCGGCGGGGCGTCGAGGTCGAGGTGTTCACGCGGGCCACGTCCTCGGATCAGCCCCCGGTCGCCGAACTGGCGCCCGGCGTGCTGGTCCGGCACATCCCGGCCGGGCCGTTCGAGCCGCTGGGGCGCGACGAGCTGCCCGCGCAGCTGTGCGCCTTCACCGCCGGCGTGCTGCGGGCCGAGGCGTTCCACGAGCCGGGCTACTACGACCTCATCCATTCGCATTACTGGCTCTCCGGCCAGGCGGGCTGGCTCGCCCGCGACCGCTGGGGCGTGCCGCTGGTGCACACCGCGCACACCCTGGCGAAGGTCAAGAACGCCGCGCTGGCCGAGGGCGACACCCCCGAGCCGCGCACCCGCGTGATCGGCGAGGAGCAGGTCGTCGAGGAGGCGGACTGCCTGGTCGCGAACACCCGCGTCGAGGCCCGTGAGCTGATCGAGCTGTACGAAGCCGACCCGCACGCCGTGCACGCCATCCCGCCCGGCGTCGACCTCGACCGCTTCACGCCCGGCTCCCAGGCCGCCTCGCGCCGGGCGCTGGGGCTCCCGACGGACGCGATCGTGCTGGCCTTCGCGGGGCGCATCCAGCCGTTGAAGGCGCCGGACGTCCTCCTGCTGGCCGCGGCCGAAATGCTGCGTGAGCGGCCGGAGCTGGCGTCGCGGCTGGTGGTGCTGATCGTCGGCGGCCCGTCCGGGACCGGGCTGGAGCAGCCGCAGGCCCTGCGCGAACTGGCCGTTTCCCTCGGGATCGAGGCGCAGACCCGGTTCATGCCGCCGCAGCCCGGCCAGTCGCTGGTCGACGTCTACCGGGCGGCCGACATCGTCGCGGTGCCGAGCTACAACGAGTCGTTCGGGCTGGTCGCGCTCGAAGCGCAGGCCTGCGGGACGCCGGTGATCGCGGCCGAGGTCGGCGGGCTGCCGGTCGCCGTCCCGCACGGCGTCTCCGGGCTGCTCGTGCCTTCGCACGACCCGAAGGACTGGGCGGGCGCGCTCGCGAACGTCGCGTTGCGGCCCGGTTGGCGTGCCGAGCTTTCCGCCAACGCCGTCGCCCACGCGCGTCGCTTCTCCTGGAGCCGGACGACGGATCGCCTGCTGGACACGTACGCTCAGGCGACCGGCGCGTTCCGGCGTGCCCTCGAACAGCGCGCGGAGGTGGCGGTTTGACGCTCGACGAGACCTTGCGGTCCTCTTTGGACAATGCGGGCCTGGAATACGAAAGGCGTGGCGAGGGAAAGTACTTCGTCACGTTGCCCGGCACCAAGAAGCTGCAGACCAACTGCTGGCTGGTCGCCGGTGACCACGCTTTCGCCGTCGAAGCCTTCGTCTGCCGCCGTCCCGATGAGTCCCATGAGGACGTTTACCGCTTTCTGTTGCGCCGCAACGCGAAACTGTACGGCGTGCACTACACCGTGGACGCGATCGGCGATATCTACCTGGTCGGCCGGTTCGGACTGGACACGGTCACCGAAGCCGAATTGGACAAGATCCTCGGGCAGGTGCTGGAAGCCGCCGACGGCGACTTCAACACGCTGCTGGAGCTCGGGTTCGCCGAATCGATCAAACGTGAGTGGGACTGGCGCGTCTCGCGCGGCGAATCGCTGGCGAACCTTCAGGCGTTCAAACATCTCGTCGAGCCTTCGAACGGGCACGAACCCGGAGCCTTGACCGACTCGTGATCCGGACGGTGCAACGGCACCGTCGTCCGTTCCGTCTCTTTCCGCAGCACTGGAGGGAGACGGTTTTGATGCACAAGAGACTGAGATGGGTCGCGGCGGCCGGCATCGTGCTGGCGCTGGCCGGCTGCTCGGCGAACGATTCCGGCAGCAGCGAGTCCGCCGCGATGCCGATGTCGGCCGACACCAAGCAGGCGGCGCCGAATCAAGGCGCGCCCAAGAAGGAAGCCACCGACAGCGCGGGTTCGGGCAAGGCCCCGGCGCCCGCGGGGCAGCCCGGGGTCGCCGACCGCAAGCTGGTGCGCACCGCGAACCTGGAACTCACCGCCCCGAACGTCGCCGACGTGATCTCGCAGGTGCGCGTCATCACCCAGGGTGCCGCCGGCTACACCGGGCAGGAGAGCACCCAGGAGAAGCGCGCGTCGGTCAACGTCATCGTGCCTTCCGAGCGCCTCGACGGCGTGCTGGACCAGCTCGGGAAGCTGGGCAAGCAGGTGAAACGCGAGGTCACCGCGACGGACGTGACCGAGCAGATGGTCGACGTCGAATCGCGGCTGGCCACCCAGCGGGCGAGCGTCGAGCGCATCCGCGCGCTGCTCGCGAGGGCGACGTCGGTTTCGGAGATCGCCTCGGTGGAGAGCGAGCTGACGAGCCGGGAAGCGGAACTCGAGTCGCTGCAGAAGCGCCGCGAAAGCCTGGCGGGCAGTGTCGCCATGTCGACGATCTCGTTGCAGGTGAAGGCGGAGACGGTCGCGGCGTCGGAGGAGTCCCGCAGCGGGTTCCTCGGCGGGCTGGCCGGCGGCTGGGACGCCTTCCTGACCTTCGGCGGCGGTCTGCTGACCGCGATCGGCGCGATGGCGCCGTTCCTGCTGGTCTTCGGCGTTCCCGCGGCCGCGCTGGTGTGGTGGCTGCGCAAGCGGCGCCGTCCGGCGGAACCCGCGATGGCGACCGCTTCGGACCTGCCGTCCGCGCCCCCGCTGGACTGAAGCCCGTAACTCGCGTGATCGGGGCCGTAACTCACGAAATACGGCCTCAATCACGTGAGTTACGGCTTCAATCACGCGAGTTACGGGCTGAAGAGAACAGGCGGGACGGCTCGAGGGAGGGGGGAGTCGCGATCTCGAGCCGCCCCGCTGAAGTTCCCGCCAAGGTGGACCCGGTGACGAGGGGGATGCCAACGGGGCCGGCGGGCGCCGCGACTCGGCAGGGGGGAGACGAGTCGCGGTCGTCACCCGCGTCGAGCCGGGGAGTGCGTGGAATCCGGCCGCGCGGGACGTAGTCAACCTGTCAGATCTCCACCTGTAATCACAAGACTACCGGTTACTCCGTTCGAGTGAACTTCGAAAACCGGGATAACGGAGTGCAGCCTGATTTCCGGGGAACGGGACTTGTTGGCAACCCGTCTTCTGGACGGGTGAAGGTGTTACTCGCGGGTAACGCACTCTCCGTAGAAACAAGGTCAAGCGCGGCCCTCTGACCGGCGCTTCCG
>Ga0307518_10000516_pt1 | contig 29378 bp, 37 predicted proteins | sample 25_EM_MG_FD_203889 | JGI IMG/M metagenome (GOLD analysis project Ga0307518, IMG submission 203889) | Populus trichocarpa ectomycorrhiza microbial communities from riparian zone in the Pacific Northwest, United States - 25_EM | ecosystem: Host-associated > Plants > Roots > Unclassified | place... | reverse complement strand
TTCCTTTTGTTTTTCTCTTCTATTCCCTTCTCGCTTCGGACCCCTGTCAGTTAGGTACACATTCTGTTGATTATTTTTGCCCCCATTATAATATACATGGCTTCCATTTACTACTGCGCGAGATAACTTGCACGCGTCATTACAAGAGTCCTTGGACGGACTCTATAAGGGGAGGGTGTAAAGGGAGTAATCTCCCTTTACTGCTGACCACTAGGTGGTCTATACTAGTGTAGTAGCGCTTCTGCTTACATAAGCAGAAGCGCCCATATATATAGTGCTGGCGCTAATTACATAAGCTAACTACCCTTTAACTACTCTACTACTGTACCATCACCTACCCTCAATATAACACAGGTCGTGTTCGTTGAGGGTGTGACTATCAGTTATCAGAGCCAGCAACCACTTACACTGACGCTCCGCTGACTGTGGAGACCGATGCTTTGGACTACGCCATTGCTGGAATCCTTTCCATCACTGGCTCCAACGAGGTCCTCCGCCCTGTCGTGTACTATTCGCGCACTCTGTTCGCTCCGGAGCTAAATTATGACACCCACGACAAGGAGCTTTTGGCCATCTTCGAGGCCTTCAAGCACTGGCAACACTACCTTGAGGGCTCCGCCACTCCGGTCAACATGGTCACTGACCACAAGAATTTGGAGTATTTCTCCAGCTCCAAGGTCTTGACCCGCCATCAAGCCCGCTGGTCGGAGTACCTCTCCCAGTTCAACCTCACCATCCGCTTCCGCCCTGGATGCCTCGGAGCTAAACCCAATGCCCTCACTAGACGCTGGGACATCTACCCAAAAGAGGGGGATAGGGACTATGCTCGGGTCAACCCACACAACCTCCGACCCATGTTCACCCAAGAACAACTTGCGTCCTCCCTTAGGGCAACCATTCTCCTCGCTCCGGCAATCCGCGCTGCCATCCTCGTTGATGTGGAACAACTCCATAAAGACATTCTCGCAGCCCTCCCTTCCGATCCTGTCGCGCTCAGCCACAAGTCCAACTCATCTGATTCTCAGTGGTCAATGGACTCTGCTGGCTTGCTCCGCCTTAATGATAGGATCTACGTGCCGGATACCAATGATCTCCACCTCAGAGTCCTCTGCTACAAGCACGACCATCCGCTCTCTGGCCACTTCGGCCAGAACCGCACTTTGGAACTAGTCCGCCAGGAATATACCTGGCCAGGTGTCTGCACCTTCGTAAAAGACTACGTAAGTTCCTGCACATCCTGCGGATGTGCTAAGGTCCCTAGGCACAGGCCCTATGGCCTATTAAAACAACTTCCAATCCCCGCTCGCCCATGGCATTCCATATCCATGGACTTCATCGAGCAACTACCTTCCTCCGATGGATTCACCTCCATCTTAGTCATTGTGGACCACCTCTCGAAGCAAGGAATATTCATTCCAACCTACGACACCATCACTTCCCCTGAGCTTGCCAAGCTCTTCGTCACGCATGTGTTTTCCAAACACGGAGTACCCACCCATGTCACCTCCGACAGAGGTTCAGAGTTTGTCTCTCACTTCTTCCACTCGCTCGGAAAAGCACTCAGAATGACCTTGCATTTCACCTCTGGCTATCACCCAGAAGGAGATGGTCAAACTGAGCAGACAAACCAAACACTCGAGCAGTATCTCCGAATCTACTGCAACTACCAACAAGACAATTGGGCCGAACTCCTCCCACTTGTGGAGTTCGCTTTTAATAACTCCCCTAGTGCAACTACTGGTGTCTCCCCCTTCTTTGCCAACAAAGGCTACCACCCCGACATTGCAGTCAACTCCAACTTGGGCCTCAGTTCCTCCCACGCTCAAGAATATACCTCCAACCTCAAGGAACTCCATGAGTTCCTCCGCTCTGAGATGGCCCTTGTGCAACAGCGCTATCAAGGCCCCACAGATGCAAAAAGATCAACTCCACCAGATTTTAAAATAGGTGATCAAGTCTACATGAAAGTGAAATACTTCAGGTCTACGCGCCCCTCCAAGAAGCTCTCCAACAAGAATTTCGGACCCTTCGAAATAATAGCTAAGCCTGGATCACTCTCCTTCACACTCCGACTCCCCAACACCATGAAGTCTGTGCACCCCGTATTCCATGTGTCTCAACTTGAGACCTCCCTCCAAAGCAGTATTCCCAACCGCATCCAATCTCCGCCACCTCCGATCGAAGTCAACAGAGAAGTCGAATACGAAGTTGAAGAAATTCTAGACTCAAAGATTGACTGCAGAAGATGCCACTGCCAACTCCTTTACCTAGTCCGCTGGGCTGGCTATGCCGGTACAGATGAAGAAACATCGTGGCTCCTTGCCACTGAGCTCGACCATGCATCGGAGCTCATCGAAGGTTTCCATCGCAAGTACCCAGGCAAACCTGGTCCGCACAAGTCTGCCTAAGTCACTCCGCCACCTCCGAACTCATTCCAACATCTTTCAAGTCCACAAAAAACATTCCATTCGAATAACAATTGTAGTACAAATTAAGTAGAAGAAAAAGAAAGAAAATATGTAATTAGTCCGTTAATCCTCCTCACCCTCTGCATCTGCCATCCCATCTTTGTCATCTCTGTCTGCCCCCTTCTCCTCTTCTTGCTCTGCCGCTGTGATTTCCCTCCACGTTGTCCCCGACGACGACCCTTCAACGAACTGGCAACGCATGGCCATGCTGATATGGTCCATGTCCATCGTTCGCCTCTCCTCCATTGCGGCACGCCTCCGCTCCAACTCCAGCCTCTCGCGCTCGAGCTCGAGCCGCTCCCTCTTGATCTCCACCCGCTCCCGCTCCCGCGCCTCTGACGCCCCCATCCACTCTGTGAGCTGCGCTAGCGTCTGGGTAAGCATACCCAGCGCATCGCGCTGTTCCTCCGCCATCACTCGGGGCACCCTGAACACCTCCTCTTCATCCGCTTCGTCCTCCTCTGTCGTGTTCCACACCTTCTTGCGCTTGCTGGCTCCTTTTGGCGACGTATTCGCCTCGCTCCACTGTTGTCTCCTTGCCACCTGCTTTGGCGCTGCTGCTCTGCCTGCCTCTGTTCTGCTCCCAGCCACCGTCGAGGACTCCGCTGCCTTCCCTTCTGTGCTCCACAAGCATGACTTGTGTGCTGCCTGGCAGCGTGCGCACGCCATCGCCTTCGAGCTCACCTGGGCTACACAGCCCACCAGGTTGTTGAGATGCTCTTGGCACCTCATGCAGGCAGATTGCCTCCCTCCTGTCGCCGCTGCTGGCTCTGCCGTTGCTTCTCCGCTACCTTGTGTGGCCGCAATGGCCTCCGCTCACGCTTGCGACCTCTGCTGCTGCTCCTGCACCTTCCGCGCCTTGAACTCCCACCTCTGCCGCTCTATGTGTGCCTCTTGCACCGCTTCAACCCTCGCCCACCTCTCCGCCTCTGCGCGCTCCCTCGCCAGCTCGGCCTGTCGCTCCTCCTCTGCCTTGCACGCTGCCTCGGCTCTCACTGCCTCCTCCACTTTACGAGCCTCTTCGGCTCTGCGTGCCTGTCCACACATCCTCGCGTCAATACTAAACCGCGAACAGAATATTCGCTACTCACCTCCTTCTTCCTCTGCACCTCCACTCGTGCCTCCTCGACCTTCCGTCGTTGCTCTGCTTCTGCTGCTTTCCTGGCTACTTCCCTCCGCTCGCGCTCCACGAACTTTGCCATCGTGTCGGCCTTGTCGTCCTCAGAATCAGTGACCAGCTTGTGGTCTTCTGCTTCCTTCCAGTCGCATTGCTCAGCGGGGGTAGGTGTGGTGTGTTGGGAAGCCATGATAAAGTAAAAAGACAAGGTGTTTGAACAATGCGGACAACATGCGGCGCACTCTTATACGCGCTCACGGTAACTTCTGAACTCTGATCAAAAAGCTTATCTCAGCAGAACAATGCCAAAATCGCGAAGTCCACACGCACAAAGGCCCTCAAGGGTTCAGGCCCCTAAAGGGGGGATACTGTCATGACCGCGTGACACCTCGTAACTCTGCAAGGCCTCTAGTCTGTTATAGACTCAAGTCCGATCATGATTGGACACCTCCGACGTTACGTATCCATCTCCGCTCCGACAGTTGACGCTCTGTCTCCTTTTAGTAAATAGTTCCGTGCTTACGCCTCTGGTTATTGTATGCTTCTGTTCCGCTTCTGTTCCTGCTTCCCTTGTTCCCGTTTTAGATTAGATCTGATTACTCATAGCTGTGTCCCGTTAACCTTTTGATCTGTTATGCTTATCACTGATCTCCATTCCGTGTATGTTACTCATCCGTTTGTCATCCGCAGACTCTTAGCTACATCTCCGCTACTGTATGTCTCTCCTCCGCTTCTCGGTTACTATACATATCTGATGTAAAGTATAAGTACTCCACACGCTGAGGGGATTGTCCCTCAGTTCAAATATCATCTTGAATACTTCCTGTGAACTCCCCTCTGTTCTCCTCTGTCTCCTCTGCCTTCTGGCAACTCCGACCTTCGTCGGACCTCCGTCACTCTGTCCTTAAGTCCTCTGAAATAAGAGGACGCAGGTATCGCAAGGGCACAGCACATACGCTGAAGCCAAGTCCTCAATACCTCCGCATCTCCTCCACCTGTCATCGACAACCCTTTGCACTTATCTCCGCTCATGTCGGAGTTCATTGGAGGAACTGGTTCTGACAGAAACACTCCATAGCGACATTCTTTCCGCACTACCCTCTGATCCCATTGCCCAGGTCCACCTCACAGATCCACCAGACTCTTGCTGGTCCACCAATGAGGCTGGATTCCTTTGACTAGATGGTCGCATATATGTACCGGACTTGGATGACCTCCTTCTCCAGGTACTCTGGTATCAACACGACCACCCACTCACTGGTCACTTTGGGCAAAACTGGACTCTAGAACTAATCTGGCATGAATACACTTGGCCTGGTCTCAGGACCTTCGTCAAGGACTACGTCTGGTCGTGTACCTCTTGCGCAAGAGCTAAGACACTGCACCATAGACCCTATGGACTGCTGAAACAGCTCCCCATACCAGAGAAGCCATGGAACTCCATCTCGATGGATTTCATTGAGCAACTCCCTTCATCTACTGGCTTCACAGCCATCCTGGTCGTGGTAGGCCGGCTTTCTAAACAAGCCATTTTCATCCCTACTCACGACACCATCACTAGCCCGGAGCTCACGAAGCTCTTCCTACTCCATGTATTCTCTAAGCACAGTGTTCCCACCCACGTCACTTCAGATCACGGTACCAAGTTTGTCTCTCACTTCTTCTGGTCACTCGGAAAAGCCCTCGACATGGGCCTCCACTTCACCTCCGGTTACCACCCAGAGGGCAACAGCCAGACAGAGCGTTCCAACCAGACACTCAAACAGTATCTCCACGTCTACTGCAACTACCAGCAGGACAACTGGGCAGACTTACTCCCACTGGCAGAGTTCACATACAACAATGCACCTAGTGCTACCACTGGAGTCTCTCCATTCTTTGCTAACAAAGGTTATCATCCTAACATCTCTGTCTATCCGGAACATGATATGACCTCTGCACGGGCTCGTGACTATGCAGTTGACCTCGAGTCACTGCATCAATATCTTTGAGAAGAAATGCCCAACGCACAACTTTGCTACCAAGGTCCAGCTGATGCCAAATGTACTCCAGCACTGGACTTCAAAGTAGGCGATCAAGTATATGTGAAAGCCAAATACTTCTGGTCTACTCGACCATCCAAAAAGCTATCAGAAAAGAATCTTGGGCCCTACACTATCATAGCACAAGTAGGCTCTCTCTCTTTTACGCTACGCCTTCCAGATTCCATGTGCACCGTTCATCCTGTCTTCCATGTCTCCCAACTCAAACCGGCCATACCCAACACCATACCAGACTGGATACAACCTCCTCCACCACTGGTCGAAGTGGATGGTGAACCGGAGTTTGAGATCTCTGAGATCCTCGACTCCAAGGTTGATCGTCGATGCAGATCGTGCAAGCTATTGTACCTGGTGCACTGGTCCAGTTATGAAGGAACTGACAAAGAAACGTCATGGCTTCTCACCACTGAACTTGGCAACACTATGGAACTCTTAGAAGATTATCATGTCCAGTACCTGGACAAACCCGGACCACTCGTGTCCATGTAACAATACTCTTGCTCTCCATTTCTCTTATCTGTTTCCTTTACCTGTTTCACTCTGTCTCAAGTAATATCACTCACTCTCAGTTCCAGTCCACTCTTCTTTATAAATCAAAAATCAAACTAATTTACATTTTCTATTTACAAGGAGTCTGGACTGGACCACTTACTCTGGCACAGCACTGTCAGGGTTCTCCTGCTCCTCATGGAGCCTCTGGACTTCCTGTTCAACCTCCTCTAGGTTGACCTCTGCCTCACTGTCCTCCAACTTCTCGTCCTCGTCCCAGGGTGCCATAAAGAATTGGCACTCCTCAAGAAAGGTCTTGAGGCCTGCCATCAGCCGCTTGTTCCCTCTGGCCACTGAGTAGGTGGCATCCACGACCCAGTGCATCTGACCGGTCATCTCCTCCACCGCTCCAGTCAACTGGTCCAATCGTTCCAAGAACGGCCCAGGGTCAAACCCGGACCGTTTCCCAGATGGCCCCGGTACTTCGACGATGTCGTCATCATTGTCGGCAACCTTCACTGCCGTCTTCTTCTTCTTGTGCTTCTCGCCTCCTTGTGGTGACGTTGCCACCTCCTTCTCCTTCGCTTTGCCCTTCCCCTTGTCCACTACCAGACCCGGACCACCCACCTCCGGCCACTCGCACCACTCCTTGAGCCCTGTGCATTTCATACATGTGCACTGCTTGGGCTTTTCCAGGTCTCATTCACACTTGGCCTTGTGCTTCACACAGCAAATGCACCTGCCAGGAAGTTAATAAAGTAACAAGGGAATAAAATAAAAAAATACTTACTGGATGTTGTTGCTCCGGTCTCCACTTGGACCTGCCTCCGGCTCTTCCCTCACTCTTTTCTTCGACGCCTCCTGTGCCAGTGCCCTCTGTCTCGCAGCAACCTCTGCAGCCCTCTGCTGCACTTCCACCCTGTCCTTCTTGGCCTGCTTGTGCGCTTGGCACTCCGCCTCCTCTTTGGCCTTGCGTTCCGCCTCCGCCTTGGCTCTCTCCACCTCCTCTCGTGCTCATTGCTCCACCTCTTCCCTGCATTGTTTCTCCTCTCTCTTGACCTGCTTGCGTTGATGCCTCTCCTTCGTTTTGGCATTGAGGACGGATGCCTCATCTTCGCTACCAGACTGAAGCTCCAGTGTTGACGCCTTGGTCCAGTCCTTGGACTCGACCGTAGAGGGAACAGTGGGGGTGGTGGACTTAGCAATGTTCAACATGTTAGAATCAATGGCAGAAAACTGGGGGCAAAGGCAAAACCGGTCTGATTTTTATAGATCCACAATTTGTACTCAGACAAACACTCCGGACTCCACATTGTCCTAGGCGACCACGTCAGCCTCACTGGGGCCTCATGGGTTCGGCCCCTAAAGGGGGGATACTGTTATGACCATGTCCAACTCCGGGTCCTATCCAGTCACTCCAGTCACATTGCAGCTCTACAGCTCAACTCCAGTCGCCCATCACTTACTCCGGTCACGGTCATGCAGTTAGACTTCCGTTAAGTATGACCCTTGATCTATACTCCATTCACTCATTACCACACCTCGCCATCTGCCCTGCCTTGACATGAGTTCTCCATGAACTCAATATATCCCATACCTTGTAGCATTCTCACCAGACCTGATTTATTTTACCTGGACCTGACTTTATTTTACCCGGACCTGACCTAGTCCTTACTCCGGTCGTTCCTTGTCCGCCTTTAAGGCTGTTTACTTGTCACCGTAAATACTTGTCCCTAGTTCTTACTTAGTATAAGTACTCCATAGATTATCCTGTATTCTTCAGTCTGAAATCAACCATAGTCATCTACTCCTGTTCTTGTCCATCTCTGTCTCTGTCTCTGTCTTCCCCTCTTGACCAGAACCTACGCAAGGGATCAACGCTTGTTGTCCTTAGTCGTTGAATCCAAGTGGTCACCAACTCCAGCCGGACTAACCTCTTGTCCAGCCCTCTGCTCTCTTCCTTCGTCCGGACTTGACCGGACCCCCTACTGGAGTAGACCTGGACTTGACAGTCAGTGACTGAACTATGTGTTACAACATGGCCAAAGTGGCCCCAAATGCTTCAATGCCCTGCAGACACTGTCTCCAACCATCCATGGTGCAACCATGGTCAAGAGTCCAACCACAGTGAAAATATTCTGGAACCCAGCAATGAAGGCCAGGTGGATGGTGAGCAGGCAGAGATGCAGAAGGTTGATAAGGGCAAGCAATGGGCAAATGAGGTGAGTAGCCATCAGGTCAGCCCATCCAAGCCAGTTGGTGCAGAGGAGGCAAGAGGTCATCACCATGGATGTGAGCAGACTTGGGGATGTAGCCAGTTCTGTCACCCTCATAAACATGTCAAGTCTGCCCCCATTGTCAACAGCGATGATGAAGACACTGCAAAGCCTACCTGCCATGGTGTAACCAAGAGCTACAACCTTCACCATCCCCCTCCTGACTTCCCAATCCTTCCCACTACTGATTGATGTGACCACTGCACCTGTTGCATGTTACCCTGTACCAGGATGGAGGATCGTGCATGCTTCCAATGCAACAAGGGGAAGCATGGGTGCAGCTTGTCACTCAAGCATGTCAGGTCATGACCACAGTTGCATGCACCAGGAACACGGACAAGCCAGGCCAACCCCACTCCATCACCAGCACCAACTGCTGCCCCAACCCTCCCCATTCTGCTCACAAATGCAAAGTGAAAAGTCCTGCTCCCATGGGTGTCACCTCTGCAGGTCCAGCACCTGCAGCTGGACCTTTGACACTTGGCCCATCAAGGGGCAGGTGCAAGAGTAAGTTAAATATTTCCTTCCCTCCATTCTGCTGAAAGTCTAAACAGAATTTGATGGAGTGCTGATAGTGCAACCATGATGGCTTTCAAAATCATGCAACCACAGTACAAGCACCAAATACAGTGAACATATGACCACAGTGATGACTACAAGCACCTGCAGTGAATGTTTGGACTTGAAGGAGAAGCTGGGTGATGTGATGCATAGGCTGGAGGCACAAGAAGTTCAAATGGACACTCTTCACCAGCTCATGAAGAGTCTGAGGTCAAGTACACTGATTGTCCATCCAGAACCACCCCCTCCCCCTTCCATGCAGACTTCCACCCCACTTGGAAGTCCTGCATTGATTTTCCGTGCACCCTCGCCTGCTGTGTGCTCCCCCAATGTCCCTCCTGCAGACCATGGATTGGATCCCACACTGCCTGCAGTTGCAAGGATGGAATTGTCCCCACATCCACCTGCATCATCTTTGCCTGATGCATCCACCACCATTGCAATGCATGTGGAATCCATTGCCCCCAACATCTTGAACACTCTCTGGGCTCCAACCACGGTGGAAGACAGACATTCGCCTTGGTCTCCCAGCCTCACTGGTGATGACCATGTGCCTCCATCATGCCTCCCTCCCTTCATCATCTCCACAGATGATGCAATGGCTGTGGATCAAGCCACAGATTCTGTCCCCACCATCATGGTAAGTCCTGTTGATTCACTGGTGGTTCACTACTTACATCCCCTGTAGTCTCCCAACATTACAGAAGGTGATGAAATGGCTCTGGATCCCCAAGCCATTCCTCCCCCCATTATTGTCATAAGTCCCGCCAATGTGCTGGATAACACAGTTCCAGCACCCACAGTTTCAGATGAGGGATGTGTAGGTGCTGTGGAAGGGAATAAGATGGACACATAATATCTTTTTATCTTCATTCATACATTTTTTTTGCACAGACTATTTGCTTTATTCATACATCTTTGTACTTTCTTTTTTGCAACATTTCTTTGTGCCACCAGAAAATGTTTCTTTGGTTCATATGTATTACAGTTGACTCCCTCCTAACACATACCCCTTGGTTTATGCTCTGAGGTATGGGTTTTGAGGGTGTATGGGGTACCTGGGAGATAGGTGGTACAGGCCCAAACTGGTGTGAATTACACAGGTATGACTCTTGTATGAGTAGTCTACTACTGTTTATGGTCAAAATAGTCTGTCAATTTAGTATCTCTCATGCTCTGTGCCTCCACCACTTGTGTCGTCCATCCAAATGAGTTCAACATCACCTCCAGCTTGTGTACAAATGGATTATTGATGGCCCCAATATATTCCTGCAATGTCAGTACTGCCTGAAGTGCTTCATGACATGTAGGGCCTGGTTTGGCAGGTGCCACATCCTTCTCCAAGTCATCATCATCAGCATCTAACCCATCCCTCACCCTCTTCGCATCCATCACAGCTTCATATATATCATTTTCTGTTGCCTAAACAAGATTGTGCATCTCTGCAGCTGGATTGAGAAACTCCATGATGCTCATTTGATTCGAAGGCTGGAGGGCCCCAGTCTTCTCCAAGCCATCCAAAACACCTTGAACAAGGGTCTCCGCTCATGCAATGGAATCATTGTGGGTTTCCATTGAATGAATGAGAGATGAAATGGGGACAGATGGCTGGATGGGTGGTGATAGGTCCATGTCAGGCAAGATGCCAGCTTTTCACCAGCAGTTTCAAATTGTTGTAGCATCAACTTTGTTCCATGCTTGATTAGCAAGCTGCATTGCATTGAGTTGGTTGATGTTGTAGATTTCAGCTGAAGTAATGCCTGCATTATAATGATTAATAGCATGCTGAACAAATATTGCATGGTAATGAGCCTTGAAGCAACAGATAATTCCCTGGTCATTGGGCTGTACATGTGTGGTGAGGTTTGGCTTGAAAGGCTCAACATGGATGTTGGTGAGTGAAGCTGGAACGACATGACCTGCAAAGTTATCATGTAAAAGGAGAATCTGTCAGCCATCCCTTGCGAGTTTTTGGTCCCAATCCAATAGCCACTCCTGATACAGTTTGCCTGTCATCCACGCTTTTGCATTGTGTCGGTAATTGAACCCAAGCTCCACACCCATCTTGTTCTTGAATGCATGAGGCTTGTTTGCCTTCCCAATAATGAGCGGTGCTAGTTTCTTTGAGCCATCTGCATTCACCACAAATAGATATGTCAACCTGAGTTTTTTCCCTTTGATTCCAGACCCTTGCTTGTTGGAAAGTCCTCAGTCAGGAGGCATACTGTTTTCAAAATATTTGAGGAGCTATGGCTTGAATATGTACTAACAGAACTCATGCATAGAACAATCCAGACTCATCTGCATTGAAGACGTCACATGGCTTATAGCCAAGTCTTTTAATGAGCTCCTGAAGGTGTAGTCACTCACTGTCAACAGTATCAGAGGCCACTGAAGCTGCTTCACCATGATGCTTTATCTCCTTTAGGCCAACCCTCACTTTATACTAACTCAGCCATTCCTCGCTCAACTTCAGTCACTCATTTTCAGGCACACCAACAAGGTCTGCAAATTTCTTCCACTTCTGGCGAATGACTTCACCAGTAAGAAGAACATTGTTTGCCATTGCATTTGAAACCCAAAGATCCAACATATCTGTCACCTCTGGGTGCTCTGTTTGGCACAGTTGTTTCATTGAATGATCTGTGCTGTTTTCATACTTGGTCTGCCACTTTGCCTCGTGCTTGCACCAAGCAGATATTCTTGGCTGTTTAAGTTGGAGGTTTGGGTATATGGCATTGAAATGCTTTGCAGTCTTCATTTGGTTTTCACCATTGGCACAATTCCAGTCAAGAATCTCGATCCATTGGGTAAGGGTAACATTTTTCTTTTTCTGAGATTTGAGCGCTGGTGCAGCTTTTATCTGTTCATGAGAAGTGTTTGTGTGCTGCAATGGACCTACATAAAACAATTGTTTCAGTATCTGTTGACCAGAAAAAGTAAAAATTGAAAAGCCCATACACTTGTGCTTTTTCGAAGCACTACCAGCCCCATCAAGTTGCACAAGTTTTTGTACAACAAATTTCTCCCCTTGACCTAACCTCCCAAGTCCCCTCTTGTAGTCTGATGCCTTGTCCAATATATCAACCACATGTTCTTCATCCACAAGATTCCCAGTGTTGTCCAACCACTACTCATCAACCTCAGATATGCATTTATTGGCTTTCAGGTCAGCCTTGAGCTTTGCTTTTCAGTCCCATATTTGATTTCAAAGCATTGCTAAGCCCTTTTTTAGGATTTTGATGGGTTTCATGCTGGTGTTTTGGGTCCTTGCTGCCATGGAAAGTTGAAGAATGTGTTTATATAATAGAATTTCCTAATTTGGTACTACTTTGGTGTTATCCAACTCCCTGATAACCCATGATTTGGCAAAAACAGGTATGGGGTATGGGTTATGGGTTATGGATACAAAATCCCTGCAAACCAACTTGGGAAATGGAAAAACCTATGGGTTTCAAGGGAGTATGGGTTATACCTGGTATGCATTAGGAGGGAGTCAACTGTAAATTCTTTTTGGTCCTTTACTTTATGAATGCAGTTTGTTTGTGTCACCCAAAAAAATATTGTATCCCTGATTGTGCACAAATGTTGTTAATTATTTAGCAGCCCTGGTATGCCAACTGAGTCCCACCCACTTATCACCAGGGGTCCAGTAGTTCCTCATAGATAATTTCATTTGAATGGTACATTTCACAACTGAATTGTGTGTGGTACTATCTACCTTGCATGAGCTGTCACCACTGCAGATGAAGTGTAACTTTTTGCAGTGTCATTCTACTACCCAACTGTAGCTACTGCAGTTGCATCAGTGTACTGCATAACCCATCTATGACCACAATAATGCAATCAAATTATATTCTTCATTTCATGTTAATATATGCCTCCCATGGTGGTCACTGTGGGTGACACTTTGCTCCTGTGAAAATTCTGCTGCAGTTAATACTTTTCCACTTGATACTATGCCACCATTAATAGTCCTTGAATAATTTCCATGCACAGAATGATCCAACAATCCTATGGTTAGTTTGTATTTAATACTTCCCTTATATAGGATAAACCTATATGCCAGTCATCATTTAATATACCTGCAGTCACTATGTATTTTTGTTCCCACAGTAATAGGTTTGTTATTGACATCAAATACCAACAAGTTGCCTATATGCTGCAGCATGTCCTCTTTCCAAATATTGGTTCCATCCAGTTTAATACACTAGTGATCCCTAAACCTAACCCCCAGTAGTTACATCAATCCCATAGCAGTTCCACCTTACCCCTGGCAGTTTCACCTCACCCACAGCAGTTCCACATCCCCCACAGCAGTTCCCCTTACCTATTGTAGCTACACTCCTGTGGTAGTTACACTTTGCCTGTGGTAGTGACTGCTCATTTGAAGTAGCTATTACTGCAGTGCCATTAGCATAGTGGTGTCCCTTGTGTTGGACTGATTTGGGCATGCTCAACCTATATTATAAAATGAGTCATACCTACCATGCCATTATTACAACCAACCATGCTAGTGATATATCACCTGTGGTATCTACCACAGTTCTAGCATAGTCCTGTTCTGTGTTGTACTGATCAGCCAATTTTTATTCTGGTGTGGTTGTATGCATCACCCTAAGGAGGTGCATGGGGTTTACATTATCACACAATATGGAATTATACCTACCCACAATCATTCCACATACCCAGGGTAGTGACAACAAACCCATAGTAGTAACAACTAACTGTCATATCCATACTTTTCCCAGTCACAACTCCAGTCTAACCTTGGCCCGCCTGACCTCTCCTTAGGCATAGACGCAACTCTGGATCTAGTCCGGCCATCTCCAGCCCCATAGCTGCACTCCAGCTCAACTCCGGTCCCTACGTCCATCTCCACCCTCAGGACTAACCCCTGTCTTCCTGCAGACAGATCCGCAGTCTAACTCCTCCGTGTTGGACCTGTACCTACCATTAGTTGCTACTCCGGTTTCAGTCCGGCCACTCCCTTTGTCTGGTCTGCGACGTAGCCCAACTCCAGCTGGTATATCCAACTCCGGCTCAGTTCTGCTCCTGCTCTTGCTCCGCTTCCTCTGTCAGGTCCACCAATGGCCTAGGACATTTCTATGTCCAACTCCGGACCTTCCTCTGGCTACTCCGCCCCTCCTCCACCTGCACACTCCCTCTGCTCGTGCACTTCCTCCGGTTCCACTTCCTCCAGTCCTGGACATCGCTCCGGACTTAACATTAGTTAAGTCCACCTCTGACCCTTACCTGTCCTGTTCCGGCCTAGTTCCCTTGTCCCTGCTTTTCCTCCGTCGTCCCTGTAATCCTAGTTCCCCATGTCTGCCTCCGCTCCGGTTTATTTTCCTGTACCTAGTTTATTTTCCTGCCTGCTTCTTCTCTATCCCTTGTCCCGACTAAGGTGTTTACTTGTCACCGTATATACTCACCTCTAGTCTCTTTACTATATAAACTACCAAACTCCAGCCTAGTAGATCCTTAGATCAAATCTCAACTAAGATACTCCTCCCTCTGTACTACCCACTATGCTCTCCTAATCCATCTGTTCACCTGAACTCCTGAACTCCGGCCAACTCCAGTCTCTGTCCTATCTCGTCCCCTTGGTCCTATGTCCGCTCCTAGCAAGTCTCCTACTCGCACAAGGGCAAAAGCCACCTCTGTCCCAGACTCGATGCTAGACCTCTTAGGACTTATCCCACCTCTGGGATGTCCTTCGCTCTGGACAAGCTGCGATCAACTCCGGACTACTTTCCCGCGGTCTGGACTTACTCCACAAAAACCCGGACTTACTCCCAGTGCTTCTCTAGTGCCTGGACTTCGTCCGTATGACCCAGACTTGACTCTCCACACTAAGTAGCACATACTAGTGTCTGGGCTTACCTCCTCATTAGTTCCCTGCACCCCTGGACCTCCTAGTAAGATCATCGAGGAGAATTGGTCTTGACACTAACCCATGGTAGTGATTACCAACCCGCGATAGTGACCCATACCCTGCAGTAGTAGTGACACTTCACCCGCAGGAGGAACACCAGGTGTAATTACCATGGTTCCATTTGTGTATTGGTGTCCCATGCTATTCTGATTTGGTTAAGCTCACCTATACACCTACATGATAATACAATATGGGCTTGTCCAATAACATGGATGAAAGGCAGGGCCCACCCAAATGATATAGTGATCACAAATTATGTGCCTGCATTAATTTCCATGACAATATTTAATTTGACCTATCCACCCTCCCCTTAATTGACAATCTAGCCCACCCATATTACATTGTGATAATATCTAAGTAGGTAGCCCATCTGTGGCAATCAATAACAAATTGTTCCTGGGCTACCATCTGCTGGCCTGTGACACTTGGCCAATTTTCACCTTCAGGTGGTCATGTTAGACAGCCTAAGTAGGTGCATGGGGTCTGGTGACAACCTCTCCATGAGCCACCAATATGGCACAGTGAAACACCTTACCATTAGCCCACTCATATGACATGGGGATGCACCATCACTGGGCCCTATCTCAGCTGGCCATGTAGCACAGCCAATTGTCAGCTTCATCTGTCCATGTTGTATGGGACAATGCAGGTGCATTATGTGGACTACTGAGGGTGAGTACCATCCACTAACCACCATACATACTTACTGATACATTGTAGTTACCCACAGGTATATTTAATATATCAGTAGCTTGCCAGACTACTGAGGTTATCTACAGCTCTCCTTACCCCTTCCTTAGGCTAGACCTTCCCTGTGCAGACCACTGCTTTTCTATAAAAGAAGACCTGACCTGGCTTTAAAACAGTAGTGATAAGAGATTATCATATTATTGTTATGCTCTCAAAGTGCATGATTCTAATGATAAATTTGCACTGCCCAGTGATATGCATTATAAAATGTTCTACTGTAAGGCATTATCTCCTGTTCATAATTCACACCATTCCAGAACCTTTTTCAAAGCAAGGTAATGTGATGTGATGTTCATGCCTACCACTCAAACTTTTAAAGGGTAACAAGGTTATCTGTGTTAGATGGTGCATGGAAGTATATAAGACAAGAGACCCATGTATTTTGTATTTTCAATTTTGAAGATGATCCAAGAATTCATTTTACATTAATATACAATATTTGCACAAATGATGTTAATTAAAAAAAGGGAAAGCATGGGTACTGTGAAAATAACTTGTTTTATAATCAAAAATATTTCCATACACAAATCAACATACCTATTAATAAAAAATACTATTTAATCAAGCTCCACTGACTGATTCTCTAGTTTGAATTTGTTTGCTAGGATAAACTATTCAATATTTAAACAAACATTAAAGAATATTAACTTACACATGCGGTTATTCAGAATGATATCAATAATAATTTGCTGTAACTTAGCATGATCTTTATTGTACTTCTGAATAGCCTGCTCAAGAGCCTGAAAAACAGAAACTTGGGTCCCAGATCTTTTATACTCCTGCATGGCAAGTGAAATAACATCTGTTTGATCTGCTTTTGCCTGCAAACAGAAGTAAGAGTACTCAAAAACAATGATACAACCTTTGACATCATTAGAGAAGGTAGATCATATTAAATTTACCTTACCAACACCATGGATTATATACTGCTGCATAGCAGAAGCCATAGATACAGGACACATAAGGGGCACTTCAACAAAATCCCCAATGTCAAGTTGTTTCTGTTGTGTTGGTGAATTATAAGGTTGTGCCAGCCATAATGAATTTAACTCACAGTCTATGAAGGAAAATCAAAATGAAATGAGAGATGTAAACATTAACAATATACCAGGTCCTAAGGAAAAGATTGTGCATACATTAGCACCTGAAAAAAATGATAACTTACTGCCTACAGCATATGGAACAGGCATATAAGAAACCAACTATTTGTATATAGTATGAGGTATACTAACATCCTAAATCAAACATATAAGTTGATTGCACAATATACAGTTGAGGATTTACTGACTTGCTAATAAAGAAACATGAAAACCAAATACAAAAACATGATTAGAATCTTGAACACAATGACTTACTTTCTGTCAAAACCAATGTTGTGTAATATTAGATATGAAGACAGTGAGAAGAGAATAATCTGAACCTGATATAAATTCACTTACTTGCTGTGAAAACAATGGAAACAGAGTAGAAGTGAACACAGTGAAATAGACCCAGCTGAACCTGGCATGAATCACTAACCCACTGCCAAAAAAAAAGTCTGATGTTTAAAGAAGGCTAGCTGAATCTGATTTCAAATCACTCACAAGCTGTCAGGAAAACAAACCCAGAGGAGTAGTAAAGAATATGAGAAGTCATCTAGTTCAATATGGCATGCAATCACTGACTTTCTATTAAATCAATGGAATCAAAGTGCAAGATAGTAAATAAAGAACTCCTTGAATCCATCATAAACTTATGACTTACTTTCTGTGGAGATAATAGGATTGGTGTGTGTAGATAGTAAGAAATGATATGATAGCTGGATCTAATGTGAAATTACCCACTTGCTGATAATACAGAACCAGAGTGAGAACAGAAACAGTGAGAAAAGCTCAAGTAGTGTATAATATGAACTTATTACTTACTTCCTGTCAAGAAAAGAGCAGAGTGGAAACCAAAAAATCAGTGAAGTGAGCTACCTGGACTTGACATGAAATCACTCACAAACTGTTAATTTAACAGGATCAGAATGGAAAGGATGACAGTTGAATGAAAATCCATTAGCCCTAGCATAAGATTACTCACTTGCTTTTAAACCAATGAGATAGTGAGTAGAGATCCAACTGGAACTGGCACAGAATCACTCACCCACTGTCAAACCAATAAAATCAAGTGGAGGTGAAGATAGTTAGAAAAAACCTAGTTGAACATGATATAAGATCTCTCACTTTCTTTCAAAAAAAGAGTTGATGTAAAGACTGTGAGATAACACCCAGCTTTACCAGGCATGTAATCACCCACAAACTATCAAATTAGCATGACCAGAGTCAAATTCAAGAATCAAGATAGTAAAAAAAGACTGAGCTGGACTTGACATGCAGCCACTCACAAACTGTTGATACAATAGGATGAGAGTGAGAGTGAGAATAGTGGTCTGACCCCACAAAACCTGACCAGAAATTACTCACTTGCTGCCAAGCCAACAGATATAGCATGAGTGAGTGATGGCAGTAAGAATATGTCAGTAGAATCTGGTATGAAACTACTTACAACCTTCAAGCAGTAGAACCAGAGTGGGCATGCAAAAATCAAGAATCTCAGCTGAACATAAGATAAACTACTTACAATCTGTCAAGCCACCGGGACAGCAGCAAGTAAAGACAGTTAGAAGGGGTTCAGCTAGATCTCATGGCACCACACACTTGCTGTTAAGTCAACAATAGATAGTGAGAACATACTCAGCTGGACTGCCATGACATCACTCACTTTCTATAACCAACAGGTTCAGAGTAGAAGTAAAAAAAGTCAAAAAAAGAACAGTTATATACTGCATGAAATTTCTCACAAGCTGTTAATGTCCACAAAATCAGAGTGGAGTAAAAACAGTGAAAAAGATCTAGATAAACTTGACTTAAATTCACTCACAGTCTGTTAAGTAAAAACCACCAATATAAAAGTAAATATAGTGAGAAGGGCTGAAACAGTAACATTTATATGAAGACATTCACCTTCTGTCAAACCAGCAGAACCAAGGTAAAATGGTGAGAAAAGATCCAGAGGGACTTAATATGAAGTCACATACAAACTGCCAAGTCAACAGAATCAATATAGTGGTGAAAATATTAAGAATAAGAAGAGGCTAGTAGGATTTGGCACGAAATCACTTACAATCTGCCAACAGAGCCAGAGAAAATATCAAGGGGTTACTAAGAAAGACTTAGTTTGATTAAGTATAATACAACTCACCAGCTGTCAAGTCATTTGAACCAGAGCAGTAGTAAAGATAGTAAGAGAAAACCTAAAGTGGACCTGCTATAATACCACTCACATGCTGTTAAGCCAATAGTGAAAAGAAATTCTGTTATGCCCAACTTGAAATACTTACTGGCTAGCAAAATAGCAGGACCAGAATAGGAATGAATACAGTCCTCAGTTGGGTCTGAAATAAAATCACTCACTCCCTTTCAAGTCAATATAAGTGAAGGCAATGAAAAAGATGCAGCTTTTTCAAGCACAAATTACTCACTGACTGTCAAGCAAATAGTAGCAGAGTGGGATGGAAAAGAGTGAAAAGATGTTTAGTTGAATCAGTATAAAGCCACTGACTCTCTATCAAGTCAACCAGATCAGAGTTAGAATAAGGGTACTAGTGAGAAGTACCCTAGCTGAATCTGGGTCAGAATCACTTACTGGCTGTCAAGCCAACAGGACCACAGTGCAAATAAGGGTATTAATCAGAGATTAAGCTGGACCTGGAATAAAATTAGTACATACTGGCTATTAAGCCAACAAAACCAGAGCATAAGTGAAGGCAGATTGAGAATAGACCAATTGGTACTTGGTATAAGGAGACTCACAAGCTGCCAAACCAATAGGGCCAGAATGTGAATGAAGAAAGTCAGAAAAGACTGGTTGGACATGATATAAACTGTCTTACAAGCTGCTCAATAGGATCACAGTGGAAGTGAGGGTGGTCAGAACAGGCTAGCTGGAATAAAGTCACTTACTCGCTGTCAAGCCAATAAATGTAATATGAGTAGTGGGGATAGTGAGAAGTGACCCAGCAGAACCTGGTATGAATTCACTTACAGCCTGATACAACAAGACCACAGTAAGTATGCAGAACCATAAGAGGAGGTTCAGCTGGAGCTGGCATGAAACTACTTACACGCTGTAACAAAACCAGAATGTGTAAAGGACTATGAAATGACTGGACAGTGAACTAGATCTGGCATGAACACTCACCCACTATCAAACCAATGGGATTGAAGTAGAAGTGATGGCAATGAGAAAAGTGCTAGACACAATATAAAACCACTCACCAACTGTTAGACAAACAGAACCAATGTTAGCAGTGCAGACACTGACAAGAGACCCAGTTGAATAGAAATCACTTACTTGCTATCAAGGCAATAGCAACATAGTACAGAAGATAAAGATAGTTAGACAAGACCCAGATAAACCTGGCATGAAACCATTCACTTCCTATTCAGATAACATAATTTGAGTGGTGAAAACTGTAAGCAGAGATTTTGCTAACCTAACATGAAATCACTCACTCTCTATCAAGTTGACAGGACAAATGTAAAAGTAGAGTGGTGAGAAGAAACCCTACAAAACCTGACATGAAACCACTCACTTCCTGTCAATAAAATAGGTCCATATTTGGAGTAAAACACTAAGGACAGACCCAATTGGACTTGGAATGAAATCACTTACAATCTATCAGGCCAATAGGAACAGAGATGAAGACTGAGAAGAAGCCTAGCTGTACCTGGCATCAAATTACTCACCCACTGTTAACATTATGAAAGTGGAAGTGCAAACAGTAAGATACTCATCTATAACTGATATAACATGACTCACCCCCTGTTAAGTGAACAAGTCAGAATAATAACACATGTAAAAGGCTATGATTAGAAGTCATGCCATACTATAAATCAGCTTATCTAACCTGGACATATGGCATCCATCCCAGAATGCCAAGCTCCAAGTCTCTTTCATCAAAAGAAGACTTATACATTTCCTTCATTATGAATCTGTAAATCATTAGTCTCCTCAAGTAATAACATTTCAAAACAGTCCCCTTACTTGACAGCAAATTCAATGTTGAGTTTGAAATTTATTTGCTGTGTTGATATCACAAGCTTTTGCAGCTCCATGTTATCCAGTCCATCTGCTGTGCATCTTAGAAGTGCATTGCAATCAGCATGCTCATTGTTCATATCTTGATGGATGATATCAGCATAAACCTACAACAACACATTCCAATGGATACCTACTGGCCACTGACACACAGTTCTTAGGAGGGTACCTGCATTCAGCTAACTGGGTTTCAATTCTTGTCTTCAGCTTGCTGAGCATCTGTATTGCCAGCTCTCCAGCCCTTGGCTTTGCTTCTCTTACTGTCAAATTTTCATCTAAACAATAAACAATAAACAATAAATAAAAATAAAAATAAAAATAAAAAACCTTCATCTCTCAGTTTCCCAATTGCCAACAACTCCAGGGTATCAGCCTTCGTCAGCACCACAATCACAGGCACTTTGTTACATTTCAAAACCAGGGAAAAATTAGTGACAATGATTTCACCCACCATTTTGAGTATTACATTCATTGAAAAACCTTTCCTCTGCCTTCAAAATTGGCCTTGCATAATCAGTCATTGGGATGCAAAACCTAGATCCCAGTTGTCATCAGGTATCAACTATTGCCATAGTAGTAGTATGGTTTTACCAGATAGCATGGATCCGCTTTTCTAACTTCACCGTGGTTGCTCGTTTGGCGACAAAGTCCTTCATCAGGTTCAACTCGCTATCAGAGCCAGCCTCAAAACCTTGCGAGTCATGAAAGACGAAGTCTGCGTTGCTCCGAAAAATGACCTCATTTTCAATGTTATGATATCCCCTCTAAGTATAGTGGATGAGTTAGGAACATGGGCCAACTTGGTAGTGAACTCGCCTTCAGAGATCCCTGTACTACAGCTGCCTGAGGATCGATCTGAAAATTTCCATGTGTAAGGAACGGAAATTCTTGTAGGATGACATGACAGACCTTTTTTCCCTTGAGATTGAAGATTTCAGGGAGCTCTGTCGTGTTGCAGACACGCTGCAAGAGCGTTGTTTTACCTGCATTAGATCTGCCCACGACAAGAATCCTAAAACGACGAATTCGATCGAAGTGCTTTCTGACGTCTGCAGGATCCATGCGAAGGATACTTTCAGTAGGGTCGCGAGAGACATTATGGGTAGGATCCGTGCGAAATACAGTTTCGATAGGTACAGTGCGAGGCACATGGACTTCAGGATTAGTGTGATACTCGGATTCAGTAGGACTAGAGGATGGCATAATCTCCGCAGGATCCATGCGAAGTATAGTTTCAGTGCCTAAAGAGTGGTCAATCACTACTCACAGTACTTAGTACTACATGATACTGCGCCCAACTCACTCGCGGTGAAACTTGAGCCACGTTGCCGCAACTTCCTGACAAATGGAGGAGTCATGCTAGTCACGGAAATGCAGTTTGTCGAGCAGAGGCGGATAGTAGTGAGAGTACAAAGTTGAGTCTCCCACCCGTTGAGGTTGATCGGATTCAGTATCATAATCGGGGCGCTTATCAGGAAATGAGGCCAAAAAGGGCATGGGTGTATGATGTGACTCCATGGCGTGCTCTGAGACTGCATCTATATCTACAACAAAAACATACCTCTCAGCGTAGTCTATACCCCGACAATGCATGCTCACCAGCTTCTCATGATCCTGAGATGTGCGGCCATTGGTGCCCTCACCAATCTCACGTCAAGGAAAGATGCGATAAACTTTGAAAATTCAATTTGTCACCTGCTCCTAATGCAAGAATTAGATGGATATTGTAATTTCTACATTGTGATTGTAGTAGTGCTTCAAGTTCACATACGACTCCACAGGATAGGTCTATTTACTGTAGTGTTGGTGGCCATCAAACTTGAACATAGATAATTTCGATTCCCAAACCTTCCTGCTTTCAAAACGTGACCTTTCCGCCACACAAACATGTTGCCGTTGATCGCCTCGCTTTGCCGTTTGCGCAACGTTGATGTGACTGATAGGTTTTTGGTTCGGGTGGCTCATCTGTGGCACTCATTCAATTCGACTCGCTGCTCAAAATTAAAGGGCCAAAGCACTCATGCGACGGGTCTTCTGAGTTGGATCACTTGATGAAGACAAAAGGATGGAAGTACTGTCCCAGTACGTCAGTTTCCTGCTCTGGAAAACCTTCGTGCGCTCACCAACTGTCCGCAAGACTGCAAAACTCCGATTCAGAAGGAAAATGGGTGCAACCATATGACAGTATGTTCACGGTTTCCTGTGCACCATATACTGCACTGATTCGCGCCATTAGTGCATTGCTCCGGGCTGAAACATTCACTTTTGTTATATGGCAGCCACCGCCCATTACACGAAATGCCAGTTGCTCCAGGGTAGGATATTAGTCCACCTGTCAATATCTTGGGCCCTATCTAGTGTACATCCAGCGATGGTTAACGTAGAGGATGCTTTACAGAATGACTTGAGCAAATGCGGAATCGAGAACGGAGGCCAATAAACCCAAAGAGATCGATTCACGAGTGACACCCTTACTGTCCAAGTACCTCCGACGAAACTACAGGCTGTTCCTCAAAGGAGAAACGTGCTGTCGTGTTGTAGGGTGGTAATCCCAACACTAGCTGCAACACTAGTGACTAGCTGCATTGCACCATAGAAAACTGTTCAATGTACAGACCTGCTGGTGTCCAGACACGCTTTGGATACAGATAACGCGCTCCACCACCCTGTGAATAATAAACTTCAGTTCTGGCTGCCAACAGTTTCACATTAAGGTGTACCATTTGTGTGTTGTGCAACTCGAATAACGATGGTCGCAGTTGGAGGCAGGCCCTAACCTTGAATTGTGGGAGAAATGCACCGCCACTACTTCCAAGCCTATCGGGGTAGATCCGATGATTTAATTCATACCTCGAGCTAACAGTGCGCAAGATTCCGCAGGTCCATGCGTCTTTCCTGACCGACGACAAGTAGGGTTCTTTTCACTGGCAGAATACAGCGTACTTCTGTCTGTGGATGTCGGAGTAATCCAGGTTCCATTCATAGATCCATCGATTCGCAGGGAATATTGAAGCGTAAGACCCAACGACCAATATTTCTTCTTTTGAAACCTCTGGATCAGACAGTGACATTTTGCAGACTAATGGTTAGCCTAATAAGCCAGACTGAGGCATCCTCGGGCCAGAACGCTATATAACAACAGCCCCCGTCACTGTGCCCCAACGAAGTGTTCCCAAGCCCATCTCTCGCAGCTAATTGCGCAGATGAACATCCCTGTCACCTTGTTATACCCTCTTCTAACATTATATGGCCTTCATACCTGACTATTTCGGCACCTCCTCCCGCGATTGTATACCGGTGAGTGATGCAGTCTCTTCCATCGACATTGCACTATTGTACGTGTGGCCTGATGCCTACCCTCTTTTCATGAAGACCCGTACAAGCCAAAAGTACACCTCGTTGTCCATCCTCGCTGCGGACCTCTCTATGGAAACTTCTCCGACGTGAACGCAGGACTTGATATGACGAAGTATACAACAATCGTTTCCTTCGGGGTGAGTTACCCTTCTCAATGCGTGTATTCGCATGTGGAGGGAGACTCTCTCGGACCAAACTACGATACAGGACTCCTACACGGATGGTGGTAGTCACGATGGAGGATATCTTGCACCGGCGGTGGTCAATCCACCAGATGCTTTTGCAGGCGGCCGCTCGACAAATGGTAAGGTTTGGGTCGAACACCTCGCAGATGAAGTCGGAGCCAGGCTTATGGACTATGCGGTGAGCTCGACTTTGGTGCATTTACAGTGCGGTAGCTTGAATCGCAGTCTAGTGGTCAAGTGCCGTGACCAACATTAGCCTGTGGCCAGACAACCCCTTCCCAAGGGACTTTATCATGCAAAGTGAGAGTTGCAATCGCATGTGATGATATCCATAGAATGACATACACCCAGCAACCTTGTTTCTCGATCAGTCACATCATCTTGACCCAGATACGACACTTTATATCATATTTTTTGGGATCAAGTCAGATATGTTTATCGTCTGTTTATATCTGTCACTGACAGATGTCACAGTGACTAGGAAGACTCATTCAGTACACATAATATGCTATCTTTTTTCGCGAATACCTGACTGATGTATCGCAAACAGTCGACGGGAATAACCTGCCACAAGCAGCGGCAGATCTGCTAAGCCAAATAGCCCTTCTCTCCCAGCCCCCAACCAATGCACGTAACTTCCTCGTGACTGATGTCTATGGACGCGGCAGCCACAACGAATGGGGCGAAGCGTGGCTTCAAGCTATCTTTGATGGGCTTGTCAAGTTCCATACTCAATCATCTCACCGCTTGAACGTAGCATTCGCCAACTTTGCAACCATCTGGGACGGAGTGCTCGGTCCCGAGCCAGGTTACGAGGCTTTCGGGTATGTTAGCACGGATGCCTGTAACCCGGGGAATACCACTGCGTATACGTGTTTGGACCCTGATCATTATTTCTATTGGTTCTATGGGTGGGCCTAGTCCATTTATGCCAGTCGTGCTACTAGCGGCAAGTGATGCTAATGGTGTCGGGATGCAGGCACCCATCTGGAGTGACACATCGGATTATGGCCGATTATGTCTACAAAGTCTTGGAGTGATGTCGGGTCCCGTAGTATTGGATGGTCCCCTTATCCCACCTTGAGCTGGTTTGAGCAAAGGAAGACCGTATTTTTTTCTGTAAGTTAAAAACTTAATTTTGTATTCCCTATTTTTTGTAGTTGGTAAACATAGAGTCATGTTGGAGTGCTTCTTGGGTTTTTCAAGCTGGTGACTGATTTCACGGCCACATTTTTGATATACTCTGGGTGTAGATCAATCTAAATTGCTGATGCCTAGGCGATTATCAGCTGTGTACTTGGGTTCAATACCAATACTATCACTTACATCATTGTCAGCACCCCCACCCATTCGGCAGTCACAGAAATGTCACCATATGTCACCGGTGTCACACGGATTCCAGTTTTTCACATTTGGCTTTACTATATCCGGTGATCGCAATAATGATCCCGACACAGCATATACAAAATAATAACACACTACAAGGAATCAAGGTCGCACCAATTCTCCCAACACTCACTGTTAATTCCAGTTCCGGGGTTCATGGACCTACGATGTGCCGTAAAACGTTCCAAGGGATCATAGTAGATCCTTTTCCAGGGATAACACGTCTGCAAGAGGCCGTCCCACGCACTTGGTTCGTTCCCAACTGGAACCAAGATCTTTGGGTAGAGGCCGGCAACCCAAAAATCATACGTGGTGTAACTTCCCTCACCGGTAAACTCCACATATGAAAGGCTGGGGAAACCATTCTTGGCTGTATAATCCACGCGCACAAGGCTAGGAGTTTTTGCAGCAAGAGCGAAAACGATTCGGATGATGGGAACGTTGGCAGGGGATCCTATTCTGAGGGAGCAAGGGTCCATATCGTGGAAGAGATGCAACTGCGGGGAGTTGGAATATTTTTCATCATCCATGACTTGAAACATGATAACCCCGATATTATCTGCTCTTATTTCATCGCCTTTCAACAAAAAGGGGATGATGCCGTCGACAGCAAGATCATTTGCGCATAGCACCGCAGCGCCTCGGGTCATCAAACGCATCAGGTAATTGACATGAATGAGCTTCTCCTCATGAACTTTGACGAAATGGGTGAAGTAGACTTTACTGTCTTTGAATGCGTCGGCCAGCAATGACTCGGTTTGATTTGGGCCCTCCGCTCCGAAGTGCCATCCTTGGGAGTCAACGATGCTAACATGATCATTGGAGGCAGCAGAGGGTGTGCAAAAGAGGGACGTCAGCAGTTCAGTGAGGCTGCACCACCGCTGGTTGTTGGGAGGTTGAGCAAAGCAATCAGCAGGTCCCACCGCCTCGTCGCGTGCCATAGTGAAAAGTAGTGCCACTATCAATCCTCCTAGCTTGCCTTTGTTCACCGGAAACTCGTTCAGAATGACCTGCAATACCTGAGGAGGACTGAACCGCTGGGTAGTCATCACAAAATATGCCGCCTCTGAAAGTACTGGTTCAGAAGGTGACACAGTGACCATGGTCTCAAGGCTGTGATCGACCTTGAGAACGACCCGCATGTGCCAATGGACTTGCTCCTTCTCCAAGTCTGATACTGGCGAGGGATACATAGCAGTGAGAAATTCAATAGGAATTCGCTGAGCAAGACACGCGAACATTTGCGCGTTTGAGAGAACGTGAGGTTGTTTTGGATCTGCAGGGCCACCCAACAGCTTCTGGGTTGCAAAGAGGAATATTGTTTGCCCTTGTCCCCGCCGAAATCTAAGAGGGAATCTAGGGTAAAGGTTAGCTGGAGTCGAACGGAGTGAGTGTTTAATACATACAGAGGTCAACCGTATGATGTTAAGTGCTCCTCAGAGGTAACTTGGGAAAGCTTGACCGTCTTGCGAAGGTCCAAGGGTAGCGCAAACATGTCGAAACCGAGCTCACAGAATGGTGAAATAACTTCCCCTTCGCGGAGCATTCTGGCTGAGACGTCAAGTCCTGTGGCAGGGGTGTTCCCAAACAAGGAGCTAGAAGTCGAAAGAAAGAGTGTGAAGAGTGATAAGGTACGAAGTCCTCGTATTGCACGACGCATCTCGCCAAAGCGGGACCATGAACCCTCGTCTCGTGGCTCTGTCAGGGTATGAGCTTCATCGAATGCGAGGACGACCAAAGGATGTTCAGATGCTTGAGATTTGGGGTTTGATCTTGTTCGCTTGTTTGGTGGCTCCTCAGCTGGCAGTTCAGGTACTGACTCATCTCCAAGGGCTTTGCACAGTTCTTCGAATGGCTTACGCAACGGAAAGGCAGTGTCAAGCAACATTTGATCTATATCGTCCTCCGATGGACACTTTTCAGAAGGGAAATACACCGAATACTTGAGATAAAAGCCCTTGCGCGTCCCGTAAGCTAGGGGGGATTCGACATGTAGCGTTTCATACCTCAGCAAGGGTTTGAATGGTGTGATAAAATTCCTTCCGGTATGGACCATGGTCTCCGAACTCCATGCCATCCTTCATATAGTTCCAAAATTTCTCGGCAGTAGGTTCCTTGATCTCCTTCAGGACAGCAACTGTCTGAACAAATAACCCATGGAGGAATGAGCAGCTCCGAAGGAAAGCGTCTCTTTGTGTCATACTCCTGTAGCAACAAAACTGGGGCAACAGCAATGCGGGGACGCAAGCGTACCTTTGATAGCTAGTAGCTGGGTTCTCGAAGTTGAGTGTTGTTGAGTAATGAGAGAACAGTTGAGACTGTATTGAACTAGGTGTTAGACACTGAGTTCGTTTGTTCGTTTGTTATTCTACATGGGATATCCTACAGGGTATATATACCTGTGGTGCATGGTCTGTGCGTAGATAAGTATTATTCTCGCCTATTTCACCATATTCCCATATGTAGTGACTGCACTTTCCATATATGTAGTTATCTGGAAATGTGCCTGCAACGTGCATCAGCATGTGTTAAAACACGTGCCTTGCATGTGATAGTTCCGGCTATCTTGTGGAGCCGGTCATGTGATCTTCCGGTATTCCGGTTGACACTACTCCGAATCACATGTAACTGTGATCTCTGGAAATCTCCAAGATTAGACTAGATAAGATATAATCATACGTTCTTGTCGACACTCCTCCTCGCTAAGACTTGAACTCTAGAAGGTTCAGTCGCGAGCGATTGTCTTGGAATTTCTGCCATGTCAGATTCTTTGTCATCATGTCAGCTTTCTGCTGATCAGTAGGAACATAGTCAAGCATGAAAGTTTGCTTCTCAACGCATTCGCGAAGGAAGTAATACTTTATATCAATGTGCTTTGACCGTCCTTCCATGACTGGATTTTGCGCGATATGGATTGCGCCTTTGTTATCTCCAAACATCATGAAGTGTTGGAGGGAAAGATGACACTCTTGAAAGAGGGATTTGATCCATAGAATCTGTTGTGCACAGTCGCACATAGACATGTATTCAGCTTCTGTTGAAGACAGAGCCACCGTTGGTTGTCGGCGAGATCGCCAACTAACTAAGTCATTGCCAAGAAAGATAGCATAACCGCTGGTTGAACGCCGTGTTTCACTGTCGCCTGCCCAGTCAGAGTCAGAATAGCAATCCAGTGACGAAGCTCCTCCTGAAAAATAAAGTGCGAGATTTGGAGTTGAACCCAAATACTTCACAATGTGAAGTGCCTTCTGAAGGTGTTCTTCGGTAGGATTTGCCATGAATTGTGACATTTTGATTACGGCAAAAGCGATGTCTGGGCGAGTGCCAAGCATGACGAATAGGAGTGATCCTATAACGGATTGATACTGTTGTCGTATTGTTGGACTTGCGTTATAATCCTTTGGTGCTGTAGATGGTTGATACCCAGCAGGTAAAGGTGTGCGGACGTGTTTGACATTTTCCATTTGAAAGTGTTTGAGAACTTTCAAAACATAGGGATGTTGGTGTAAAACCATGGAGCGTTTAACGCGATGTGAGTCAAAGTGTGGATTTGGGTCGGAGAAATAACCCAAACACAACACCAACAAAGGACTATGAAATTGTGCGAGTGGTGGTTTACCTCCACGGTGTCCAGAGAGGATGTGCTGAGGAGGGGGAGAGGGGATCTACACCAACAGGGTGATGC
>Ga0307518_10000515_pt1 | contig 29391 bp, 42 predicted proteins | sample 25_EM_MG_FD_203889 | JGI IMG/M metagenome (GOLD analysis project Ga0307518, IMG submission 203889) | Populus trichocarpa ectomycorrhiza microbial communities from riparian zone in the Pacific Northwest, United States - 25_EM | ecosystem: Host-associated > Plants > Roots > Unclassified | place... | reverse complement strand
GTCAAAGTTCACTCGGATAAGTCCGCGCCGCGCTACATCACTTTTGAGTTGAAAAAGTTCAAGTCTCCTTTTGATCTTCAACCATCAAAGAGCTGGTCCCACTCTGTCATGACCCTCTTTCTTCCCCTCGACGGTGCTCCTCCCCCGCCGTCGACGCCCACATTCCTCATACGCACCGACAACGCCCTCGTTCATCTCCGCAACGTCGTCGATACGATCCTCAAGGCGAAACGGCTCGTGGTCGTATGTGGTGCGTGTCTTTGTCCTCATAAGACATCATAACTCCGTATTCGGTTGCGCATATCTGACATCGTGCAATTTCAAGGTGCTGGAATATCGGTGCAGGCTGGCATTCCTGACTTTCGATCCCCAAGGGGCCTCTTCCAGGCACTTAAAAGGGACAACCCAAAGGAGGCCCTCACTTCAGGCAAAGATCTCTTCGATGCCTCTGTATTTAATGTGGGTCGTCTCCTCCCTCTCACCCAGCCTTTCAGACGCGTTATACATGTGGCGCCCGAGACTACTTGTCCTGTGACCGAAATAGGGAGCGGTCTCGGTCATTTCTATCTATCCTCAAGATACTTGTTGCCATGAGAGCCTCGCTTACACATTTTTTCAGTCAGAACACACTACATCACTATTCTGTCAAATGATCGCCCAACTATCAGAGCTGTCGCAGGCGGCCAGCCCGACGCCTTTCCACCAGATCCTTCGATCTCTCGACCAGCGTGGCGGGCTTTTACGTGTTTACACTCAAAACATCGATGCGATAGAACTTAAATCAGGCCTCTCTTTTGGCGTCCCAGAATTCGAAGATAAACGGTACAAACCCCGATCCAGGGCAAAAACGTCTCCAGCTGCGAGTTCGGCCGATCCAGCGTTGCCCTCATCCTCTTCAGGCTCTTCTCTGTCACAGCAGCTCCCGGCCTCTCAACCCAACTCTCGCCATCCATCTCCTGCTGTAGAGGTACCACGCTGTATCCCTCTGCATGGCACGCTTCAGACATTACACTGTCAAACGTGTACACACACGTTCCCATTGGAAGATTACATAGCGTCACTGACGTCAGGAACGCCTCCTTACTGCCCCGAATGTACACAAATGGAAGAGACACGACAACTCGTAGGCAAACGTGCCCGCGGCGTGGGCAAACTCCGTCCAAGCGTCGTGTTATACAATGAAATGCACAAGGATGGTGAGGGTGTTGGGGAAGTCGTCAGGAGGGATCTCGTTGGGGGCTCAAAGGGCAAGGGCAGAAGTGGAGCGGACGTGCTTCTTGTCGTCGGCACGAGCCTGAGGGTTCCAGGGACGAAGCGGATAGTTCGGGAGTTTTCGAAAGCAGTCCGATCACGCTCAACGGGAGGCGCTTCCCCATCCATGGATGCAGATTCACCAGCACCGATCCCCTCACCCCGCCGACCCCCGCGATCGAAGGAGGGTTCTCAGCCGATGCGCTCGATTTACCTTAATCTCGACTTCCCGGTGCCTACACGGGAATGGGAGGGTGTGTTCGACGCATGGGTGCAGGGCGACGCGCAATCGTTTGCACAGACGTTGATGGATGAGATAACCAGAAAGGCGCTCGCGAAGGAGGCTGCCGACGAGCGGAAGCGGAAGCGCGAAGAGGGTTCCAACGGGACGGATGCCGCCGAATCGATGCCTACTGCCGGGCCGGAAAGTCCGCCTACCAAGCAACCAAAAACCCCTAAAGGACCTTCAAGAATGTCTATGCGTACGCCTGTGTCTGCTCCTGCATCAGGGCGACGCCTGGCGAAGAAGTCCAAGGAGAGATCGTTGAGCGTTCCTCGGCGACGCCATAGTGGTAGGGCATCCGCCAAGTCGGCAGCCCGTGCACCAGCCATGTCCTCGGGACTGACGATTCGGATTCCCAGTCTTCAGCAGCTCCAACAAAAGGGACGCCCGCCTTCCAAAGATCACATCCGCCACATCTCCCTGACTCCCCCCATCAAGCGTCGCCAGCGTGCCTCGTTGGGAAAGCGGCGGGCTAGCGAGTCCTATCCCTTGTCTGACCACACACCCAGCGATCTATCGGACATCTCAGATGTGGAAATGGAGGGCGAGCTCCCGACTCTTCCACACTCGCTGCACCGCGGGCGTCGCTCGTAGTTGCAGCTGACGATACCTTCTATCCTTATTTTATATATCGCGTACGCGAACTGATCACGATTCACGTGTCTGCATGAACGAGTGGTTTACTTATTTTACAGCGCCTTTTAGTCTTATCACGTTTACATATTGTAACTTATCTTGTACGAACGCTACTATCGAGTAGAAGTGGGACCAACATTTTGTAGATTGGCAGTCTTGTTCACCCTTCGAGCGCTAAGCGCTTAGCGCTCAAGAACGTTCCAATGGCATTCATTCGGGAAACAGATAACATTTCCGAGAATCACATGGTAGTCGCGTGCTAGCTGGCAAGGTATAAATATACATCCGAGCACGAGCCCAGCCCAGCTCCACAAATCGTGCATCCAGCATGTGCGCATAATTATTACTGACGTATACCCGCGTCGTGTTCCCCAGCTACCCAGTATTGACACGCCCAGATCTATGTAAGACACCTCGTAGGGTCAACTTCCACAAGCCAGGAAGCCAGCCGAAAAAAATGCCTCGTAGAAGAATGGATCAATCTTCCCTATCATTAGCAACTCGTCGTCTGGTGAAATGGCTCAAACGAGGAGTGAATAAATAGGGATTAGAAGAGACTAATCGGGGAGATAAACATTCAACCCTATATGGTGCTGTGGATGTTGTTGATGGACGGCAGTAACGAGACGACCTAAAAGAATGCATTCCGGATCAGCCCTATGGATATCAAACAACAGTGGCGACTTACAGCATTGCATTGTGTTTCCTGTGAGCTTTGGGTATCAAACACATTCCAAATACCTGCCAGGAACCTGGTGTTTAAGAAGCCGCTAGTTGACAGCAGGACACGCGAGAAACAGAAAGATTCCAATGTTATACACGTCTGCAGTTGCACGTTCCGCAATAGAAAGACAAAGAAAGCGAAGAAAAAAAAATTAAACAAAAGACAACCCCTCTCATTCCTGTGCCCACCCCAAAACGCAAGCACGTGAATGACAAGGATATATGATTGAGTGAATAATACGTTAATACTAAAGGACGGAAGAGAACGAGGGAAGGAAAGATGCCATGGAACGACTGTGTAGAATGCGGGTGAGTGATGCAAGAGGGTATAACGAGTCAGCACCGTTTCCAAGAGGTAAGGTGGGATGTTATATATAAAAAAGAAAATTTCCCGACCTGCGCTCGTTTCGCCAATAAGGACCTATTGGGAAATATGGAGCATCAAAAAGCCTTGCGGTATGTAAGATAGCAATGGGGAGAGAATTTGGTAACAGATCATGCGCATGTCGTCAGTAATATCTACGTCCAGCATACCTGAAAACACCAGTCAACCATCCTCCCCCCCATAGTGAAGACATAGATGTCCTACCAGATAACGAGTTTGCGGCCCGCGCGATGTTGCCCAACAACCAGTGTCGAGTCTCATGCCCTGCAGCAAAACAAACTTGCGAAAAAGCCACGCTTCTTCGGATGCCTGTCGTCTTCCATATCGTGTGGGCCCTGCATCTGGCTTATGCCTCGCACATGGGCATCGCGCACAGGCGTCCCGCCAGTCGTGTCCTCTCGCGAGTTTGCCAGGTTCTTCGCCCCGAGCACTTGCGCACCGTACAGCAGCGAATCCGATGCATCGTTCCGCCCGATGTGGTTCCCGTTTTGGACACCGGGGACAGGCGAGTGTCGTTCGTATCCGTTGCTGGGTCGGTACCCCGCGGGAGGCGCATTGGCGTACGGATGAGAAGGAATTCCCGTCGTCTCCCGCATCTGTTGACTGACACGTCTGCTCGTGGGGGCTATCGGCTGGACGCTCATATCGCCGCGGCCTGTCGAGTCTCGCGGGCCATGGCCTTCGCGAGTTTGGGGACGCCGGCTGCTCTTGACATGTGCAGGCGTGGGTGCAAGGACGAGGGGAGTCGGCGGTGTGATGCCATCTGCAAGAACTGCCCGTCGACGAGTTTCACGAGGACGGGGGGTATGTGGAACATTGGCTGTAGCATGTGCCTGTGCGAGTATCGATGAGGGGGTCTAAGTGTATAGGGCGTCATGGCACAAAGGAGGAGAGGGTTCCGATGATGACGTACATTACTAGCTTCCCAGCCTTTGCCACCATTCAAGAGCATCCAGTCGTAGATGCCATCATCCTGTTCACCACTGTTCTTCAACACCTTGGTGAACAGTTCCCTAAGGAAGTCGTAGTCTGGTGCCTCCTCGAAGCCCAGCTTTCGCACATAGTTCATGTAAATGCCGAATTCCTCTGGTCATGGGCGTCAGCCAAACGAACCACCACAGCAACCTTGTGGCTCATCACATGGACCAGAAGACGACACAGGAACACACAGGAAGGAACTAACCTGGGAAGCCCTCGCAAAGCTCCCCAATGGGAGTCGTTTGCTTCTTCTCACCAATCTTCTCGTACTTCTGCTTGTTTGTGGCCGCTCTAAGGCCCTGCCACGGAAGACCGCCCCGCAGGAAGTACATAAACACGTGCCCCAGCGACTCCAGGTCATCCCGACGAGATTGTTCACGGCCGAGATGGGTGTTTATTGACATGTAGCGGGCAGTGCCAGACAAGGACTTGCGCTCACGGTATGGGATGTGCACCTTGGTCTTCGGGTCACGGTAGTGCTTCGCCATGCCGAAATCTGTACCCAGACCAAATTAGCACCGAAATCAACCTACAGCATGTCACGGAAGATGCCGCCATCAAGGTATAGTATGATCACAGACAACAAAGGAACGGGATACAAGGCCCACGGAAGCGAAAGATCACCGATGCATAGCTCGGGAAGGTAAATGCTCACCGATAATATGAATAACATTGGCATTCTTTGTTGAAGGCACACCGATCAGGAAATTATCTGGTTTAATGTCTCTGTAAATGAGCGACTTGTCGTGGACTGATTGGATGCGCGTGATCTAGGGAATCACCGTCAGCAGCCATTCAAATCCAGGGATAGCAACCGCGAAAAAAAGTATTACAAGGGACAAAGGGTTCAGCCTTGGCATCATTGCCAATACCACGTTGGATGTGGGGGGGAAAACAACCGAACAATACGACAATGGAAAATGCCTCACCATTTGTTTGGCAGCCATACAGACAGTTTTGACAGTGAACTTGCGCCCACACATATCAAACAGGTCCTCTAAATTAGGCCCGAGTAAGTCGATGACAAGGACATTATGAAGTCCCTCCTGCCCGAAATGGTGAACCTGAGGAACGCCAACTGGGAGATCACAATTGCATATTATTGATTAGGAGCAACGTGAGACGAGGTTCGATGGGACAAACCTGTACCGTTGAGCGTTCTGTACGATCGAAACTCATCCCGTAATTGTGGGGCGTCAGACTTTCGTGGTTCCTTTGGAGGAAGAGATCGACAATAAGCACTTCCAGTCATCGGAGCGATGTGGGGCTGCGGGTGGACGTACAAATTTAATGGCTACGGGCTGGCTAGTGATGAGTTTGGTGCCTGCAAAGGGGTACGAGTCAGTCCGCGAACGACGGTGTCAAACAACAAAAAATCAAATAATAAAAAAACGACGTCGGATATCCCGCCATCTACGCCAATCGAATGAGCCAGTCTGCCTGAGCAGAACAACTCGGGACGTGGGCGCCTAACGCCATGGACTATTGTCGGGTCCAATTGCAAAGCAGGCGCCGCGCAGAGTGACCAACACACACCTTCGAAGACGACACCGAAAGACCCCTCCCCGATTTTTTTGCCCACACGGTAGTGGTTTCCGACGATACCATTGGAGGTGGCACTCTGGGAATGGTGTCCCGAGGAAGATGCTATAACGTGAGGGGTCGTCATTGTCCGGTGTTAGGGTGGATGGCGTTGGCAGGTTGGTAATGGTAGAAGAGTGGGGACTGCTGGTGGTGGTGATAGTGATGGGGTAGGAAAGTTTTTGGAGGACACCAGTCCGAGGGAGAGGGGAGAGGTCTTGAGAACAAAGAGAAATCACCGGGCACAAGTAGCAGAACAGCGGACTTTGAATTTCCTAATCAGTTGCACGGTTCACCACGTTCCCCAGCCCCAAGAGGAGCGGCAGCAGAAAAACATATCCTAACAGCAGACACTCGTGTTTCATGTGCTAAACTCTTACGCCCACCAAAACACGTTGGGGATGCACAGAACTCAGCGTCTGTCTCCCACGGAGACACAAACAACTAGCCTCCTTGGGCATGGAAGCAGCAAGGTACCACAGCTGCCTGTAGTGTACTTCACACAATATCCGATCATGTCACACAGCCTGTGGAATGGAATGCAGTCTCAGCATCATTCAAACACCACAATCTGGTGCACATTCGCAACGACCGGCCATACACCCTCCACACCGGCCTCTTCTTTATCCGCCTCCCTCCTCTGCAGCATAAAACTGTGCACAACTAGCTTCGTCGACACCACAGCCCGGCACACCACAAACATCCCAAGTCTTGCACCGAGGTAGAGTATGTCATAGCTCAGCTGTCCCATACCACCACCCCCACTCGCACTCGGACACGTGTCTCCGGACGGGGAAACCGCGCAGTGCAACGAGGGTAGGGTAATGAGCGTCGTAATTATATCCAGACGACCGCGTTGGAGCCCAGAATCCACAGCTGCGTGGTCACCGATCAACGAACCCTATCCACGACAAACAAAAAAGGCACAGTACTCACAAGTATCACGGTCAGACGCTCGAGGGATCGATCCGGACCCATCGCACGCAAGAAACTCGCCACAACGGTGGATGCGATACGAAAAGGACGCAAGACGGGAATAAGCAGAGGCAAGACTCGCACGATCTGCTTCGTAAGTCTGCACATACCTACATGAGCAGTCCGCCAGAAGGCAAGGGAGAAGCACCGTGCCGATTAGCTTTTGGCAGCATAAGATCATCCACCACGCGATAACCTACCGTCGAAGGTAATCTAGCGTCATCTCCGACATTTCCCGCTCCGCCGCGGATGTGTACTCTGCAGCGGCATCGGGCGTTGTATTGTGCAAGCCACCATCATCTTGTGGAGCCGATGGCCCAGGAACGGGTGTAGGGGGTGCGGTGAGCACGGGAATGGGTAATTTTGGCCGGTTTGGCGGTGGCGGAGGATGGAATATGACGACATCACCGTCGTCGTCCGCTCCGGGAGGTCCACAAGGCTGACTTGATGCAGATGGTGATGACGACGACGATCCGACCGACCTTGCTACAATGGCACGGCGAATGGAGGACGGTCTTGGGGGAACGGGAAGTTTCTTCCCATTTTGTGTCGCACCGTTGGTGCTATTGGTATCAGACGGTCGAGAAAGGCCAGAAACTGGCTGAGACATAGACATGGGGACAGTTCTCTTTGTCGGTGAACCATCGACCAAACCGCGCGACAGAGATGCTGACCGTGCACGCGACGGAGAGGGATATCCTGAATGCGAGCGCGCATTTGCCTGGTGCGTCTGTGTGATGGCTGTAGCGAGATCACATGGTTCTGGTTTCAACGTGTGTGACCAGACCGGAACGGGGCTCGACCTGTGTCATAATAACTGGGCGTTTAGACGAGACGATGTCGAGGACGCGCCAGTCTTTTTGCATACCAGTCAATAGCTAGCCCATCGTCCCTATAGTTGTTAATATCTAGGGTGAGAAAGAAGCTGGTTGCGTGTCGCTCACCTAATCATTGTTCTGACAACCTTGAGATCGAGTGCCACAAGCTCGTTGGCGCAGACGGTGGCCCATTCCTTTCTGTTACGCTTGTATTCTGGACACGACGATTGGCAGTTCGGAGGCAGGGGTGCGAATCGTTTGACTCCAAATGTAACGAGCTGTCTTGTCCCTGGTCCTCGTGATGGAGAGGGACTGCGTTCTGACTTGATGTATTTGGGGGCGGAACTCGTGGGTGGCGTTGTCTGATATGCCGTGTCATCAAGTTTTGGTCGTTTTGGTCTTGGAGAGGACATGCCTCCTAGTGGTCGTGAAGAATGGTATGCGTGAAAGTGAATGGTGTGAATTACTTACCAAATCAACTCTTCTAATGCTTCGCCTTGTTGTGGCTGGTCCTGTACATATAGCTGGCAGAATATTTAGTTCAAGTGCCCCCTGCGTCGGCGGAATACTTGACGAAGGCGAATTGAATTGCCCAAGCCATACGGAACCAAAAGTCAACAGGGGAGATCCAAAAAAGGGAACAAGTTCTGTCGTCCTGCCAGAAGCCTTGAAGCGTTGGGAACTCAGAAGACATCTATTGACAGATCCCTCACCTTGGCGCGGGGCGCACAAGCAGATTTGCAGGCTGCACGACATGTTCTGTCCATCATTGTCTACGCGCTGGGCCAGTCGACTCTTCATGTTCGTTACCCCGGTTATCATGGTTGCCGGACCCGACACCAGTTGAGAACATGTCCGAGTTTGTTGCACTCAGTGCACCAGACAGCCATGTCCGTGATCCAGGCGGCCTCCATGATGAGATATCCGGGAACGTTTGCTTCCTCACCCAATCAAATGATGGGGACTAGGTTTAGGTGTCCGATCACGTGGGATATAGTTGAGGGACCCATGTGGAGGGGAATTTACTTAAGGGGTCTATTCGCACTCACTGGACCCGTCTCCCTCTCTTCACCCCCACCATGGCTGTAAGGAAGGGCTTGTCAGGTGTCTCTCTCATCTTCGCGTACGTCGCCTCTGCGCTTGAGCGTGTTCTTGCCTCACAGAATTATATCCTGATCGAACAGTTGTGGTACCGCGCTGTTCTCTGATGGTATGTTGTCCCCTATGACCCTTGGGACCACCACTGATGCATTTCCAGGTTATGCCAATGGTATTATCGGGAGTGGTACGTGTCTCATATCTAGTCCGTGCCAATCTCACCCCCCCTCGCTATCACAGTCAATACGCGTGCGTTATTTCTTCACAGATTAGCATCGGCGCTCATGAACCCCACAACCAGTATTGGGACGCATATACGGTACCGACACGCTCAAGGGGAAAAACTACAGCAACACCCTCACCAGTGTCGCTTTTGCCGGTAAGCCCGCCCACTCTCTTATTCATAGTCTTACGCAGACCACCCATCAAAGGTACCGTCGTGGGCATGCTCACATTTGGATGGATTTCCGATAAGCTGGGTCGCAAGTTTGGAATGGCACGTTGGGCTTTGTGATAATTCTACCCCACCATCTCACTGTTGTTAAAGATGTCCGCAACTGTTATCGTGGCCCTTTTCTCTGGCCTGTCTGCAGCCTCCTCTGGCGCAAATGGCAGTTTCAGCGGCATGTTGGCAATGCTATGCGCCTGCAGGTAGGTATCTGTATCTAATATAGAATCGTCATTGACTGTTTGGTCGCTATTGCCACATCTAGGTTCCTACTAGGCATCGGTGTTGGTGCGGAGTACCCATGTGGTTCTGTTTCTGCCTCAGAACAGACCGAACAAGAGGGCATCTCCAAAAATGCTCAACATAGGTGGCTGGCTCTCGCCACCAGTGAGTATTGCTTGATTCTTTGGGCATATATGCTTGTTGAACACTCTTCAGATACCATGATCGATATCGGATTCGTGGTTGCAGCCTTCGTGCCACTTGTCTTGTACTGGATGTAAGTTTCTAAACCACTTGAGGTCACGACCTGTTTTACATGAGACGCCCAGTTTCGGACCAAACCATCTGCGTGCTGTCTGGCGTCTCTCTCTTGGCCTTGGCGTCGTCCCTGCATTAGCCGTCTTACTCTGGCGTTTGCGCATGGAAGAGCCAGAATGCTACAAGAAAAACTCGATGAAAACCATGTCCATTCCATACTGGCTGGTCATCAAACGCTACTGGAAGAGCCTTCTCGGGTTATCATTGGCTTGGTGAGTGGCAAAGCCTCCACAGTGCGCTGCTATTAAAAATAGCGCTCCAAAGGTTCATTTATGACTTCATCACGTACGTGCATATTTATATACATGGCGGAGGAAATGGGCGCTAATGCAGACGTTTCCCCAGATATCCCGTAAGATAACTTACACTCTTGAACACGTTAAACATGGCTCTGACAATACCTCAGTTCGGCATTTACTCCTCCACGATCACGGACAAGTCTGTCTCCATGTTTCGTACTTGTTCTACACCTCACATATCGTGCTCTTCAGCATCACCGGAGGCAATACAGCCCTTTCCGTTGTATTCGGATGGTCCGTCGTTATCAAGTAAGCCTATTCCCCTCTTCGTCCGTGGCATACATGTTGACTTGTGCTAGCTTGTTCTATATCCCAGGTTCGGCGTCCAGCTGGTCCTGTCGTGCATGCCTAATTTCTCGCAGGAACTGTGATCGGAGCCTTCATCATCGACTACCTCGGCCCGAAGACGACGATGGTACATCTAGCTCATCGCTTCCTCATATACACCCCATTCTGATCGTGTTTCATCAGATTTTCGGATTACTCGCGCAGGCCATCATCGGCTTCATCATGAGCGGCCTGTACAGTCCGCTTAAAAAGCACATTGGCGCCTTTGCCGTGAGTCGGGCGCTAGATAGCAACTACTACCCGTATCTGAATGGCTATAGGTTGTCTACGGTATCTTTCTGAGCTTCGGAGAAGTCGGTGTGTTAAAAATGACATCATCTGGCGCTGTGAAAAAAAAGGTTGTTGACATGCAGTGCGACAGGTCCCGGAAACTGTCTTGGCGTGCTTGCCGCAAAGACCGGTCCCACTGCCGTCCGGGGACAGTACTACGGATTTGCAGCTGCTGTTGGCAAAGTCGGGGCTTTCGTCGGAACCTGGGGTGCGTATAGCTTAGCCATTTCGTCCACAATGACATCTGACTGATTCGAAACACCGCAGTCTTCCCTCGCATTGTCGATGGTAGGTGTTCCATCACGATGAGCGTGGCTCGGCCTGACGCACCAGCCATACAGCGTTTGGTGGTTCATCGAGTGCCAAAGGTGACACGGGTCCGTTCTGGATCGGAAGCGGTCTCGCGGTTCTGAGTGCGCTTGTGACATTTTTCCTCGTCAAACCCCTCACGCATGACGGAATGAAGGCCGAGGACGAAGCTGTACGTGCTTTTAATCTGCCTTCTCGCATCTGATCTGTTCGTGCGATGATGATTGCGTGTTCTAGTTCCGCCAGTACCTGATGGAGCACGGGTTCGATGTATCGTCCATGGGTATTCCAGTTGCCGAGGTGTCGTCAACGGTTTCGGATCCAGAGAAGGATTTGAAGACGCCTACTTGAGAAGTTTACGATGGAGAAATGATGTCGTGTGCAGAATAACGATGACGACTTGAATCTCTCTAATTAGTGACCTTGCTCTTACTTTCGAATACCGAATTGCTAGGTTAAATTCTACACGTTCGTATTTATCTACCTAATTGAAGTCCATTTGATGGCCCCAATACCGGAAACCCGTTTGTTTTTCCATCCGCGGTTAGAGTGGGATTTAATCGCCCATAGATTAGAACCGTCAAAATGACCTCTTTTTTACAGTCGGGCCCCGAGTTTCGCCTCGAATTGGCGGAAACTGCTTGGCTAAGAACTAGTACACGGCCAAGAAACAGACTCCGGTTTGGCGTTTTTCCTGACGTAGTATCCACCCGGACGCCAGGTTAGCCGGCCCCTAAGGCGGAGGTTCCTGAAAAACAGAAGTCTTGCAAGGCGATAAGAAGTTCCTCGGGAGTCGGGACACTGCTTTCCGACCAAGTTGACGTTGTGTGAGACCTGCCCAATCTGCTGGTTCTTCTAATCCCCCTGTCTTCTGTCTCTATTCATGACAAGATGGTGATGGAGGCACCGAAAGTGGTCGTTCGACGTAAAGTGGCGCCATCCCCCAAGTTGGGCAGAACGGTTGGCAACTTGACATACAGGGATTGCCTTCGCATACGAACGACGCATATTGATAACTGCTCTTGATTGGAACGCGACTTTGTCGACGCCAGCAGTGCTTGCTCAGATCAAACCTGAACAATGCGTTCACCTGAGAACTTGGAAGATACGGTGTGGTGCCATGCAACATTCATCACGCGCTTCTCTGCCCGCTTTCTCGGCGATCCCGTGCCTATTATGTATGATCTGTTTATCAACACGTCATTGAATTCAACTTGATCATTGAAACGTGCAGACCGTGAGTGTATCCACATCTCCCAAAGGCAGCGGGTATGATCATCTCCGGTTGGTGCTCCCTAACCACCCCACTGTTATTTATGCGTTGATACGGTCTTCACCACTCCCACTTCTTCTCTCGGTGAGAGCAACATGACCATCCACGAAAACACGCCTCTATTACCAGCAAGATGGGTGAGGACACCCCTCCCAAAACATCAACTCGCAGTTGTATTGCTGGCCTTGTTCGTTGAGTCCATCTCGGCGCAATACATCGTTCCATTCATCAATCAGGTCAGTCTCTGGAAAATGTCGCGTTTGGGACGCTGATGCCCATATTGTGCAGTTAATACGTGATATAGGCATTACGGGTGGCGACGATCGTAAAATCGGATACTATGCAGGGCTTATTGTGAGTGACCTTCCCTGTACCGTACCGAGGCACGTACCTGAACATCTCATCAATCCACAGGATTCACTGTTTTATTTGAGCCAGGCACTCACGACTCTGCATTGGAGCTGCCTATCGGATTATATCGGGCGCAAGCCGGTTGTACTCATTGGTTTAATGGCCCTCTGTATATCAAATATATGTTTTGGGCTATCCAAGAAATTCTGGGCACTCGTTCTCAGGTTAGGATTCTCGTGACACTGGGCTCTATTGCTTACCTCCAATCTTTCAATATAGCCGATGTATTGCTGGGGTGCTGAACGGAAACATGAGCGTCATGAAGAGCATCGTGGGGGACATCACCGACTGTACCAACATGGCTCAGGGATTCGCCATCCTTCAGGCTATGTTACCTGTTGGCGCGGCAGTCGGGTAGGTGAACTGGTGTGAATTTCCAATGTCTAATGCGAGCCCGTACCTGTAAAGCCCGCTTTATGGTGGCATTCTGGCAAAGCCGCATGACCATTGGCCCAGGCTCTTCTCCGGGATATTCTGGCAGAAATACCCATATTTCCTTCCTTGTATTATATCCGCCTTGCTTGCTGCGGTCGTCCTTGTGACGGCTGCGCTGTTTCTGAAGGAGGTAAGCGTTTATATTCTTCTAGAGAACCGGCCTCACAACACACAGTCACGACCGCGCAAAGAAAGTAAGCAGTACTCACAGTCGAAGGCATCTGCGAAAGATACTGGGAATGCTATCTTCGATGAGGACACTGCAATACCAATTCATACCTTGATGAAGACGCATTCCGTGATGGTACCCATTGCGGTCTGTGGCACATTTTCTCTTCTCGACGTCGGTTTCTTTTCCCTTGTACCACTGTTCTACGCAACCCCTATCGAAATCGGTGGGTTGGGGCTGCCACCGTCCACCATTGGCATGTCCCTGGCAGCGTTTGGTTTCATTGACGGCTTGTTCCAAGTCCTTTTTGTCGCGAGGCTGATAGACCTCTTTGGTGCTAAGAAAGTCTTTCGTATCTCAACACTGGTGTACTTCCCTCTAGTCGCACTATTCCCGGTCATGACCTTGATCGTCCAATCTCAGAAAAGAGTCACTCAAGTGGTCTGGATCATAATGGCCATTCAACTTACGCTCATGGTGATGGTGGACACAGCCTATGGTGTGTTCGAATCATTTCCTCGAGCCAAGGGAACTAGTTGACTCACGGGAGTGTTCATCCTCGGCCGTCATCTTCATAATCGTCACAAACGCGTCTCCAAACAAATATTCGCTGGGTACTATAAATGGACTTAATCAGACAACGGCTGCGATTGCAAGGGCCATTGGTCCAGCGGCATTCACATCGCTGTTTGCATTCTCGAAACAACACAACTTAGTCGGAGGGAACGTCGTATACATCGTACTCGAGATACTCACATTTCTTCTCGTCATTTTGTCGAGCATGCTCCCTGACCTAGAAAACAAGGATGGTGGGATTATGACCAGAAAAGCATGTTCGCATGATACTGTATGAAACTTACGATGATTTCATAACATTTGGAGTTGTATTTTTATGTAGTACCAGTAGTTGAATCACAATGGGCGAAGTTCTTCATGCGGCGTCTGAGAAGCAACTACAGGCAGCAGCTGTTCGATGCTGGAAGCGTTTGTTAGTAGTTTCAAGTGGTTATTCAGCCGATTTTTCTCGTGATATTAGTATCCTGGCGAGAGTTACATAGTAGTAGCCCTGTGCAGTGCAACTGCAACAGGGTAAGCGACTAGTAACTTGAATTACTAATTGGTGTACCTGTGCGAGCAACTCACAGACAAGTAAACTGAGGAAGTTGTACTAACCAAAGGCTTCTACTTTCACAAGCAATCCCCGTCGACATCCTTTGGTATAGCTTTCAATTCTTCTGCCAGGTATCAGAGGGGCGAACATTGTAACTGTAGGTGGGCCGACCTGCCGTCTCCATGATGAGTCTTAGGCTAGGCTACAGAAGCCTTTGGCCAAATTCAATTGTACTTACGTATTTGCAGATTTGGCCACCTTGGTAGCAAAAACACCGCATAGAGCACATGTGCGGACTCCTCTCTATGGTGCACGATAACTTCTGTCCGAGCCTCGTTCACCTGCCTGGACCACACGGCTGGCCGGTGGTGATTTGAAAGGATTTTTTGGATCTTGCTGCAGGAGTTTCCACGCTTGTTCGCTTCCATTTTCTGATTCTGATAATCTGATTTCTGATGTGGTCAGTCTCGATGCGAACCCGGCTCGGCTGGAAACATGAGTCATGAGTAATAGCAAGGGATTAATGCTGCCGTGAATCGCTACATAAAGACTCAGATGTTCTGTTGGTTTCGTTGCCCACCTTCACGACATGACCGCCGACGAAAACACGCCCTTGCTATCAAAAAAATCAAAATTCAAGACGCCGCTGCCCAAATGCCAGCTTAGTCTCGTTCTTCTACTTCTGTTCGCTGAGCCCATATCAGCACATTATATCTTTCCTTTCATCAACCAGGTCAGTCGTTGGAATACATGCATATGGACTTTCTGACCATGCGATGCAGCTAATACGCGAATTGGACATTACGGGTGGAGACGACCGGAAGATTGGGTACTATGCAGGTCTCATTGTGAGTAGGAATCCATTCACCTGGCCATCCTTCGGATATTCGGTCCGATGAGTGACGTTCATACAGTGCCACTGACTCCACTGTCGGGCTGCAGGAATCACTATTTTTCGTAGCCCAAGCACTGACAACTCTACACTGGAGTCGCCTGTCAGATTATGTCGGGCGCAAGCCAGTTCTACTCATTGGTTTAATGGGTTTGAGCATATCAAACGTGTGCTTTGGACTCTCTACCAAGTTTTGGATGATTGTCGCCAGGTAAGACATGGACGTTCTAATGCCCTGTTGCCCGTTCTATATGCTGTATCAATACAGCCGATGTATCGCCGGAGCTTTGAATGGCAACGTGGGCGTCATGAAGAGTGTCATAGGCGACATCACCGACCATACTAACCTCGCTCAGGCATTCGTACTCATGTCCCCCGTATTCTCTGTTGGTGCATCGATCGCGTACGTGAACCGATATATGTATTTATGTTAATACTCAGATTAGCACCTTCAGATCGCTTTATGGCGGTGCTTTTACCAAACCACATGAGCACTGGCCGGCGCTCTTCTCAGGGATATTCTGGCAAAAATACCCGTACTTCCTCCCATGTCTCATATCTGGGTTGTTCACTACCATTGTTCTCTTGATAGCTGCCGCATTTCTGAAGGAGGTAAGTAAGAGTGTTTTCCACATCTGTACGGGAGCTGACCCCTTTACAATGGTAGTCATTACCGCCCAAGCGGAGCAAGAAACATTTACTCAGGGCGAGTGGGGAGCGTGCTCACGATTATGCTTCCGACAATGACACTTCTCCTGTCCCTATCCGCACCTTGATGAAGACCTACTCTGTCATGCTGCCCATTGCGAACTATGCTGCGCTAGCACTTGTCGAAATCGGTTCCATTGCACTTTTACCATTGTTTTACGCAACCCCCGTCGAAATTGGGGGGTTAGGCCTGCCGCCATCTATTATCGGCACATGCTTGGCAGTTTCTGGCCTACTCAATGGCTTGTTCCAAGTCCTGTTTACCAACCAATTGATAGATCGATTCGGTGAAAGGAAAGTATTCTGTGCATCTGTGCAAGCTTTCTTTCCCCTTATTGCACTCTTCCCGCTCATGAGCTTGGTTGCCCAATCTCAGCAAAAACTTGGCCCAATAGTCTGGGCCCTCATAGTTCTTCAGAGTCTTTTCAGGCTTATAATGAATATGTCTTTTTGTATGTCCATCTCTTGATGCAAGAGAATTGGTCAACTCACGGATAGTTTTTAGCTGCCATCACCGTGTTCGTCACGAAGGCGTCACCAAACAGATATTCGCTGGGAACTATGAATGGCCTTAGCCAGACCACGAGTTCGATCGCACGGGCTTTTGGTCCAGCGGTATTCTCATCCATATTTGCATTCTCAAAAGAATCCAATATCCTTGGTGGTAACCTTGTATATCTCATTCTCCTGATGCTGGCTTGTTTTCTTGTCTTTTTGTCGAGGTTTCTGCCTGAATTAAATAGCGACGAAGATGGATGTGATGGGAACGCCACTGCAGGGATATTCCCCGACGATGCTGCATGATATCTGCACTGATTCCTTGGCGTTCTGCATTTAGTTATATTGTCATTACTTCAATGGTAGTCAGAACATAGATAAATAGCACTTCCTGATTCTTCTCAATTTGTACCAGCATACTATGTAGAAAGTAGATTTTTTTTTGCTTCGAAATTTGGCTAATTGTTTGTAGCGCTGGCCCTACACGGGTACCGTGCAATCACTTGCTCTGCACTCCATGGACCCAGAATGACGACGGAAAGGATAAGGCGATGCGAATATGAAAAAGCGACTCAGGCAGACGACAGCGACGATGACGATACGAGCTGGCTCACTGCAGCGGCAACGACAAGACCCACGCCCATCCATGCCATCTCAGACCTGACGTCAAGTCGAGAAAGTGGCGGCGGCGATGACACATTGACAATGATGACGCTGACCAAGGACGAGGGGGCGTGTGGTTGCATGGACGACGATGGCGAGAATACTATGGGCAGTCACTGGGAGTGACCGCATCGCATGCACATGTGTGGGTGTGTTTTTTGTTTTTGCTTTTTCTCGTTTACCGCATCCATACCCACATCCTTATGGCACAACCACCACAGCAGCACTCACATACACACCATTGCAGACTCGGCTTGACAAAGAGGGCACGCCTGTGGCTGCGACAGTGATTTCATGACACTGGATGATGCTGATGAGACGAGCATGACTGTGGGAGTGATAATGCTGACGATGCACGGCGGGGCGGCACGTGAGGTTGATGACAGGGACGAGAGCGACGAGGTGAGGGGAACAGGGACAATAGCTCACCACCACAACCACTCACACACCCATGCATGGCTTGACGAGGAGAGGACGTCACGGTGGTCTGGCACGCATGGCTAGTGTTATAATTTAGCCATGCTTACTGCTATTTTTAGGTGACTACGGTACTTCAAGCTTGCTTTACCTACTCTGAATACCAAGGCTTCGGAGGGTGCATGAAATCTTCTTTGGGGGTTAAGATTTTTCGCGGGATGCGTTGGCCTTTTGCCACAACATGGTGCGCCATGCCGTCGAAGCTGAAAATGCACACGGATAATAATGATTTCAGATTTGGCATAGGCAACTACAAACCCAATAACGGTATGGTCCAATCATAGTAACCGTTTAGCTGTCCTGAACTTGTATAATACATCAAAGGCTCTGGCAGGTATTATTGATTTGAAATTTCGTTCCCCACCTTCGCCTCTCTCCTGACCTTGGCGACATGACCGTCGATGAAAACACACCGCTGTTGCGAAAAAATAAGACGCCACTACCCAAAATCCAGCTTGGCCTTGTCTTGCTGCTTATGTTCGCTGAGCCCATATCAGCGCAATACATCCTCCCTTTCATTAACCAGGTCAGTCGTTGGAAGACATGCATGGGCTATTTGTAACACCTGACCCCATGCTATGCAGCTTATACGCGAACTGGACATCACGGGTGGAGACGACCGGAAGATTGGGTACTACGCAGGTCTCATTGTGAGTAGGAATGTGCCACAGTCTGTTGTGGCCATCCTCGGTCAAGGCTCTCAATTCCCGTCCGTCCACGAGTACCACTCAACTCTACCTCATCTGCAGGAATCACTATTTTTCGTAGTCCAAGCATTCACAACTCTATATTGGAGTCGCCTGTCAGATCATGTTGGACGTAAGCCGGTCCTCCTCATCGGACTGATGGGCCTGAGCATATCAAACATTTGCTTTGGACTGTCTACCACGTTTTGGACAATTGTTGCTAGGTAAGCAACGTATCGGGACATCTTAGTCTCCTGTCACTTATTCCGTACGTCGTACCAATACAGCCGATGTATCGCTGGAGCCTTGAATGGAAACATGGGCGTCATGAAGAGCGTCATAGCCGACATCACCGACCATACTAACCTCGCTCAAGCGTTCGTACTCATCCCCCCTACATTCTCCGTCGGGGCGTCGATCGCGTACGTCAGTCCATACACACGTCCATCTCGATGTTGAAATTAGGATGTTCAGACTACTTTATGGCGGTGCTTTAGCAAAACCACGCGACCGCTGGCCAACGCTCTTTTCAGGGATATTCTGGAAAAATTTTCCGTACTTCCTCCCATGCCTCGTATCTGCGCTATTCACTATCATTGCTCTCCTAATAGCTGCCGCATTTCTGAAGGAGGTAAGATAGATTATTTTCCATCCCTGTAATGGGGCTGACCACTCCGCAACATAGTCATCACCACCCAGGCGGAGTAAGAAACGCTCGCAACCCAGGGGGAGTGTGGAAGATGCTCAAGATGATGTTTCCGACAATGACACTTCTCCTGTCCCTATTCGTACCTTGATGAAGACCTACGCAGTCATGCTGCCTCTTGCAACCTATGGCACACTGGCACTTGTCGATATCGGTTTTTTTGCGCTTGTCCCGTTGTTTTATGCAACCCCCATAGAAGTCGGTGGACTAGGTCTCCCACCGTCCGTTATCGGCATGTGTATGGCAATTTGGGGCCTATTTGACGGCTTGTTCCAAATACTGTTTGTCAGCAGGTTGATAGATCGATTCGGCGAGAAGAAAATCTTCTGTATAGCAGTGCTGGGTTTCTTTCCCCTTGTTGCACTCTTCCCGGTCATGAGCTTGGTCGTCCAATCTCAGCAAAAGGTTGGTCCAAGCATCTGGCCCCTCCTGATCCTTCAACTTTTTTTCGTGCTGATAGTAGACATGGCCTATGGTATGTCCGTCTCTTCTTGATCCAGGAGAACCGACGAACTTACAGAGGGCTTAGCTGTCATCACCGTGTTCGTTACGAGGGCAGCGCCAAATAGATATTCGCTTGGCACTATGAATGGGCTTAGCCAGACCACAAATTCAATCGCACGGGCTTTTGGCCCAGCGGCATTCTCGTCCATATTCGCGTTCTCAAAAGAATCCAATATCCTTGGTGGTAACCTTGTATATCTCGTTCTTCTCGTGGTAGCTTGTTTTCTCGTTTTCTTGTCGAGGCTTCTGCCTGATTTGAAGAACAATGAAGATAATTGGGATGGGGGCACCACTGGGGAGATTACTTCTGGACTTCGTTCTTGAGTAGATATGTTGCTATTACTTCAGCTGTATGTACTTACTTGTTTACATAGGTAGCAACTCTTCAGTACTTTAGGCGAAGTTTGCCCTTAGCGCTAGCTGTGCATGACATTTACCGCAGTTGTCTCCCTGGATGTTCCTATAGTCTCACCATTCAGTAGAAATCACACTGTGTGGCTGTTACGCGTGCGCACCATCAAGCAAGCTATGTGGTAGATACGATCAGCGGGCATCCACGAGTTCCGACCATACCAGAAAAATAGCACCGTCAGTAGACGGCAGGAACCTTGTTTAACGGAGCATGCGTGCAAAAATGTATATGTTCTAACAACAAAGCGGCGATGGTGAAGGGCTCAAGCGCTCGTTGTGCTTCTGTCATATATACAACTCAGCGATGGAACGCATGGTCCATGTACTAGCCTCCTGTACAACGGTGCTACACCGAGAAGTGAAACGCGCAGATACTCCCTGTTAACCACTTGATATTGTCGGAGATGCTGAGACAGAAACCGCGGGCGCTCGTTGAACCATGATATTCGCGGACGACGAAAAAAGGCGAACAAATTTCCAGTTGCAGTGACCTTGTTATGTACATAAACAAGGTGACAGTAGAGCAGACTGACCTATCATATTGTAATGCCGTTCGAGTTACCGTGACCGAGGGTAATTCCTGCTTCGTTCTTCGGCATGTTCAATTGTTCATCCCTTCTAGTTCTCAAGTTCATATTCTTGCAATCACCCGCACTCGATGGCGGACACTGTGCCTAGTATTACTGCCAGGCAGGTGACGTATGTAGTTCACTGATCACAGGCTCCTGAAATACAAGTTCCCTGAGGACATAGCAGCCACACAATGCGACACTGATATCTTTATAGTACACTCCTTGGTTCCTCTGCGGCGCTGTGTCGCATCTCGCCGATTTCCGCTGTTCCTATCTCTTCCTATTTCTGTCCATTCTGCCCCTGAAGCACCCTTCATGACACACATACACCCTCCAGTTCAAGTCCGCCGTCTATGCCTCTTAGCTCACCGCGATTATTAGACGATACCCAGCGGTGAAATCCTTCATCCGGGGATACCACACAGTACGAATTTATTTACTCGTGTGTCCCTAGACGTGAATGTTCTACGTGCGATTTTGGCGGCTTAACATTTTCCCTTCTAATAGTTCTTCCATCGGTCTAGCACCTTCTAGCGCTGAGCCTAGCATCTTAAACTGGATACACTTTCATTAACCCCTTCAGCACCCCACGACCTTTCCCCAAATGCGCTTGTACGTCTTCGTCCTCTCACTCATAACTGTTTTCGCACTCCACGTCCATTTTACCACTGCCAAGTGCGTTTTTTTTCTTCCTCCGTGTTTATGGTCCTCAAGGTGTGACCCTATAGAAAAGCTCCCCCTCCCCCTTGTGCTCATCGCGGTTCTCATTGCACAAAACAGTCGGATTGTTGCCCAGACTACTACTGTGACACCGACAACACCAAGGTACGCTCTTCATGTACTGTCTGGGCTCACCTTTTGCAGTAGCCTGGTTGCAAATAGAAAAACATCATTGACTGACGTATCTGTTTGTAGACATGCATTTATCCTTGATCCAACAGCCGGGAGACTGGAGGTTAAAATGAGCACCATTTTACTACTGGAGTGCTTGTCAGTTTGATAGCTTTGGGCATTTGCGCCTTGGACTGAATATTTGTCTGATAGGTCTCATGATCTGTGCAGATGATGTATTCATTCTATGATGTATCCATGCTTGGCAGCCTCGTGTGTTAAGGGTAGAGGCAGTACCCTGTTCGCAGAGAACAGTAAAATTTCATCCTTGTATGAGTGGACAGCCACGATGTCGCATCTCCAGAACCAGTCATGAGTTGTTCTGTCACTCGTTATTGACAGCTGTTTTAAAGATCGCAGGTGCTCAAACATATTAAGTTGGGGCGGTCCCATTGCGTTTTGCGATATAGGCGTCTCAGGTCGTCTCCAGCAAGTACTAGCGATAGTTGCGAGGCTGCCTCCTTCTGTACAGGTTGGCTAAATAATATGCAGTTTTTCCCATATGCCATGGGCGTGTTCCCGTTCCAGTGCCCCCCTCCCCATCCGACGCTACCTTCTCTTACATCGTATACTAGACAGCCTCTTGCACTTCTTTCATTTTCACCTGCAGCACCACCTCTGACGCTCATCTATGTTCTATTATAGACAGACTCGAGTTGGATTGTATTTCTTTTCCACGCGCATACACCGTAAATGATGTGTCTGCCGTCTAATACGACGCTTTCTAGTTACTTAACCCCTTTTAAATAGTAGTACGCCAAGCCCGGCTGCCCAGATTGCAGCCTCCCACGTGACCGAGGGTAGACCTTGCTTCGTTCTTCCGGATGTTTGTTCATCCCTTCTTCCAAGTTCGCATTGTTTTTTATTCTTGCAATCACCCGCACTCAACGGCGGACACTTGTGCCTGCCAAGCAGGGTGACGGTATGTATGTAGTTCATTCATTCACAGGCCCTTCCGAAAATACAACTTCCTCCGAGGACACCAACGGCAGCCACACATTGCAATGCGACAAACTGACATCTTTACACAACTCCTTCCATTGGCTCGCTGTGTCGGATCTCGATGTCCACTGCTTGTCGTGATTGTCCCCAATCTCCTCTTATCCCCGTCCAGTGTTCCGATGCCCCCTGAATGGCACCCTTCGTGGCACACATTCGTACACGCCCTGGTTCAAGTCCGCCGTCGTCTATCAGTCCGAGTATCAAGGAGACGGCGGCTGCCTCCTGAGTCCCCCTATATCCTTACATACTTCCATCCGAATTCCACGGAGAGTGGCTTCCATGGAAGTATGGATGCGGCTTACTAGTCTGGATACCAGACCGTCTACTATCCATTTACGGTACTTGGGTGGACAGTCGTATAGACGGTCTGGTGTCCTGAAGTACTATGGATCGCGTGGGTCACTCATTTCAATCATCACAATCGGTCGGTCCGCTGGCCAGCAGCTCTACTACATACTACTAGGTAGTACTTGGGTTCTAAAACTCCGCGGTCGAGACTCCGCTTCCGGCTCCCGTTGCTTAGCATCCATCCCCCGCAACGCCACTGCACCGTTTGTACTTCGAACTCCCCCATGGCTACTACATATGCTCAGGCGTTCGTAGTCCTTCCCCCCTCGGCGAAGAGTCGGGGGAGCTACAGGGACGGACCGGTATCCGATGTACGAACCCACGGCGCCGTGCGGGCCCTCGGTGATCATCCAGCCAAAAATACATATGTACCGCTTCCTCACCACGTCGAAGAAAATAATATTAACAGAATTCCAATCATCTACAGGAACAGTTATAAACCCCAGGAGAGCTCCGCGCTCATGCCCTATACAAGTAGGTATGGCCCACAGCTTGGAGGGGAACACGTTTCATACTAGTACTAAGCCTGCCAAACCACTTTATTTCAAGAACCACAGCCAGCCTGACTCGAAGTGTTCTAGATGCTCTAGATACGATTATCCGGCATGGATCTACAGGGAGCACCGGGGGGGAACATTATTGATGAAATCACGTACGTACAGGCGAGATTGGATTGGGAAAATAAGCTCAGAACCATCCATCATGGATCATCTAGGAACTCTATCAACGTGCGAAAAAACCAACACACGATTAATGCCAAAAACGCATTCGGATTCGGACGTCGAAGAAAAAACCAAGACGTTTGAAGAAGAGGTACATAGGTGGAATGATTACATACGGCAATTAAGTATTTCCGGCCATCATCACTGTAACAGGCGCCACTGGCTTCTTCACGTGACCGCGATATTTTTTCCAGTGTGTGGAAGAGAAACATTGTACTGGAGGGCCGTGCAAACTGCCAATGCCATGCTGTGCGCAATTTCCTCCCACTGCTATGCCGGTACAGTGCATAAATATACCTTAACATCGATTGACCCTCGGACGTAACGACAACTAACGTTTTAGCCTCAATGCCTAGGATCGAGCGGTAGGACCTCAGGCCTCAGGTCCGGTCGATCGTCGTCTCTCCACATGAACATGGCCCCTGCTGTACTAATCCCTCCCATGCGATAGTGGCGTTTTCAAGAGTCCCGGTAAGTAAAAAAAATGGGATGCACAGTGAGATCCGATGTCTAGGGTGAGTGCATACATATATATATACACTACAAAAGGGAACAGCAAACGACTAGTATGTAGTACACAGTGCCAAGAATACTATCGAACACGTAGTACGGGAAAAAAAACGTGACATTGAAGCGTTCATAGTAGTTATATATATGTATATCCACTGCAAATCCATTTCCTGAATGTATTAGATCGATGGGGTCGTCCGCGTGCCCCGAACGTTGAACGCCGGGGCCTGTGTACATTGGTAGATGCGGGGGTACGTAGTATACTACGTACTAGATAGGTATGTAGGCTAACAGCGGTTACGCAGCACCGTTCCGCCCGTCCCGTGTCAGCTCAGTAGTTGTCGTTGTCAGATTTCATCATCATGGCATAACCCTCGTAAGGAAGAAAAAAGCGAAAAAAAGGGACGGCGCGTGGGCCTCATGAAGCGCCTTCATCGGTGTCTGAAGTACCGATATCCGCGATCCCGCCGCGACCACCGACGCCGCCCTGCCCTCGCGGAACGACCACGACCGGCAGCTCTCCCCTCACCGATACGAAAAAGTCCTTCAAGTCCCGCTCCCACCGCATCGTATCGTACCCGTCCGCGAAGCGCAACTCGAGTTTTTGCATCACGCAGCACACGAGCATGTGCATCTCCTGCATCGCCAGCTTCTTCCCAACGCAGTTGACGGGCCCGTGAGAGAATGGGATGAAAGCGGCCGGATTGTGAATAAAGGGAGGGAGGTTCTTTGTGCTCGATTTTTCGAAGGGTGGCGGGGCGCCGGGCGCGTTTGTCTCCGTCGGGTAGAAGTACCCATATGCTTGGCGTTCTTCCGCGGAGAGCCATCGTTCGGGCCAGAACGTATCTGGGAATGGGGAGAAGTACCGCGGGTCTCGTTGCAGCGAGTAGGAATGCACGAATGCGCTTGTTCCCTCGGGTAGGAAGCTAGGATGGGATTGTGAGTACCGCCGCCGCCGCCGCCGATGGATTTTTCGAAGAAGACGTACTTGGACCCCACGGCCTTCCCTCCGCTTCCTTTTGGAACCGCCCTCTGGCTCCCGCTGAGCACGGGTGGGTACAATCTCAGCGCCTCCTGTCTATACCGAGTCAACCATCTGAACCGCCGTAAAATAGGAGGGGACATACATAACGGCCGTCAAGTACTTCATGTTGGCATGGTACGTCGTTGCACAGGCGTCCTCTCCTGGTGGATAATACTTGTCTACCTCGGCTTGGAGTCGGCGATAGGCGACCTTGTTCGCCATGAGCGAATAGAACAGGCAAGTGAGGGTGGTCGCCGTCGTGTCCGATCCCGCGACAATCGCGAGAACGCCATCCGAAGCGACCTCGTTGAACGTAGGTGGGTAACGCTCGACGCCTGCCTCGTCGATCTAGTATAGATTGGGATATAAATATAGAGTGAGGGAAATGAGGAGTGGGACAGGGCACGCGCGGTGGCAATATAGTTGCAACGGAGACCGTGGAGAACTTGGGATGAGTGGAAAATGAGTAGTACTTACGAGGTAATGAAAAAGATCCTTTGTATGGGATCCTTGCTGGCGCCGATGGAGGGCGCGTTCCTGACAGAAAAAGCGGAACTTCTTGAGGTCTGCTCCGATGCCAGGGAGCATCATGTAATATTTGCCAAGCCACGGTACGTGACTCAGTACGAGGGCAATGCTGTGGACGAGGGTGACATGAGATGGAGAGACAGATGAGAGGTGGACTCACGGTAAACCGCTTTCGAGGAGGTGCCAGGTGTTGTCCTTATCCCCGTCCCGCAGCATATCCGAGCCCCCTCCGAAGCTGACGCAAGAAGCATCGAAGAAAGGGAAATGGATGATACGCGGAGACGACGGAGGGATGCAAGAAGGGGAGGGAGGGAGAAAAATGAGCGGTATTCAGATTCCTTCTGTGCGAACGAGAACAGGCTGCCGCAAAACTCACGCCATGTCACTCATGAAATCGAATCTGTTTGGCCGTATGGGGTTACATTACGACACACATGGTGTAATCCGAATGAGGGAGGATTGTTTGATGAAACATGACGATGAGAAGTGGGGGAGCAAGATGATGACGAAGAAGGAAGAGGGAAAGACAATGAGAAAGGATGATATGGGCGCTCGGACGGGACTCACGTGAAGCGACTGATCCATTCGGTGAAGTTGATGGGATCTGTGTTGGAACGAGTTTCGAGTTCGGAGACGAATTCACGAACGCGTGTGCTGAGGATGCCTTCGTAGCCTTTCATAGCGTGGACACTGAAGGCCCTGTTCCATGGTTTGCGACGACGGAGGTGTTCTGCGGGATCGCGTATGGATATGAGCGCTCGGACTGTTGTCTGTTCTGCCATTCTGCCATCCCAGTCTAGAGCAGATGAGTGAGTGCGTGCGTGCGTGGACAGGGGAGAGAGACGCACGGGGGCCTTTGGGCAGGCCATTTGAACCCATCAAGGGATCGATCGCGTCGACGTCGCGGATGGAGAGTTCGTTTGGGCCTGGCAACAAGGATGTGAGCGTGAGAACGAGTGGAGGTGGATGGGAGAGCACCGATGCGGACGATGTTGCCGTATTTGTGGTGGAGCCTAGAGTAGTACTCGTGCTGCTTTCCGTCTGAGGATATCCAGGCCATCCAGAACTTGGATATGCGGCATGGGAGGGGACCTGGATAGCCGGAGAGGGGGTGGAATGGGGAGAGACGGTATGCGGCTACGGAGAGGAGGATGAAGGTGTAGTAGAGGCCGAATACGGCGACGAGGGCATGCGAGATGGAGGGGAAGGCAGTGCAGATGAGGACGGTGAGGACGGCGGGGGGGAAGAGGAGGAGGGCACAGTGGGCGAGGGGGTGGACTGGCTCGTAGCGGTTGAATACGAGATGGCAGGCCTGGGAGGGGGTCAGATGAGGCACAGCAGGAGAGGGTTGAGCGCAGGGTTCTCACGAGGGCTGCTGCGAGGACTGCGCAAAGGGCGTCTGCGAGGGAGGGCATGGGGAGACGAGGGAAACGCACCGGGGTGGGGAGAGACTTAAGAGGTGTCCATGGAAAGAAGGATCGACTTTCTGACAATCCGGGAGCAGACAAAGTGTCCACTCGTTAATGACAGAGTCCTAAGCCCGAGGACTTAACGCCATCCTCGTGCCGGTGCCTGTCGCATCTGTTCGGCTCTTCGTCTTCTCGTCCTTCTCGTCCCACTGCCCCCTCCTCTCCTCAGTCCCCCCCCCCGCGCTCGCCTCTGTGAAGTTGGTCCTCGCGAACGACGCACACCAAATCGAGCATTGCCTTTTTGGGCCACCCCTCCGTTCGCTCAGTTGCCGCTCGAGTTGGTCGATCAAAAAAAACACCGCATCACTGCATCAACCACCTATCACTGCTATCCTCGCACGCCCCAGCCTGAAACCCTCAGTGCACTCGCCCGCGTTCTCGAGGTGGCGGGCTAGTCTATATCGGATTGTACAACTCGCACGTATTGCATGCGACCCCAACGTTGCCGCCGGGCATGCAGGGTACTCGTCTCAATCCAAACCTGCAGGGCCAAATCAATCGCCGTCTCTCTGGCTCACGCCTGCCAAATCCGCGGCTTTGCTCGCCAGCCACCGCTGTAAGTCCCCTGTAGATATTGTGTTTTGATGTCATATCACCCTCGGGTTGCTACACGACCCAGACGACTCTCCAGTAGACACGCGCTACACCCTCGATTGGACCCCTCCTATGGCTCTCCTTCTCGTGCACATTTGATGTATGAACACAGTCCTGGGGCGGCATCTTACCACCCTAGCCCTATCGCGGACGCTCAATTCAGTGGCGTTCTAGCCGTTTGTATACAAAACCCTCCTTGTCGTGCGACACCACAACGCCCCGTACCGTGTCCATCTCTCTGTCAACGTCAACCGGTCTACATTTATTCCCTCGGTCGTGGTCATCTAACTACAAAGCAGAACACTGCATGCATGCGTGCCTCGAGGTCCCCATCAAGGCATTCCACTTTCCTCCTTCAAAAGCACCCAAGACGGCGAGTGGCTACGTCCGATTCAACCTCACGGGAGAATGCCGGAAGATATTCGGATCATCTCGGACAAGCGCGCAAACATTATCGATGCACTATGTAACTCGACATGGCTCATGCGTTCATCGGCTTCGACCTTCGGTGCGGCGGCCACCTTGTTGGAGTTCATGTTGCACCGCTCCACGGAATGGCCCAGGCGAGAGGGCACTTGATACGGCCCGTGGGCTTGGGCATCAAGCTTACTCCCCGCCTCGCTCCATTCCATTCTTGCAATGGCCACTCGGTCAGCATCATAGTCATCCGATACAAAAATTGGACGTGAACTCGCCACCGCTGACAAACAACCACTGCTTCATGGGACGTTTGGATCACGACAGTGGCGTAATGCGGCAGGTTACAGGGTATTCATATCTTAAGCACCAAAACAGTCCCCAGCGGCTCAGCTGGCTGGGCCCATCTCTCTTTTCCCCGAGGAGGCGAGGGAGCTGACGAAGCAATGCACGCCTACACATCAAAAAGGAGCATCCATTTCATCACGGCGATGCAGGGTTCACAGGCTGTTGGGGGCCTCGGCGCAAGACCGCTATACATATACATCGCACGCTGCAATCCAGACCCGTCTTTTCTAGCCCCTGGGAACCGTGCATGGTGTTGGTTCTAGGTTCTAGGTCAACGGCAAGCCATCGAAGCGAGCAAAACTTAGTGGCGCCAGCGAATAAATAAATATTCCACTGGTCGTGGCGAGTAGTAGGCACAACCGTCGCTCGGTAAATGTCCGTGGCCGGTTCTGCAATTGAATAGTCATTCGCATGCATCACCGTGAATTATCCTCAAGGGTAGAATCATACTCCGGAAATTTGCATCCGGGTACAGGGGGATGACAGTGTGACAAGTAGTTGACGTTCAACTGTGCATACGTGTCAAGTGGTGGATATGAGATATCGGCCGTGTGGGGTTAATTTTATCAACCATATCGATAGTTGACAAAACGGCGTTCCTGGATCGCTCGAAACGCAATCATTCCTACCCTGGCTTGCCAGACACACGCACAGTGAGACTCTTGACAGGTGCACACCCACTGCAATGTGCACACATATCCACAGCACCAGAAAGGCTGAGATAATATATGCACCAAGAGCATAAAGTAAAAACTGAGGCTTGAAGTTATACAAACCGGATTTGAGAAAGAAATCTCTGATTGAATCTCACCTTTCCGGATCAATCAAAAAGAATCCCATCCATGACGCCAGCCGCCAGGTGCTATGTAGTACGCTACTCCGCGTGTGCGTTTCATTATGCGAGTGGCGGCGGCAGGCTCTAGAATCTTTTTTCGTCCTAGCTCGATCGGCAAAAGTATACCCAACACGACGGCTCGCAAACGTCGACATAATGTAGTGAACGTTTTCGGCTCACGGTCATTTTTTGAACGACGGACAACATGCAGCACTGTTCCTTCTCGTCCGCGGGATTACACACGA
>Ga0307518_10000514_pt1 | contig 29391 bp, 30 predicted proteins | sample 25_EM_MG_FD_203889 | JGI IMG/M metagenome (GOLD analysis project Ga0307518, IMG submission 203889) | Populus trichocarpa ectomycorrhiza microbial communities from riparian zone in the Pacific Northwest, United States - 25_EM | ecosystem: Host-associated > Plants > Roots > Unclassified | place... | reverse complement strand
GGGTAGTTCGCGAAGTCCTCGAGGTGTAGTTCGAGTGAGTTCGGAAATGTCGAAGTGACAACGAAGTGCCACTTCGCGGAGTCACTTCGCGTCGCATCGAGGCGACTTCACTTCGACGGCAACACTAAGCGTAAGTAGTAGTAGTATTCCAACGACGGCTATCACGATGCCCAGATTTAGTTTACATAAATTTTAACTTGATCTAGTCAAATTGAAGTCTGATCTGACTCAGTGTTCACAAGGTGCCTGTCGTCGTACGTAACGGCCCTGTACTATGTAATGCAAACAACGTTCGGGGCGTGATTCTGGTCGTGCATTTGTCTACCTTCAGCCTCTTGAAACGATGGCATTGCTCTCCGACCTTGAAGCGAGGGCGCCTACTAGGCTCCATCATGTGAATGCAACTTTGTCGCGTAAGTACTCTGACTGTCTGACAGATCAGTGACTCTTCCTCCCTGAACCTGACTGAACTTAATCATACAAATGCCTAAGAATGCTATACGCCATGTGATGTACACTTGGAAGGCATCGGGACACGCACCCGAAGTCCTGCATGCGTGCACCGCTAGGTTGATATCGACTCTTCTCACCCAAGTGGGCGTTGTTGCAGGCTTGCAACAGGGGTAGCTGCCGAGTGAAACCTCCCAAGTGCAGAAGACCACAAGTTGTGGGCTTGTTCTACAACAGACAAGTTATGTATCTCTTCCTTGTGACCTTCGCATCTTGGAATTATTACTGATGCGGCCCGTGATAACAGGTGTCATCTGCCATTAAATACACGGTATACGTTGGCCGCAGGTTGAAGACATCGAAGGTCGTACCCCTATCACCTCGTGCGGACAATGCAGCCCAGAGAATCGCTGCCGAACACCAGCACTTTGCCTGTTACTGTCGTCAAAAATACCCTTACACGATAGGACGAACATCGTGGGTAATACTGTGCGTAGATGTCTTTTAGTTGAATCCCCTGGGGGGCTCCGTCATATTGTGACGGAGATGGTTGCCCGCACCTTTTTGCATGATTTGTGGCTAGAGCGGTGAGTCTTCCTTGCATGCAGTCAGCCATAAACCTGACGCGATGAAATGTGATTTAGGATGTCCGTAGCAGTCGGATATACACTTCTTTGGTATGATTATTTTTTAACCATTGGAGACGAGATGAGCTTATTGTTGAGGACGAGGGTAGTGACCTAGTCTGTTTCCTTGGCTTCATAGATCGAATACATTCGGAACTTGCGTCGGACAACGGTGAAGTTATTGCATCGTTATGGGACACTTTGGTCGCACTGTCGTTGGAATCCAACAAATAGGCTTAGTTTCTGGTGGTGAGCTTCTTTGGATCCTGTACCGATATCAGGGCTGACAATAGTGCTTAGTGGCTCCTTTATCTCGCGAGTTTGGTCGTCGACACATAGCTGTGCTGCTTGTCTGTGTACAGCCTCCAGGTATATCGAGACGTAGGTAACACATCTCACCGAGATCGCCCTTCTCAAGTTTGCTTCTAGAGTCCTAAGGTGTTCCTGTCCATAGGGTATGAAATTAGGACACCTCCAATGCATTTTCTTCAAATAACCCAGTTTGACAGCATTAGCTTACTAGTCCTTGCAATCTGTGGCCAGAGAGTGGCAATTGACTTGTGTCGCATAAAACCAAAGTTCTACGGCGCTGTGGGCGAGGAGGTCAATCGGCAGATTAACGCGCTGTCTTTGAACATACACTGCACAAGTGATAACGACCGACTGTCAGCGACGAGAGAAGGCGAGTCCAACCCGGATGATGAGGAAACATGCATAGATCCTACTAGAATTTCTAGCGGGAATAATAGGAACGAAGCTTAGTGGTGATAGTAGGCTTATTGAGTGGATGAAGTTTTGGATGTGTCTTGCGCTTCTCGGTAAGTTCGCCTGCGTTGACATTGTGATGTCGGTATTGCTAGTACTTGATCGCTGACATAACATATATGAACCAGCCTGTAACGACGGGTGTGGCATAATTAGGGCGTAACTTGCTAGTTGATCCATGTCTCTCCTGGGCTAGAGTTTATCTGTCCCTGGGAAACCTTGTGGAGGAAGGCGATTTGCATATGCACACATGCCACATGGCATGCATTTCAAGAACCAAGGACTTTGATAGCTGTATAAAAACAATATTTAGTCTCGCGACTGGGACATTGGAGTTGATTCTGGTCGTGCATTTTCTCGTGTATTACAGTGGTACTCAAACCTCCAGGCACTTGAAACAATGACAATACTCTCCAACACCGAGGTCATGGTCTGCTGCGCTGGCAGAGAGTAGCCCATGTTCTGACATCCATCGAGGGCCGGCCCATCTGTGAATGCGACCGCTGAGCTCTATAGCAACTTTCCCGTACTAATCAGCGACCCTTCCTCCTGCACGTTGAGAACACACTTCCCTTATCTGCAAAGGCGTCGAATAACGCTAGGCGCTTCCTGAGTTATTAAATAAGTACTTATGTAGGGTGCTGCTGGAGAGTTCGAGGAATAAGGTTATTCGGTGTTTGAATTTACACGTGACCTTATGTAAGTCCTCCACCTTGCCCTAGGATTGCCTCGATCTCTCCAGCAGTGGTTGGGAAGGAGCCTGCAGCCTATCCGTCTTGGGACGGGTGTGTCGGACTCCGTAAACTCACTGGTGATCCCGTTTTAGGTAGGTTGGTGAGTGTTTTTCCCACTTCGCTTGCGTTTTACAGATCAGTTCAAGGGCGCGAAACTTAACGCGACGTAACAATCCGATAGTCCGCCGTGTGATCACTTCGGGGTGTATTTTCCCGGATGCCGTGTACTAGTATACCGTATGTCGCAATTCAGGGGTTAACTACAGGGTCCTTAGTGTGTGTTCCATAAGTAGTTGAGTTTAAATACAGTTGCTCAAACCTTGACCGTGTGGTATGACTTTTAACTCCCTGGGTGGCCCAACGTCACATTACCATGAACATGGATATCCTCACATTTATGCATGATTTGTGGTTGGTGCAGTGAGTCTTCCTTGCTGTCGGCCATAAACCTGATGCGATGAGCTGTGATATAGGATATTCTTGACAGTTGGATACACACTTCTTTGGTACGATTACTTTCTAACCATTGGAGATGAGGTGAGCTTAGCCCAAGCCGCACACCTTGAGGGTAGTGACATACTATCTGTTCCCTCTTATAGGTCGAATATATCTGGAAATCGCCTTGGACAGCGGTGAAGGCTACCTATTTATTGAAACGCTATGGGACACTCATCGGTCAAACTGTCGTTGGGATCCAAGTAACTGGTTTATACCCTGAGCTTTGGCAAGAGGTATGTCCCTGTGCATTGGTATAGTTTCTCGTCTAACATTTTTGTTGCAGGCTTGCGAGGGTTACGCGATATTCCTTGGGATATACCTTATACTTTCTCTAGAATTCGCACACAGTAAGTCTACTGCATTACCATTTTATGTATATTTTGACATCCGGTAGACCTAGTTTTCTTGCGAGCATGGGCACTCTGGGGTGGTAGTCGACGCGTGTTAAGAAGTATCCTCGTTGGATACACTGCGATACTCATCTTAATCGTAGCTGGAATTACAGAACAGAATGACCCTACGGACAGTAAGTTTATCACTTCTAGGCTTGGATTGACAACTAGTGAGGTCCTCCATTCTTCAGTAGACCTCGTTGCGGGTGTCTGTCATCGACGTGTACCAGGTGAGTGAAATAAGCAACATAGTTCACTTCTAATGTTCTTCACTTGCTGGGGTCCTGCAGATCATGTAGTAAGCTCCTTCGGGTCCTGTAAGGATACCATAGTGCTGACAACATTGTTTAGTGGCTTCTTTATTTCACGAGTTTGGTCCTGGACACATTGGTGTACTGCACGTCCGTATACGCTCTCCAGGCATATCGGGCAGGGTCCCCAAACAATGGTCCCTTGTTATTTCGAGTGTTCATGAGAAGTAGTAAGTGTTGCTCGGCTACCATTACCTTCTTCAAACTAAGGTACTACTACTATTAGTTACGGTGTTCTATTTTGTAAGGCAACTATGTCGTAAAAGGCCAAGTTTTTTTTTCCTTATAATTTTCAGGTCAACGTGTTTCACGATGTCATGTACATCATTGCTTGGTAGGTCTATGAACCTATCCAGAAGTTGTCTCAATAATCATATTTCTCAGGACTGTGTACGGAGACGTAGGTAGCACATCTAATCGATTTTCTTGGCTCAACTTCACTTTCAGAGCCCTAAGGCGAACATGTCGACATGGTATGAAATTTAGGGCACCTCCAGTGCCTTCTCTTCAAATGACCCAATTTGACAGCATTGGCTTACCAGTCCTCGTGATCTGTAGCCAGAGAGTGGTGATCGACTTGCGTCGAATACAACCAGCATTTTACGGTACAGAAGAAGTGAGCAAGGAAGTCAACCGGCAGATTAACGCGTTGTCTTTGAACATACACTGCACAAATGATAACGACCGACTGTTTGCGACGAGAGAAGGCGACCCCAACCCGGATGTCGAAGAAACACGCATAGATCCTACTAGAATTTCTAGCGGGGATAATAGGAACAAAGTTTAAGTGTTGACGCTCATCAGTGAGTGAATGATGCTTTGAATTCGTCTTGAGCAGGCAAAATAATTATAGTAAGTTCATCTGCGTTGACATTGCAATGCTTGCACCACTTAACTGATGACGCAGCAAGTACGAACCAATGGGTGACCCGCATGATTAGCTAAGGAACACTCGCTCGACACTCCCCCAGAGATCGGATGTCGTCTTTCAGGGATGCCAACAGGAACTATGTATCTCTTTGGTTCCAATGACCCCACACACGACACACAGTAGTCTATTCTAGTAAGATGGAATGATTGACTGCCATGGAGACGATGAGTCTCAGATGGACTCCAACATAGTAAATAATATGCTGTATATTAATCTTAGTGCAGAAAATTCCGAGTGCGCTATTATCTTGGCACTGAAATGCTATTCTTCATGCTATTCAGTGGCTTCGCCATCTGAATTGAATCAAGTAATGTTACTACGGTGTCATGAAGGACTTCTGCATACCGACTCGATCTCCGGCGTAGACACGTCGGCAGGTTATCGCATACACTTGTTCGACACATACCCCCCCCCTTCGACGAAATCTAGCCTACTTTTTTTCTCGCTCTGCACGGCTGCACATTTGCATGATGCTGGTTGTTTTCATGGGATGGTGATACAAGAGGGTGACATGAGGACTCGGACAGACGACATTGATCAGCGCATGTGTCTAATCTCGGTGATACAGATGCGGCTCAAGTTGTCAACCGGCAGACGGGCACGTCGCAAGCGCGTTCAATTGAACAAAATTAGCGTTAACATTGGCACGAACAGACCTGGCAGGCCGACATTGAGAACTGAAACGGGCAAAGTGGCGACAGCGAATCTCAGCAGCCTTGACCGCGAATGTAGACTGGACCAATAAAATACGACACACTGGATGATCTTTCAACAATCGGTGTCGGAGCGGGGAGGCGAACTTCACGGTCAGAGTTTCAAATAGTACTCTGGCAGTGTTCACTAAAAAACAACCGCGGAAAGACGTTCAGAAGACGAAGCTTTCATGGATTAGTCTGTGCCACTCGTCGGATACCCTCAGCGGTATGGCAAGAGAGGATCCACACTGGCTAGTACCGGTGTGTGCTGCACGGGGACGAGAAAAGTGCTGGCGTCCTCCCGAAAGGGACATTCTCGCCCAGCTGGCTTGTGGGAACAGCCTCGAGCGCTGTTGGCTGCGCTGACAAAGAAGCCTCCTTGTCCCCACCCGCCTTCACCCAGTTTTTCAGACCATCCTTGCGTCGGGTCGCTGCCAGCTCACACGCTTCGGCCTACTCCCCTCGTATGTGGTAGATGGTAGTTCACCTAAACAGCCCCGGAAGGGCGGCGGTCGGGGTAGCGGTTTAAGCCCCCTGAGTCCTGACGAGAGCTTTCGCAGGCTCGAAACCGCACGCCCAAACCCGCCCCTTTAGCTGTCCCTGTGTGTACTGTACGCGGCCCCGATCTTAGGAGAAGGGCGTCCGACGGACACGACAAACAGATTTGATCGCCCGGGATACCTCTCTTCGCACACAGACTATACACTACCCCCCTTCGGGGGGTAGTCTGGGCATCTGAGAACCCAGTTCGAAGAAAATGGATATGCATCAATGGGAGAGAACTTACGGGTGCCCCCATGGATCCCGGGAGATAACTGTCGCTCTTCGCGGATGTAGTCTACAGGTCCGTATGATCCATAATAAGTACTAACCACCTTAGTAACGTACCTGAGTGTTTAGTATGTAAGTTCGATAAGTACTCGCTTCATTGACATCTAACAACATCTAACTTAGCGAGCGGTCGCTATGCACTCTCTACACTCACGTTCTGGTTTCTTCCCTTGCACACAGATCGCGAATCATGCGGAGACGAGCGTAGAAAGGTACCTCAGTGAGTGCAGCGTGCATACATAGTAAGGTTTGGGGGGACGTAGCGGGGGGCAACTGGTGACGAGATTTTCTTGGATGAGAGGCTCGATCAGGTGTTGGCAGGTGTTGGCGCACTTGAGTGAAGTTCGGCACCTATAGTAACTGTAAATCTTTGCAAGGGTATGTACCAACCTCCGTTTGGAAGTGGCTGCAGCAATGCTGTCAGACACCTGTTGGGTTTGGTTACAAAGGCGCTTGAGACTCCCAGACTCTGGGGCGCACGAGAGCAACTTTCAGGAACAGTGGTTGAATTGAGATGAGAAACAGTGAATCAATGCAAGGACTTGGAAGTCAGGTGGTTGGCTAGTAGTAGGATGTATCATTTAGCTACCCTGAGGTAATAAGCTAAGACCCGAAAATGATTGAATGCAAGTCACCAGTGGTTCACTCAGTCGACCTTTTTCAAGACTTTGTGCAATAGGCACCTGGTACTGAGCCAGACACCCGGGCAAGCGACCAGTCAGCTTACCTAAATAGACACTAGGCTAGCCCAATCCTTTCGTCAAATACATCGGAACCTCGGGTACGTTCCCTGAAGCATGAGCCAAGCCAAAGCTGGTTATATACTTCGTTCAAATGGCATGAATTTTCCTCTGAGCATCCCCACGACATGTCCGACAACAGTCTCTCCTTTCTGTGGGATGTGCACTTGCAGCGGTGAGCTTTCTTTCGATCGTACGAGTGCGCGATGCGATTTGTTGTCAGGTGCTCCGTGATGAGTGGTTTTGGACTGCTGGTATACGACTACCTTCTCACTTTCGACGACGAGGTAAGCCTGGTATAGGCTAAGATACACGATTTGCTCTAGTTTGTTTCCCGGACTGGATAGATCCAATATATATGGAACTCGCCTTGGACGCCAGTCAAGATCGTCTATTTACTGAACCGCTATGGCGTGCTTTTGGGCCAAACGGTCGTTTGTGCTCAGGAAGTAGGGGCCTTCCAAGTCTCACAACGTGTAGGTCTCAACCTAGTGCGATCCATCGTGCCTGATTTTTTTTTTCCTCTAAGACTTGTGAAATTTACGCGATATTCCTTGGTATCCACATCGTGCTCTCTCTGGAAACCGGACACAGTAAGTCCGTGGCGCAGGGGATGCCAGCGTGTATTGATATTTTTCAGTCCTGGTTATCATGCGTGCTTGGGTCATCTGGGGAGGCTGCCCACGTCTCCTGTTGGTAATAGCGTTTTTATACGTCGCAACGCTTGCCTCGATTGTCCCGAGCGTAGTGGAGGGCAATGAGTTTGCAAACAGTAAGTTAATGAGGATTGGCTAGCTATTGACAACTAAGACACTACCGCATAGTCGGATCAATTGCAGCCATATGTTACCGTTCTATTCCAGGCAAGCATTAATCCTGTATCTACCATGGCATTGCTTATGCACCATCACCTACAGTTCGTGCAGTAGGTTATAGTTATTCCTGTGTTTCCACAATGTTAAATTTATTGCTCAGTGGCTCCTATTCATTGCCAGCTTGGTACTGGATACGTTCGTGTACTCCTTCACCTCGCACGCTCTTTGGCGGTACCGCAGAACGTTCGGGAGAGGCTGTCCGCCATTGGTTCAAACGCTCATGCTAAATGGTGAGTTCCCGATTTTCCGATCACGTTTGGCACGTTTGGATTGATATCGTGTGTTAGTTACCACTTTCTACTTGGTGTGTAGAACTACGACGGAAACTTCGATTCATTAAGGACCTTCTCTTTTTCAGGTCAATGTTGTTCGCCAAATAGCGGGATCAGTCTGTTGGTAAGTCTGGACTCGTATAAGGGCAATTAACAAAGTAATGATCATGACTATCAGGACCATATTGGCAAACGTGTGTCACTCATCTAAGGCAGCCTTCGGTTCTGACCGGTATACTTTAGAGCCCCAAAGCATTCATATCGACAGGGTACGGAACACAAGCGTTACTTTTTTTCCGTTCAATTGACTATGTAACAAGAATCGGCTTGCCAATTGTTGCTATTTCTGGCCAGAGGGTGGTGCATAACCTGCGAAGCATCAGAGCAACATCATTCGGTACCCAAGACTTGAGTCAGGTGATTGATCAGCAGATAAGAGGATTTGCCTCCACGTCCCTGGGCTTGCCGCGAGAGGCTGACAACCACACCCTACCTGTGATCATAGAAGAGGAGGAAGAGGACACGCATATGAAGGGTATAGAGATGGTAGACATGTCTGGCCATGACGCCTCCAGTTTTGACGTGGAGGTTGATAATGGACTTCCAGGAGAATCAAGTCTGTGCCTTTCAGAAGATTGGTGGGCTCTCTGTATTGACAAGGCAATAGCATTGGATAACTCAAGTGCTAACGCAGCAAACATGGGACACGCTTTGATGGTTCCCCTGTATGATCAGGAGCTGTCGCTGAAACCAGCGGACCCTCCCAAAGAACCATCAAATTTCCGGCCGTTCTCTCAGAACGAACACGATGGCTTCAACAGATTCGCCACGGTATCCCTCGTGCACCCTTGCGCGAAGCTGCTACGCAAGCTGCCTAGTTCTCACGGCAGAATCAGTCACTGTTCACTGGACTAACGAGATAAATATGTATAGGCACCAGCATGGGAGCTAAAAACTGTCGATATCATCCAGTACATTTTGAAGGAACGACGACTCCTCGTTAGGTGACCTCTGCCTACTACGGGAGACTAGTAGTACATATTACCGGATAACACTCCGCTCTAATCCTAGTAGACCCTCCTTACACTAAAGCCGTCTTATTTGGATTTTATCGGTGAGATCATGGGTGATCTGATAGAGACTCCGAGAGTCAGAACCAAATGCATGCGTTCAAATGGGCACGTTTCCGGCGCCTATTTTCGTTGCCCTCGCTCCGACTACAGACGCACGGACCACTCTCAGAATATTCCTTGTGACACTACTGGCGCCCCAATTCGCGGATGCTGAGGCACGGCGTCTACATGTTCTTCAACGTTGAAAGTGGACAAGTCGCGGACATGATTGGGCGCCATCTCGTAGGTAAGCTGGAAGCTACTTCGGCTGCCCTCGCCCTACATAGTCGCTACCCACTGACTGGCCGATCAGGGGGATGGCCGAGTGACTCACGTACTCAGGAGGTCAGTTCGTTGAATTCATCATAACAACCCGACTACAGGTCAACGAGCCTAGCCTCATACCACTACGTTACATGTACACTGTACAGTGGGAAGTCGCACCTCTCGGGCATGGTTACACGATTTGCAACCGCGGCACTGGCATGTATCTGTCGGTGGTCGTCATCAGGAACACTGCGCCCATTATCCCTACCCACTTTCCAGTGGCATGGGACTTCAAAATGGTGCAGGTCCCAGACCAGCATGAACCTTGCTACGAGTAAGCAGATATGATTTTCACCCCGTCCACCCCCCCAGCCACAAGCCGTGTGTTCCATGCTAATGCGCACGCAGGATTTGCTGGCCGCACACGCCGTACAAATTCGAAGTGGCACTTGCAGAGTCGGGGGACGAAGATCAACGACGAAGGGTGAGGGACCATCGTTCTTTCACCGCTTCTGAGAGAGACAGCGTTTGAGTGACGCGACGGGCGTATATCCACCAGAACATGGACGAGGAGGCACTGTTGCACTACATGCAACGGTGCAGACTATGGAAACTCGTGCTTCGTGGCACGCTTACGGACGACGGGAGAGTTCGCATGCCCAGGACAATAGGAAGGAGGGAGTGGCAAGGTAACAAGAGGCGCCGTGCACCACCCGTCGCGGGCACTGCTGTTCCCGCCGGTCTACATCAAGCGGGAACGGAAGAGATGGAAGAGATACCGACAGTAGTGGTGACACGCTCAGCCCAAGACCCAACGGATGTCATTGGACCCGACAATGCTCAAGATGAGGACATGGAACCCATGACGCAGCCTTCCGTGACGGAGCTGGAGTATGGATCTTTGGAGCGTCGCCCCACAACGTCATCAGAGCTTCATGGTTCCGGCGGTACTCGCGCCATCGAGATCAGGCGAAGTGATCCGCCTGGGATGACCGAGGGTGACTATGGGTCGTTGAGACGTCAGCCTACTGGACGTCGGTTGCGTAGACGCCAGCCTTCGGTGACCACGGGGTCCATTGGTCGTCTTAGTGAATCTCGAGAAGGTGAAATAATGGATAAGGATGACCGTGCAGCATTGGAACGTCAGCCGACGCTTGGACGTCGGTTGCGCAGGTTCCTTGGAGTGTAGACTATCAATACATGTTATGTAATAGTCATGAGACTGCTGATGACTGGTCACCAATGATAGTCCACGTATTTATCATGTCTGTATATCGCGGCATCAGTCTATTGCCCATCATAAACAGTAAGTTTGGGTTGGTAATCGGTTCTCTGCGGCCACACGCATGTGTACACCTGCTGACATTGACAATGATCTTCGTGAGGTCCCCTCAATCTGACTGACGCTGTAGTCAGAGATTACATGAACACACTGTCTGAATACTTGAGCTAGAAGGGTTACTACAAAGGCGACGGATGCTAAGAACACACTTGACATTGGATATTGTTGATGATGGGAAAACAGTATCAGTATCATGACTCTCTCCCGTGACACTGTATGTGGCTAGTGCAGCACACATCTAGAATGTGCTACCCTCTGGTGGCTGGGGCAGCTTCCGATTATTGAACGAAGCCATTTCTCTGCAGAAGCGCGATCAGGTGGCCTGGTCTGACGAGGTATAAGTTAGCGCGCACCTCCTGATGCTGACAAGTAGGGTCTCGATGCTCTCGCTTCGCTTCCAGTTGGAGAGGACATTCAGTTTGGAAGGTTCCACCACGCCGTTTGACTGGTTCACGAAAGGGAGGTTTACACGCGAGGTGAACCTCACAGTGGGTGGATCGTCGGGGTATTTCTCGCCACAGTCGATCCTAAGACTGTAGATTCGGTTCTCGTGAACTGTCTGTCCAGAGTGGGAGGGATCAGTACGCGATCGGATGCGATGGCTGGAGGATGTGTATGTGCAGTAAGGGGTGAAGGGACAACTCACATGTCCAGGACCAATGATTGTGCCATTCCAATGCGTCATCATGATGTCGTCCCCATCCTCTAAGCCATACGAACACGATCCATCACCAATTCCCTTTTCACCCTTTTCGAGCTCTTCGAGAAGTCGGAAATTGCGTGGAACTGGAGGAGGCAAATTCAGTATTGGGGCAGGGGACTACAGTGCGAGTGTAGTTTACTTTGGGCCATAGCTAGAACAGAGAAAGAAAGAGAAAGAAAGGATAAAAGAAGGATAAGTTGAAGTTGCTGAACGGCGAGTGCAGTGGAGCGTAGGAAGCAGACAGCGGCTGTGGCTGATCGCATACATATATTGAGCGACATCGCCTCCGCAGTACTTGTTCACTGTTGAGCACGACCAAGCGCATACAGTCAACCATCGACCTCGTCGATCATGTTCAAAAGCTCTCAACCAACGCCGTACGACGATCTCGTCAGTAAGTGTCCCTTTCTCCGTCCTCCTGATCACGCCAACTGCGCATGTAGCGAAAGCAACCGACGAAAACCTCACCGGCGAGGATTGGGAAACCATCCTCAACCTCTGCGACAAAGTGCAGGATGAAGGCGAAGCAGGGTTTGCATCCACCGATTCGATCCTCCTCTCCACGAGTGCTGACCCTCTTCCCCAGTGCACGCAACACGATCGCAGCATTGCTCAAACGTCTTGCACACCGCTCCCCAAATGTGCAGCTGTATGCGCTCTCCCTCGCAGAGGCTCTATCGAAGAACTGTGGGATCGTGCTCCATCGCGAGCTTGCGTCGCGCGTATTCACCCAGGGTCTCGAGCGACTGGTTACAGACAGGGTAGGTGTGCCGGTCATGCATACACTGACCATGGCCTATCTGACTGAACTCAGACTACCCATGACAAAGTACGCAAGCGCGCACTTGGCTTGGTCGCCATGTGGGCCGCCGATTTCGAGAATGATCCATCATTAGGTGTCATGGAGGAATGCTACAGCAACCTAAGGTCTAAGAGTACGTTCCTCGACCTGATCCTCGCCCCTTCCTTCCGCATCTTTGTTCACTCATTTGTTTTGTCAGACTATAAGTTTGAAACGCCGAACGAACCTCCACCCCCAGCTGTTGATGACGAAGTTCGTCGGCGGGAGGAGGATGAGCTTCAGCGCGTCCTCGAGATGTCAATCCACGATCGGGGTGGGCGTAATGGCCAGGCTTCGACCCAGTCTTCTTCTAATGCAGGTGGAAGTGGGTCGGGTGCTCGTGTTGGTGCTGATACAGCAGGATCAAGTACTACCACAGGTCCCACTTATCCATCAGGTTACGTTCCTGCGCTGTCACCGCCTGCAGCAACCTCGTCCACGTCCTCTCTCCCTGCTCAGTCATCCCCCGCACCAGCCGCGGCTCCAGTATCAGTTCCGGTTGTGACACGTGTACGCGCATTACACACCTTTGAGGCGACGGAGCCTGGAGAGCTTGCTTTCGAACGAGGTGACATTATTCGCGTTGTTGATCGAGCGTACAAGGACTGGTGGCGCGGACAGCTACGTGGACGCACGGGAATCTTCCCTGTAAATTACGTGGTATGCAAAGTCTTTCTTCTGTCCATGTTCCCATTGTCTTTACCCATAATGTTATCCGCCGTCGGCATAGTCTAACGCCCGTCGCCTCGTAGGAACCCCTTCCTGAACCGACAGCTGTGGAGCTTGCCCGAGAGGTTGAACAGGAAGCAGCGATATTCGCTCAAGCTGCAGATGTTGATCAACTACTCACATTGTTGCGTGACCTCGATACCTCAGGCGAGCGTCTGGCAGACAACGACGAAATCCAGGTGCGCGGTTTCCATTCAAGTGTTGATGAAATCTGATATACCCTTTTCATGTTGATGTTGGTTGCGGTTGATTTGTTTGATGATGTCAATTGCCGGTAATGGGTGGCGATGTAACAATGTTGCTTGGTACAATAGGAATTGTATCGGTCATGTATGGCTCTTCGACCCAAGATTGTCAAGCTGATCGACAAGTACAGCCAAAAGAGGGGTATGCACGATTCATTAATATCCTTAAAACGATCCTGAGGTGTGTTGCTTCACAGCGGATCTGGTTTCGATGAACGAAGGTTTCATCAAAGCAAGGACACTATTTGACAGGATGATGGAAGAAAGCCTGGCCAGGCATACAGGTGAGTAACTGTATTCCTTCCTGTCGAGGTGCTTCGATGTTTTATTCGATCAAATTACTGCTTCAGGGTATGACCCCCGTGGTGATTATCCCTATGGACGTTCTGATTCGCGGCGACAAGAGTATGGTACCCAACCATATGGACCTGGGTACCCGGGATATGATCAACCACATGTACAAGGTCACGGGTATGCAGCTGGTTACCCCGAGGCGCCTTATCCTGCCCAACACGCACAGTACCCTCCTGAGCAACAGACGTACGGCGGCCATCCCAGTTCCACCCAATCGCCCTATCCACCTGCGCAGTCGCCCTATCCACAAGTACAAGTGCAAACACCTTTCCCACAGCTACAGACATCGTTTCCACCTGGGCAAACTCTGTACACTCAGGCTCAGGCAGCCCCAGCTCAGCAGTTCCCTGTACAGGATACCGTGCAGCCTCAGCCTCATACACAGGTCCAACCGCAAGAGCAGCCTCAGCCCCAGTCGCAACCGCAAGGGCAGCTCCAATCAGCTACCCAAGTCTCCCCACAGCCGCAGCAGGGCCCGCCGTACGTCTATGACCCAAACACTACATATGCGGACCCGAACGTGCAGGCGTGGGCGCAGTATTACGCTCAGGGCGGAAAGGATCTTGCGGGTGCGGTATACTTCATATCAGTTCCTGGCGTGACGGACGCGGCAGAAGGAGGGGGACCACCACCACCAGGGGGCCCAGGCCAAGCCGGGGCAGGACAGGAGCAAAGACAACAACAAAGCTCAGTAGTTGCGGCATCACCCACTCCATCTTCCCAGAAACCTGGTCCATATGCGATTGTGGACACGGGACCGACAGTCACATCATTATCACCGCATAACACCAACCAGGTGCAACAGCCGTACAGCTATGTTTCTTCTCAGCCGCAGTTACAATCGCCACAACAGTATGCGTCTACGGGAGGCTATACTTCGTCCCCCAGCAATGCAATTGGACATGGGCCACCCGCTGGTGCTGGCTACAATAATGGTGGATATGACTACAATGCGATAGGGGCGCTGCAGCAACAATTTTCCGACATGGGTGTTAGCGCCGTTGCACCTCAGGCGCATGCGGCACCCTCCTAACGTGTTTCTGGTTGGTGTATGGTGTGGCTCGAAGTGGAAGATATGGCGTACTATGGTGAAGTTGATTTTTACATTTACCTACCTAATTTCAAAAGATTTTTTTTTCCGTTCACACTGAGGTTGCCAATCTTGACATAGACTAGTAAATCAAGTTTGTCATCCCGCTGAACACCAGAATGTCACCCAGATTGGACTGCATTCTCGATGTTATGCTTTCTAGTATACTGTCCCTGCGAAACCCAAACCCAGTCATCTAGATTGCCACTGTTCACAGTTAGGCCACTCGCAGAGCACAAAGGGCCGAGTTTGCACCCGTAGACAGCGAGGGCTTGTCATGACAAAAGGTTCATCTGTACTGTTGCCAACATACAATCATTAGTACAAGGCACGGAATGGAAGAGAAAAATTACATGCCCAAGCAAAGTTGTCCACCTCCAATGTGCCAAGATTAAACATACCCCTGAGTGTTTGGATCTTACTTGTGTCATTTGCAGTGTACAGGCCATCTAAGTATGCCACCACAGCCTGAACATCTGCCGAGAAATCCTTAGGCATATACTCCAGAATCGGAGAGAAACATTTCCACCAGTTAAGGAGAATAGCCACATAGAAGCCAAAACCCGAGAATCAGCAAGCTTTAATAACGCACTGCAGGAAGAACACCTGCAGAGTCGCTTCAACAACAGCAGATGATACATGGCCGGAAAAGAAGATGCCTGGTTTACCGACCTATTCATTAGCACCATAAAACGACTCAGGGGCCGACGGCGTAGCAATGTCTAGAACTAATGATCATGAAGCGACAGGTACCGAGGGCCACTCACACGTGGTGATTGAATGTTCCAATGAGAATCAATAATGGAACAAGGTAATTGCTGGCAGGCGGAGGTCACCTACTGAAGAACCCCAAGTTACCCAAGTGTGCTGAATCACAACCCGATACAGGTGTAGCCCGCTAGATCGCACCGAGGCCACCACTCGGAATCCGCATGATACGAATGAACGTACTTCTGTGTCATGGGCAATGGGGAACCCGGAGACAAACTTCACTGTAAGAATATCAGTTACCAATGCGGAACGAACCAGCTGCCCCTTGACAAGATATCAAAATAAATGTTGGAATGCTCCAAAATTAAGTGTGATTCTATGACGGCCAGCCCGAGTGTGTTTAGTTGATAGTAATACATCCTGCATCATTAAGTGACATTGCATGTCGAAGCGATCGACTTGATGTATCAGTCGAAAGAAGCAATGTAATGCTTACCTCCATGAATGCATGACCCTGCACTTCCATCGGGCGCAACGGACATATTTTTGCCAGAACTAACAGCCGCCCTTCTCGTGTGGGTGGGTTCCCTTGGAGCTTATGACACCCAATGCCGAGGACATTGGGAGATGAATCATCCAAGTTCTAAAGGCCTCAGTACTACAACAGAACATTCCAAGTCGCAGATCGGACGATGACGCAAGCGGGGCGACCTAGCACACGTCCGGTCTCAAGGAACCACTCGGGACACGTATGCCAATGAGTTCACGGGACTCCAAGAAGAAACGCGTAGCGTTATTGGAGACTTGTGCACTTGCAGTCGTCGACATTGAGACCAACGCACTATGTACTTGGGCTCTGAAAAGTGAGTGACAACGGCACGCAAATGTAGATTTGAATTTTGCACACCTAAATCGGCCTTGTGTCGATGCAATCTTGGGACTTGAGGCCTGAGGCCTTGAAGATCCCAATGACAGCATCGACGCCAAGGGGTAGTGTCCGCCCAAGACTCCGAGGAAGGTGCTGTGATCAAGGAACCACTTGGACTCCGAGTTGGAGGGCAACTCATTCTCATTACGTAATTTGCTGGTCTTCGTCAACCGTTAAGAGAATGGCTCTCCCGACGAAAGGACGCGTCATAATCCACACCACAGCTGGGGAATTAGATATCGAACTTTGGTCCAAAGTATGCTATCTTCATCGACCGTCCGTTGTAGGGTCTGAAGATGTCACACTACTTAGGAAACCCCCAAAGCCTGCAGGAACTTCATCGCGCTTGCTCTGGAAGGTCTGTGAATCTATCACTCAGCCTTCTGGTAATTCTTATGGAATAGTGATAAAAGGATATTATGATGGCGTGAACTTTCATAGGTATGCGACCGTGCAGAATCCATGTACTGTGCGGGACACACTGACTTGCTACTTTGAGGATCGTGCCAAATTTCCTTGTGCAGACTGGCGACAGGACCGGTACAGGTGCAGGAGGAGAGTCATTTTACGGAGGTAATCTTGCGGAATATTGGCTGTGCTTGATTACTGACATTTTGAAAGAACCTTTCGAAGATGAAATTCATCCTCGGTTGCGTTTCACCCACCGAGGGCTTGTTGGGATGGCGAACAGCGGGAAGAAGAACACGAACGACTCTCAGTTCTTCATCACTCTCGGTTGGTAGAATAGATCTGTATAATTGCGCGGTATTGACGAAGCCATGGTAGATCGCGCAGACGAGCTGCATGGGAAGCACACGCTTTTTGGAAGGGTGGTCGGCGATACATTATACAGTACGTATGTGGTGTGTCGCCCATTATTCTGTTTCTCATGCACTACAGATGCGCTGAAGATTGGCGAGATGGGTGATGCTAACTCTATTATTATGTGCCATTTTTGTTTCTAACACGATGACTAGAGGTTGATGAAAATGAGCATCCAATATAGTGTGTCCTTTTCCCCGCAAGTATCCTTGGGCCGTTCCTACTCACCCGTGCCTTGATGACAGCCCTCCAAAGATCCAGTCTATTACCATCGCCGACAATCCGTTTCCAGACATCGTACCGCGTATCACAGCAGCCGAAAAGCGTGCTCAGCAGCGCGCCCGCGAAGCTTCGCAGAAGGAGCGTGAAGAGGCCGAGCGACGGCGAGGAGCGAAGAAGTAAGTAATTCTCGTTCACTGCGATCTTCCATTGCGGGTGTCACTGGGGCTGATTAGACTCTAGGAATGTAAAACTGCTGAGTTTTGCGGACGACGAGGAAAGCCAGGACACACAACCCATACTGTTCAAAAAGGAGATAGCGCGGCCCGATTGTGAGTATTGTTACATTCTGATGGCACATGCAACTTAATCAATGCTGTTGTAGTGGTTGATAACCCTTCCATGTCGTCACTTCGAATTCCGGATGCACTTCTTCCACCGCCACTACCTAAGAAACCCAGAGACGAAGGACGAGAACAATTGGATTCTGTCCCTGTTTCTGAGGTAATCATCATCATACATCATGCATGACTATGCTCATTGATCTGATAGAAGAAAGTAAAGGAGAAGTCAAAGAGGAAGGCAGACATTGAAGTGACCAAGATCCGAGAACAGTACGACCAAGTAAAGGCATTTGGCAGGTATAGCACCCCCGCATGAACTCTGCCGTGTGCGAGGGCTCATGCAATTTTTTGCCTAGCGATGCGCGGCGCGCTGAGATCGAGAAAATGGAGGCAGAAATCCGTCGATTAACGCGTCGCCGTGAAAGCGGCGAGGATAGCGAGGAAGAGGCGGAACGTCAGAAAAAGAAGAAACCGAAATCGTACCTGGAAGAGGAGCTTGCCAAGTATGCGAAAGGCCGTGCGTCTCAGAAAAAGGCTAAAGATGGACGGAGGAAAGATGAAGGTGATGTGCTGGCGGCGCTAAGCAGTTTCAGGGGGATGCTACAGGCGGCAACCCCGACGAACTTGAGTATGGAGGAGCATGCGGGAGATGAGGAGGATGCGAACAAAGAGGATGCACAGGAAGCTGGGGCAGGAGATCGTGGAATGGAAGTGGATGACGACCGAGGTTTCATGAGCCACGTCTTGCATTTTCCGAAAGACGACGGTGAAGAAACGAGAAAGGCAGAGCGGGACTACGAGGTGATTGATCCACGGCAGCGGGGTGCCAGAGCACGGGAAGAGGAGAGAGAGCGGAAACGCGTGACAAAAGGTAAAAATGCTTTGGGACGAGGTTCAAGACGCTAGACTCCTCGGGTTACCACTGGGTGCTGGAACGTGAATAATCTGCCAGTGGCAATCAGATTCAGCAATACAGTCCGCACTGCTAGCACCTGCAGGATATTTACTGGCGTTTCTGAGTTAGTTTGATACATATCCCCCTGGTTTGCAACAGTTGTGTGAGGCTAGTGACTCACACGAAGCGCCCTTTTATCGCCGTACGCTGGCATCAAGTACTGATCCCTCCCCATGACCTCACCTACTCGAGGTGCATTCATCGCCATCGAAGGCCTCGACAGGTCCGGGAAAAGCACGCAAGCAGCCGTCCTCCACAGCCGCCTGCAGGGTTCCGAGCAATCAGCAAAGGCGGTGCTACTGAAGTTTCCCGGTTAGCCTGTCCTGTATTTTCTGTTGACCGCGCTCAGACTAGTCCTGTTGTCCCTTGGATGCTGTACTGTAACGGGGGCTGCATCGTCTCCCTCGGCAACTTAATGGCTACGGTGCATCATTGCGCACAGATCGGACCACAGCGATCGGCAAGATGATCGATGCGTATCTGCGCTCGCAGTCGGAGCTCGACGACCATGCCATCCACCTGCTCTTCTCAGCCAACCGATGGGAGCTTGCGTATGTCCTCTCATCTGTCTTTCCTCGCTTGCCTCTGACGAAAAAAAAAAAGATCGTCCATCTATGCGCATCTCGCAGCGGGAACGACGGTTATCGCTGATCGATATGCGTTCTCCGGGATAGCGTTTTCTGCGCGCAAAGGTCTTTCGTACGAGTGGTGTCGCGCTCCAGATGTTGGCCTTCCCGCTCCAGACCTCACCGTGTTCTTGAATGTCGAACCTGAAGTCGCTCGTGCAAGGGGAGGATACGGGGAGGAGAGGTACGAAAAGGAAGAGGTACAAAGAGGCGTTCGAGCAATGTTCGAGCGTATTGGAAAAGAGATGAATAGAGACGGTCAAGGAAAATGGGTAGCGATCAATGCCGGCAAGGAGAAAGATCAGGTCGCACTAGATATCTGGCATGTCGTGGAATCATTAGCGGAAGGTGTAGATGCCCCTACAGCAAAACTTTGGGAGACGAGCTTGTCAACATAATGAACACATGCAATTTCTATGAACGTTCCAGCTTCTCCACAAGTAAACAACTACAGAATAGATTTGAAGATATCATACGTAGGATCAAAGAGTGGACCAGCAACAGGGTAAAAGTTGACAACGCTAGCGAGTGTGATAATGCGAGAGGAGTTGAGGCGAGAAAAGAAACCACGACTATCGAGACAAAAAACCTTTGATGTTAAATCAACCAACATGTCCATAGACGTGGAAGTAAATTGAATGTGGAAAGAGCCGACGTGCCAGCGAACCCGTCTTCAATACGCCGTGGTAATCTTGGAGACTATCACCGCAAGGGCAATGAGAACACCCCATCTCCATTTCTCCCAAATGACTTGACGCCAACATGCTGCGTACCCCTGAGGAACCGCAGGTCGGTTTCCATGGGTCATCGGGTTGTGTGGTTCAGGAACTGCCGGCACAGCGTTCACCGCCAGCTGCAGTGCAGCTCCCGGAGCCTTTCTCAAAATCAGCTGCGATGTGGGCGTTGTTGAAGTGGATGGCGAAGTGAGAGAACTGACATTTGCAGGTTGTGAGGCTGAGGTGGAGGGAGCTCCTGGTTTACCTCGCTCCCTCTCGCCCATATTCGGTAAATCTCGGGGCGTGGGAGTGCAATACTGTAGGACAACGAGGCGATGTTGGGGGTAAACGCAGCATCAGGAGTACAAAGAGCGGATCAGCGTAGAAAGATCAACCGACGCGGCCAATCAGTGACTGGATATCATTCGTGCTCAGATAACAATGACTTACATCCGGAAAAGCCTCCCTAAACCTAGCCTGGCTGATGTTGAAGGAGTGACTCTTCGACGCGAGAGTGCGCTTATGGGTGTCTGAAGAATTCACCGAACCTGTGGTCATTTCGTCCGACAGCATGAAGGAGAGGAGACCTGTCAAACTGGATCGAGTTAGCATCATAGGATCGGGCTCATGGGGGGATTGGTAACCGGCAATTAAAAGTCAATCCATCCCCTGGCCACCTCAGCGGAACGTTGCGGTGATGATGATGGTTGCCGACCGGTAACTAAGTTTTCACTTACATTGTAGCGACGCTCCAAGCCGGGTTCCACTGGGTGGTAATGGGTTAATATTATGTTGCCAACTGGTGATGAACGTAAAACAAAGCTCACAGTGCCGGGGTGGAAATCCGACATGGAAAAACAGATCTTCTTGTCCGGTTGGAACCGTCCGCTCGGCGTATACATCTTCGATGAAGCGATTTGTAAGTTGGGCATGACAGTAAAGTGAACAAAGACGCAAACCTTGATGCCCGGGGGTTTAAATGGGTACTCCGCAGGGAAGAGAAGTACCCCATGGTATTCCCCACCTGCGTATGGTGAATCAGGGGGACCGTGCTGCAACCCGTCCATGGTAAATATGCCGCTTTTCATCGTTGATTGATAAGCTTACGATAAGGTAGTTCCCTAGCAAAAAGAGTCAGGGCTATCGTCGCATGCAACAAAGAGAGAATTTACAGGTGAGAACGTTCTTTTCGTCGGGAACGGCCCACACGAATGGGGGGGGCTCCCGCTGCATGGTCATGAATTCCTTCGTGAGCTGGAACGGCAGGATGAGTCAAATGGCCTCTACCGGGAAAAGGGGAAAGAGCGTACACGTTTCTGCGCTGTCTTGCTTGCCATGATTACGGATAGGACGAGGAGTAAGGGTGGACGGGCTTGTGGACACTGTGGGTGGATGAAGAGTGCAGGGCGCTCGTGGCAGCTGCATAGTATTTATTTGATCTTGTTGTTCACTAAACCCTAACCCTAGTGATTGGGTTTTTTTGTTGTCCTCACTCACAGCTTGTCTGCATCGCTTCGATGTCCTCCACAACAATTGGGCGCTGTATTCCTTATAGCAGGAAAACCCACGATGCTAATCATTGTATAGAGAAACATTACATCGCGGTGCATTACTACGATGCACAGCTACAAAGGTTCATTGCTAAACACAATAATCGCCGCAACAAGGCTCGGGTAGTTTAGATGGCCGGGCAGTCCATGACAGCGCTCATCACTGCAGTACAACTGTACAACCAATGACTTGCTAGCTGCGACTGCTTGATTCTGATAAAGAACCCTGTTCAGGGGCTATATTCCCTAAGCTGGTGCTTGATTAGCAAGTTTTTCCTTGTCGACTTGGCCTTTGGCAACTGCAGGCCATGGCTGAGGTTATTCCCCCTGTTAAACGACAGAAAGTATATCATGGCATCCCAGAACCACCCCAGGAACCTCCAAAACCTTCGCCCAATGTCGTTGTCCAGTTTGTGGATGAGCATGATGGCACCCCGATTGCACCTGCAGTTAACCTCCCGGCAAATGTAGCACGAGAAAGCCTGGAGGCACTGGTCAACCAGCTCCGCACAAAGGTGTGTACGTGCTGTCTCTAAATGTCCCGCACCCGTGCGTTACGTGACTACCACACAGGATGACGACGAACATGTGCCATACGCATTCCATGTTTCATTGCCAGAAAATGCTGCAAAACTCAATACACCTACGCGCATCGTCATCTCGAAATCTATCGAAACAGACGTGTTGGGTCATCCGTCACAGGCTTTTTCTGAAGAAGACGTCCTCATCGTCAGATGCGCTCCGCAATCGGTCTTTAAGGTAAGGCCTGCAACACGGTGTTCCAGTACGCTATCTGGTATGTTACATTGGCACAGTGATCGCAGTTGGGCCCTTATGGATGGCCCTTACTAATATATGCTATTCTGCAGGCCACTCATCACCGATCTTGTGTGCGTCCTTCTCTCCTACCGGAGCTCTCCTCGCAACAGGGTCTGGTGACACACATGTCCGTTTATGGGATCTAAACACCGAGACACCATCACACACACTGGTGGGTCATACGGGGTGGGTCCTTTGCGTCGAGTGGCATCCGATGGAACGACAACTCGCCAGTGGCGGTCATGACGGCCATGTCAGGCTGTGGGACCCTAAAACTGGAAAACCCATAGGTGAGGCTATGAAAGGCCATTCGAAGTGGGTAACATCCCTTGCCTGGGAGCCTGTGCACTTGTGAGTAAAACGATGCATTGTCGTCCACCTGTAAGCGTGACTCCGTCCCCCGCATTGATGTAGGAATCCGTCTGCACCCCGACTTGCGTCATCCTCCAAGGATGGCACTGTTCGAGTATGGTCGCCTTTGGCGCGTAGGTTAGAATACACCCTTGGTGGCCACGCTGCCAGCGTAAACGTTGTCAAATGGGGTGGCGGAGGCAAGGGTGGCAAGGGTATTCTATACACAGCAAGTAGCGACCAAACGGTCAGAGTATGGGATCCACATGGAGTAAATCTATTTTACTTGGAGGCGGACGACTGTTCACTACTCTCAGGGCAAACAACTCATGGTCCTCAAGGATCATGCACACTGGGTAACGACACTCGCCCTGAACACTGATTTTGTAATCCGGACTGGTCCCTATGACCATATCGGAAAAAAGCCTCCATCCGACGAGCAAGGTACGACTGATCGTTTCAGGTTGGACAGTTGTTTACATGTTTCATAGCTCAGGCCTTGGCATTAAAACGATACGATGATCTCGTCAGCCGGACACCAGAATTACTGATATCAGGATCAGATGACCATACTCTTTTCTTGTGGTCCCTCTTTCCATCAAGTCCCGCAATTGGAAGCGGGGGTGGAAAAATAAAACCCGTAACCCGCCTGACAGGGCACCAACGCCAAATCTCTCATGTAGCGTTTTCACCCGACGGGCGGTGGGCGGCTAGTGCCGGATGGGACAATGCTGTGCGATTGTGGGATTGTTCAGGTAAGTGGCAGATGGCCGTAGTGGCGTGTCCTGCTGGGTGTGTCAGTAGGTCGTGACGGTTACCAATCTGCTTCCAGGTTCTGGAAATCTAGGAAAATTTGTTGCGACACTGCGGGGCCACGTGGGTCCTGTCTATCGGGTCACTTGGAGTGCGGACTCGCGCATGGTTGTCAGTGCGAGTAAAGATTCTACTGTCAAAGTAAGCCTACTTTACCATCGTGTCACAGCGCTAATCGGCACGCAAGATATGGGACCTCAAAACCTACAAGCTGAAGATGGATCTACCGGGACATCTTGACGAAGTATATTGTGTTGACTTTGTCGCCGACAAAATCGTAAGCGGTGGCCGCGATAAGACGGTGAAAATGTGGGTATTCTCTGACTGCTGTGCAGTTTTCATATTCAGCATGTCTTCAGATGGAAAAATTAGATGATGCTGCATCTTTTGGTGACGGTGATAGCATCAAACTCCAACAAAGTCCGTCTGATTGATAATACGCAGCAGTAGCCACGTTGCGTTGGGAAGAAAATTATTGTATCGACAATGAGTAGTGATCCATTGTTTCGTTTGATTCCCACTGAAAAGTGCATGGTGGCAGTACTTCACGGCAGACCAATATATCAGAAGCAGTCATATACAAGGCAAGTAGGACAAAGGACTCAGGCATCGCTTTGCGAAGTTAAAGTATTTGTCATGCATTGTGCGAGCTGCGGTCCGTTGGTTGTTGTACAGCTCTGAAATTGCGCACCCTCGCACTTTGACGACAAATCATCTCTCGGGTGAACATTATGCAGAGGCATCAGAATTAACGACTATGAAAGATGTGATAAAACTATGAATGTGCCGTTGGAGGGCACAGGATATCAGTTGGCGGGTTCTTACACAACTGTTGGGATGATCTTCCTGTACATAGATAACAGTGCGGCAATGCACACGTATCCGTTATACAGCGTAATCGAGAAAGGAAGTGGGCCTGGCACATGATGTGGCTGAGCGGTGTCATAGTAGAGCCTGCAACAGCCTTCGTCGTCTGTGGACTCACGTGACAATCTGTACCGCTACTTGCTCGTAATGCTCTTGATTGATCCAGAAGATGAAAACGATGATGTTCATGCAATCTAGCTCGTACACCGTCATGAGATTGTGGGGCCTGTGTATTCACCACCTTCGAACCTGGACGTTACCGACACGAAACGGTGAGCCCTTGTTAACGACAAATACAAGGCATCCATATGTAACCTGGAGAAAATGAGCATATTGAATGTAATGGCTAGTACAGAGAAGACACCGCATCGCTGATGCCGGTCACAAATTTATCCATTTTGGAAAATGGTAAGTATTAGCGTAGTTCTTCCCGCGCCGGTCCTCGATTCGTATTGGACAAATTCCCCTTTCCCGTGATTGCCGCATCTTTGGGTTGACACCGGCAGTCCCATAGACGACGCAAAAAATGATCGGGAAGGCCCCTCCTGCGCAGAAGCTACATACGCGAGGGTCGGGTGAATGCTCAAACAGGGAGGGTGTCAAAGGTTTCACAAGCCGTGCCCCTGTGCCCTGCCCAAACGGCGTAATTCTCGTCCAAAAGATCTATTCGTGTGATCGACCAGTTTCCAACATCATGTTTCAACCACAAGTCCAGAAATTCCCGTACAACGTCTTCTTGCCGTAGTTCGACTACGACGAGGACCCATGTCCGCCCAGGTGTCGAGACTGCTCCGATCGTATCGACGAGAGGTGCAATGAGGGAAGGATGGTAGATACAGTCGACAACGACTACCAGGTCCCACGCATCATTGCTTTCTGATGTCACTGGGGATGGACAATATCGGGTGCGAGGGAGTCCTGGAGATAGAGATGATAAAGTTAACCAATCCAACTCTTCCACTGAAAGATTTGTTCTTTGAGATTGAACGCCTTTATCCCAGTCAAAGTTTAGGGATACATTCTTCCGGATGAGCGGCAATAATGCAGGAATGTCGGTTGCCGTATAGCTACAGAAAAGAGGAGACAAAGCGACGCCGAGCAATCCTGTCCCTGAGCTGTGGCGACAGATGAAAACACCCTTCTAGGGATGATAAAGGAGACCAACCCGAGTTCAAGGCAATGGCACTCAGCTAGCTTGGAATGGTCGAACACTGCATCTGCAGAAGGGAAGTAATACTGATGGAGAAATGCCCTAGCAAACTCGATGCTCCCTGGGATGAATGCTGAGCATGCACGGAAAAACGAGAGGTAATTACCTAGCTCTCCAGACAACACTACCGGTGTCACCCTTTCTGCTGCGTAGAGCAGTTTTGTCCTGTGCAATCTCAATTTCGATCGACCTCACTGTGGGACTCTTTCTCTTCTTCACTTGTTTCTTCGTCGACGACTTATGTGACTGCTTCTGTCCCGATATTCCTGTGCACGAAGCATTTTCCGTTGGTGCAGTCAACGTGAATTGGATCGTGAGCATATCTTTTTTGGAGTCAACATAACCTAGGCCACGATAACCATCAGGACCAGTGAGTGACTTTGTATTCGCCCGATTGAGGGCAGTGTACAGGAGAAAAATCTGCGGTAATTGAAATGCTTTCCATTTCTGATAGATGCGTTTCATTACCTCTTCATCCACATCGGTGATGGCACTAGAACCAGGGGGAAGTCGAAGTTGGAAAGAGCTCGTCATACTTGATTATCACCTTGTTTAAAACAAGGTCGCTGCAACTGGCACTTGTTTCGTCATCCGCGAATTTGAGTAATTCGAGCTCCGTATACTCAATATCTTATGTAAGCAACATTTTCCCCTTTCAAGTTTCTCGTTCTGCGATCAAGTTCTTCTAGTCGCATGTCTTCTTTGCGGTGTTCACTGGGATGGTGAGAAAATAGACGTTCATTACTAGCCCCCTCTTGAGGCTATTGTTCAGATGCTAACAGGACTCTAGTCGTTTCGCCTTGGATATCCCTTTGGCAAACAACATGTGGCTCCACCTGCTGGTGGTAAGATCTCACTACCAGCAGGTGGAGCCACTCTGAAGGAATTCCATAGGTCAACCTGCGGGTGTCCATGGCTGAGTGCTCAACCCGCACGACACCCGCACCCGTACACCCGAGGGTGGGGTCTTTCCCACAGGTTTTTAAACAAGGTCTCTGCCGTCCGTGACGGCCCTATTCTAGTGTAACGAGATGTCCGTATAGCGTTGCTATTGATTCTCGTTCTCGTTCTTCAGCCAGTATGGACATCACTTTGGACAGCATCGATAGTGGTCTGGACACGTCCCCTCCAGTACAATTGACCCAGAACTTGACGCGTCTTCTCCAGGCTATTAGACCCTGCCCAGGATCATATCTCCTCGTGTTTAAATACACGGTAAAGTTTCTCTGTTTTGCTTAGTCACACAGGACTGCAAACTTATAGCCGTCATTGATGTCAGGACGCTATAGCCTATTAAAGCGAGGTCAGAGACCATGGGAGCCGTGATGATGAATGACATGACGGCGGTTGATTTCACGACGGATGGTATTGGTTTCCATGTGTTTGGAAAGGCATGCGTATCTGCAAGGATTGTGAAGACAATATCGAAGCTGGTGAAACTCCATCCACCTTCAACTTCATACCCGAAGGGAGTATACATGACACAATACAGGCACTCGCTTGTTTCCATCATCTTTTCGTGTCGGGTACTATGGTCGAACGAGTCTCTGTCGCACGATGTCACCGGTATCCTAATGGAAGTGACTACATCTCTGTTGGCCCATGGATGCGTTGGAGAATGACGATGCACGGAGACACTGCATCACCCATCTTTACACCCTGCGATATCTGGCAGTCGAGATTATCATTCCCATCTCTACTTCGCTAAAACTTGCCATGGAAGGTTCAGAGAGATCGATAAGGCAGTTGAATTCCCCTGCACTCGGCTGGATCTGGGAATCACCCTAGAAAGTTGGCGTACGTTGTTCAGCCCATAACACCTTTCAATTTTGTGAAGCCTTGTGCAGATGCCACTTCTTACAGACCCTCTTCATGTGGCTCGTGAACTTGCACCCTTCCAGGAATCTTTCCTATCGGGCGCCAGTTTGTTCTGACTCCAGAGCCAACTACACGGTATATACATTAACAACCTCAACTTTCTCAAAATCAAACCCGAAATATTCAATGTCCTATTTGGCTTTGCTATCATACTCCGTCTGTCTCTCCTCCTCACAATCGTCGTCTGTTCTGCGACTTCCATCTTGTTATTCCAATGGCCATCGCATATTGTACTGGGGGTATCAACTCCGGTGGTCCCTACGCTGAAAATGCGACACTGGGAGGTTTCGTCAGTTTTTCATCATTCTTACATCGCGGGAAGATTGGGCCGAATTTAAAAGATAACAGATATGTACTTGGATGAAGGTTAAATAAGAGGATTATCAGGGTATGTTTTTATCTACTTTGCCATTCCCCCCAATGCTGTTCCAGGATGCTCAAGCAAGCACTAAGAAGGACCTCTCCAGCGCTGTCAGTAGAGCATTCTATTGTCGTCGTGGCCCAGAATCGAGGTACGCATGGAGGTGTCTAACCGCAAAGGGTTGGAATTTCTTTCCCTTCCTAAGCCTGATGCGGATGGCAATGCTCCGCTGATAATAACGCTAACTCACGCTGAATCATGTAGTGTGACCAATGCTAAAGTCGAGTCATTTCTTCGCATTGCGTACACGGCTTCCCGGGAAAAAAATCCCCGGAAAGAGGAGTGTCAGACGCACATCGACTTTCTATCGCATGTTGAACGGAGCGTGGGAGACGACAACTTTCCTGAAACTACCCATGATGCACGTTTGGAGCGCGATAGCCAGGATTGGCAGCGAGAGTGCCAGTGCTACGGCCCTTATGCGACTTCTCGTCGCGCTTGCACAGCATAGCCGAGCGCCTACTTTGGCAATTTTTTCAGGACGCTGGGGCCGAGGGATGTAAGTTCAACCGTGGAGCACAAACTCATCCCGGAGCGCCTCAGGAGAGACGTGGCTCCATTGAATCTATTGTTCTTCTTCCGTCGTCTCTGGGTGGCTCGGCTGCACCACGCTCTAGAGGGCAAACTTACCCTAGAACGCTTCAGGGAAGGCGTCGGTATTGAAAACTTGCACTATATCGGTCAAAACAACTTGCGGTCTTTCACTTCTCATTTCTTGGAATTGCACTCAAGAAACTCGGGGCACAGGGCCACCATCACCATTGCTTTCCGCTCGATGCTACCAGCAGGCCTGCCACGCCTGGGAATGGGAAATTTGCATCGTTGGCACTAACAGTGACGTCAAATACGCTGATCAGTGTCAGAAGCGTTCCATCGTCACCCAACTCGTCAAGATCCTTGAGGACAAGGACATCGTGGAAGTACTCTGTTGTTGTGGCTGCTCCCTCGTAGGTCGCCTTTACTGCCTCACATTGTTCTCGGACTATGCTGCTATTGCGTGTCGTCAAACATTCCTCCATCGCTCCCCCAGTCGTGAGGCTTGCCCCGGTGGTGTCTTTTGCTTTCACTCCCATTTCCTGGAACTTGTTGCGAGGATGAGTAACAACCAACAAGTTTGGTGGTGGATCACTGACTGCTTTCCCTGTCCAGGTGGTGACATGTCTGCTTACTTTCCTGCCTATGTTATCTCTGTCCGTACCACTGCTAGCCTTCAGGTTGACCCTCGTCGGTTCAGTCGTCGCGCGGTGAAGCAAATTCGTGGGGTGTCAAGGGAGCGAGTTCAATCAAAGCCATACATAGCATAATACACAAGCCCTCCCTCGCAAGCCAGGTGGTACAACTAAAACGGCCGGCAAGAA
>Ga0307518_10000513_pt1 | contig 29419 bp, 10 predicted proteins | sample 25_EM_MG_FD_203889 | JGI IMG/M metagenome (GOLD analysis project Ga0307518, IMG submission 203889) | Populus trichocarpa ectomycorrhiza microbial communities from riparian zone in the Pacific Northwest, United States - 25_EM | ecosystem: Host-associated > Plants > Roots > Unclassified | place... | reverse complement strand
TCTAACTAGTGTTCTACACATGATCTTGCATGCCCCTACATGCTGGACATTCACAACCGAATGCCCTTACATCTGAACATTCCCACCCGAATGCTCTTACATTCTGGGCATTCCCTCTCTTTTGATGAAGGAAAGATGTCCTTTTCTAGGATACCAAGCATTTACACTAAACAACTTTCCACCATTTCAATTTCATAATAAATTCCCTCGCCCACCAAAGTTCCATTCAAAGACCATAGTTTTTTTAAGAAATGTGCAACCGTTATCATATAATAATATTAAATTGTACAATAAAAAACCCGTTGAAAATGAACCGAGCACGCCACAAACTGAGCATAAACCCCGCGAACCTGTGCCACATTGTTGGCACAGAAAACATCTTCCTCTCCCCTTTAATCCCTTGTGTGTATGATTATTTTTGTCATTGCGTTTGTCTATATTCGTGTCATCAATGATGATCAGTGTTTGTGATCCACATAAAACAACATATACTTGTGCAGAAGATACCAAAAACAGCATGATCGATCAATCACTTGAATAGACAGGACATACAGAACATGTTTAATTACCTGAATCCTGAAGGGTCGTTCGAGATGGTTTTGGATCTTTCAGAGACGGAGAGAAGATTGGTGTGGAGGAGAAGATACTCGAGCTCGCCCGTGTCACCATGGCAGCCAATGTTCTTGCAACCATATCCAAAAGGACTAGCAGGTCCAGCCTGTTGCTTCTCCGCGGCTGGTTTTCCGAAAAAACGAGCTGCTTCCTCCTCCAGTCTTGTCACGACCTCCTTGTTGACCCCATGATTTATAACTTTGAAGAATCCATATTCTTCGCATGCTCTTACGATCAACTGTGATACGCTCGAGTTGTCAAGAGAAAGATCAACAGTAGGAATTCCTAAAGCCTTCGTCGTTTTGGTTCGTATTGGTGTTGGAGAAGGAACTACCATTCTTGCTTATAATTAAGGGAGGGAGGGAATTATCAAAGGTAAAAATCAAGAATTTTAGTTTGAACTTTGAATTTTGGAGGTATGATCCATAAGGGTCGGGGTGCTACCCTATTATATACTGCAACATAGAGAGATAGAGAGAGAGGAGGTGACGGGGGGAGGGAGAGAGGTATTAATATTATAATACAAGGTTGGGCACTTTTGTCTAATTCATTAGATTTAAATAGGGATCACCAACATAGAGGAGACATCGACTTTAATATGTTTGACAGTCCAATCTTTTTTTATTTTTTTATAGTAAAAAATATATTTTAAAACGAACTTTCTAAGTTATATATATATATATAAGAAGGGAAAAAAGAGGAAGCGCACACCCCCTTCACGGCTTTTTTTTGTTCACCTTAATGCTCCCATGCTATGGTCAGAAAGAAAATACAAGAGCAGCAAGAGAGAGACTCGGAAAGGCAAAAAAAATAAAGGAGAAGAAAAGAGTGGATAAATCCACATCACCAAATAAAAGGGCGTGCGCGTGGTGGAGGCAGGGAAATAAAAAGGTGAGAAGTGGCTTCCATTAGGTGGGGGGGAGGTTGGGGCCAACCTGGGTAGCGGCTGTTTGTCTCCCTCTAATTGGATTTTGTTACCAACGCTTCGCAAAAGCGTGTGGGCGTCAAGCTCCATGGACCAAATTTTAATTTACGCGTGTTTTGACCATTGCCTTTTTTTTCCCCGACTTACCATAATTTCCACTCTTTCTAGATACGCTATACCTTTGATTTTAATTAATTACTTAGTTAGTTAGTTAATTACCCTCCTTGTCGTTGAACTTGACTTAAACGGAGTATTTAGATGGGTGACAGTAATTATTTTTTAAAAAATATATTAAGAAAAAATTATTATTAATATTAACAAATCAAAATCATCTAAAAAAACAAAATTGACTTTACACAAAAAAACAAAATTCAAGATTTTAAAAATAAAATTTGAAACGCAATTATAAAAAGCTCCTAAATTTTACACCTGTCTTTCCCCTTCCAATCTTTATCCAGAAAAAAAAAAACATTAAAACATGAGACGGTGTTAATTTATGAAACAAACGAGCTTGAATCATTCGTCTTCATGAAAGAATCCCATTCCATAGAGCAAACTACAAATTGATAAATCCACGTTACACGAACTGAGATTCCATTTACAATTTTATTTAATCAGTTCTTCTTATGATTTGTTTGATTACATTCTAGTGTCTCAATAAATAAAAGGTTATAATCATCTAGTATATGATATAGTGGTAAGAATTTAGGATCAAGGGGTTTGTTTTTCCTATGGTTTCAGATTCGAGTCATGTGATTGCTAATATGATGGTCACTGGAGGTTTACATGACTTTTAACTTCAGGCCTCATTGAATTAGTCGAGGTATACACAAGCTAACACAGACATCCATATTAAAAAAAAAAAAAAAAAAAAAAAAAAAAGAAGAAGAAGGAAGAAGGCCATCGCCGTTCAAAAAGTTTATCCGTCCCAACCGAATCTGCCCTGCTCTTGTATGGCAGGTGCGGTGGACCAAGATAAATTATGCCTAAAAAAGTAATTATGTTCTTTAGTGAATATGCCCAGCAACTTATTGGTATCATCATCATATCAAGAAGATTAGGTTTCTCAATTGTCCTCTCCGGGTGCATAATATCCTTTATTGCGAAATAAATAAATCATTTCTTTTAAGTTTCTCCTCTTCCCTTCTATAAAATATATGGATATAATTAGTGAATATTCCCTTTTATAAAATATTGGAACCGAGAAAAGATTATCTTAATTTTTTTTTTAGATTAACGTGGGTGTCCGAGTCAGTTTGCACGCACCTCAACTAATCTCATAGGCCTTGAAGTTAACGACTATATAAACCTTCAATTGTCCTGAAGTTAAAAACCATGTAAGTTTTCGGTAGCTCTGAAATTTGTGGGACTCATACATCATGTGTTTTTATTATTTATTTAACGGGTTTGTTTTTTATATATATGTAAATAGGGAATACAAAATTCGGGATGCTTTTATTAGAAATATTTCCTAATGATTCGTGGATAGTGTTTATTTGAGAAAAGATACTAGAGCAACACTAAGCAAAATAATGATAAGAAAAATAACTTAACTGAGTTTGCACATTCACGTATTGAATTCATTAAAATAATTCTTAGTTATCAATAATAACTTGTTTTATAATATTTATAATAATTATCCACGGAGTCACAAAAATATAAGAAATTATGAAAAATATCGAGGATGCTGCAAGTTGGTTGATGCAATCACTTGACTTTATGAAAACAGACCATGCGAAAACTCCTATTCAGTCCCACTTCGACCAAATCAAGTAAGAATCTGATTCAACTGAAATAAACTAATTCCAATCCTCAATTACTCTTATCAATATCAACAACCTCTGACAATACCATCATCATTGTAAGAGATAAACTAGTTGACCTTTGTGTTCTACTGCTCCAATCTTTGTGCACTTATTGTTTGGCCTTTTTTTCCATTTTCTTATAATCATAGTTTTTTTTTTTTTTGTAATTCATTATTTTAATTAAGAATTGACTTTATAATTTAATTAAATTAGCTTATTATAAGTTCGCGGGGGTGTTGGAGAAACATGATGTTGGCGATCGATTTGAAAAAATAGTTTGGATTTTTCATAAAATAAATGATGTGAAATAGAGGGATTAAAATTAAAGTTGGGTTAAAAATAAAACCTAAAAAAAAAAATTGGTCGACAAAGACACACTAGAAGTGAGTGCATTGCATCACCGACAACATAGAATACCCATTTCGCTATGATTCAAACGTTATCAAGAAAAGTATCCTTTTTAAGTTCGAAGAGCTGGCACACGCCACCTTAATACGACAACACCTCTCACATACTAGAGCATGTGTTGCACATGTCAAACTCTTCACATCTCTTTTCTTCAATTTAGTCTTTGAAATTGTCATAACTTTTTAATCGAGTCCTAATTTACCATACAGCAAGCCCTTTTTTTCTTCAATCTTGTCAATATTTCTCTTCTCTGATTTAGTCTGAAATTTTATCAAGCCTAAAGCCAAAAAGGACATGAGAGAATAAAGAAAATGGCAATAAAAAGAACACTTGGCCACTCGTGATCCGAATCATAAATTTAATAGTTAACTTGTGATATACGATCTCAATATAATTTTTTTACCTTGCGTCGAGAAAATAACTCGATCTATAATAAAGCATGGGACAACTGCTGGTTGTTTTTATATAATACTATAATTTCTCTATAACTATTAATTTGAAACCGATTACTATCTAGAAAGATGTCCTTAACATTATCCATAGTGAAAAATAAATTATTTTTCAAGAAAATAATGATTTTACATGATATATTTCTAAAAAAAACACCTTGAATTCCAATGCTTACCCATTTTTTTAACTACCTACATTAAATAATCCATTACTCCCACAAGATAGTTGGATTTATTGTTGATTAACATCATCTGATTGGAATGAAGATCCTCCTTAGTCCTTCCAATATTAAAATTCCATTAATTAGAACATCTATGAAAGAAAATTGTTTCGGGTCATGGGAAACCAGTCAAGTGTTAAGCGATGAACGACCAGTCGATCAGGGATTTGATTATAAAATACTGTTTGTTGGTCACCCAATTTCAGGGCAACATGTTGTTTGGAAGTTGTGTGAACAGGGATTGCCCTGCAAGTTCCAAAAAGTGTGCACGCGTGCATGCCCACTGGCGAAGATTAAAAAAAAGTAAAGAATTCAAAAGCCAGCTTGGTATGTTTAGAGACCAAAGACTTCTAGTTACTTGGACGGCTCTTGTATGCTTCTGTTTAAATATGATTTCATAGAAAACAAAAGAAATTTAAACGGCGTTGCAGACAAACCTTTTTGGCAGTCTTCAATTACTGATGTTACAATTTCCTATTTACTGACCCGCTCTCCGTTACAAGTTAGATGTTTTTATTTTTTATATAAAAATTACATATATAAATTTTTTTAACATGTTTTTATAGTTTAATAAACTTAAATTCAAATTAAAAATTTTATGAGTACAAGTAATAAAATAAATCGAGAATGATGTGTACAAATAAATAAATAAATAATAATAATTAATAACACCTAAAAATAAAACTTGAAAAATCAAGAGACATGTATATATCAAGATATTTAATCTTGAAAGACAAGATATTTATCCAGTTATATTTGCTAAATTTATTTGTTATAATAATTTTTATTCAAGCAAATGATGATATAAATAGAGACACAAATTAAATTAATTAAATAAAGTAACAGGAGAAAAAATAAATAACAAAAATGAACTTTTGCACAAAAATTGAATTTGAAAAATATTGAGGTGCTGAAATTGTTTAATTTGTGTTATTTTTTAAGTTTGAAGACTAAAATGTATTTTTTCAAAACTTATGGCACGCTACCCATGTTTGGCATCTTTTTCATTTTGATTCCTCTTCTTTCAATCTCACTATTTAATAAGAAATCAAAATTAAGGTCTTCAATTAACACAAAATCGCCAAAAAAAGAGTTTAAGGACCAAAAAAAAAATATTTGCACAGTTCATCCACGGTAATGTTTGAGAGGATAAATAGTACATACCTACATAGTGAAAAACTCACGCCTTTTTAAAGTAATACTTAATTTTTGAATTATAATTTTTAATTTTGAGTTAAAATTCAAAAGTTATTTTTAAAAATAACATATGACAAAAACAAGTTAAAATTAAAAATATGTTTGATGAAAATAACCTAAAATAATTTTTTTTTATATAACAAATAAGGTGTAACTTCTAATCCATAAACTAATATTAAAATTTTCAAATTTTGATTGATGATTTTACGGCAAGGCAATTTAAATTTTTTTAAAAAAAAACACCGTGATGTTGAAACAAATGCCTAACTTTTTAATTTGATGGTCATTTCTAATTGTTATAGGTAATCTCTGTTCTTTATCTTAATTATGAAAATTTTAATTGGTAGGCGTTAAGCCCAAATGCATATGAATCTGACAAGATGTCAAACCCAATTCTTTTAGCTTTAGTCATGTGCTATGCCCAAGAACGTATGAATTTAGTGAGATGTCAGACCTAATTTTTTTAGGCTCACCCACACGTTAGGCTTAAATGCATGTGAGTCTGACGAGATGTCAAACTCAACTCTCTCGGGCTCAACCACGAGCTAGGCCTAAATATATACGGGTTTGATGAGGTGTCAGACCCAACTTTCTTCACTCCGGCCACGCACTAAGCTCAAACGCATGCGGGTCTGCGCGAGGTGTAGCCCAACTCCCACACAAGTGGGCCCAACCACATACTAGGCTCAAGCGCATTGGGTCTGTCGAGATGCCATACTCAACTCCCTTGGGCGCGGCCACTTGCTAGGCCCAAACACATACGGGTATGTCGAGGTGCCAGACCCAACTCCTTTGACCTTAGTCACTCGCCAGGCCCAAGGGCATATTGGTTTAGCGAGGTGCCAAACCCAACTCCCTTAGGCTCGCCTACGTGCCAAGCCCAAGCACATATGGACCTGACAAGATGTCAGAACCGACTCCCTTAGGCTCGGATACATGCCAAACCTAAACATGTATGGATCTGACAAGATGTTAGACCCGATTTTCTTGGGCTCAACTACATAATCAACCCAAATGCCTTTAAGCCTAAAAAGACGTTATACTCAACACCTTTAAGTCTAGGATCGCTTCAGATCCAAACATACCATATGGGGATCTAGGATCATCATTCCTTATACACTAGTTATGCGAAAAGTCGTCTAAAATCTGGCTATATATCAATCAATATTAATGTCGATTATCAGGATTGATGTCATCGACATTAATATTGTATATAAGATGATGTAGGTTGCCTCCTATAGGGACGTGGTATTCTCATCAACATTAATATTGTGTAAGAAGACACTTACATCGATATTAATGTTGGTGTAATGGACTCCCTCCCCATTGGATGTATATATATAAAAAAAAAGACTTTCGACCCCTCGAATGAAAAGAAAAGGTGCAAAGGTTATAAATATTATTTGAATGAAGTAGGTAGTGGGTTCACAATCTTGACTCTCTCACAAAATATTCTCAACATTTATCATATACAAACTAAGAACAAACAATATTATTCTTAAAATTTAATGTTTATTTACTACAACAACTCCTCATTGTAAAATCACTGACTTAATTCCACTAAAAAAACTGTAATGAAGAAAATGAGGACTCTATCACTAACACTCTAAGCCCTCAATTCTGAAGAATTGTCCATTATTCGAATATTCAAGAACTCAAATTCCCTAACACTCAATCCCTTTAGAAATGAAAATGCAAACTAATAGGAGAGTGTTTGGGAACGCGAGTGCAAACCGCGTTCCCTCAAATTTTTAAATTTTGAAAAAAAAAATTGTTTATGGTTTTAGATCGTTTTGATGTGCTGGTGTCAAAAATAATTTTAAAAAAATAAAAAAAAATTATTTTGAAACACTTATAAATTAAAAACACTTTAAATCGTCATCGCTACTACAATATACCATCAATAATTACTGTTAGTTATATAATTGAATTTGAATAAAATAATAAAAGTAAATATACTGCACTCAGATTCAATAGTAAAGCAGGAGGGAGAACATCTATAATATTCTTAAAGCAGTGGCGTCGTTGCAACTTTTTAACAACTCCATTGTCGTGGCTTCCTAGTGCCACTACCTTCATCGTGAACCAATTACACAAAAAGGAGCCTGCCGGTGCCTGCCGGTGCCTGCCCTCCATTATAATAAAGCCTGAGAAGTGTAGAATTGGAGAATTTCAGAGATTACTGCTCGTAGTAGGCACATTAATTCCCTCATTTCAGGGCTTGCTTTCCCTTAATTTCATGGTGCCGGCTGGCTCCTGAGAAACATGGAGACCAGACAAGAACACTAAATTGACAAGACTCACATGAGCCTGTGTATCTGCCTCGTGCCTGCCATCAAAATTATTTGTGGTCAAAGTAATGGTGGGCTCCAAGATCGTCCTGGCTCACCAAGTGGCATCTTCTCACAGACCAAAAGTCCCTGTCTTGGAGGGATCTGTGGTCCCAGAGATTAATATACACACAAGTACTAGCCTGCTAGCATACACTATTCACGTTGTCGTTTATAGCCCCTTTTTTTTCAACGTCTCTGAATTTTTTATTTATTGCACTCCAATCAATTAGCTTTATTTCTCTCGACTTGACAGTACGAAGTTATGCTCTCATCATTTTATATTTTGGATTTTGTTTGGATTTCCCCGCTCTATAATATTTAATATTTGATGTGTCATAAAATACTTCAATATAAATTTAAATATTAATATTATAAAGTAAAATTTACGGTTATAGTTTAAAAATTAAAACAATACAATTAAAAAAAAATCAATTTTCATGTTTTAATTGCAAGGCACTAAAAACTTCAGTTTGATCCATAAAATTTTTATTTTTTTAGTACCAAGATTAAAAAAAAAACATATCCATTTTCATGTTTACTAATTACTTGGCTCTAAAAGCTTTGAATTGGTCCTTGAAGTTTTTATTTTTTTCCTTTGCTTTAGATTTTTACATTTTCATTCTAAACTTTATTTTCATCATATTTTAACATTTAAATTTTTCTAAAAGAGAGAGAAATTTATTAAAAATAGAGATAATGGATAAAGTAGTTGATTGATTATAAAAAAATTAATTTTAGTGTCAATTAGTTTATCTTAAAAATGAGAGTTCAACAAAAAAATAAATACCTTTAATTACGCTGGAAAAAATAGAATGCTCGGAAAGGTATTTTTATATTTGGTCTGAATTTTTATTTTTTGAATAATTTTAGAGTGTTTTGGGATTAAAAATGATTTTTTAAGGTTCCTAACAAATTTTCACCAATTAATTTACCTTGGTTAAAAACTAGAAATATGTTTTTTATATCTTATATTGAGATAAGAAAATTTCACATTTTATCTTGAAAAATAGAAGAAATAGGAAGATAAAGGACTTTCATTATTTATTATAACGAACATGGATAGTTGTTTTGATTAAAAAAAATTTAAAGTTATTTTGGAATTTTATTTTAAAATTTTAGTTAGTTTATATTGTACGATTAAACTATCAAAACATAAATATGTTATATTAGAATCTCTTATGGATGATAATTATAATTACATTTTAAAGTACAGGTATGATGGAAAACATTTTAATATATATTTAATAAATATCTATATTTGAAAAAAAAAATTGAGAAATAAAACTTTATAAATCACTATATATTTGACTCTAATATTTAAAATTTAATTTTACAAAATTTCTACTATTTTTATTTTAACGGATATTTTTATTTGAAAACCTTGTTTTTAAATATATATGCTGTGAATAGAACTTAACAATACGAATATTTATTTTTAACTAGTATAATTTGTAAAAATAAATAATATAAATTTTAATTATGGATTATTTTGTCCAAATGAGTAAAAGGTTAATATCATACAGTATCAAAAACTTTCATGTAAAAAAAAGGGGATCCAATTAATGATATGATGAGCTTTAATATAGTTTTATTTTTTTCAAATTTAAATCTTTTTGGTGTTTTTGGATTCTTTTTAAGCATTTTTTAGAGTTTTTATATGCAAAATAAAGTGTTAATTACATATGTAAATTAAAAGAATACCTATTTGTACTCTACATCGGTGCTCACCAACCATGAATCACAACGAACGGTACTGTTCAAGGGTCCGAGGAACAATGCAGTTTTTTTTATTATTGATTTTTTTTCTGTAACTTAATTCTTGCATATTTTATTTGCAACGTTTTGTTTATTGGGATTTGCTTCTTTCCTTTTTTTTTTCTGCACACTCTCGCAGATGCTGAATATGAGAGAATTTTCATCAATTAAATATCAATTTTATAAAGTTATATTTAATACTATAGTTTAAAATTTTATGAATAAAAACCAAAATAGAAAAAAAAATAGAACTAGCTATTCAAAAGGCATGGAAAATTTTAATTTGATACTTAAAGACTTTAAATTATGCATATTTAGTCCATTTTAAAATTTTATGTTTTGATTCTACTAGATGAAAGAGAAAGTCCTAAAAAATAAAAGAAAAAAGACAAGAATCATGCGTATTCGAGGATGAAAATTATCAATTTTAATATTAATAAGTTTGTTTTATAGACTTATCTTCTTGAAAAAAAGTAGATACGGAGTTTAAGAAAGATTTTTATTTAGTTTAAATTTGCGGTTCTAGACCGGTTGGAGGATTTCTTAGGCTTTAAATGATTTTAATGGGTACCTGTAATTTTTTAGGTGTTTTTTTTAAAAAAAGTTGAAAATATTATTTATTTATTTTTTAAAAAAAGCAAACTCCAACTTTCATCAACCAACAAGTGTGGCTATAATTTAAAACAACGGAAGACACTTTATTTGTCTTATTAAAAAATTTAGGGAAGAGGATTCCTTAAAAAAATAAAGCCACCTGCTTAGGCTTTTTTTTAAAATAAAATAAAATAAAATAAAAATTAGCCCATCCATGTTGGCCCATCCTTAAAGGCACAAATGTCTGGCTTTTTTATATTATCCTTCAATTTTATTTTAAATTTGTTTTTACTTTTGAATAAAATACATTGTAAATAAATATAATTAAACTAATATATGAATAAAGAAAGGGATTTATAGAAGAGATACATTTGATTAAAATGTTTATGAATATCCATTTTAACCGCTATTAATAAAAAATACATGGATAAAAAAAGAGAAATTCTCCCAACACAATAATTTTTTCTCTCCATAATTCAAATGGTTACTTTTCTTACAAATATCTATTTTAATTGCAATAAATATTATAAAAAAACTGAGATTAATCTATTTTCTACTTTTTAATATATTTTTCAAGAATTTCTTGTTTTTATACAGTCATTGTTTAAATTCTTTCTGTCCAGCTCTCACAGGATCTTCAATAAACAAATTTACATTGAGAAAAATTACTATTCCATATAAATTAATGCAAAAAAAATATGTGATTTTTTAGCACAAGAAACTACTAATTAAATGAAACAATTTTAGAATTTAGAGTTTGGTATCTAACAAAAGGTTTGCCTATTGTATGTGATCTTCACCTAAATTTCTACATGTTTCTTCTCCTTGGGCTTGCAGAGCAAACATGCTTCCTTTGCTTGCCTCTTTAATCAATTTCTTGCAATTGAAGGGAGAGGGAGGGAGGGATGGATGACTTCTTAAAATATATATTTTGTTTTAAAATGTATTAAATTAATATTTTTTAAATATTATTCAATGAAACAAGTTATTATAAAATATATATTTTTTAAATATCAAACAAGTTATTATATTCGTGAATTATATAAACAGTGAATTATCGATCAAATGCTTATTATATAAAGTGGGAGCCCAGCCCAAAAGTTGACACGATACCACTACCTGCTTCAAGAATTGAGTTAATTGTGTATCATCATTCCCTGCATTTGATGAACATGAATTAATTACTTTGTTTTTTTGGGATGACAGTGAAGAAGTTCACCTCATTAGGAATTATTTGTGATACCCCGACATCCATACCGCATTATCACTATAAACAACATGTATAGTTGCCATGAGTTGAATCAGTACTGTTGTTACAAACCTCGCAAGACTCTCCTGCATTTTGTTAATATATAGAGGGGGGCAATTTGTTTAGATGCAAGGTGGGTGAAGAAGAAGGAGAAAATAGATGAGGATGGTCGGGTCATATATTAACTTTTACCAATAAAATCACCAACGAAATATTTTTTATTTGTGAATCCGTCGGCAATTCTATCGGTGAAGTGGACACGTCACTGTACGAGCATCCCGATTTGAATCCCTTTATAATCCCGCCGGTAAAATCATCTACAAGAACTTTCATGTCATTGCACCTTATATTTTATATGGGATTCCCTTGGTATATATCGATGAAATGTTTTTGTCGATATGTACTAATGGTTTTAGCGAGCGAATTAATTAAGTTGGTAAATATCCCTGCAAAATACGAACAAAAAAATTCCATAAGTAATGTCATTGTTATTCATTGAATTTCTGGTAGTGTTTATCCTTAATTGGAGATAAGATGGAATTTTTGGAGATATATTATAATGTTAGTATTATATTAAGGATATGATAGTCTCTATAGGACTCACTAATAATTTGATTATTGAATAATCAAGAAAATTATGTTTGTCTGGAAATTAAAGCAATGGAACAATGGATTTCTGCTAAACAAGTCACGACCGCAAGTTGCAGCTTGCTTGGCGATGACAACGACACTTGTATTGACAATGATGGTGAGGATGCTGGTATTGATAGTAAGACTAGTCAAGTGTTTTGAAATCTGTTTTTTAGTTAATTTTTTTTTCATCCATGTAATAATTTTTCTTATTTAACAATAATAATTTTTTTTAGCAAGTGTGATAATTAAAAAAATATTCATAAAAAATTTAATGCCTCAAATTCAAGAGGAGAAATTTTATATTTTTAATTAAAAAATCCATTTCCTTGTTCATATATTTCTCCTTTTATTTGATAAAAATATATTTTATATTTTTTTTTAAGTTTAAAAAAAATAATGAATCAATTATTTTTTAATTAAAAATTAGGATATTCGTGCGGTGCAGATAGAACATATAGTAAAGGCCACACACATAACTCTCCCGACAAGGAAACAAAACACAAACATCAATGATCAGAGTGAATTATTTGAGATATGTTTTTTTTACAAAACAAACATGCCATGAATTAAATAAAAAAAGAAAAAAGAAAAAGCAGGTATAACTTTATTCTGAAAGGAAAAATAAATTATTGAATGAGAAGGGAGCATGGACTAGGAGTTGTGAAAATTTAGTCAAAGTAGAGCAAATATCGAAAGCTTAAGGGTATATAGGCTAGCAAGTACAAACATTAAGTACCAGACAACAGCGAATATCAACAACAAAAGATATTTACCGAAATGAAAATCAGTAAAAACTTCAATTTTATTTCCATGGATTTATTAATGTTCCACTTATATCCTTGTAGTTTATGATTTTCCCATATCACTCTTTTAGTTTTCAAAAAGTCTCAATGTTGTCCCTGGCCATTAAATTACCCACCTCTTGAATTTGTTTTTCGAGTTTTGTTAGGTTTATAATTGTTTAAATTTTATTTCTGAGATTTTTTCATAGTTTTGAAGCCCGGCCTGGCGGATCGACGCGGGACCTGGCTGACCCGGGGCTGGAATCGGGCCGGGTTGAAGAAAAAGGAGGGTAAGGAAAAACCCGGTGTGACCCGGCAAGACCTGGTCCAAAATCCGGTTGCAGCCCGTTGAATTTTGTTTTTTTACTAAAACGACGTCGTTTTGATTTAAAATTTTTTTTGACCCGGCTGACCCGGTCAAAACCCGGAACCCAGACCTTTAACCGGGTCGGCCACTAGGCCAGGTCTGAGAACTATGGTTTTTTTAGATTTCTAATTGTTTTGGTCACGTATTAGAACGTATATTTGTACATGAGAGTAGAGGTGTTCAAAAAAACTGAAAAACCGATTAAACCGAGAAAACCAGAAAAAAAATAACCGAAAAAACTGAACCGTGAAAAAAAAAGATTAAACCGATTAAAATTTTAAAAAAACTGACCGGTTCGGTTCGGTTTTTTAAGCATGAAACCGAAAAAACCGAACTGAACAAAAAAACCGAAAAAAAACCGAGTCAAACCGGTTTCGATTCGGTTTCGTTTTTTTTTTTAAAAAAAATTCGGTTTGGTTATTTTTTGATAAAAACCGAACCGAACTGAAAATGAATACCCCTATGAGAGAGAGAGAGAGAGAGAGAGAGAGAGAGAGAGAGAGAGAGGGGGGGGCAAGAAAAATTATTTGTTTGTTAGTTATTTAGTAGTAAAGAGTAAAATTGAAATGTTTTAAACAACTATGTGAGTGATATTGGTAGGGGGTGCAGCTACGCTGCCAGAGGAAATGCAAGACGATAGAAGAGTTCGATCCGCCGCGTAGGATCCTCGAACCTACCACGCCCACCATACGCGGCCTCTTTTCGCTTTAAACTATAGAAATAGAAGTGAGACGTTAATAGATCTATAAAGATAAAATATAGTTTACTGACAAAAAAAAATTTAGTACGTTAATAGAGACTAGGGAGAGGTCTTTCATATGAAGCAATGCATATCCGGGGAAGAGTGGGGGTGCAGCTTCAACGACATTTTCTTTCTTTTCATTTCTTTTTTCTTTTTTCTTTTTCATCTCCTATTATTTCAAATTACAAGTGTCATGTCATTTTGTTTTTATATTATATTTAATAATTATTTTTTTTATTTTTTACCTAATTGTTATTATATTTTTACGTGATTGTTATTTTTTAAAATAAATTAAGATAATATTTTTTTAATTTTTAAAATTGATTTTTATATCATCACATCAAAATAACACAAAATCATAAAAAAAATATTAATTTGAATTAAAGAAAAAAATTGAAAAAAAATTGAAAAAAAATTTTAAAGCATTTTTGAAAGGCAAAAACAAACATGACGGTATAATAAAATGAAAAAAAAATTCATCACCTAACTTTTATGCAATATAAAAAAATCTCATCAATTTATTTCTCTTTATCGTATACAAAAAAAATTAAATAAGAGAACTGAAAAAAAATCTAAATAGATAAAAAAAAAAATTGTAAATATCTGACGGCCTAGCCATACCTAACACCTTTTGGAAGAGATTTGGGCCTGACTGCCAAGGCAGACCCAACAGCTTTTGGCATAAAAAATAGAAAAGACAATGCTATCAACAACATTTTTTGACTAAAAAACAATAAAACAATGTCCCCATGACGGTATAACATCGTTCACAGTACAAATACTCTATGTTTACATTGTGATTCACAGTACAATGAGTCTATATCCATATTATATGCACGATATTTGTCTCACATTTTTTAAAGTATATTATAATATATCTTTTGCAATGTAAAATATTATACACATATAAAGTTTATGTAATTTTTGAAATTATAGAAACAAAGTCTAGAATGGAGAGGGTGCACATGTAGTTTTCCCTTGAAATTAATATGAATTGAAGGACTGCACATACATATAAGCGCATCCCGGCCGGTCGCTCTCTGCAGTGTGCATACGACATCGTAAGAAGCAACAACCGCAAACAAATACAATTGAACATGTCGAAAATGGACAGCGCAGCAAACCTTCAACTCGTGATGTAACTTATATGTAAATTGTGAAATTAACAAAAAAAATAATGAACTTTTAAAACTACAAAACATATTTCTCTCTTTAAATTTCTTTATTTCTCTACCAATAGTCCCGCTCTGTACTGTTGCTGTAGCGTGGCTTTATATTTGGCAATGATGAGGAACGAGCTCTAGCTGACTGCAAGAAAGTACAGTCGGTAGTCAAATGTGTCCTTCAATATGGCATCATCATATATAGATGCCAAGATTATTCAAGCTAGCTAGTACATTTTATGTGATTCTACCTCCGAAAATAAAAAAATATATATATATGGAACCGTGACATATGATGGAGTTTATTTTTTATTTAAGCACACCAAGGAAAAAAAATAGCAATCTAACGTAGAAGGTGAATTTTATTTATTTATAATAGTATACTTTTAATGGTTGCTCTATAAAAAATAATGCACCATGTTAAAAATAATACGTGAGAAATTTAAAGAGTTGTGCTGATGCCATCAACAAAACCCTTTAATTTTTTATTTTATTTTAAAATATTGTGTTATTAAAAGTTGTTCAACTAACATAAATATGATATTTTAAAAAATAATCCAAATTATGCTAGTATGCATGTTAATGTTATTATTAGTATTACTACTACTACGCTAAGATATATTTCTTTTTTTTAAAAAAAATAAATGTTATGGGTTAGCATGCTATGTATCAAATGAAGTGCGTAATTGGTAATTAAGTATATAATGTTTTTTAAAAGTATTTTTTTTAATTTAAAATATATTAAAATAATATATATTTTAATATTTTTACTTTTTTATATTAGTATATTAAAATTATTTAAAAATATTTTTTTGATATTTTTTTAAATTAAAAAATATTTTTAAAAACAAAACGAAGAAGTCAAGGTTTGTGAGAAGGGTCAATATCTGATGAAATGATACAAATAGCAATGCACTTGCTGGACAGTCTGCAGACATCATGAGCCCATAAGCAAATCTCATCCCTGCAATTGCAAAATGTCTTCTCATACAGTGGATCTTGTATTGGAGAGGAATGTTGTCGGAACCATTCTTATTATTATTATTAATATTATCCTCCTTCTAGGAAGCACATAAGCCATAGAACGACGACTTCTTTTTTCATCATTTGCTTGTTTGGAAATTATCAATTTAATTTTACTGCCGCTGACTTGTAGTTATGGCTGTAACTTTTAAGTATTTTATAATATTTTAAAAGCTAATATTACAATTCTTTCCATTTTTTGGAAATTACATTTACAACATTTTAAAAGCCACAGCCACAATTTTTTCAAATGGATCATAAAACCCTCGTCATTTGAAGTCAATCTACATTAAAAAAAAGAGCTCAAGGGCCTATATATATAAAACACCTCAAGCTCATGGGCCTTCCAGCCCAAAGCTACGTGCTTATATCTGATTATGTTTAATCCGACAACTTATCATCGACCTCTTAAAAAAAACTCAAGCGCATAGGCTTTTCAGTTCAAAACTGCGTGCTTAGCTCTCTCTCTCTTTGTTTTTTTTTTTTAAAGAAACGAACAACTTGTTATTAATCTCTTATTTTTCAAAAAAACGAATTAACAAATTAACTCGGGTAACAAATTTGAAATGTTATCTCTAGTTGATTTTAAGTTTTTTTAATTTTTTTTTATTTAATACTATTAAATTTTATAAATTTTTTTCATTTTTTTTTACAAAGTTATTTAAGTCTCATTACATAAATTATGAATTTGACAAGTTAACTTGAATTTAACAACACATTTAACAATACATGTCAAGAATCTAGTTATTATTTTATATTGATGGTTTTTTTTTTAAAAAAATAACATTGTTTAAAAAATTTATAAAATAACACAATTATTATTTTTTTTTTACAAAATAACATAGTTTGATACATATGAAAACAATAAAACACGACATTTTAAGATGTCGTTGACGGGAACATGATATTTTTAAGAAATTATTAAACGGGCTGTAATGAATTACAACGAGGAGAGAAATGTAAAAGAAACCATCTAGTAGGTGGTTAGTGGTAAAGTTTGGGACCAAGGGGTTTGCTTTCCTTATGGTCTCAGATTCGAGCCCTATGGTTGCTAATATGATAGCCACTGAAGACTTATATGATCGTTAACTTCAAGGCTCGTGGGATCATTTGAGGTATGTACAAACTAGTCCGAACACCCATATTAATAAAAAAAACAAAAAAAAAATCCATGCATTGATTACAGTATCTTCGATGCCATAAAAAAGCTTTAAACAAAATAAATTCAAAAAAAAAAAAAAAGTCATCGATGATAGAGTGCGTAACGCGTATGTCAAAATAAAACCTTAGTTAATTTCAGTCTCTCTCTCTCTCAATTCTTTTGCGCTCGAAAAGTAACCCTAATTTTAATTTCACGCCAAAATCCCTCTTTCGATCAAACAAAACCCTAAATTTCCAATTCAAGCCCTTCGAAATCGAGGGAGAGCTCAACTGAGGTCTTCAATGTGACATGACTTGAAATTATTGAAGATTCTGAACGAAACCCTAAAAAAAGAAAATGGACGCCAAGGACATCTTGGGACTGCCAAAAACTCCATTGCCACTAACACAAGAGAAGAAATCCCAACCTAAAAAAGACTCGCAGAGAAAACCTGATGGCATTTCGCGTGAGGTATGTATGTATTTTTTTTTACATGAATTGATTTTGTTTTCTCCTTTAAATCTAACATGTGGAATTATCTGTAGGTTTATGCACTTACAGGTGGATTGGCTCCTCTTATGCCATCGATTGACGTGTCGCAACTGAAACGACGCCCTCCATCGGACGAGAAGGTCTTCTCTTTACTCTAAAAAAAAATAAAAATATTACACACACACACACACACACACACTGTTTTTGTTTAAAACAAAAAGAAAAGATGGATTTCTAGAATTTGTTTTCTTACGAATTCGTAATTATGAATTTCAGATCACCTGGCAGTGGCTTCCTTTTACAAGTTCTGCTCGGAAGGATAATCTACAGCTTTACCATTGGGTAAGTTTCGAGATATATATATATATATATACATGTTCGCAGTTTGTTAGTCGAAAAGTGTCTGTGACTGACTTGCATGGATTATTTATTTATCATTGCAGGTTAGAGTTGTGAATGGTGTTCCACCCACAGGTGATTATTCCTTTGCCAAGTACAACAAGGTATGCACAAGTTTTGTTTTTTTAATTATTATTATTGTTTTTTCTGTTTTCTATTTTTTGCGAAACTGAATGTTCTAGTTTGTTCTGTGTGGTGCAGTCTGTTGATGTTGTGAAATATACAGAGGAGGAATATGAAAAGTATTTGACTGATCCTGTAGGTATCTACTCTTGGTTGTATCTTTTGTTATTGTTTTTTTTTTTTTAAATTGAGTGCATGGATTCTTTTTCTTACACGCTGTCTTCATTAGATGTGGACCAAAGAAGAGACAGATCAATTGTTTGACTTGTGTGAACGATTTGATCTCCGCTTTGTAGTGATAGCAGACCGATTCACGTCATCTCGTAGTGTTGAGGAATTGAAAGATCGTTATTACAATGGTATTTCTACACTAATTTGTTCAAGTGTTTTCTGTTAAATTTCTTCTCAAATTTATTTCATGCTACTCTTTTCCTAGCTTTAAAGTGAATCTTATTTTTTATCAACATCTAAAGGGCATGATTGAAATTGATCCTGCGGTATTTTCCTTTTATGCTTAATGCCTCCACTTATTTCTTTTTCATAGTTTCTCGAGCTATGTTGATTGCCAGAGCTCCATCACCTGGGGATGTTTCAGGGCACCCTCTGGTTAAGGTGTGGTCATTTTATCAATGCCATGTTATGATGCTATTTTTACAATATTTAGCCATTGAAAAAAAGATTCAGTTTCTAGATTTTTGAATTCCCCATGCAGGAACCTTACAACAGTTCACAAGAGACAGAACGCAAGCGAGCATTGTCTATGGTCCTCTCGCAAACAAAGCATCAAGAGCGAAAAGACACTCAGGTCAATTTTTTACTTTGGCACTTATCGTTAACAACTGGGTGATAAGTTCATTCAGAATGATTTGCATTTATTAGCTACACATATGCCATATGCTGCTTCTTTACGCTCTACTTATTTTCTCAGGTTTTGGCTGAAGCGAAGAAAATAGTTGAGTCACGCATAACTGCACTGGTAAGGTTTGAATTAGACATACTGACATGTTTCTTTTTGAGCGATTGTTGATGGGCATTGAATTTGAAAATTCAAATCCGTCCTGAATGCAAGACAAGTGTGTTACTGTGTAAAAGAGGAAAAAACGAAACTGAAATTCTTAGAATCAAAGTCCTATTGTGGACTGGAATTTGTGACTGATACTTGTAACCTGGAAATAATAGTGTGGGCTTTGGGATTTCATTAGAATTCTTTCTTATGAGAATTTGTGAAAGAGTCTGAGAACAATCTTTTCTGCCTGTACTTTATTCTGAAAGTTAGTATTGTAATTTTATTTACAAGGTTTCTGCTTTTTTAGGGTACTGAAGAATCTGCATTGCCTGTTGCGTCAAATGTTGACCCTGATATTGCTGAGATAGCAGTTAATCTTGATGATTCTGCATCACCTTCATCTAATGCTCAGCTTGCCTCTGCATCAGTTGCACCTTCAACTTCAGCAATGGCAGATAATGCTTCTACTCTAGCTTCCCTGCGTATGGTATGTTGAATATGTGGTTTCCACCGCTTGCCTTGCCTTTCTTCCATGAATCCTAGCTGGAAATATGTTAAAAGGTTTTTATGTATCAGATTTGTTGTTTGCTCCTAAATTTTGAAAAAAGGAAAATTTGAGCTAGATGTTGCCTGCTGTTCAGAGGAAATTATATGATTTATACAATTTATTTTAAACATCCTAGTATGGACAAGCTCAGTGATTTTCTGAAAAATTTCAGCTTCGTGTTTACCTGAGAACATATGGGCTCGAGCAAATGGTGCAAGCTGCAAGTTCATCTGCAGGACTTAGGACAATCAAGAGGGTTGAACAAACATTGCAAGATCTTGGGGTTTGTCTATATATTCTTTACTCATGATGTCATTTCCTAACATTATATCACACATGCTGGATGATTTATGTCTTGCAGCTAGACAGCAAATGAATAAGTGCCTTTGACACGATTCCTTGATGTCTATATCTCTCATTGGAGGATATGTTGCACAAAAATGCATGGGACTTTTTAGCTCCATTTTGTTATCTCATACCATTTATAGGGTTTCTTTTTTACCCCTTGGAAGGGGTGTGGTTGTGGGGACTGTTTAGGTGGACTGATTGTGATTTCAATTTCTGTATAAAGATTTCTGTTTTATATTAGCATATCCAAACTCTTGTACCAGATTAGTTGGCATTTTGGTTTGGGCAAAGCATTACACGAATATTATTGATTTTTCTTGTTATGAATTCTGTGCAAGAAACAGATTTAGAGGTTTTCTTAAATGTAGATTTTCCACTTGTATTGTTATGCACTCTCATCATAGGTATCATTTCTTCAATTGCTTGTGCTAATTTCTAATATAAGCTTAGAGAAGATTGGAAGTTTCAAATTCAAATACTTGACATGATATATAAAAGAGGCAACCATTCTCAATTCTTTCATTTAAATTACCTTTGAAATGTTAGGTATTAACATCGTGACTTTTTTTTACAGGTTAGTTTAAAACCAAAGGTGCCAACCAAAGCTGTTTGTTCTGAGCACCTTGAATTAAGAAAGGAAATATTGACATTGCTGAATCTTCAAAAACAGGTGCTACTCATCAAAATCTTAGTATGGGCATTTTGTTAACTTACAATCTTTATAATAAATGATCATTCAAGATGCATTCATGTATGATGCATGCATTGTCCATCCTTTCTGTATTTTCCTCCCTTTTTTTTTGTCGATTTTCTGCTCTTCTGAACAGAATTACCTTTTTGTATCTCTTTGGCCTCCAAGTTGTCATCTCATTCAACTCCCATCTTCTTATTAGATTCACTTGTTAGATTGCAAGGTTCTAGCCATTTGACAACTGATGTTTAATATAGCATTTTCTTAGTAAACAGGTTAGCAATTAAGTTGATATAGTTGTCATTTCCAGATATGATTTCACTTCTTTGTAGTAGTGGACATACTGAGCATCCTCTTAGAAAATAAGGTGTCTTCGTTTGCTTAACTCCATTCCAATGGCTTATTCTGACTCTGATGGCATGTTTGATTTGGTTTCTGTTTTCTCACAAACAAGTAGGTTTCTTGTTAGATTGATGGTTGTACCCACTCAAGTTCTGAGTTAACAGGACTGATCCTTTTCTCTTTTTATATTGAAGTTACAAGTTGCTTATTGCAAATATTAAATCATTAGCCATTAGGAACATGTTACTGCTCAGGAAAGTTAAGGATCAGATCTATCATTTGTTTGTAATAATTGGAGTTGCTTTTGCTTTCTTCTCTGACATGTTAGATTTTGTTTGATTATCAGTTACAATACAAGGAGGCAGAAGGTTCATCTTTTCGCGATGGTTCATGCACTGATATGCCAGGCTCACCTAAGGTTTGTAAAATCGTGTTCTCTTGATATATATATAAATATATATATATAGGTTTGCAATTATGAAAGGCACGCTTGTTATATATTCCAATTGTTAACTTGCTGTTATCAAAACTGTTAACAGCGGTCACAGCGTGATCAGGATCGAACATTTATTCCGGACTCAATGAGTTTTGGAGGTAATGTACTTGCTTGATGCAAACGTCTGCTCTTGCCTTGTACTTTTTTCTGTTTGAAATGTGTTAGCTTTATCTCTTATCCTCCTGCTGAAGCCACATATTTGATTGGAATATCAGGAGACAGAGTTGGCAGAAGGGACCAGAAACGCAAGGTACATACTGACTTCATCTATTTTGCCAATCTTGTTCTATTTTACACACTCCAATGATCTGTAACATCTGATATAATCAATCCATCATGTTGGACTCACAAGGGACCTGGAAGGGTATCTGAGAATCCATCTTCACCCGCTCATAAAAGGCCCAGAAAATTGAAGGCTTCTGATCTATGATTTTAGAGGTGAGGAAACAAATTAATTTTGAATGAATCATCATTGCTGGTTTTTCTTTTTCATGAATCATCACCTCCGGTTTATTGCTATTGTGAATTATTTATCCAATAAAAATTCATGTAATGCTTGTCAGGTTCACCAAACCCACTGTCCTGGCCTGACAAAAAGTTCTCAAGCACGGAATCCAATTAAAGAGAGACTCCAAAAGGATGTGGGAATCATGAGTTGTGAACCTCCATTTTAGTAATTTAACCATGTCCAAGATGGAATGCAGCTAGTCATATGCAGAAGCACAATCTGCGAGCATCCCATTTTAGGAATTTTAAGTTATGTTAATAATGTAATCAGATTCCCAGATGGGATATAGTTGCAGGTCAGAAAAGTCTTTGCCTTCCTGTCCTTTTCTCGCACCAACTCGACCTCCAAATAGCTTTGGTACAGAGGCCATTGCCATCAAACTAAAAACGTCAAGCAAGGCAGCTCTGGTCAGCAAAGACTGACCCTTTTGAATGATGATAACAGTTCTTCATTATCCGAAGAGTTTCTTTTGCTAGTGACTAAAGAGGAATTCTAGACTGGTTTTGTACAAATGGTTTTTGTTTGGAGGGTTAAGGTCTTCCTTACTTTCATGAACTAGAATAGCATGTGACATTATGTAAATGTCATCCTGTCTAGGAATACAAATCATGGTTTAACTGAAAAATGCTGCAGCTAAGGAGGAAGCTTGAAGATTGAAAACCTTGTGCACAATATTTTGTTTGCTCTGCCAATTATGTCTCACTGGAACAAAGTCCACTTTATTGAATTCACAACATTCTCAGGTTCAAAGTCCTGATAGCATAAGATCAATTAGCGCCTTGCTGTTAAATCTAAACTTGCTTAAACTGTTCATTGATTGCATGTGTGTGCATATCTGAATGCGGAGATGATTGTCAGCATCATCCTCGTGGCATTGGGATTCATGATGTCGGTGCAGAAATTGTTCAAGGTATTGCAACAAATGTGCCCTCAAGTCTTTCAATCTTTGGTCTCAATAGTTAGATAGTCAGTCATGCAGGTCCCATTTCTCTGGACTTCAGGCTCAGAAGATGCTGACCTATCCCAAGGGGTTCCAAGGGAGAGGTGAGGTAAGCTTTGTCGTCAGGTATTCGGGTTGGCTTCCATAAAGTTTCGCTGCTTCATGTAGTGTAGCTAGGCCCTCGTAGAGCAGGACAAAACAAGAAGAAACATTGACAGAGCCTGTAAAGAGAGATTTTACGCTTCTTTGTTAGATGGATTGTGGTGTTGGGAGAGAAGGCAGCCTAGCGCATCTCTTAAAGCATCCACGATTTCAGATTCTCAAAGGCAGGACGAGTAGAACATAGCTGCAGGCCGCTACAACAGGACCTTTTACTAAAGGAAAAGGGGTCATTGTGTGGGCATATTCAAGAAAACTAAGATACCATTATAATATAAATAAATTAAAAGAGATCAGAGAATTACTCTGCAGTATGGATTGTGAGAGGAATCACTGTGTACGGTGATTCTCCTCTTTTTTTTGCTCCTACTTTTTTTCATTTCGGTACTTCAGTTTCTTTCTTTTTTTTATTTGGTTCTTTTACATATTAATTTGAAATTGGGCTTTATTTTTTGTTTTGGTTGGCTTGGCATTGACTACTCGCAATATCAAGAAATATATCTGATTTTTAGTTGATGTTTAATTTGATAAAATTATCTGCTTTTATTTGATTTAAAACAATTGAAGATATGAAAACTGAATTTCAATAATAGACAAATATTTAACCTTTTTTTCTTTTTGATCACTTGATTTTTTATTTTTTTATTTAATTATTTTACATTAAAATTATTTGAGATTGGATTTAACAATTGTTTTGGTTGTCTAGATATGAAGATCCCACGGTGCCGAGAGACATTGTTGATGTTTAGTTTTACAAAATTAAATTCAAAAAATAAAAAAAATCAAAGAATTGTTGTGACTTTTAAGGAATCATTGTCCATTCACATAGTGATATCTTTTTTTTTTTCCTAGTGTTTTTATTTTTATTTTTTCACCTTAATTTTTTTCTTTTTATTCGTTCCTTTTACATTATATTATTTTGAAATTAAGCTTTATTATTTGTTTTGGCTAGCTTAGTATTGGCTACTCGTGATATCGAGAAACAAATTTGACTCTCAATTGATACTCAATTTGGCAAAATGATATGTAGTTTTATTGATTTAAAACAATTAAAGCTATATGGATCGAATTTGAACAATATAAAAACATTTAGCCCCTTTTCTTGAAAAAACCAGAGACTAAATTACACTGACAAGGGAAAGATCCAGACTTTTTTTTTTCCTTTTGGTCACTTGATTTTTTTTTCTTCAATTTGATCAAAATTCAGGTTGAGTTTATTTAGGATTGGTCTTAACAATTTTTTTGGTTGCTTAAATATGGGGATCCCGCGATGTAAGGGGGAATCCAACACATGGTTGATGCTCAATTATGCAAAATTAAATTTACTTTTATTGATCTAAAAAATAAAACTTTAGGGATCAAATTTGAAACTAAAAACAAAGTCAGGGACTAGAGTGAACAGCCAGTGAAAAAGTGGTTGACATATGCATTGCATGCGCTAACATTTGAAGAAAGTTGTTGCACTTTAGCAATGCGTGCGACTTCCTCTAATGATGAAACATTAGCTTTCTTTGTTGCGTTAGCAGAATGATAAGCTCTTGCTGATAGTGCGACACATGTTGATGAAGGCACGGGGGAGACTTTGACAACCTTTTTTCTCTCTACTTTCATCGGGATCCGTGCTAGGATGCTAAAAGATTAAAGATGTTCTGTCATTTTATTTTTGTACCAAATTTGATCTTTATTCTTTTGATTGCTTTTTTTTTTATTTAAGTCTTTTTTTAAATTGCTTTTTTCAATTACATCCTTCAACATTGGATTTGTTGAAAATTGAGCTCCGTGATTTTTTTTCTTTTTATGGGATTATCATGGTCCCATGAGTTAGGCAGTAAGTTTGAAGTGTTAGCCCGGGTTGATTTTGATCTTTTTCTTAAGCATTTTTTAAAGTTTAATATTTTCTCGATTTCATCCTCAATATTGGGTTAGTTTGATAATTGGGCTTCATATTTTTTTCTATTTTGCATTTTATTAGGTTATCTTGTTTGTAAGGTTTGACAGACTCACCTAAGTTTGTTAAGGTGTGTTTATTTTGTCTCTTTTGTTAATTGATTTTTATTTTATTTTGTTATACATTTAAATTGTTGAGAATTGAACATCATAATTTTTTTATTTACTTTCTATAGGATTATCACAGCCTTACGAATTGGGTCATGGGTTTAACATACTATCTTGGGTTGGCTCAAATTGCTTTTTTATCCTTTTATTTATTTTTAATTTTATCGTTCATCTTTGGATTGTTTAAGAATTGAGTTTCATAATTTGTTTTCTTTTAGCAAGCTTTCTTTTTGTGCATGTCATCATGATCGCCTTTTTATTTAAATTCGGTCAATTTGTTGTTGTTGCATTTTTTTCATCATATATTTAAATGAAACCAATTTATGGAACCAGTTGGGTTTATGACCTGATTCATGAATTTTTTTTTCTTTTTAAAACACACTAAAAATGTTTGAACATTTTTTTTTTATCTAGCCTGCGGTGTAGTGTGGGCTACCTATCTAATTACTTTTACTAAAATAAGATGGAAATATTTGTGGAGCTTCAATATTCATATGAACAGTGAAGCTGTTTTTTTTTCTTTTTAATTTACCCCTTCTTTTTATTTCAACTTCACTTTTTTTTTTATCTTTTAACAGTTGTTTGGATTATCTTTTGGACCGGCCAAATCAATTGGATCATGTTTGGAAAACTCGCACTTTTAATTTTAAACTCGTGCTAGGTAAAGAATCGGGTCAAAAGTTTTTTTTCATGTTAATTTCATCTTGTTTTTTCTCAATTTTATTCTTGAATATTTTTTAACAGTCAATCGGGTTGTTTTTGAACCGGTTAAGTTGACTGAGTTATATTAAGACAACTTTTACATGATTTAATTTTAAAATCAAGTTAAACAATGAATCGGATTAGAAAATTTCAAAATTAATTCACCGAGTCAAGATTAATAATGATGCCAAATATTTCTCCATAGCTTTTATAATTTTGTTACGTTAAAAAAAAATGATCAGACCTGCAGCATAAAACATGTACATAAAAACTAATATTTGTTAAATTTACTATGCAATTAAATCAGCGACGCCACTGATTTATACATTCCACGCATCCTCCACTCTGGACGTGCGGTTGGTAGCATATAACAATTATCTACCTTATCTTCTTGTTTTTCCTTCCTTTGAGCCTACAAATGAGAGTGAGAATAGAGCAGTGTACATACAGGAATAAGAATTCGACGAAAATGTTGAAGCAATGGAAGGCGGATATCTTGCACATATAACTAAAATTCTCTTTGATTATATTAGCATTCTTTTACAACATCATGACTTCACTAATTTCAATGGAGTTCAAAACATCTGACGAAATATGACAATCTATCGTTGTTTTATTTTTATTTATTTGAAATTTCATAACTAATATTACTTGAAAAAATAACTAAAGAAAACATCTATTGACTTGACATCAGTATCCTCTTTAATCTTTTCCGGATGAAAGAACCACATCCTCTAATTTTCCAAACCATTTTGTGGCTCAGAGTGAATGGCATATAGAAATCATTTGATATTTTTCCCTGCTGGCAAACGGGAAGGCCCAAGGAAAACATGCAAGGCCTCATTGCTTTGAGGAGCTCTCCATGCTTTCTTCACAGTTGCCCTCGCAATTCCAATACAAAACATCTTGTATCTAAAACTCATTGCAGTTTAAGAAAGCGAAGCACAAGTAGTCTAAGAAGCACTTTGCCGTCCATTTCCCTCTCGCTTTTCGGTTCAGGGTTCTTCTTAGGTCCCCTCATCGATGGACTTCACTCAAGAGTGAATCTCGTGGTATACCAAAATGGGTCAATCGACATCGGTCCTCTTCACACAAACATTTGGGTAATGTCTGGTACTTTTGTTGTTTCCTGGTCCATGAATAGTACCACCCAGATTATTTCAGTTTTACTTCTTCTGCATTATTGATGCTGTAGGTTCCTCCCTTGCTTGGATTGTTTTACTGCTCTGTTGGGTTGCTGCAACTGTTCTTGGATCAGAGGGCACCTTCGAAGGTTCCAGAAGGAAGCCCAGAGAAAACAGCAATTGCGTTAGTGTAAGTACCTCCCAGTTAATTTCTTATACTTGTAACACAATAAAAAGAAAAAAAAATTGTATGTATACAAGAAAGAAAGACATGTTGTCTTACATCTCCCAACATGTTGTTTAACACAGAGCACTGTTGCTATTCATCGAATTGAGTGCTGAAATGTATAGAGCTGGAATAGCAGACAACATCGAGGCTTACATATTATTTGCATTAGCAGAATTGATATGGTTTTACCTGGACAGAACATGGATTGGATTCACCCTGGCTTCCATCATAGGCCTCTGCTGTCCGCTAGCTGAAATTCCCATAATGAAGTAAGGCCACCCTATCTCGCAATAAAACATCAACTACAACAATTGAAAGGCATATGTACGTGCTTATTGATCTCATTGCAGGTTGTTCCACCTTTGGTATTACCCACAAGCAAACATTGAGATCCTTGGTCAGGTAATTCAATATGATACCAATCAGCACAATAAATAGCTAAACCTATGATTGCTCAAGAAACTAAACGCCATATTCATTTTATGCAGGGTTTAGTCACTTGGACAACCACTTGCTACTTTGTTTACACACCATTTCTGATCAGTTTATCACGCTGGTTGAGATCAATGATAACTCCTCCCAACAAGTCTGCTTAGAGATGGTCGGAATTTCTTCCGCAACAGGAACTAGAATTGAAACAACCTACTCAAGAATAAAGGGAATCTGTTACATACTGAAAGTGATTACGAGATAACAAGAGCTAAATGAGGAGCTGTTTCAGAGTAGAATAATTTTTTTTTCCTTTCCTCTTTAAAATGGAAAACGTTGAAGTATCCATAAACACTTATGCAAGTGTATCAAAAGAAAAGAAAAGGTCTAGCATGTGGAAAGTGGATTAGCAAATGGAAATAGATGGAATAAAACTAGTACAAACATTGATCAGAAAATTATACACAAAAAAAAGAAACACAAATTTGAAATTGATTAATAGTGCATAATGAACTTGTATAGTGAATGTTAGATGAATAGAAGCAGGAAAGTAAGCAGGCAAACCATGTCCAGCAGTTATTTCCATAGCCCTACATTTTTTAGTTTCGTTTGAAATTTTGGTGGTTGCTTTAGTGATTGTTTTTTGAGCTTTTTTTCTGTCACAGCACAGAATGTAAAACAGTAGCTCTGCAGTTTCTTTCATTAATTCAGTTCGTTCATTCATTCTTCAAGAAAAAAAAACTGTATAATTCAGTGCTATGTATCTATTAGGCACCATACTATCACTGCTATATTTCTACCAGTGCTGTAATTCAGATCATTCATTCTTTCAACAGTAATTCAGTGCTATATTTCTATCTGGGCACCATCCTACCTGTATAATCAGAAGGGTGGTGGAAACATTCATTCAGATAGTAACTAGTGCCAGAGACTATGTCTCCCTCATTCAGGCACTAAAATATGATGCTTGTTTTGATACTTCAACTGCAACCCATGAATCAGAAATCGAATAAGGCTAGCGAATTCCTATTAAAGACTGTTGCTTTTTTTCCTCCAAATTACCAAAAGGTTATTTAAAGCACTCAACTAGTTGAGAACGAAACATGCAACTTATAATTTTGGAATGATGCCGAAAAGATATCACCTATATCACCAAGATCAACTAAATGAAGTAGGGACTAGGATACTCATAAAGCAACGGCACCACAGCTTACACCACATGATCAAACCTCAGTAGATGTTTCAGGCATCATAAGACTTGGAAATTTTACTATTGAACAGATTTTTAAATTTAGAAAAGGGCGGGGGAAGATAAAGGTAGAGAAGCATTTACATGCACACACAAACAATAGATTATGGACGTGCAACTCTATATAGCACAAATGGATGTGAATGCCAACACTGGAAATGCCCCCAATGTTAAACCAGAT
>Ga0307518_10000512_pt1 | contig 29458 bp, 26 predicted proteins | sample 25_EM_MG_FD_203889 | JGI IMG/M metagenome (GOLD analysis project Ga0307518, IMG submission 203889) | Populus trichocarpa ectomycorrhiza microbial communities from riparian zone in the Pacific Northwest, United States - 25_EM | ecosystem: Host-associated > Plants > Roots > Unclassified | place... | reverse complement strand
GCGGAATCCTCGATCGCTTGCCCAAGTCCGCATATGTCGGTTATACCGCGACCCCGTTCGCGAACCTTCTCATCGACCCATCGGCCAAAGATCTGTACCCGAAACACTTCATCGTGAATCTGCCTCAACCCAAGGGCCATTTCGGCACCGAGGTCCTATTCGGACGCGAACCCTTGGACGGCGAGGATCCCGGAGATGTGCCAGATGGGTACGACATGATCCGCGACATCCCTGACCATGAGATCGCTCTCGTAAGGCCTTCCTCACGCGCTGACGCCGACGGGTTCCTACCGACGATTACGAACAGCCTCCGAGACTCGGTGCTCTACTTCTGGCTCTCGACAGCGGCGCGAAAGGTTCGTGGCACGGGAAACGAACACTCCACGATGTTGATCCATACCAGCGTCAAGACATCGGTGCACAACAGCTTTCACCGACCGTTGGAGATCTTTCGCCGCGACACCGAGGCGGCCATCCAGTCGAATGACCAGCCTCTTCTCAACGAGCTACGAACCCTTTGGGACGAGGAAACCGAACGAGTCGACGCGGCCACATTGGGCGAGAAAAAGGTCGAGTTCGACGATCTCGCCGCCCTGCTGCCGGAAGTGCTGCGTACCTGCAAGATCATCATGGACAACTCCAGCAGCAAAGACCGGCTCGACTACGAACGTGGACCAGTCGTCGCAATCGCCGTGGGTGGTAACACACTGTCGCGAGGGCTCACGTTGGAAGGACTCGCAGTCAGCTACTTTGTGCGAGCCGTATCCGCTTACGACACGCTCCTGCAGATGGGTCGCTGGTTCGGCTACCGTGATGGCTACGCTGACCTGCCCCGGATTTGGATGACTTCCGAACTTCAAGGTTGGTTCCGTCATATCGCAACGGTCGAAAGCGAGATGCGTCGCGACATCGACGTGTACATGATCGAAGACAAGGACCCGATGACGTTCGCCGTTCGTCTTCGGATGCACCCCGCCCTGCGGGTCACCGCTGCGGCGAAGATGACCGATGCGGTACGGGCGGCTTCGGCTTACGGTGGGCAGCGCGTCCAGACCAGGTACTTCGATACCTCGGCATCATGGCTCTTGGCAAATCAGACAGCCGCTCGTGTTCTCGTCGCGCGGGCAAAAGACGAGGTGGCCGAGACTGAAGACCGTCTGACCGAAGGGCGCTATCTTTTACAAGGCGTATCCCATGAGGCAGTCGTCGAATTTCTCGAGAACTACAGGTTCCATGAAAAATCACAAGAGTGCGACAGCGGGCTTCTGATCTCGTACATCGAGAAACGCGTGCAGATCGCGTCCGCACTGGCCAAGTGGAACGTCGCGATCATCGGCAATCCCACCGACCCTGCCGACGACGACGTCTTCGAGTTCGCTCCCGACATCGCAGTGAAACGTGTCGTGCGCGCTCGACTCAAGGAGACCGCGAGCACCGACGTCGCAGACATCAAGACCCTCATGAGCCGACGAGACGCCGCGGTCGATTTGGACACCAGTCAAGTGCAAGGTGAGCTGACCGAAGAGCGGATCAAAGAATTACGTCGAGAGCAGAAACCCCGGGTAGGCCTGATCGCTCTATATCCGATCGACAAGGACTCCGTTCCCAGTACCAAGAGGGACAAGCGTGCGCCGATGGGAGCAAAGGAGCATGTCATCGGAGTCGGCCTGGTCTTCCCTGAGCCCAAGGGGGACGACACTTCGATCGAGTGGAACTACGTCAGCGCTGATCTGTCCAAGGTGGATATCGAAGAAGAAGATCTGAGCGCTCTAGAGCTCGAGGACGTCTGATGGCATCGTCGCTCCGCGAAGTACTGAATGAGCATTGGCAGCGGCTCGAATCGACCGCACCATCGTCCACAAGCCGCCTTCGCACCTCAGAGTTGCCGTCGGTGTCGGATTCTGGAAGGCTTTTGGCCGCCGTGGATCACGACGGCCTTCGTCACCTGCTCGTACCACTCATCGCTCGCCAACGGGTGCGGCGTGGATCGACCGGAGCCGTACTGAACCTAAGGGAACGCGCTCTGGAGGACGACGAGACCTACGGCCGATACGCAGACCTCTGCTGCTCGCGTCGTGACCTGAACGATGTGTTCACCGGTCTCTGTGGCGACGTCCTGACAGTGGTCGAAGACAACCCTACGAGACCGCTCAAGGCACTGTATCTCGTCGTCGACCGATGGCGCGCACTCTTCCAGAGCGCCGGCCCGGCTCTGAACAGCGAACAACTCGCAGGCCTCTTCGGCGAGCTCTCGGTCCTTCGGCGACTCCTAGAATTGAATCCAGCGGCCACGGAACACTGGACGGGGCCTTCCGGACACCGTCATGACTTCGTTTTCTCCCCATCGGCAATCGAAGTCAAAGCGTCGACGGCGACCGAAGGACGACGTGTTCGCGTCCATGGGGCAGATCAACTCGAATGTCCTCTCGATGGACGGTTGGACCTCGTCTGGATACGACTGGAACGGGTTCAGGACGGCGGCGAAGGGCTGGTCGAACTGGTCGAGCACCTTCGGAGGCTTTCGGATGATGAGAGTGGCTTCCTGTTGAAGCTCGCGCAGATCGGCTATCGGACCATGGATGTCGAGCTCTACCGAGAGGTCAGATTCGTGGTCCGCGAGGAACTCTGGTTCGAGGTCGACCAGGACTTTCCCAGGATCACGCCCACAGACGTACCGGTGGACGTCGTAGATGTCCAATACTCGATCGACATCGCATCCGAGCCGCCCCATCCGATCAAGGAAGCCGACCTTCAGCATCACTTGAACGAGATCACACAGGAGGCCGTGTGACCGACGCATCCTGGTCTTCGCAGCCATATCCCCCTGATGGGGCGAGCGCCGCCGAAGGCATCCGCAACCAGCTAGGCCGACCCGAGCTCGACCTGCTGACCATCTTGGTGCGCGAATCGGCACAGAACAGTTGGGACGCCCGGCTGGACGATACGACGGTCGACTATCGGATCGATCTCGACACGCTCGGTGCCGCGCGGGCGCCGATTTGGCGCGATCTTCTACTCCGAGGCGCCCCGACGAAGGAGCAACTACCGCTCAGATCATCACTTTCGAATGCGGCGATTCGCATTCTGACTGTGTCCGACCGTGGCACCGGCGGGCTCGGTGGTCCTACGCGAGCCGACAGCGCGGTGTCGGCGAACCACGACTTCGTCTCCTTCATCCGCAACATCGGTGAGCCTCGTGACACCGACCTCGGTGGTGGCACTTACGGATTCGGCAAAGGGATCTTCTACCTGATGGCCAAATCCGGAACGGTGTTGATCCACACCCGATGCCGTGTCGAAGATGGCTTTGAAACCCGTCTGATCGGCTGTGCCCTGTGGAAGAGTTACGTCGTCGGCGAAGGAGATTCGGGACGGAGGTACACCGGACGCCATTGGTGGGGAGACCGGGCGGTCGATCTCGTTGAGCCGATTCGCGGCGAGGAGGCCGAGCATCTGGCCCACAAATTGGGCCTACGGCCGTTCGCCGCCGATGAAACAGGAACGTCGGTCATCATCTTGGATCCGGACCTGGATGAGCGCGATCCGTTGGAAGTGGCGACATATCTGACCAATACCATCCTTTGGAATCTTTGGCCGAAGATGCTATCCAAAGAGGGCATTCGACCGCCGATGAGATTCTCGGTCTTCTGTGAAGGAACCGAGGTTCCCATGCCGGATCCGCGTGAGACCCGGCCGGTTGATCTCTTTGTTTCAGCTTACGAGGCAATGGAGTCCACCTCGGGGGAGGATGTAGAAGCTCGTCGCCCTAAGCGACTCTTGGGCCGACTGGGCGTCGAGAAGCGTTTCATGCTGCCGATCGAACCCGGATCCGCGGGTCGGGCCATGGGTCTCGAAACGACCGTGCACCACATCTGCCTCATGCGAACTGCAGAACTGGTGGTCTGTTACCACGCGGGCCCGAAGCCTCCGGCCGAACAGGTTTCCTATGCCGGCGTGTTCCGCGTCGATCCGGAGTTGGATTCGGTCTTCGCGGACGCTGAACCTCCGACGCACGATGCTTGGCGTTGGCAATCGCTCGAAGGTCCTGCCAGGACCCTTGTGAGACAGACGTTCACGAAGCTCAAGGACAGAATGGAAGCGCTGGTCGGCGTCAACGATGGCGTCCGCGGTGTCTCGGCCGAGGTTCCTCTCGGCGCCGCGAGCAGGACGTTCGCTTCGCTGGTGGCAGGCGCCTGGGGTATCGGAGGTGGCACTGACTTCGCCCGCGCCGCACGACGGCACAAGCCGCGCGCGACTCCTCGTCCGGATCTGCCTGTGCCTGCGGACACCGGAACGTGGGAACCCGCCACCGGAAACGTGACCGACTCCGCGCCATTCTCGTCCGGGAGCATGCCCTACGACCCTCCGCATGGCGCAAACGATTCAGGACCGCACACGTACCCACTCCTGCCGCCCTCACAACCATCCCCTCGGCGCAGGCGGCTACGCCTGGAATATTTGGACGAGCCGTACTTCGATGTGAGACACGGTCACGTTGTTCTCATTCAAGCATTCCGCGCCCCGGAGCCCGGTCCGCAGCGAGTCCGCGCCCGGCTCGCCGTCGCACTCCCCGGCGCCGTCGGGCGTGAGACCGATCCGCCGAAGAACGCGGCTCAGCCGGAGTTCTTCGGATGGGAAGACGAATCGGGCACACTGAATCGGAACGCCGAGAACATGATCGAGGGTGGCGATCATGTATGGCGCCTCATCGTGCATCCTGCGCCCGACACCATGACCGAGATCGATCTGTTCGTCGACTCCGGGGATGGTGCGCGATGAGTCGCCGCGCCTTTCCGTACCGCACCCCACCGGAGGACGTCGTGAAGGCAGAGGAATGGGTGCTCCAGATCGAAGACGGTCAAATCGATCTGCCGGAATCCCTACCGGACTGGGACTACCAGATGCAGCTCGATCTCCGCCGAACGGTCAGAGTCGACCTGGATCTGCTTCAGTCTTCCACTGGGCTTCCGGCGACCGCATCGCTTGCACTTGTGGTCGTGTGGGCGGCCACCGGTTCCAGTCTTCGCGCACCTGTATCCCGTATCCCGTTGACCGGCACGGGAATACGCTCGATCGATCTCGCGATCGACCTGGACGGGAGAAACCTGGGCGGTCTACTGACCCTCGACACGATCCTTGTACTGGCCGACTTCTGTTCGGACGGTGCACCGGCCGCACCCCGGCGAGCAGGCTCGGTCTTGTGGAGTGACAGGCACGAGGTCAGGCTGCAGGGCGACGCGCCACAGTTCCCCATTGCGATCGTCGACTTCGCGAAGACGAGCTTTCCTGAGGATGCGGCCTGGCATGTCCAGGTGGTCGGAAACCTCGAGACTGCGACGATGGGTGCGCTCCTTCTTCTGGTGAATGAGAAGAACGCAGTAGCGGTGAAGGCGTTCCAGAACGCATCGGCCCCCCGCCCCATCGACCGCGTGATTCTCTCCGCCGTATACGCCGATGTCGCAAGGACGATGATCGAGCACGCATTGCTTTCCCCGGATTTCGACGATGAAGTCGACTTCGACGATGAGAGCCTGGGATCGACTCTGCAGAACCTGATCACGCGGCTATTCCCGAACGTTACGGTCGATCACCTGCGTCGTCGACGCGAACAGTCACCAGGCCTTTTCTCGTCCGAAGTCCAGGCCGCCGTCAAGATCTTCGAGGACGTCTGATGAGTCTCTTGTATCCACGGCTTCTCTCTGCACAGGCGAAAGAGCTTCATCATGAGTACCGAACGCTCTCCATCGACGACCTGCGCTCACGTGTCGCCGTACAGCACGAGTCCGCGGTCTTCGCCGCGACCGGTGGAAACCGGGCAAGGCAGCATGATCTCGAACGGGTGCGGGCGATCGTCGTTGAGCTGGCGGAGCGCGCGGGCTATCCTGAGGAGTCGACGCAAGCGCGTCGTGCTGCATTCGACCTCGATGTCGCTGCCGTCCTGCATCGTGAGGCGGGCATGGTTCCCGCAGAAGCCGCTGCCGGTGACATCTGGGCATTCCTGGCCCTGGTTCTGATGCCGGATGTCGCATACTGGCGCTACCCGGAGCCACCTGGTGATCGCGTCCTGGCCACCGACCTCACCAGGCACGTCTTCGGGCGACTCTGGTGGCGAGCGCAGCTCGTGCACGAACCCGCCGAACCGGAGCCTTACACCGCACTCGGCATACTCGGCGAAGCCGCGTTCGACCAGATCTACGCACGTCGCAAAGCCCTTGGCGGAAGCCCATATCTGGTGAAGGGCATTCTCAAGGTTTGGAAGGACCTCGACAGGAACGGGCTGGGAGAACGCGATCTGCTTCGAGACTTCCTCAAGCGGTTGCTACGCCTCGCACCGTTCATGGCGTTCGATGCGCTCGATGAGCCACAGCTGAATGCCGAGCTATGGCGCACGGCGCACGACTCGGTACGTGCACTGGCCCGTTGAAGAGTCCGACCATGGTTCACAGGAGAATCTCTTCAGGACGACGATGAACCACCTCGGCACCGGAACCGTCCGTTAGCGCGGTGATACAGCCATCGAGGTCACCTCGATGGCTCTCGTTGGCAAGCTGCCGAACCTGTTGGGCGAGCATCATCCCGTTGACGAGGATGATCGGGTACCTGTCTTCCACGATCTCCAACTGCGCGGCATCAGAGAACGCACCGGTCGTGACGTAGACGCCGATCCATCCGCGCTGAAGTCGCGCCACTACTCGTGCGACCTGATCCGCGGAGATCGTGGATTCGGGTTTCACACATTTGGCCTGGCCGAGAACGACGAGCTTGGTGACGGCCATCCCCGTACCCACGTCGAGCCTTCCGACGAAATCGGTGCCACCGTCCTGAGATGGTCGGGTCAGCCAACCCTCGTGGTACTCGATCCCGTGGCAGCGGATAATCCTGGCGGCTATCGCCGATGCAAGGTATTCGAAGTCATGTTTACGACCGTCGAACCGCTTATAGATCGTTTGGAGGTCGGACGCTTCGGCGCTGCCCTTCACCGGTCGTTGGTCCGCCAGCTTATGCACGGCTGCGCGAGCGACGCGTCTACGCAGGCGAGGCAGGGCGACAGAGCCCTCCCGAACCCACCGCCGCCACGACTCCGGCGCCTGCTCGAGCGTCAGGTCGATCGGCGAGCGAGGGTTCCTTCGTTCGTTCACCCACGCCCAGTCAAGTTGATCATCCTCGGCCGAAAGGTCCAGCAAAGCAAGGTCGAACACGTAGTTGACGAACGTCGCGCCACCGTCGCGCGTCCACTGAACGACTCGTTCGGCTCGCTCGACGATTCCAAACCCGCAGAACTCGATATGTCCTTTCGGACGATTGTTACGACGGACCGATCGGAAGACCATCAGCGGTACGGCAGCCTTGCGGAGCTCAGCGGTCGGAGCTTGATGAGCTTCCCATGCCGCTAGGAGCGAACGGTTTCCCACTGTCTGACCGACCGGTTCGGCTAAATCGACCTTGTGATCACCGAAGTACCGTACGTGACCGTTGTTCAGATCGAAGACGTCATGCCACGGTGTCTGTTCGGATCCCGCCTTCCACGGACTGGACCTGATGAGGACGACAGGGCGCCGCTCACCTTCGGACGCGGTGATAGAGGCGGGCGAATCGATGCCTCGCTCCAACTGGACCCTTGAAGCTCCCGGCAAAGCGGTGATGTGGAAGAAGTTCCTGAAACCGTCGACCTCTGGTTCCGAGGGATCCTTCGTTGCGGCGTACCTGAGTACTTCACCCACTTTGATCTTCGTATGCACGGGCTCCATAGAAACGACTGTGCCATAGCCGACCCTGGCAAGGCAGCGCCGACGTGACTTTCACAAGTGCCCACAGCCACGACTCCGGCGTCCGATGACCCTCGCGTACGACGGTCGACCCATGGATCGCACCCGACCGGGCCTGCCCATCGAAATGGTATGACGTGGTTCCCCACTTTGCAGTCCACCGATGCCCTGGCGAAATTAGATTGCCTTTCTGCGATCTGTAGGCGAAGATGAACACCCTAAGCCAGCCCAAGGAGACCCCATGGCGAACGCGCAACAGCGAAAGGCGCAGTGCCGACGACCGGCCATCGCGCTCGTTGCCGCATGTCCGTCGCGCTCCGGTTGGCGACCCTCATATCGTGCCGACCTGCGGGTTTCGACCTGCGAAGGCTCCCCATCATGACGCCATAGCGCGTGTGATGCCAGGGAGCCGCCCATCGGGAAACCGATCCGGGCGGCTTCTCTTTTTGCTGCGCAAAAAGCAATTCCCTATCGGCGAGCTTGGGAAGCGGAACGGCCTCCAAAACCGTATCCAGGGGGTTCGACTCCTCCCGCCGGTGCTCGACGCTGCCTATTCAGCGTGAACCTTGATAACAGAAGACTTTTCCCAAAGCTTGTCCCCGTCGCCGAAAGAGGCAGCCAGGACGAGCGCCGGCGGAGGCGTGCACTCGTCTCCACCTCACCCCTGTAGCTCAGGTGGACAGAGCGCCGCACTACGAATGCGGAGGTCCCAGGTTCGAGTCCTGGCAGGGGTACTGGTCGGCGTATCGGAGGGGGATACGCCGGTCGACGGATGCGAGGGGCACTGGCGACCCCACCTGATTTGGGATCAGGAGTCACCGCGTTCGACTCGCGGGCGTCCGACCAGGTGGCACAGCAAGGAGGATTGGCCGAGCCCGGTAAGGCAACCGTCCCGAAAACGGTGGTCGGCGTGAGAGCGTCGCGCAGGTTCGAATCCTGCATCCTCCGCAAGCCCTCGTGGTCCAACGATACGACGCCGGCGTCCGAAGCCGGGAACGCAGGTTCGACTCCTGCCGAGGGCACATTGGCCCACTTCGCGACGGTCGTGTGGCGGCTTGCAAAGCCGTTGGACTCCGGGTTCGGCTCCCGGGTGGGTCTCTTGTTCTCTACCTAGCCCCTAGGTAGAGTTCTTCTATGAGTGGTCCACGTATGACGCTGCCGACACAGCTCGTTCTGCACGAGCTGATGGCGGATCCGGCCCGCGAGATGTACGGGCTGGAGATCTGCGCCGCGGCCGGATTGCCCAGCGGCACGATCCATCCCATCCTGGCCCGGCTGGAGAAGGTGGGTTGGCTGCGTTCTCGCTGGGAGGAAGTCGATCCCTCCGAACAAGGACGACCGCGCCGCCGCTATTACAGCCTGGATCCGGACAGCATCGCGGCGGTTCGAGCCGCACTACGACGCACCAAGGCGTCCTTGCAAGCGTTGGCACGCATTCGACCTGGCCTCGCGGGAGAGCACTGATGCTCTTCTTCGGCGCCGCCGCCAATGAACTCACCAGAGGACTTGGCATCGCGAAGGAACTCGAGCGCAGCATCTATCACTGGACGCGCCTCAGCGACACTCTCAGCGAAGTCGAGGGCGTCCGCAGTGCCGCGACACTCGTTGTCCGTGTTTTCGACAGCGCATTGACCGCAGCTCGTTTTCAGCAACTCTCCGAGGAGGACCCAGTCGGGGACTCCACCCTCGCCATGTTGAAACTGCTACGCGCGATTCAGCAGGCCGTTGGCGACTTGGATCAAGCGCTGGACGTGGACTGGGGACGGGGAGAGCAAGATCCAGACCGCCAGCAGGTTCGCAGACTGAGTGAGGCCGCTGCCTATGCGACGGATAAGACCAGCAGCGCCCTCCTTGACGTGCCCATTCGCGCGGCGGTCTTTTCCACTGCCGAGCCGGAGAGCAAAGGGAAACCCAGGATGGTTCGGCGATCGAAGGCCTCGCGTCGGCTGGCCGACTGGGCGACAAGGATCCTCCCCGTCGCGGATCGGCCGGAATACGCCGAACTCTTCCACGCCGAGCTGCACGACCTGGCGGAGTCCGGCTGTGGCAGACGTGCACAGATCGCCTACGCGCTAAGGGTTCTGGTGCGAGCGCCCTGGCTGCGGCGCGAATTGAGCGCGCCCGTGCGGGAGCGCTCATGGTGACCAGGCAACGAAGTGACTGGTTCACGCAGATGATCTCCAACGACACACGCACGACCAACGCGCTCCGGATCGCCAAATGGGCTTTGCCCGCCCTGGTGCTCATCGTGGGCATCGTCGCCGCGGCCGTGGTTCTGCTCGCGATCACGTCGCCCTTGGCGGCGGCCGGACTGCTCGGTGGCGGCTCGGTCGGTGGTGCCCTGGCGGCGCGACGACGCCGCGGATAGTCCACAACGGACAGACAAAAAGGCCCTCCCGCGAACGGGAGGGCCTTAGTGCTGTCTCAACCAGACGTGCGCCCGAAGGGATTCGAACCCCTGACCTTCTGATCCGTAGTCAGATGCTCTATCCAGCTGAGCTACGGGCGCTTGTTCAGTTATCAATCTAGCACCTGCCGGAACAGGCACCAGCGGAGGCTCCGGGATTTGAACCCGGGAGGGGGGGTTACCCCCAACCGCATTAGCAGTGCGGCGCCATAGACCAGACTAGGCGAAGCCTCCCAGGCCCAACGACCACTGCTCAAATAGGTTACACACCCTCCTACCCCCCCTCGGAAGGCACCCCCCTTAGACGCGTTGCAACGCTCTGAGCAGGCCGGATGGGCGTCCGCCGAGGCCTTCGGCTTCGAAGACGGCGACGCCGACTCGGGGGAGATCGCGGGCCGCGGGGTAGGCGAGGTAGCGCGGGACCCAGCGCGGCTGGAACTTCGCGTTGAAGCGGTAGAGGGTCTCGATCTGGATCCAGCGTGAGAAGAATCGCAGTGTCCGGGCGGACAGGCGGGCGACGGGGCCGGCGCCGATGCGCTGGCCTTGTTCCAGCACCGCGCGGAAGGCGGCGAAGTTCAGGGAGACGTGCTCGGCCGGGGTCGTCAGCAGAAGCTCGGAGATCATCAGTTCGTTGACGCCGTTGTCGGCGGTCCGGTCGCGGCGCATGACGTCCAGCGACAGGCCCTTCTCGCCCCACGGCACGAACTGGAGGACGCCGCGCACCCGGCCGTCGTGTTCGGCGGTCACGAGGACCGAGCCCGGATCGCCCATGCGGCCGAGGGCCATCGAGAAGCCGCGTTCCGTATCCGTGCCGCGCCAGGTGGCGGCTAGCGCGCGGAGTTCCTCCAACTCAGCCAAAGGCAGGTCTTCGGCCTTTCGGATACGTGCGGTGTAGCCGGCGCGCTTCGTGCGTGAGACGGCTTGGCGGACTCCGCGCATGACGCGCCCTTCGAGGGTGAAGGTGTCGGTGTCGACGACGGCCTCGTCGCCGATTTCCAGCACTTCGAGCCCGAAGCGTGCCCAGACGGTCGCGCCCAGTTCCGAGCAGCCCATGGTCGCCGGGGTCCACGCGTACCGCCGGCAGACGTCCAGGTACTCCTCGATCGCGCCTGGCCACGCTTCCGGGTCACCGAGGGGATCCGCCGAGCACAGCGCGACCCCGGCGATCACCCGATAGGTCACCGCGGCCTTCCCCGACTTCGAGAAGACCACGAACTTGTCCCGGCGCAGCGCGAAGTACCCGAGCGAGTCCCGCTCCCCCAGCAGCCCCCTGAGCCGCTCGACCTCCTCGTCGGTCAGCTCCGGCGCGGGTTCCGCCGAGCGGAGCAGGAAGTACGCCGCCAGCAGCACCGCGCCGATCCCGAACAGCAGGCCGACCGCGGCCGACAGGTCTTCCAGCCACAGCGCGGGGAACGTCACCGGGCCGCTCACGCCGACCAGGGCCAGCGTCGACTGCGCCAGGCGGTCGCCGACACTCACCGAGGCGAGTGCGACCGACAGCAGCACGAAGTTGATCGCGACCCCGGCCACCGTCAGTTGCAGGAAGACCCGGATCGCGCGCCACCGGCCGGTCACCGGATCGGGGAGTGCGATGAAATGCCGCCGCGTCGCGATCAGGGCGATCAGCAGCGCGAGCGATACGAGCCCCGCGCCGAGGGTGTGCCGCAGCCCGAGGTGCGACACGGTCAGCAGCGCGGCCGCGGCGACCGCCAGTTGCCAGGCCCGGCGCTTCCGCCGTTTGAGACCGGTGGCGAGCAGCATCAGCAACACCCCGGTGACCAGCGCGACCGTCGCCGCGCCGACCGTGGCCTCGTGCGGAAGTTCCAGCCAGGTGGCGACGTGTCCGCGCAGGGTGCGCCGCCCGGCCGGGACCAGCACCGAGATCAGTGCCAGCAGCCCGGCCAGCCGCGTCACCCAGGTGATCACCGCCACCGAGGTGGCGCCCGCCACCCGCCAAGCACCTGCCAAATCCCGCCCCCGTCAGCTCCTTGCCAGCTCTACGAACGGTACAAGGGCGTCAGGGTTCAGCAGGGCATCCCGGCTGACGGCGCGGTCAGGTGAAACCCCCGAAAGGATCTTCTTGACCGGGACCTCGCATTTCTTGCCGTTGAGCGTGCGGGGCACTTCGCTCACCTGGACGAACCGGTCGGGCACGTGCCGCGGCGAGAGGGCTCCGCGCAGTTCCTTGCGCAGGGCGGGTTCGACCTCGTCGAGCGACGCGCCCTCGGCCAGCACGAGGAAGCACAGCAGTTGCCCGTCTTCGTTGCCCGCCGCCGAAGTGTCGATCACGAGCGAGTCCGCGACCTGGTCGAACGACTCGACGACCCGGTAGAACTCGGCCGTGCCCATCCGGACGCCGCCGCGGTTGAGCGTCGAGTCGCTGCGCCCGTAGATGACGGCGGAGCCGCGGCCGGTGATCCGGATCCAGTCGCCGTGCCGCCAGATCCCCGGGTACATCTCGAAATACGCCTCGCGCAGTCGCGAGCCGTCCGGGTCGTTCCAGAAGAACACCGGCATCGACGGCATCGGCTCGGTGATCACCAGTTCGCCGACCGTCTCCACCACCGGTTTCCCTGCCTCGTCGAAGGCGGCGACGGCGGCGCCGAGCGCGCGGACCGAGAGTTCGCCCAGCCAGACCGGGACGTCCGGGGCCGCCGCGACGAACGCCGCGCACAGATCCGTGCCGCCGGACACCGAGCAGATCTGGACGCGTTTGCCCACCTCGTCGACGATCCACCGGAAGCCCTCGACGCTCAGCGGCGCGCCGGTGGATCCCAAGGCGCGCAACGCCGTCAGGTCGAACCGTTCGGCCGGTTTGATCCCGGCCTTCAGGCAGCTCTGGATGTACGGGGCCGACGTGCCGAAGTACGTCACGCGGTGCTGCTCGGCCAGATGCCACAGCACGTTGAGGTCCGGGCTGCCGGGGCTGCCGTCGAAGAGCACGATCGTGGTGCCGGTCAGCAGGCCGGAGATGAGGAAGTTCCACATCATCCAGCCGGTGGTGGTGAACCAGAAGAACCGATCGCCCGGGCCCAGATCGCTTTGCAGGGCAAGGGCTTTGAGGTGTTCGAGGGTGATGCCGCCGTGTCCGTGGACGATGCCCTTCGGCAGGCCGGTGGTCCCCGAGGAGTACAGGACCCACAGCGGATGGGCGAAGTCGACGGGCTCGAAGGCCAGCTCAGCGCCGTCGTTGTCGGCGAGCAGCTCGTCCCAGTCGAGGGTGCCGTCGAGGCGGCCGCCGGCGTAGTCGACGAGCACGGTCGCTTCGAGCGTGGAGATCTCGTCGCGCAACGAGTTCACCGTCGACCGGCTGTCGAACCACCGTCCATTGTAGACATAGCCGTTGACCGCGATCAGCACCTTCGGTTCGATCTGCGCGAAGCGGTCGGTGATCGCGCGGACACCGAAGTCCGGCGAGCACGACGACCAGACGGCGCCCAGGCTCGCGGTGGCCAGGAAGGCGATCAGCGTCTGCGGGCAGTTCGGCGCCAGCGCGACGACCCTGTCCCCTTTGGACACTCCGAGCTTGCGCAGCCCTTCCCGCGCGGAGGCGACGGCGGAGCGCAACGCGCCGTAGGTCAGCTGCGACGCGAGGCCGTCCTCGCGATGGAAGATCACGGCGATCTCGTCGTCTGCCTTCGCGGCGCCCGCGACGCCGGGCATGAGCGAGTGCTCGGCGTAGTTCAGCGTGCCGCCGGCGAACCACTGGGCGTTCGGCATCTCGCCGGTGAGCACCTCACCGGGCTGGTCGTGCCAGCGCACGCCGAGGAATTCGGCGACGGCGGACCAGAACTCCGGTCCCCGCCGCACGGAGAACTCCCACAACGCGTTGTAGTCGTCGACCTCCACGCCGCGTTCGGTGCGCAGCCACTGGCGGAACGCGTCGATCTTGGTGTCGGGCAGGCGGCTCGGCTCGGGGCGCCAGAGCACTTCCGGGGCGTCGGCGGTGTGAGTCACCCCGCGATGTTAACCCTCCCCGCCCCGCCACCACCCTCAACGGAAAGTGCTTCGCACTTGCTGATCGACCCCTAACCTGCTTGGCGAGCCCCCGTGAACAGCTCGTACGCCATCGACTTCAGCCTTGACGCGTCGAGTGGGGTGATGGTCAGCCACCCGCGGTCGCGCCGGAGCCCGTAGCGGCCGTCGGGGGTGTCCACCCAGGTCAACGTACCTTCCCCGCGCACCCAGCGGCCCTCCCACGACTTCCTGACCGCGCCGAGCCGCCCGCTGCCGATCCGCTGCGTCGCGATCCGCACCATGACGATGATCTCGGGTTCCCGCAGCCCGGCGTCGCGCAGGACGTCGGAGAACGCCGGCTGCCCGCCGCGCTCCCCCGCCTCGCACGCGGCCGTGTAGTCGTCGACGCGCAGGTTGACCGAGAGGCCCCGCCCCTGCTCGCACGGCGGCAAGGCCTGCAGCAGCGTCGCGGCGACGAGCGGCTCCCGCAGGGCCGCCAACTCGACGTCGGTGCCCGAAACGCCGATCGCGACCGCGCCGCGGTCGGACACGCAGCCGACCGCCCGGTACGCCGGATCACCGTCGAGCCGCAGGTCGAGCGTGAGTTCGCTGTTCGCGACGGTGTGCAGCAGCCGGACCAGTTCGGGCGCGGGGGCGTCCACCGTGCCCAGGCCGCGTTCCGACAGCGTCGCGCTCGCCGTCGCCACCAGCTCCGCGCGGAACTCCGGTGTCCGCCCGACGTGCGGGACTTCCAGCACCGCGGGCAGTTCGTCGCGTCCGTGCGCCGACCAGAGCAGGAACAGCTCGCCGATGTGCAGCCGGATCCAGTCCATCAGCGACCGCTCCTCGGGTCCTCGCCGATGACCGGCGGCGTGACGTGGCCGCTGAGACCCCAAACGTCGGAATCCTCGACGAGGTAGTCCGGCGCCTTGTGGTCCTCTTCGCCCTGCCGTCCTTGCGTGGGCGCCATCCCCATCGGCATACCGCCGAAGCCGCCCATTCCCGCGGCGGCAGCGCGGGTCCCGGCCGGCTGGCCGGGTTGCCCCGACGGTCCGAAACCACCGGCACCGGCGCCGGACCGGCCGCCTTGCCCGAGCTGTTCTTGGGTTCCGCCGACGGTGCCGGGCGGCGGTGGCGCGTAGGCGCCGCTGCCCGCGCCCGGTGCGCGCGGCGCCTCGACCGGCTCCCGCACCTGGATCGGGGCCGCGTCGTCGACGCCATCGACACCACTGCTGTGTGTCGAGTCGTCCGGCGGCGGGACCGGCTCCGGCTTCGGATCGGGTTTCGGCTTCGGCTGCGGTTCTTCGGGTGTCTCAAGGATCTTCGGCTGTTTGCCGTACGACGTGAAGCTCGGAACGTTCTCGTAGACCTCGCCGGAGCTGAACTGCATCCGCGTCATCACGTCGGCGGCCTGACGATGCAGATCCTGCGAGCTCTCGTCGGTGGGTTCGGCGACGATCCGCCCGGCTTCGGCGAAGCTGGATCCCGACGGCGTCGAGGCCGACATCGCCTGCGTCGAATCGGAAACCGGGATCGGGCGGCGTTTCGGCGGCTCGGGCACCTTGGGCCGCGGCGTGTACCCCGGCGGCTCGGGCATCGTGCGGCGCGCGGTTTCGGCGATGTCCGCCTGGCGGCGCACGCAGTTCGCGACGTTCTCCGCCCGCCAACCCGTCTCGCCCGCCCAGTCGACGAGTTTGACCGCGGCGTCACGGGCCCGGTCCGCGCCCTCGCCCGTCCAGCCGTCGGCGGTGGCCGCGAGAGCGGCCCTGAGCTCGGAACCGACCCGGTCGAGGAAGGCGCTGATCTTCGTCCATTGCGCCGCGACGGCTTCCGCGCTCGCGAGGTCCAGCTCGTTGTGGACCATCGCGTAGAGCTCTCGATGCGAGTAGCTCATCCAGTCGATGTCGGCGGTGAGGTTTTCGGGGCGCGGTTCCGGTTCGGGCTCCCGCGGCGGCCACGGCATGGGCAGGATGCGCATCAGTGCTCGTCCTTCCGCTCCTGGCCGACGATGTCCTCCATGTCGAACCGGCGGGCGACCCGTTCGAGCTGCTCCTGACCCTCCTCGTCCGCGGCGACGTACATCTTCCGCGCCGCCATCACGGTGAGCTGGAAGTCCTTGAGGACCTTCGCGAAATCCTTGAGCACGGGCACGGCCGCCTCGGTCCCCTTGTTCGCGGCGCCCTGGAAGCGATCGCTCATGGTGTGACCGACGAAGTTGTCGCCCAGCTTCAACGGCGCGTTGAACTCCGTCGAGTCCTTGATCAGCGCGTTGAGCTCCTGACGCGCTTTGAGCAGGGCGTCGACGAGCTTCTTGGCGGCGTCTTCGGAGACCTTGACGGTCCCCTTCTTGGCATCGGTCTTGGAGTCCCGGATCTGACCCGCCACCGGAGCCAGCGCCGGAGCCGAAGCCCCGAACGCGGCTTGTGGCGTCACGGGCACCTTGGGTGACTGTGCCATTCGACCCTCCCCTGTCACATCTTGAGGGGAATGCTAGCGCGAATGGGTCAGCGCAGGTGGGCGTCGAACCAATTCAACGTGCGCTGCCAGGCCTCCGCGGCGGCGTCCGGGTCGGCGTCGAAGCGGTGATTGGCGCCCGGGTAGTGGACGACGTTCGTCGCGACACTCGCCGTGGCCGCCGCGTCACGCAGCTGCTCGACCTCGGCGCCTCCGGCCTCGTCGCCCGCGTCGCCGTACATGCCGAGCCACGGGCTGGTGAGCCGTCCCGCGATCTCGACGAGCACCGGCAGCCCGGTGACACCCTGCCCGCCGACGCTGACCGCCGCGCCAAGCCTGCGGTTCGACGCCACGACCAGCGCGGCCGTCCCGCCGAGGTCGAAACCGACGACCCCGACGAGATCCGCCTGGACACCGCGCTCCGCGAGCCAGGAGAGCGTCGCGTCGGTGGCTTCGAGCAGGTCCTGCTGAGTGAGGTTGTCCCGGTCGAGATGCGGGGTGACGGTGAGCCAGCCTTCGCCGGCGAGACCGGCCAGGAGCAGGCCCAAACCCTCTTCGACCTCTTCGGCCTCCTCGTGCAGCACCACGAGTCCGCCGCGGACGACACCATCCGGTTCGGCGAAGGTCAGGCGCAGCGTGTGGCCGTCGGCGTGCTGGTGTTCCACGGTGGTCGTCAGGGTCATTCCTCCATCAGACCACTCTTAGGTAAATATTCGGAGCTTGCGCTGGCGCGGGAGGATACGGTGTCGGAGCCGTCCCCCAGACGTAGGAGCGCCGAAGATGTCACCTGTTTCGCCGCGTGCGGATCTCGAATCGTTGCCGAAGTACGTCCCTGGCCGGACAATCCAGGGCGCGATCAAGCTGGCGAGCAACGAGGTCCCCGGTGGCCCGCTGCCGAGTGTGGCGCAGGCCATAGCCGAGACGGCGCAGGGCATCAACCGGTACCCGGACATCACGGCTTCCGCGCTCGTCGAGCGGCTGGCCCGCGAACTGAACGAGCCCGTCGACCGGATCGCCGTCGGCTGCGGTTCGGTTTCCCTTTGCCAGCAAATGATCCAGGCCCTGTGCGGCCCTGGCGACGAGGTCGTCTTCCCGTGGCGCTCGTTCGAGGCGTACCCGATCGTCACGCAGGTGGCGAACGCCGTGAGCGTGAAGGTGCCGCTCACCGCCGGGCACGGGCTGGACCTCGACGCGATGCTGGCCGCGATCACCCCGAAGACCCGGCTGGTCTTCGTCTGCAACCCCAACAACCCGACCGGGACGGTCCTGCGGCGCGCGGAACTCGAGCGCTTCCTCGACGCCGTGCCCTCGGGTGTGCTCGTCGTGCTCGACGAGGCGTACAAGGAGTTCGTGACCGACGCCGACGTGCCGGACGGCGTCGAACTCGCGCGCGGCAGGGACAACGTCGCGGTGCTTCGGACGTTCTCGAAGGCGTACGGCCTCGCCGGCCTTCGCGTGGGTTACGCGGTGGCCCCGGAAGCGATCACCGTCGCCTTGAAGCAGGTCTACGTCGCGTTCTCGGTGAACATGATCGCCCAGGCGGCGGCCATCGCCTCCCTCGACGCGGCCGACGAACTGCTCGAACGCTGCAAGGAGATCGTCTCGGAGCGCACCCGGGTCCGGGACGCGTTGGTGGCCAAGGGTTACGAGGTGCCGGAGACGCAGGCGAACTTCGTCTGGCTGCCGCTGGGCGAGCGGACGACCGAGTTCGCGGAGCACGCCCTGGAGCGCAAACTGATCGTGCGCCCCTTCGCGGGCGAAGGCGCGCGAGTGACCATCGGGACGCCTGAGGAGAACGACCTCTTCCTCGAAGCGGCCGGGGATTTCCCGCGCTGACAACGGCTTCGTGGCGGCCCGCACTTCATACGGAGTGCGGGCCGTTCCTATTTCAGGAGCAGCTGCACCATCGCGGCGAGGCCGATCACGACGATCACCCCGCGCAGCACCTTCGGCGAAAGCCTGCGGCCGATCTTGGCGCCGATCTGGCCGCCGATCGTCGACCCGACCGCGAGCAGCGCGACCACGGGCCAGCTGACCGGCGCGATGAAGGCGTAGATCGCGCCCGCGACGATGTTCACGACCGCGGACAGGGCGTTCTTGACGCCGTTGAGCCGTTGCAGCGACTCCGACATCAGCATCCCCATCACGGCGACCATCATCACGCCCTGCGCGGCCGTGAAGTATCCGCCGTAGATGCCGATCAGGAAGATCAGGAACAACAGGAGCGGCCCGATCTTGTGGACCTTCCCGTTCTCCTCGCGGCGCTTCGCGACCCAGGCGGCCACGCGCGGCTGGACGATCACGAGCACCACCGCGAGCCCGACGAGCGCGGGCACGACGGTCTCGAAGGCGTCCTTCGGCAGGGAGAGCAGCAGGATCGTCCCGCAGATCGCGCCGAGGAACGACGCCACGGCGAGTTTGCCGACCTGGGGCCAGTAACCCTTGAGCTCCGCCCGGTAACCGATCGCCCCGCTGACCGTGCCGGGGGCGAGGCCGATCGCGTTGGACGTCGTCGCCGTCAGCGGCGAGTACCCGAGCGCGACCAGGACCGGGAACGTCACCAGCGTGCCCGAACCGACGACCGTGTTGATGGTGCCCGCCCAGAGCCCCGCGACGAAGATCACGACCGCGTGCCACCACGTCATAAAGCACTCACGTCCGCACCCTAAGCACCGTTACCTCCTTTCGCGCTGCGGATGTGTCTAGTCGAACATTCAACGAGCCCGTTATGTCTCGTTCGGCGGGAAGACACAGAACTCGTTGCCTTCCGGGTCCTGGAGGACGTCCCACTCGATCTCGCCGTCCCTGGCCCGGACGAGCCTCGCCCCGGCGGCGACCAGCTCGGCCGTCGAGCCGAAGACGTCGATGTGCATACGGTTCTTCACGGTCTTCTTCTCGGACACCGGGTTGACCCAGATCAGCGGGCCGCAACCGGCCGGATCCTCGATCGCGACCGGCCACTCCACCGGCCTCTCGTCCCGGTGACGGCGGACGTAACCCATCGCGGCGCACCACCAGTCCGCGAGGACCTGGTGATCGTTCGCGTCGAGACAGATGTCCTTGAACACCGCCGCCATTTCAGTTCTCCTCCGGCAGATGCGCCGCGGTGATCTCCGTGGCGACCGTCCAGCCGAGCGTCAGGTACAACGCGCGCCCCTCCTCCGTCGCGACCAGGACCGCCCGCTCCGCCCCGGCGGCGACCGCCACCTCGTCGAGCCTGCGCATGACGAACCGGCCCAGGCCTCGCCGCTGGTGCTCGGGCTCCGTCACGACCTGATCGATCACCGCCGTGCCGCCGGCTATCGCGACCCGGCCGGTGGCCGCGCGCGAACCGTCGGGCGCGCGCACCACGACGTCGGTGACGACGCCGTCGCCGACCAGCTCCGCCCGGTACGGCTCGGGAGCGGCCATGACGGGCCGCACCGCGATCGGGGCGCTCATCAGGTATTCGGGCGGGCCGACCGCCCATTCCGGCGGCACCGTCTTCGCCACTTCCTCACGTGGACCGCTCACCTTCAACCACGTTCCGGGCTCGGTCAGCGAACGCGCCCTCTTCGCGACCGATCCGGTGTCCTCCAGCACGTACCGCACGCGATGCCCCGGGCGCCCGACGTCGAGCCGGTAACCGTCCGGCTCGGCGACGGGGAGCCCGACGCCTCGGGAAAGCGCCCAGCCGTGCACCCATGCCTTGATCAGCCCTGCCACCCCAGTCATCGTCAGAGGATGACATCCCGCACCGACAATTCCTGACGTCCCGCCGGGCCTGCGAGGATGGGGCCGTGGCCGACGACGAGCGCGAACAGGTGTGGAGTGCGACCGTCGATCATCTGCGCACGATGATCGACTCGGGCAGGCTCCCCGCCGGGTCGAGACTGCCCGCCGAACGCGCGCTCTGCGAGCAGCTCGGGATCAGCCGCGGTTCGCTGCGGCAGGCGTTGCGGGTGCTGGACTCCATCGGTTACGTGCAGGTGCGGCCGGGTTCGGGCACCTACGTCCGCGAGAACCTCGCCGAACAGCCACTGCGTGGGTGGTTCTCCGAACACGAGCAGCTGGTCGAGAAGCTCTTCGACCTGCGGACCACGGTCGAGCCGACACTCGCCGAGCGGCTCGCGCTCGACCACACACCGCGCGTGCTCGCCCGGCTGGAAAGCACCGTCGACGAGATGGACCAGGCCGCCGCCGACGGCGACATGCTGCGCGTGATCGCGGCCGACGCCGAATTCCACCGGGTGATCGCGGGCAACGCCGGCAACGACGACGTCACCGATCTGCTGCGTTCGGTGCTCTCGCTGGTCGGCGAGGAGCGGCGGGCGGCGCTGCGGCTTCCGGGGCAGATCCGCAAGGCCGTCGACGAACATCGCGCGATCCTCGAAGCGATCCGCCGGTCGGACGCGGCGGCCGCGCGGGAGATCACCTTGCGGCATCTGCTCGACGCGAAGACCTACGTCCACGACTACACGACCGGGGATTAACGCTTCCTTGATGGCGCGACCGCCCCCGCGCGAGTATTGTTTTCAGAAGTTTGTGAAACTTCTGACGGGGGTGTGCGGTGGAGAAGGTCAGGTTCACCGAAGAGAAGGCGACGATGCTCGCCACGCTGTACGGCCGGGCGCTCGACGCCCGCGGCGAGCGCCCGATCCTCGGCGACAAGGCCGCGGACGAGGCCGTCAAGCAGATCGACTACGACTTCGCCTCGCTGGGCGTGAACGCCGACATGGGGCTGACCGTCGCGCTGCGGGCCAAGCCGATGGACGACTGGGCCGCGGCGTTCCTGCGGGAGCACCCGGACGCGACCGTCGTCCAGCTCGGCTGCGGGATGGACAGCCGCGTGTACCGCGTCGACCCGCCGCCCACGGTGCGGTGGTTCGACGTCGACTACCCCGAGGTCGTCGACCTGCGCGCCCGGATCTACCCCGAACGGGAGGGATACCGGACCATCGGCTCGTCGGTGACGGATTTCGGCTGGATCGACGAGATCCCGGCGGACAAACCCGGTCTGGTGATCGCGGAGGGGCTGACGATGTACCTGCGGCCGTCCGAAGGGGAGGAATTGCTGCGGCGGTTGATCGCGCATTTCCCGCAGGGCGGCGAAATGGTCTTCGACATCTTCAGCAGGCTGGGGATCAAACTGCAGAAGCTGAATCCCGTCGTCCGCAAAGCCAACGCGACGCTGTACTGGGGCATCGACGAGATCTCCGAATTGGAGCGGCTCGGTTTGACGCTGGTGTCGAAGCTCGACTCGACGGACTACGCGACGCCTGAGGTGAAGGACCGGCTTTCCGGGTCGATGCGGGCGCAGTTGTGGATCGCGGGGCTGTTCCCGGCGTTCAAGAAGATGGGGCGGATCCTGCGGTTCCGGTTCTGAGGGCGCCGCGGGCCGTGAGGGGCGCTTCCGGGGTGTTGCGAAAGTGGCTTTCGCAACGCTGAAGGTTGCGAAAGTGGCTTTCGCAACACGCGGCCGGCGCGGGCCGGGAGTCGAGCGGCAGGGATCGCGACCAGGCCGGAGGCGTGACTCGCGTGATCAGACGGCGCACACGCGTGATTGAACGGCGCACTCGCGTGATCAGACGGCGCACTCGCGTGATTGGACGGCGCACTCGCGTGATTGAAGGCGGAACTCGTGTGTGCGGCGTCCGATCACGCGAGGCGGTCAGCGTGACTCGAGTACCCGTTCGACGAACCGGTGCAGTTTGTCCTCCAGCCGGAAGACGCGTTCTTCGAGCGACAGCGTTTCCGCCGGCTGCGGGACATCCGACTTCAGTTCGCCGCGGATGTACTGGCTGCACGCCAGATTCGCGCACGCGTAGATGCCGAGCGTGTTGCCTTCGCGCCCGAGCTTCCCGGCGCGGCGGCCGGAGAACAGCGCGATGTCGGACAGCGGATGTGTCGTCGTGCACAGGCCGCACATGTTGCTCAGCAGCACCCGGCCCTTCGGCCGGGGCGCGGCGCGCAGGGACAGCCCGACGGTCTCCCCGCGGTACGGCAGCACGAGATACGCCCGCGCGGCGGCCTTCGGATCGCGCCAGCCGAGGAATTCCCTTTTCTCCCAAGGGATCTCTTCGGGCCGGGCGGGCAGCGTGACGCCCTTGGCCTCGCCTCGGGTGCAGTTCACGAAGGACGCCCTGATCTCGTCCTGGCCCAGCGGTTCCATACCCGCACGGTAACCACCGCGCCCGGGAACTGGCGAACCGTTTTCCGCCGGAGGTCATACGATCACCGGGTGCGCGGGAAGACGATGTCGAGCCGGTTCCGGCTGGTGCTCAGGACCAGTCTTGGCTTCGCCGCGCTCGGCGTCGGGTCCAGTGTGTGCGGCGCCGGGGTCGTGGCGTTGCTGCTGCTCCTGCAGGGCCTGCCGAGCGAGGTCGGCGATCGCGGCTGGATCCTCGGCGTGACCGCGGCCGGGATCGTGGCGCTGTCGCTGATCGTGGGCACCGCGTGGACGGCGTGGTTGCAGCGGCGCACGGCGGTCTGGTTCGTCTTCGGCCGCCCGCCGACGAAGGCCGAGGCCGAGCGGGCGCTCCGGCTCCCGGTCGACATGGGGATCGTGAGCGGCACGCTCTGGCTGATCGGCACGATCGTGCTCGGTTCACTCGCGCGGGTGCTCGGGTCCTGGATGGACGCGCTCGGGATGGCGCTGGTCATCGGGCTCGGCGGGCTGACCACGGTCGGCCTCACCTATCTCGCCGCGGAATGGGTCGCCCGGCCGGTGATGACGATCGCGCTCAAGGTGACGCCGCCGAAGGGGACGCTCAAGGTCACCGTGCTGACCAGGGTGGTCGTCACCTGGTCGCTGGCGAGCGGGGTCCCGTTCCTCGGCGTGCTGCTGGTGGCCACGCCGCCGGATCTCGGCCAGGGCGACCACGTCGCGAGCCTGATCATGCTTTCGGTGATCGGGCTGGGCGTCGGCGCGATCGGGACCGGTCTGCTCGCGAAGGCCGTCGCGACCCCGTTGCACCGCCTGCGGATAGCGCTCGACGAGATCGCCCGCGGCAACAAGGAGGTCGTGGTCGAGGTCGACGACTCCAGCGAGATCGGCCTGCTGCAGACGTCGGTCAACGACCTCGCCGCCGGGCTGCGCGAGCAGGAGCGGATGCGGGACCTCTTCGGCAGGCACGTCGGGGACGAGGTCGCCCGGCACGCGCTCGAGTACGGCGCCTCCCTTTCGGGTGATGTGCGCGAGGTGACGGCGCTGTTCGTCGACGTCGTCGATTCGACGGCCTTGGCGAGCCGCACCCCGCCCGAAGACCTGGTGAAGACGCTCAACCGGTTCTTCACCAGCGTGGTGCACGCGGTCGGGGCACGGGGCGGGCTGGTCAACAAGTTCCAGGGTGACGCCGCGCTCTGCGTCTTCGGCGCCCCGACCCGGCTCGCGGACGCGCCGACGGCCGCGCTTTCGGCCGCGCGGGCGATCCGGGACGCCGTCCGGGAGACCGGCGAGCTGGACCTCGGCATCGGGGTCGCGAGCGGCCGGGTGTTCGCCGGTCAGCTGGGCACCAGCAGCCGGTTCGAGTACACCGTCATCGGCGACGCGGTGAATGAGGCCGCGCGCCTGACCGAGTACGCGAAAGGCGCCGACGGCCGGATCCTGGCGAGCGAAGCGGTGCTCAAAGCGGCCTTGGAGAGCGAGCGCTCGCACTGGGAGCCGTACGCGGAACTGGAGCTGCGCGGGCGTCAGGAACCGACGCACGCCTGGGCGGCGGGCGCGCTCAGCCCGGAATGACGTCCGGCCAGCGCAGCGCCGTCGAACCCCAGGTCAGACCGGCCCCGAAGGCCCCCATCACGACGCGGTGCCCCGGCTGGAGCGCCCCCTCCTTGGCCGCGTCGGCCAGCGCGATCGGGATGGACGCCGCGCTCGTGTTGCCCACCTTCTCGATGTTCGAGTACATGACGTCCTCCGCGAGCCCGAGCTGCTTCGCGCAGGTCTGCAGGATGCGGATGTTCGCCTGGTGCCCGATGAACCGGTCGATGTCGCCGACCGCCCAGCCCGCCGAGTCCAGCACCGCGCGCGCCGACTCGGCCATACGCGCGCAGGCGTGCCGGAAGACGGTCTGGCCCTGCATCACCAGATAGTGGTCACGCGGGTCGTCCGAGCGGCGGTTCTTCGCGCCGCCCGCCTCGACCCAGAGCAGTTCGGCGAGTTCGCCTTCGCTGTGCAGGTCGAACGGGCCGAGCGCGCCGAGTTCGCCGGGGTCGCCCGCGCGCAGCAGGACGGCGCCCGCGCCGTCGCCGAAGATCGGCACCGTGCCGCGGTCTTCGGGGTCGACGAGCGAGGTGAAGACGTCGGCGCCGATCACCAGCACCCGCCGCGCGATCCCGGCGGCGATCAGCCCGGCGCCGGTGGCGAGCCCGTAGACGAACCCGCTGCACACGGCGTTGACGTCGAAGGCGGCGACACCGTTCAGCCCGAGCTTCGTCGCGACCTGCGGCGCGCTGGCCGGGCACAGCTGGTCGGCGGTCGACGTCGCGAGCACGACCGCGTCCGCCCCGGTCTCCCCCGCCGAGGCCAGCGCCCGTCGCCCCGCCTCGACGGCGAGATCCACAGTGGACGTCCCGGGATCGACGACCCGGCGCTCGGCGATGCCGGTGCGCGAGCGGATCCACTCATCGGAGGTGTCCAGCCGCTGGGCGATCTCCTCGTTGCCCACCACGCGCGGAGGCAGCCAAGAGCCGAGACCGGCGAGAACGGCCGCCTGAGATGAGGGCACCAAGAAATCCTTTCGCGGGGGAAATGAGAGGTCTGCCATTCACTTGTAAGCGCTACCATTCAGTAGACCCGTCAGTTGTGTTCCGGGTCACAATTCAAAGAATTCTCACTTTCGCCGCGGCGTGACCCACACCGCGTGGCGCCGCGATCGAAGAACAGGCGCCGGGGAGAGCCGTCCGGTTAGCCTGACCTGGTGCACACACCCGACCTCGACCGCCTTGACGTCGCCATCCTCGCCTGCCTGCAGTCCGACGCCCGCACGATCGCCGAGCACATCGGCGCGAAGGTGGGCCTGTCGGCGGCGGCCGTGCAGCGGCGGATCAAGCGGCTTCGCGAGGCCGGGGTGATCGAACGCGAGGTGGCGGTGCTGTCGCCGGCGGCGCTCGGGCTGTCGATGACCTTCGTGGTGATGGTCGAGATGGAACGGGAGAACCTCGCGGTGCTCGACGGGTTCCGCCGCCAGGTGCTCGCGGACGACAACGTCCAGCAGTGCTACTACGTCACCGGCAACGCCGACTTCGTGCTCGTGGTGACCTGCCGGGACATGGCGGATTTCGAGACGTTCACGCGGCGGATGTTCTTCGACAACCCGAACGTGCGGCACTTCACGACGTCCGTGGCGATGGACCGGGTCAAGACCGGGCTGTCCCTGCCGCTGGAGCCCTGAGGGGGCTGAAGCCCCCGGTCCAAAAAGGACTCTCTGACCTCGTCACCACGGGTATCGGCCCGAACGCAAGGGGTCTGTGCCCGGCGTTACACCACTATGGACATATGCAGCCGATAGCGTGAACGTGGCGACAGTCGCGTCATCCGGCCCGTGCCCGGCCATCTCCTCCCCGAGACGAAAAGTTCGCGCCGCGCGAACCACGAGAGCACTGAGGAGTGGCCGTGCACACCGACGCAATTCACCAGAGCCAGTTCGTTCTGCTGAACAACAGCAGCACGCCCGTTCTCTCCCGCCTGTCCTTCCACGCCGGCGAGCCCTTCGCGGTCACCGTGTCGTTCCGGACCGAGCGCGGCCGGTGGGTCGAGTGGACCTTCGCGCGTGAACTGCTCGTCACCGGCCTCACCGACCCCGCCGGTCTCGGCGACGTCCGCGTCCGCCCCGACCTCTCCGAGGACGAGGCGATGCTGACGCTCGAAATCGAGTCACCCGACGGCTATGCGTCGTTCGAGCTGGAGCGCGAGGACGTGGAGACGTTCCTCGAGTCCACGTACGACCTCGTCCCGCTCGGGTCCGAGAGCGAGCACTTCGACGTCGAAGCGCTGATCGAGGAGATCAGCAACGTCTGAGAACTTTCCCGCGGCACGAAAACGAAGGGCGGCCCGAGTGCGCTGGAGGCACTCGGTCCGCCCTTCGTCCTGTTCGCGGTCCCGCTGAAACTCAGCCGAGGACCAGGGAGGTCCCGGTCGCGGACAACGCCGGCCGGACCGGGAAGAAGTACGTCACCGAGCTGTTACCGCCGGACAGCATTCCCTGCGCCTGGTTGCCCGCGATGAACGAGCCGCCCGAGTCGCCCGCCTGCGAGCGGACGTTGGTGGCGGTCATGCCGTAGACCGTGCCTTCGGCGTAGCGGACCGTCTGGTTCTTGGCGCCGACGGTGCCGCAGGTCCAGCCGGTGGTCGAGCCCGACTTGCAGACCGACGCGCCGGTGGCGGCCACGGTCGAACCGCTCACCCGGGTGCCGTTGTTGATGACCCCGCGCGGCGTCCAGCTGCTGTTGACCCGGACGTGCCCGTAGTCGTTCCCGGGGAAGCTGGTGCGGGCGAACGAGCCCATCGCGACCCGGTTGTACCCGGCCACCGTGCCCGGGCCGCAGTGCCCGGCGGTGAGGAAGCCGCCGTTGACCGAGAAGCCGATCGAGCACCGCGAAGAGCTGTTGATGTAGTAGGCGTCCCCGCCGCGGACGTCGTACTTGAGGGTCGGCACCGAAGTGGTCTCGACCACCGCGACGGCGGTCTTGTCCACCTTGGCCTTCTCCAGGTACGAGTCGACGACGCCGCTCTTGCCCGGCAGGACGTTCACCGTCACCCGGTTGGTCTTGGTGTCCACGCCCCAGCCGGTGATCGCGCCGTCCGCCGCGCGCTCACTCGCGTTCAATCTGTCCACAGTGGAATCGAGCTGCGCGGCCGAGAAGCGGACCAGTTCGGCTTCCGCGCCACTGGCGAGGACCTGGCCGAGTTTCGCCGCGTCCGTCACGCCGACGCGGAGCTTGCCGGTGGCCTCGTTGTAGCTCGCGCCGCCGAAGCTGCCGGCGAGCGCCGAGGCGAGTGCCTGTTCGAGCGTGCCGGCGGCGGTCTCGCTCTGGATCCGGGCGAGTGCCTGGCCGGCGGTCAGGCCGAGGTCCCGTTGCAGGGCGGGGACCATTTCTTGATTGAGCAGAGTGGCGTTGAGCAGGGTGTCCGAAGATGCTGAGGTCGCTGCCGCGGGGGTACCCGTGACGAGCGCGCCGGTGGCCAGTGCTGCCGTGGCGGCCACACCGAGGAGCTTCGTGATCTTCATGCTTCTCCCTCGTCATCACGCACGGCTCCGGTTCGCCATGCGATAGCCCTCCCCTGACGGGTGAGGGTTCTGGACTCCGGGGAAGCCCGCAATCCGGGTCGGCGCGGGATAGGTATACCCATTCTTCGGGAACCGAATCCCCTGCTCCACGGGCGGCCACCTAGAGCAGGCACCCGGACGGGCACGTCCGTAAGTAGGGTTTCGAGCGAATACCTTGCGTAGTCGTTGCCACCCCCTGAACGTGGGATGAATCGCCGAATCGGGTTGGTGGCCGACGTTTCGGGTGTCCGGTGATTTTCCAACCGATGATCCGTCAGCCAACCGGTGACGCTGCGTCCGCGAACGGCCTCAGGGGGTGCCCGGGGTGTCCGTGTTGGGTGGTTTACGACCCGGTAGGCAGTGCTTAGGCTCCGCAGGACAACGCACAAGATCGTGTCGGGCTCAGCGGGAACTCCCCACCGAGGAGCGCATGATGTGGCTTGCCACCCCTCGCCCGACCTCGGTTTCGGTCCGCGCCGGATCGACGGCACTAGTGGGCCGCGACGTCGAGGTCTCGGCGATCGTGAAGATCTTGCTGCGCCGTCCCGCGGCCGTGCTGATCGAAGGCGAACCCGGGATGGGCCGCAGCAGGCTGCTCGAAGAGCTGGCCGGACGCCGCGAGTTCGCGTCCGCCCGGGTGCTCTCGGGCGCCTGCCAGCCGATGCGCGAGCCGTTCCCGTTCGGGCCGGTGCTCGAAGCGCTGCGGTCGGCGGGCGACCGGCCGCTCGGACCGCTCAGCCCGGTGGCCGGGGTACTGAGACCCTTGCTGCCCGAACTGGCGGAAAGCCTTCCGCCCCAACCGGAACCGCTCGCCGACCCGTGCGCCGAACGCCACCGCCAGTTCCGCGCCGTCCGTGAACTCCTGATCGCCTGCGGGCCCGCGCTCGTCCTGATCGACGACCTCCAGTGGGCCGACGAAGGCACCCGTGACCTCTTGCGTTTCATCGCCGCGGCGATGCCGGCCGAGCTCGGCATCGTGGCGGCCTACCGGACCGGTTCCCCCTCCGGGCACGGTGCCGTCATCCCGTTCCGCACCCCGCCGAACGTCCAGACCGCCCGCGTGACGCTGGGCCCCCTCGACCTCGACGCCGTCGGGAAGCTCGCGGAGGAACTGCTGGACCTGCCGAGGGTTTCCGCGCCGTTCACCGCGAAACTCCACGAAAGCACCGCCGGGATCCCGTTCGTGGTCGAGGAGACCCTGCGGGCACTGCGGGACGCGGCGGGGCGGCTGCCGATCGGCGAAGTGCTGGGCGACCGGCTGCTGGAAAGCCTCGAAGTCCCGATCTCCCTGCGTGAGGCCATCACCGAACGGCTCGACGCGCTGCCCGGACCCGCCGTCCGGCTGGCCCGCGCGGCGGCGGTGCTCGCCGTCCCCTCCGAACCGGCCGTGATCGGCGAACTCGCCTGCCTCGACGGCGACGCCCTGCGCACCGCGCTCTTGTCCACTTTGGACGGCGGCGTGCTCGGCGAACTCGGCGGCGACCGCTACGGCTTCCGGCATCCCTTGGCCCGCAAGGCCGTCTACGACACGATCAGCGGTCCGGAACGGACTCTGCTGCATTCGCGCGCCATCAAGGTGCTCGCCGAACAGCCCGCCCCGCCGCTGACCCTGCTGGCGAACCATTCGC